>Ga0180217_1000214_pt1 | contig 113476 bp, 110 predicted proteins | sample eDN3rd37CBELigOP_FD_128521 | JGI IMG/M metagenome (GOLD analysis project Ga0180217, IMG submission 128521) | Enriched Organic Plus compost microbial communities from Emeryville, California, USA - eDNA 3rd pass 37_C BE-Lig OP (version 2) (version 2) ... | reverse complement strand
CCGCCCGAGGAGTACGAGCAGATCGACATGGTCCCGACCTCGTTGAACGCTGTCCTCGACAACCTCGAGCGCGACCACGAGTTCTTGACCGCCGGCGACGTCTTCACGCCCGACCTGATCGAGACGTGGATCGACTACAAGCGCAACGAGGAGATCCTCCCCGTCCAGCTGCGTCCGCACCCCCACGAGTTCGAGCTCTATTACGACATCTGATCTGGGGGTTTTCACTCTCTGTCAGCAGTACGCAAAAATGGCTCCTGACCTGCACAAACGTCTTTCGGCGTCTGTCAGCGTCAGGGGTCGTTTTTCGTCGTTCCGCGGCCCCACCGCGGCCCCAGCGCTGGCGTTCTCGTCGTCCGGGTGAAGCGGGATCGTGATAGCCGGTCACACCTGCTCGGCCTACCTGAACGAGACAAGTTTTGCGGCCAGCTTGGCACGCATCGCGGCGAGGCCCTCGGCGTTCGGAAAGTAGTGCTGAGCGCGGATCCCTTGCAGATCGAAGGGGACATCGTGCATGGTCTGCGTAATCGGAACGACGGGGCGGCCCAACGAGTGGGCGATCCCCGTCTCATAGAACACGTTGGGGTTACGCCCGGTAAAGTCCGACACGATGACGGTGCCCGCCAGATGAGGCTGATCACGTCGTCCATGATGTGCTCTTGCTCCCAGATGTCGTCGGCGCGAAGGCACCGCAGACCTGCGTCCTCAACGGCAGCCTTGATCGTCTTGTACACGTCGTCGAACCCGGTGAACGGCATCATCACCGCCACCAAATCCTGCTCACGCGGTTGATCAGTCGGGAACGTGAATGCCGTTGGTTCGAGCTTCGTCGGCGCGAAGGCTTCGTGAGCAACCTCGAACAGGTCGGCGTCCTTGACCGCCCAGTGAGTCCGGTTCCATTCCCAGGGGTCCGAAACCCCGAACGCATGCCCGAGCTCCACCACCCGCGCAAGCGGTATGGCGCCAACGTGAGGGCTTGGCGTGAAGGTGAAGTGATAGTCGCTTCCAACCCGCCGAAGCGTGGTGATTCGCCCGAGCCGCGCGACCGGCGGTTCACCAGTGTGATTCTGGACTTCAGGCATCAGCAATGCGGGAACGCTCATCAGGCGAGCGGCGTCAGGTCCGTGTGCGTCACTGAAGGAAGCCCTACTTGCGTCATCAGTGTGCTCAAAGAGTCGATCGGTGCCGATCCTTCCGCTAGTGGCACCAATGATCAGGTTGTACACGGCTACCCCGCCACCAGTTCCATGAGTTTGGAGTAGCTGTCGGCGACGTCGTACTTCACCTGACCTTCGAACTTCTTGTTGACCTCGGCGAAGAACTTGCGCGCACACTCGATCTTGGCGTCCTCGACGCCCTTCAGCTGAAGCGTCGACAAGGATCCCTTGGTCTCAGCGACGAAGTACACGTGTTTGACGGAACCTTCGGTGAACGCGATCGCCCAGTCCGGGTTGTAGTCGCCTACGGGTGTCGGGATGAAGAACCCCCGCGGCAGCTTGGCATAGACCGCGACTTCGGAGCTCGTGTCCAACTCGGTGACGAAGTCTCGCTCCACCTTCGAATCGGTCACGACGTAGTCGTAGACGTGCTTCTTGAGCTTGTCCCCGGCCTTCGAGAAGTCCTGGGCCGTCTGGTTCTCGGTGAAGATGGCTGTCTCGAAACGGTCTTCCAGAGCGTCGTACGCGAGGTGCTCCACGATGACCGTGGCCTTCTGCTCGTTGATCAGACGGGCAGCCTCGGTGATGAACTGCTCCGGGTTGAGGCGGAACTTCGCGAAGGTGTTCGGGTTGACGCCGCTGAGGATTGCGGCGGCGGTGCGACGTGTCAGTTGGGTCTTCTCTGTGATCTCGCCGAGCAAGTCGTACTTCACTTGGGAGCCGGCCGACGCCTGCTCAGTTTCAGTCGTTGTCTCAGCGACATCGAATCCTGAGCCGGCGGCTAGGTCGTCGGCGTCTAGCGAGGCACGCTGTGTGCCCGCCTGGATGACGTATTGCAGGGAGGCGACGTTGAGGTGGGTGTCGAGGGCCTTGATGCACTTGGCGTTCAGCTCTGCCGAGTCGAACTCGACCTGGTAGACGGCCTTGTGGTTGATCCGGCCCCAGAGGTCTTGGAACTCCTTCTTCTGGAAGTTCGCTTCGTTGAGCGGGATCTTCTTTGGCTTGCGGTCATTGGTCGGCGCGGGGATGTCGATGTAGAGCGCGTCGACCAGCGGCCAGACGTAGTCAATGACGGGCTTCAGCACTTCCGAGGTGGGCGCGGCTAGGGTGCCGGCCTCCTTGTCGGCCTTGTAGGACTCCGAGATGGTGTCGTCGTCGTTGATGTAGTCGTTCTTGATCAGGTACTTGTACAGCGCCTGGGCAAGCACCTCCTCAACGATGGACTCTCCGTCCTGGGTCTGGATGGTCTTGCCGGTGAAGAACTTGACGCTGGCCTTCCGCGGTCGCGCAGCCAGCGACTCAGAGATCTCCTTTTGGAGCCCGGCAACGAAATCGGTGTAGGACTCGTCTGTCACCACGGTCAGTTCGTTGATGTCGTGGACGATGACTGGGTTGTCCATCCGCTCGCCGTTCTGGTCGACGGCGAGCCGCAGACCACGACCGATCTCCTGGCGACGGGAGATGGTGTTGTCGCTCTTCTTGAGCATGCCCATGACGAAGACGTTCGGGTTGTCCCACCCTTCGCGAAGAGCCGAGTGAGAGAAGAGGAACCGCACTGGCTCGTCGAGCGACAGGAGGCGTTCCTTGTTCTTGAGGATCAGATCGTAGGCGTCGGCATCGGTGGCTTGCCCCTTGTCGTCCCCGCGACCTGACACCTTCGGATCAATCAGTCGCTTGCTCTTCTTGTCGATCGAGAAGTAGCCCTGGTGGACCGCGCGGGCCTCGTCTCGCTGCAGGTACGCCTTGTACGCCGCGGTAGCTTCATCGAGTTCGAGTTCCCCCAGCACCTCAGCGACTGCGGTGGCGTACTCCTCCTCAAAAACTCGGGCGTAGTCGCCAAGGGTGTCCTCGCGGTCGTAGTCACGGTACTTGGCGACCTCGTCGATGAAGAACAACGACAGCACCTTGATGCCCTGGGTGAAGAGCTCACGCTCCTTCTCAAGATGCGCCCGGATCACTTCGCGGATCTGGATGCGCCGCTTCTGCTCTTCCGTCACGTCGCACGTGGCTTGACCCGCGTGCACGAGGTCACCCGAGCTCAGTTCGATGACGTCGCGCACGGCGTCAACGTTGTTGACGACGAGTCCGTTGTAGGCCTCGATGCCGTTGGACAGATCGTGCAGCCGCGTGCCGCGCGTGACCCGTTTGAGTTGGCGTTTGATGGGCCCGCCCTTGGTCTGCACTTCCAGCTCCAGTCGGGCAACGGGGTCCTTGCCCTTCTTGACCTCGATCGCGTCGAGGTAGAGGTATGCCGTCGAGCCTGCCAAGCCCTTGACCGTGATGCCGCGGACGGCGATCTTCTTGACGAGCTTCTGGTTGTACGCGTCGAGCGCGTCAAGCCGGTGCACTTTGGTGTGTTCGACCTTGTGAGTTGCCGAGTAGCGCAGCACCATGAGCGCGTTGAATCGCGACAACGCCTCCAGCGACTTGGGAGCACCGATCTTCTGGGGTTCATCGATGATGACGATCGGCCGGTTGGCGCTGATCACGTCGATCGGCTTCCGCGACTGGAAGTCGTCCAGGACCTCGTAGATGCGCCGGTTGTCCTTGCCGGTGGCGTTGAAGGCTTGGATGTTGATGATCATGACCTGCACGCCAGCGTCCGAGCTGAATCGCTCGATCTCGTGCAACTGTGACGAGTTGTAGATGAAGGGACGTGGTTTGGTGCCGTAGGTCTGTTGGAAGTGATCGGCCGTGACGTCGAATGACTTCTTGACGCCCTCGCGGATCGCCACGGACGGTACGACGATGATGAACTTCGACCAACCGTAGCGCTTGTTCAACTCCATGATCGTCTTGATGTAGACATAGGTCTTGCCCGTACCAGTCTCCATCTCGATGTCGAGGTTCGGGGCCCCAGGTGCCGCCTTGCTATCGACGATCTTCGGCGACAGCGGCAGGTTGCGGAACTTCTGCACTTGGTGCAGGTTGTCGAGCAGTTGCGTCGCCGAGAGTTCGATCTCGGCGTTGCGCAGGCCGGAGTCCGGTGTCGTGCTGGTCTCGAACAGTGCGGGCATCGCGCTGGGCGTCACCTTGCCCGGATCGATGCGATATGAGACGCCGGTACGACGAGGCTGCCCGGCAAACACATCAACCACCGAGTCAACAGCCTCGGTCTGGTAGCGCTGGATCTTGAATTGGAGCTTCATGAGGTCAGATGGCCTTGACCTCGGTAGCCGGCGAGAGTTCCTTGAAGACCTGCTCCGCGTTGATTCGCGCATCGTCGGATGCGAACCCTGAATCGCGGAACACAGCCCGCAGCGGCTGCTGCTTGGCAAGCGTTCGCACGAGCTCAGGGGTTACGTCGTCGTCGAAACACGCGAGCAAGGCGCCCTCGTCGACCGCGAAGACTTCTCGACCCTCAATCTGCTCGACGGAGATGGGGAGCGCCAGATCCACCCCCCAGTCGAGGAGAACCTGGAAGAGTAGGTCTTCGCCCGTGCGCCCTGGCTTCACACTGTCTTCAAGGCCCGTTAGGGCCTGCTGGTCCGTGTCGTCGGGGGTCCGCGACACGTCGACCATGTTCGTCGTGTCGACCCGGAGGGTGCGGAATCCTGTGTCGAGACCGTCCGACATGAGCCCCGCATCCTCAAGGACCTTCTGACCAGCGCGTCGGATCCGGTCGCGACTGAGCTGGGCAATGTCGCTATATCCCCGCGCTGCCGCGATCGACTTGGGCGCGCAGGGCTCGGGCAGCTGCACCATCACGAAGCGACGATTCCCACCATCTGCGGCGTTCTGCGCCAACACCGCATGGGCTGTTGTCGACGACCCCGCGAAGAAGTCAAGGACAACGAAGTCCTCCGACCACGTGCTCCACGGAGGCACGTAGATCCCCAGGATCTTCTTCAGCAGACTCGTCGGCTTGGGAAAGTCGAAGACCGCCGCGCCATCGAAGAGGGCCTTCACCTCCGCGCCGCCCGCATCTGTGGTGCCCGCACTCTCATGAGACCAGAGGTCGATTGGCACCATTCCCTCGCCCAGCTCAGAGAGAAACACCTTCAGGCGCGGATACTGCGCAGATCCGTCCTTCCCCCACCAAAGCCGGTTCTCAGCGGCATGGCGCTCGTGCTCCGTCTGACTGAACTTCCATGCGTGAGTGGGGTGTTCGACGACCGAGCCGTCAGCAGGCCGGATGATCGGATATGCGAGGTTCGGACGAGCCTCGCGTGTCGCGGGATTCACATAGGAAGAGCTTGTCCAGACTCCCCGCTCGTCCCCGTCAGGGTTGCTGTAAATGTCGGACGATCCATCTCCTCGGACCTCCTTGATTCGGCCGGCTTCCCCCGAGCGACGGCACAAAAGGATCGTGTCCTTGACCGAGTAGAACGCGTTGGCGTTGTTACTGCGGGTGTAGCGCTTTTCCCAAGCGATTGCAGCAACGACGTTGTCTCTACCGAAGACCTCACCAGCGATCTGTGCGAGGCCGGCGGCTTCGCTGTCGTCAATACTGATGAACATCAAGCCATCGTCTGCCAGGAGATTCCGAGCGAGCTTCAGCCTTGGATACATCATGCTCAACCAGTCCGAATGGAATCGTCCGTTGGACTCGGTATTGGCAACCAACTTCGCCCCCGCGTCGTCTGCCTGTCCAGACCGCACCAGATACTCGGACGTCGTTTCGGCGAAGTCATCTTCGTAGACGAAGTCATTACCCGTGTTGTAGGGCGGGTCGATGTAGATGAGCTTGACCTTGCCGAGATAAGACTCCTGGAGGAGTTTCAGCGCTTCGAGATTGTCGCCTTCAATGAACAGGTTCTTCGTTGTGTCGAAGTCAACCGACTCGTCGCGGACGGGCCGGAGGGTCTTTGCGATAGGTGCGTTCGCGGCGAACGCAGCCGCGCGCTTGCCTGGCCAGTCGAGCTGGTACCGCTCCTGCGGGCCATCTACGACGTGATCCGACAACTCCTGCCGGAGAAGATCGAAATCGACCGCGCGAACCGGATTGCCGTCGGGGTCAACAGACTCGGTGATGACTCCCGGGAACAACTCGGCGATCTTGGCGACATTGCTTTCAGTCAGGTCCGGCGACGTCATTCGAAGCTTCTCCACGTGATCCTCAGTTCGTGTTGCCCGCGGCAGGGGTGTCGGTCGTGCTGGTGAGCATGGCAAGGTCTGATTGCTTTGCCCTCAAAGTCCGGCGCAGCTCGACCTTCCGGTTGAGCTGCGGTTCGTTCCGAAGCTTCCGCTCCAGAGCTGCAACTTCTCGTTCGAGCGCCCGAACGGCCGTCAGTCTGCCAACGACGTCCGACACATTTTCGCCCGGATGAGATGCGACTGGAGTGAGCGGCTGCAGCAGCGCCGTATACAAGCTCAGCAGGTCGATGGCCACGGGAAGCGCCGACCGCTCGCTCCAGGCGGAGTGCCAATCGGTGCTGAAGTACGGGCCCAACTTCGGCGCACCTGTCCCAAGTTGCTTGTGGGCCGCGACCATGCGGATTGCGTCGTCGCCGTCATCCCGTCGACTGATCTCGAAGATGATCGGCGTCCGCACGGCCTTGTCGATAGCGGCGAGCACCCCCTCGGCGACGTCGTCTGCCTTGGATTCGATTTCGAAGACCTGGATCTCTGGCACCTCGGCGCTGCCCGGAAGGTTGATCGTGGACTCGGCCAGCTTGTACGCCCAGGTGATCCTGCGAACGTCGGACACGAACTTGTCCTTGATCGCCGAACCGATCGTTGCGTGCTCGTAGAACTTGGCCTTGGGGACTGCGCGCCCGAACTTGGCTGCAGTCGGCCAGCGGTACAGACGAGCCGTCATAAAGAGTCCTCCCCGGACTCGACGACGGCAATGAAGGCGATGAGTTCGAAGTCGTCCAGTCCGCCGATCGTCTGCGTGAGCGCGGTCGTAGCGCCATCGGTGAAGAGGCTGTCGAGGTCTCGTTCGTCGGTCACATCGACCATCGATCGAATCGCCGCCGTCAGAAGCTCGGAGTACTTGCCCATCTCCGCGCCCTCGCTGGTGGCGGCGTTGAAGACGCGTGTGACCGCGGGTACGGGCTCGTCGTGCGGCCGACATCCAGCACGGATGACATCGAGGAGGCTCTTGACCTCGGTGTGGTCGGCGACGACACGTCCGTCATCGGCGAGGTAGACGAGGTAGTGCGGATGCAGTCTGTTGCCCCGGTTGATGTTCTCGTCAGCACCGACGTTGCGAAGGGCGAAGATGGCGCCGGGGTGCAGTCCCTTTGCCGGTTCTGCGGGCACGACCGCGTGAAGCCCCTTGGGCAGTGCGTCGAGTTCGCCGTGTTCCTTGATGTAGCCCAGCAGGTCCATGCGGAAGTCGTTGAGGCCGAGGTCCGTGATCGAGACTCCGGAGCGGACGTCCTCGAGCTCGATGACCTCGTCCTGGAGCTTGCGGAGCTGCTCCTTGCGGTATGCCGCGTCGGCGCTCGCGGGGTCGAGGATGTTGTCGTCGCCGACTGCAGCAAGGTCGGCGATGACCATGCGGTTCTCGACGCGTTCCTTGAGGTTGATGTATTCGTCGAGCGAGATGTCGGGCCAGAAGTTGACCAACTGGATCTGAGCGTTGGTCGATCCGATGCGGTCGACCCGGCCAAAGCGCTGGATGATGCGGACCGGGTTCCAGTGGATGTCGTAGTTGACGAGGTAGTCACAGTCCTGGAGGTTCTGGCCCTCGCTGATGACGTCGGTGCCGATCAGGACGTCGAGTTCCCCGGTCGCCTTCGGCATCGTGAGGTGCCGCTGCTTTGATCGGGGCGAGAACAGCGTCAGTACCTGCTGGAAGTCGTGGCCAGTACCGAGTGTGGTCTTGGCTGCGTGTGCGCCGCCGGTGATGATCGCGCTCTCGAGCCCGGCCTTGCTGAAGGCCGGCGCAAGTTGCTTGTAGAGGTACTCGGCGGTGTCGGCGAAAGCGGAGAAGATGAGGACCTTGCGGTTGTCCGGGTTGATGGGCCTCGCTGCCTTGTCCGTGACCAGGGCCTTCAACCGCTGCAGTTTGACGTCGTGGGCGGGGGTGACCTTCTGCATCTCTTCGAGCAGCTCGCGCAGGGTCTCGCGGTCGTTCCAGAGGTCCCGTTGCCAGGACTCGATGTCGATGTCTTCGAGGTCGATCTTGATCTTCTCGCCGAACGTGAGGGCCTCGACGTTCGCGTCGTCTTCGTCGTCGACATCGAGGTCGAAGTTCTGGAAGTCCACGGTGAGTTCGTTGATCGCGCCTGCATGCGATTCGATCCGACCGAGCGTGTGGTCGACGCCCGCTTCGATCTTGGCCAGGGTGAGGCGAAAGGCTTCGACGGAGCTTTCGAGGCGCTTGAGCAGGTTGACGGTCATGAGCTTCTTAAGGCCTTGCTCACGCCCGCGCTGACCTAGGTTGGAGCGGGCCGTGCCGCCCTTGATGTCGTACAGGTCCTCGTACTTGCTCAGTCGGCTGGGGAAGACGTACGCGAGGGGCGTGTAGACGGCGAGGGTCAGCGCCTGGATCTGTTCGAAGATCTCGTTGAACGTCGCGACACCCCGCAGGTCAGTCAGCGGTTCGCGGATCGATATCGGCGGCAGCCGATCCGGGAACGCACCGATCTCGCTGGTGTCGTAGAACGCCTGAATGTGCTTGCGAGACCGGGCGATGGTCACCGAGTCGAGCAGCTCGAAGAAGTCGAAGTCGAGCATCTTGAGGATCTGGTCGGTGGTGCGGGCATCGGGCGGGAGCTTCGACCATTCGTTGAAGACGCGCTGCGCATCGCTGAAGACCTTCTCGATGGTGGTCGAGAGGTTGAGGTGCTGTGCGAGGTTCTCAGACTCACCTTCGTAGGCAAGCTGGAGTTGGTTCTTCAGGTCGTTGAATCGGTTGTTGACAGGCGTCGCCGACAGCATGAGCACCTTGGTCTTCACGCCCTCGCGAATGACCTGCCGCATGAGCCGCTGGTACCGCGACTCCTTCTCCTCGGCGTAGTCCGCATTGCGGAAGTTGTGAGACTCGTCGATGACGACGAGGTCGTAGTTGCCCCAGTTGATCCGGTCGAGTCGGAGCCCGAGGGACTCTCCCCTGGTCCGGGAGAGATCCGTGTGCGCGAGCACGTCGTAGTTGAACCGGTCGCTCGCGAAGATGTTGGTGGTGAGGTTGGCGTTGTAGTTGGTCCAGTTCTCCGAGAGCTTCTTCGGCGCAAGCACCAGCACGGACTTGTTGCGCAGCTCGTAGTACTTGATGACCGCCAGCGCGGTGAACGTCTTTCCGAGACCGACACTGTCAGCGAGGATGCAGCCGTTGTACGTCTCGAGCTTGTTGATGATGCCTGTCGCTGCGTCGCGCTGGAAGTTGTAGAGGCTCTTCCAGACCTGAGTCTCCTGGTACCCGGTGCGGTCGTTCGGGAGGACGTCCTCGTTAATGTCGTCGAGGAACTCGGCAAACAGGTTGTACAGGATGAGGAAGTAGATCCGGGCCGGCGAGTTCTCGGCATACACGCTCGCGATGTGTTCGTGCACCGCGTCGGTGACGTCATCGAGTTGGGCGGGGTTGTTCCAGATCTGGTCGAACAAGGCGATGTACTGCGACGTCATCGGGGTATCGTCGATGCGGTGCACCATGTTGGACACGGCATTGCCCCGTTCGTAGCCGAGGTCCGCAGTGGTGAATCCTTGGAGCGGCATATAGGCCGCTTTGTCGTCCACGACCGCGAACTGCTGCATCGGGTTGCCGGTCGAGTTCGACCGGAACGTGACCTTGCGGCGGACCCAGTCAGCGCACTCACGTGCGATCGCTCGCTGGGTGAGCTTATTGCGCAGTCGGATCTCAAACTCGGAACCGGCCAGGCTGGACTCGCCGCGACCAGCACTCGGAATGAAGAACTCCCGCCGCTCCTTGCGAAGTTTGTCGGTGACCTTCGCAGTGACGAAGGCAGGCGAGGTGAAGATGAACTCAAGTTCGCTGACCTGATCCAACTCCTTGCGGAGTGCCTCGAACGCGAAAATGGAGAACGCTGATGCCGCGATGCGGACCTTGGAACCAGGGATGATCTCACGCTTGAGGTCGTCGCCAAGCAACTCACTGACGTTGTCGATGATCTTCATCGGCCAGCCCCCTTAGGGCTGTCAGCTGCTCCCTCGCCGCGAACCCACGCGTCGACCTCGCTGATCTTGAACTTCCACAATCGGCCGACGCGGTGCGCTGGCATTGCCTTGTGTGCGATCCAGCCGTAGATGCTGTCCTTGGTCACGCCAAGGTGCTCGGCGATCGCCTCGGCTGACACCCACGGTTCCGTCACGCCAGCAGGCTATCCGGAATCAAGGCCAATCTTTGCCGGTTTCACCGAATCAGGCTTGCCATTGTCTCTGGCCAGCCGGAACCTGCAGATCGTCCGGCGTCCGACCCCGGTGCCGCAGAGCGGAGGCGAGGACAAGGACCATGCACCAGGCGAACTTGATCGTGTTCCACGCGCACAGGAGCGCGAGCGGGTTGAGCCAGCCAGAGCCGCCAGAGTCAATGATCGAGGTCAACCAGGCCCCGAGCAGGCCGTAGCCGACCGCCATCACAGCTGAAACCGGGAAGGCGAAGCGCTGACCGCCGGGAGCGCACAGCGTGCGGATGAGGATGTTGGTCGGCGCGTAGGCGTCGAGGTAGGCGTGAACTGTGGCGGCCAGCCGGACCGAGAGCATCAGGATCATGGCGGTGTCCCCTTCAAGCGAACGAATGCCGTCTCTCCGGGGTAGCGCGGCGCCACCGCCGCGCGTACATCAATCAGCGACGTTGTGGACAAGAGCGGACAGTCAGTGACTGTGGAAAGTCGTCACCGAACGAGAACGGCCGACTGGACCTCCATCGCGCGGCCGTTCGCAGAGTCGCCTGCAATGTGCTGCGCCCGGCGTAAGGCATCGGCAGCCCGATCTCGGTCGGCTCGATGGGTGACGCTCTCTGGGCTCGTCCCGAGTGGATGGCGTCCGGTGATGTCGTAGCGGTCGCGGTAGGCGGCGATGACCTGGACAGCACCTTTCCAATCACGCGATTCGGCCGAGTCTTGGGGTGGACGTCCTGCTGCGGCGACCCAGCGCTCGTGCTTGCTGATAGCGCGCTCGACCAGTGCGGTGGCGCGGGCTTCCATCAACTCTCGGCGCTCGTGGAGTGCTTGGCGGTTCTCGGGACTCATCGGTTCCGACGCGGCCGGGATCAGGCCGACAATCAGATCGGGTGCTGCGCGGCGTCGACCAGTTCGCTTGGGACGTGCTGTGGCGTGGTGGAGTCGGCTGATCAGTACAGCGCCGATGTCGTGCGCATCTGCCAGCCCTCGGCTGGCGACGACCCGTGGCAGGACCTCGTTCAGGTTGTAGCCGTTGGCTTCGGCGCGGCGGAACTCTGCGGTCAGCGGGCGAAGGAGTCGGAGGCCAAGACGCGTTCGACGTCGGCTCCTTCCAGCCCGATCTCGTGTACCAATTTAGTCCAGCGATCGCGTTGGGCGTCCGCAGCTATGGTTTCGTACTCGGCGGCCAACTGGGCGATGGAGGACCACTGCTCGTGCTCGGCCTCGATCATCTGGTGTGCGGACAGTTCGGCGCCGGTGCGCTTGAGGATGCCGTACAGAACGGTCCGTGCGGTGACCTCGCCTTCCTGAGGTGGGGTGTGGGTGTCGTCGGGATCGTCGAGCGCGACGTAGGCCGTGTTTGAGCAGCGGCCGCGGGTCATCGAGACGTACAGGTTCTCCCGGTTCGTGCGCCCGGAGGCGACGACGTGGGCGGTGTCGACCGTCATCCCTTGGGCTCGGTGGGCGGTGATGGCGTAAGCCAAGTCGACGCTCTCAGCGACGTACGCGGACGGCAGGACCACCGCACCCGCGGTCTTCTGACCAAGGCGACTCGCCAAGACCGACCCGTCGGGCAGAACGTCGGTGATTCGCCACCGGTCGCCGTTGCGTACCCACCCACCGCGCAAGGACCTGAGGTGGCGCTGGTTGCGCCGGGTGATGATCAGGTCCCCGATCGAGGCGTGGTTGCCATCGGCGAGTTCCACCTCGGGGCCAGCCTCGGTCTCACCGGTGAGGATGCGCTCGGCCCGGGCCCGCTGGTTGAGTCGGGTGACGGTGGCGGTGGCTTCGGTGACCAGCACGCTCGACAATCCCGCACGGGCATCGGTGCGCCAAGCGTCGTATGCGGCGTCGGTCATCTCGTCGGTGCTGCCACTGTGGATGCGGTCGTGGTGGAAGTAGGTGCCGACCACGTCGGTGTCCCCCACTCGCAACGCACCCGTGGCGGCGGCTTCCCAATCGTGCTCGAAGCGGAGGATCTCCACCAACTCAGGGGTGTCGTCGCGGGCTGCGGCGAGCATCGAGAACGCACCACCTGCATCGACCGACTGCAATTGAGCCCAATCCCCCACCAGCAACACCTTGGCCCTCGCCTCGGCGGCCAGGCCCGTGAGCCGGTCGAGTGTGTGGGTGCCTGCCAACGTGGCTTCGTCGATGATCACCAACTGTCCACGAGGTCCGCGGCGACCATGAGTCGGAGTGGGCGGCGATGTCCAAGGTCGCCGAGCTGCTCGGCGTCGGGACGGTCGAGTTGCTGTGCATCGACGCGCAGGAACTCATCAATCTCATCGCGCTGGCCATGCGTACCGGCGTCACCGCCACCGAGCTGCGCGACGGCATCTGGACCCACCCGTCGACGACCGAAGCCCTCAACGAGGTGCTCCCTGGGCTCAGCCGCGCTCAGCAGCCCGAACGGCGTCCTTGACGTCGTCCGTCACCGGGTCGAGCAGATCGCTGAACTCGTCGGTCTTGGTCACGAACTTCGCGACGTAGGGGCAGACCGCAACGATCCGCAGTCCGTCGGCGCGGGTCTGCTCGAGCGCCTGCTGCACGACCTTGCCCGCCAACCCCTGGCCGCCGAACTCCTCGGCGATCTCGGTGTGGAAGAAGATCCGCTGCGTGTCGGTCTCGGTGAACTGGGCGAATCCGGCGACCGTGCCGTCGACCGAGATCTCGAATCGGTCGGGGTTCTGCTCGCGTGTCACGGATTCGGTGGTCATGGTCAGCCCTTCGTCGAGGTCACGGTGGCGGGCCTGCGACGACGGTCGTCGTCTGGCCCTACGTGCGACGATACGTCACATGAGCTGCATCGAGGACGACCCGCAGGAACAGGTCACCGAACGTGACTACACCCGTGACGGGCTGAGCCCGGGAATCACCGAAGGCACCGACGGAGTCAAGCTGCTGGAACCGCGCCATGTGCCGCTCGGTGGACCTCGAGCGATGAATGTGCGTCGCACCCTTCCCCAGCGGGCGCGGTCGCTGGTCGGCGCCTGGTGCTTCCTGGACTTCTACGGCCCCGACGACGTCACGCAGACCGGCGGGATGAGGGTGCCCCGCCATCCGCACACCGGGTTGGCGACCGTGTCGTGGCTGTTCAGCGGCAGTGTCGACCACATCGACTCGGCCGGTCACCGGGCCACCGTGCGACCGGGGGACGCGGTCTTCATGAACGCCGGCCGCGGCATCACCCACTCGGAGTTCTCCAGCAGTGATACGCAGATCCTCCACGGCGCCCAGCTCTGGTACGCCTTCCCCGAGCACAACCGGTTCAGCGATCCCGGGCTCGACGTGCACCGACCCGAGGAGATCACGGGCGACGGATGGGCCGCACGCGTGTTCGCCGGCTCGCTCCTCGGTGTCACCTCCCCCTTGCAGACGCGGGCCCCGATCAGTGGCGCCGAGCTGCGGCTCGAGCCGGGCGTCGACCTCGACATCGAGGTGCCCGTCGGCCACGAGCACGCGCTGCTGCGGGTGCAGGGCGATGTGTCGATCAACGGCACCGACGTTCCCGAGGACAACCTCGCGGTGATCGACACGGGTCGCACGGTGCTGCGGATCCGAGCCGGGGCGTCGCCCGTCCTGGCCCTGCTGATCGGCGGCGAACCGTTCGGTGAGGAGATCGTCATGTGGTGGAACTTCATCGGTCGATCACACGAGGAGATCGAGCAGTTCCGAGCCGTCTACCAGGCCGAGATGGGCTTCGACGGCCCGCAGGCTCTCGGACAGGACGGACTGCAGTTCGGCGAGTTCCCGCCCGGACAGCCCGATCCGCTGCCCGCGCCGGCGTTGCCGACGACGCGCCTCAAGCCGCGCTCGTGACGCAGCTCCGAAGGATCAGTGGGCGGCGAGCCACGCGACGACGTCACCGATGACGTCGTCCTTCTCGGGTTCGTTGAAGATCTCGTGGTAGAGCCCGTCGTAGATCTTCAACGTCTTGTCGGTCGAACCGATGGTGTCGTGCACCAGCTGTCCGCCGGACGGAGCGGCCAACAGGTCGTCGCCGCCGTGCAGGACCAACACCGGCAGGGACAGCTTGGGCAGGCCGACCGTGACTCGGCCGATCGCCTTCAACGACTCGGCGCCGGTGCGGGCGCGGATCTTGCCGTGGTAGACCAGCGGGTCCGACTGGTAGGCCGCCACGACGTCCTGGTCGCGGCTGACGTTGTCGCCACCGAGGTCGACGATCTGCAGGTTCGGCACGAGGGTGGACAGGGCGGGCGCGATCGCGCGCTCCAGGGCCGAGCCCACGCTGGGGTCGACGGCGGCGCCGGACAGGACGGCCCCGGACAACCCGGTCTCGCCCTGGGTGACCAGGTAGTCGAGCGTGATGAGCCCGCCCAAGCTGTGCCCGACGAGAAAGACGCGCACCCCCGGGTGGGCTGCTTCTGCGCGACCTCGCAGCGTGTGCACGTCGGCCACGAGCGCCGACATCCGACCGATGTTGCCAGGAGTGCCGGCCGACTTGCCGTGGCCATGGTGGTCCAGTCCGTAGACGGCGTAACCCTCGCCGGTCAGCGTCGCGGCGAGGTACTCGTAGCGGCCGATGTGCTCGGCGAGTCCGTGGACCAGCACCACGACCCCGTCGGGTCGGGAGTCAGGGAGCCACGCTCGCCAGTACGTCTGTCCCAGCGTGCCGGCGAAGGTGCCGTCTTCGATCTGCATGGTTGGAGTCTAGGACCGGTCGGCATCACGCCGTCCGCAAGACCTTCTCCATGGGACGGCCCTTGGCCAGCTCGTCGACCAGCTTGTCCAGGTAGCGGATCTGCTTCATCAGCGGATCATCGATGTCCTGGATCCTGACGCCGCACACCGAGCCCGTGATGAGCGGCGCGTTCGAGTTGATCGTGGCCTGCGCGAAGAACTCGGTGAACGTCGTCTCGTCGTCGAGATGCCGCTCCAGCGTCGCCTCGTCGAAGCCGGTCAGCCACTCGATGACCTGGTGGAGCTCGGCTCTCGTGCGACCCTTCCGCTCCAGCTTCGCCACGTAGTGCGGGTACACCGAGGCGAAGCTGGCTGTGAAGATCCGACTCATGTGCAGAGCGTATGACCTGCGCTTTCACGCGACAAAATGGGCTGTCAGTGGTGGCGCATAGTGTGAACGACATGGACACGGCAACGGCGATCACGGTCGACGACCTGGCTGCGGCCAGGCGTGCGACCAACCGCGCCGAGGCCGACCAGCTCCGCTTGATGTTCGCGTTCCACAGCCAGCGCAAGGAAGCCGCTCAGCACGAGGTCACGCCAGTGGCTCGCCTGCTCGCGTGCAAGATGATCGCCCAGGAGATCGGTGAGGCCATGGGGCTGTCGGAGAACCAGGTGCGCACCATGATGCACGACGCCGAGACCGTCCGTGACCGGGCGCCCGCGACGTGGCTGCGGTTCACCGTCGGCAGCATCAGCTTCCATGCGGTCAAGGCGATCGCCGCCACCATCAACAAGCTCACCGAGCCCGAATCGGTCACCGAGCTCGACGCCAAGGTCGGCGAGTACGCCGAGGCCCACACCGTGGGCCAGCTCAACGTCTGGCTGCGCCGATTCGTCGTCCGGGTCGAGGCCGAGGCGGCGGCAGCACGCGCCGAGCACGAACGGTCGAAGCGCTACGTCTACGTCGACCACGGCGACGACGGCATGAGCACCATCGTCGCGTACCTGCCGTCCTACGTGGCAGCAGCCATCGAGCGCCGCCTGCACAAGGAGGCGCGCAAGCTACCCAAGGACGGTCGTACCCTCGAGCAGAAGCAGGCCGACCTCTTCGCCTGCTGGCTCACCACCAACGAGAACACCGGGCGCGCCGCGGTGAACGCCGACATCGGAGTCGTCATCGACGCCGACGTCCTGGCCGGTGCTCGCGAGGGATTCGGCGCCTCACCCGACGGTTCCTGGGTCGCTCCGGCGGCCTGGGTGGCCGATGTCGCGATGTCCGACGAGCCGTTCTGGTTCCGCATGCTCCGCGATCCGGTCACCAAGGACATCTTGTCGGTCGACTACCGCAGTCGTTTCGCTCCTGAGCAGCTCAAACGGGCGCTGTTCCTGGCCCGCGGCACGTGCGCGGTCCCAGGGTGCCTGGTTCCGGGCTGGAAGTGCGAGGTCGACCACGTCGTGCCATGGCCGCGCGGTCACACCACCGCAGACAATCTGCAGTTCTTGTCCAAGACCCATCACGGGCAGAAGGGGCACGGCCTGGCACCGCTACGAAGATCGCGACCTGCCCGGCCCCGAGCCCCGGTCGACCTGATGTTCGACCCGGTCGACGCCGGTTACCACCTGGCTGCCTGACCTTCCTGGTCAGTCGGCCAGGTAGGCCAGCGCTGCCGCGAGCAGTGCTTCGGTCCCCGTGTCGAGCGTCGGCTCGACGACCGGCGCGAAGTCGGCTGCGTGGTTGACCGGGATGTCCTGGGCGATGCGACCGGCTGCCGCCGCGGAGCGATACGTGTCAGGGTCGATGCCGCCGATCCCCCAGTACGTGTACGGCGCCGAGAACGCCTTGGGGATGTCGCTGAAGTCCTCGCTCGCGCTCTGCTGTGGCAGCTGCCCGGCACGGTCGCCGAAGTGATCGGCGAACGCCGTGGCCACCCGCTCGGTCACGGCGGGATCGTTGTCGGTCAGTCCGAATCGGTCGAACAGCTCGAGCTCGGGCTCGCGCGGGCACCCCGAGGCCTCGCACTCGGCCCGCACGATCCGCTCGATCGCCGCCAGGACGTGCTCGCGCACCTGCTCGTCGTAGGTACGGGTGTTCACCAGCAGCACGGCCTGGTCGGGGATGACGTTGCTCTTGGTCCCTGCCTGGATGCTGCCCACCGTCAGCACCGCCGTGTCGCCCGGAGCGACCTCGCGAGCGACCACGGTCTGCAACCGCGTCACGATCGACGCCGCCAACACCACCGGGTCCACCGACGCCTGTGGCATCGACCCGTGCGCGCCGCGGCCGTGCAGCGTGATGCGCATGCTGTCAGCCGCCGACAGCACCGGCCCCGAGCGGGTGCCGAGCGTGCCGGCGGGTAGCGGCAGGACGTGCTGCGCCATCGCGACGTCGATGGGTCCGACCAGATCGACCAGGCCGTCCTCGACCATGCCACGGGCGCCGTCGGCGGTCTCCTCCCCTGGCTGGAACAGCGCCACGAGAGTGCCGCTCCAGTGCTCGCGGTTCGCGACCATCACCTCGGTGGCCGCCACCAGGCACGCCACGTGGACGTCGTGACCGCACGCGTGCATGACGGGTGTGCCGTCGTCGGTCGTCACCGTGCTGGCATAGTCCACTCCGGTCGTCTCACGCACCGGCAGCGCGTCCATGTCCGCTCGCTGCAGCACCACAGGTCCGTCACCGTTGCGCACGACGGCGACCACGCCTGTGCCTCCGATGTTCTGGTGCACGTCGCAACCGGCCGCCCGTAGGCGCTCGGCGACGATGGCGGCCGTGCGGTGCTCCTGGTGCGACAGCTCGGGGTGAGCGTGCAGGTCGCGGTACACGTCGTCGCGTGCGGCCCGGATGGCGGGGAACTGCTCGATGGACCACGTGCTGTCGTTCATCGGACACCTTCTGTCGAGCCGGGCGGCCTGGGAGCGTGGAGATCGTAGTGCAGTCCGAGCAGGCGGATCGCGAAGCAGCCCACCGCACCGACCACTGCCGCCGGGACGGCGTCGGCCCCCAGCTGCTCGCCCAGCACCAGCAACAGGGCACCCACGATCGCCGGCACGGCGTACAGACCACTGGACAGCACCGCGGGGATCTCGCGGACCAGCACGTCGCGCAACGTGCCTCCGCCCACGGCCGTGATCGCGCCGAGGATGACGGCCTGGACAGGACCGACGCCGTGCTCGAGGCCCTTCAACGCGCCGGCGACGGCGAACAGGCTCAGCCCGGCGGCGTCGAGGACCAGGATCGGCCGGGACAACCGGGCCAGGCCGCGGCCGAACAGGAACGCCACCAGTGCCCCGCTGGCCGCCACGGCCAGATAGCGCCAGTCCACGAACGTCGCCGGGGGCAGCGCGTCGAGGAAGATGTCGCGGATCATCCCGCCGCCCAGTGCCGTCAACATGCCGAGGGTCAGCACGCCGACGATGTCGAGCTGCGCGATCCGCAGGGCAGTCATCGCGCCGTTCAGCGCGAACGCGAAGACACCTGTCAGGTCCATGACCAGGAACAGGGTCGACGTGTCCATTCCCCATGTCTACCGAAGCCGTCGCGACGGCGTCGGCTCCCGATCGTGGCTCGTTGTGGTGATGACGTGACCGAGCGGAGCAACTCGTGGGGAGTTGTGGAGTTCTCGTGGTGCTGACGTGGGCCGTCCGTGAAGGGCGGATTGACAGGCTTTTCCCATCACTACGACAACCCCGCACGACCCAAGAGGAGCACCACCATCATGAAGAAGACCCGCGCAGTTCTGATCCCGTTGGCCACCTTGACCGCCGCCGGCGCCATCGCCGTCGGATCGGGAGCCACGTTCTCGTCCGAGTCCCACAACACCATCAGCTCGGTCACCGCTGGAACGCTGTCGCACAGCAACTCCAAGGCCGACCAAGCCATCTTCAACCTGACGGACATGAAGCCTGGCGACGTGCTGAACGGCTCGCTGACCCTGACCAACACCGGCAGCCTGCCCGCCGCCTTCAGCCTGACCGAGCTGGCCTCCACCAACAACTTCACCGGGGACAACCTGACGTTGTCGATCACCAACACCACCACGAACCACGTCGTCTACAGCGGCACGTTCGGCGGCCTGCAGGACGGCGTCAAGAACGAGCTCGGGACGATCGCCCCCTCCGCCGCCAACACCTTCGTGTTCAGCGTCAGGCTGGCGCAGGACACCCCCAACGAGGCGTGATCAGCGACGCCGTGCAGTCGGCCCTGGTTCCGATGATCGTCCTGGGACTGTCGCTGGCCGCTGTCTCGTCGGTGGCGGCGTTCGTGCTGGCCGGACGGGCCACCCGCACCTTCCGGCAGCTGGCCTTTGCCGCCGAGGATCTGGGAAACGCAGCTCCGCACGCCGATCACGGCGCTGCGGCTGGAGCTGGAGGACCTGACGTACTGGCCGCAGACGCCCCCCGAGGTCGCTGACCACCTACGTGCCTCGATCGGCGAGCTGGACCGACTGACCGCCTCGATCGAGGACCTGCTCGACCTGGCGCGTCACCAACGTCGCAGCGACGACGAGGACGTCGACCTCACCGAGTTCGTCACCGCCGCGGCCGACCGGTGGCGCCGCTCGTTGTCCGCCGACGGACGTGACATCACCGTGACGGGGCCGACTCCGTTGCCGATCCGGATCGCCTCGGGGCCGGTCGCACAGATCCTCGACGTGCTGATCGACAACGCTCGTGTGCACGGATCCGGGGCGGTCTCGATCACCCACGGCAGCCGACGAGGCGCACGCGACGGTGCGGGTCTCGGACGAAGGAATCCGCACGATCGGCAACGAGGTCTTCGGTCGCGGCACGAGCAGTCGGGCCCACGACGGGACCGGTAACGGCATCGGCCTGGCGGTCGCCTCCGACCTGGCCGAATCAGTCGGCGCCCACCTGACCCTGGACCCTCGGGCGAGCACCGCCACGTTCGAGCTGCTGCTCCCCCGATAGACTCAGGCCCACACCCGGACCGACACGACGGGAGACTGCCGTGCCCGACTTGCATTCTGCGACTGCAGGGCTATCGTCGGTAGTTGGGCCTGACGGCACAGTGCCGGTCCGACCCACCAGAGGTGTGCACCATGAAGGCAATCGACATCGTCCAGCCGATCCCGTCGGTCACCACGGTCGACTCGGTCACCGCGGCGATCCGCCAGATGACCGACGCCAACCTGCCGGGCGTCGTCGTCGTGGACGAGCAGAACCGTCCCGTCACGGTCATCGCCGGCACCCAGGTGTTGAAGATGGCCGTGCTGACGGCCTACCACGACGATCCTGCGCTGGTCCGCACGATCGACGAGGCCAGTGCCGACTCGTTCACCCACGACTGCAACCAGCGCACCGTGGGCGAGTGCCTCAGCGACAAGAAGGCCAAGCCCATCACGGCTCGCTCCGACGCCACGCTGCTGGAGCTGGCGACCATCATGTTGCGCAACCGCAGCCCGCTCGTGGCCATCGTCGACCGCGACAAGAAGCTGGTCGGCGCGGTCACCTTGACGGCGCTGCTGGGCACCATGGCTCCGGAGAACCAGCCCGCCTGACGTCGGCTGAGGCGCGATGAGCGCGCTCGCCGCGCTGACGATCTTCCTCGTCGCGTTCGTCTTCATCGCGAGCGAGAAGGTCAACAAGGTCAAGGTCGTCCTGATCGCGGCCGGCCTGATGGCCGTGACGCGCCTGATCCCCGGCTCCGAGGTGTTCTTCTCCGAGCACGAGGGCATCGACTGGAACGTCATCTTCCTGCTGCTCGGGATGATGATCATCGTCGGCGTCGTGAAGCAGACCGGCCTGTTCGACTATCTGGGGATCTGGGCGGCCAAGAAGTCCCGCGGCCGCCCCTACCGGTTGATGGTGCTGCTGATGGCCATCACCGCCATCGCCTCGCCCATCTTGGACAACGTCACGATCATCATGCTGGTCGTCCCCGTCACGATCGTGGTGTGCAACCGGCTGCGGATCGCGGCCCAACCGTACATCATCGCCGAGGTGCTGGCCTCGAACATCGGCGGTGCCGCCACGTTGATCGGCGACCCGCCGAACATGATCATCGCCAGCCGCGCGAACCTGTCGTTCGGCGACTTCCTGGTCCACATGACACCCATCGTGATCATCGTGTTCATCGCCTTCGTCGTGCTGACGCGCCTGCTGTTCCGCAAGGAGTTCGAGTACAACCCCGATCAGCTGGCTTCGGTCATGACGCTGCAGGAGAAGCGCGCCATCACCGACGTGCGCCTGCTGGTCCGGTGCCTCGTGGTCCTGACCGCCGTGATCATCGCGTTCTGCCTGCACACGGTCCTGCACGTCGAACCGTCGGTCGTCGCTCTCGTCGGCGCCGGTGTCATGGTGCTGGTCTCCGGCATCGAGATCGAGGAAGTCCTCGACGAGGTCGAGTGGGGCACGCTGGTCTTCTTCATGGGCCTGTTCGTCATGGTCGCCGGACTCGGCCACACCGGCGTCATCGAGAAGATCGGCACGTGGGCCGTCGACGCGATCGGCCAGCACTACTTCGGCGCGGCCAGCGCCCTGCTGTTCGGCTCGGCGGGCCTCGGCGCGTTCTTCGACAACATCCCGTACGCCGCCACGATGGCACCCATCGTCGAGAGCCTGGCCGACCAGATCCAGGACGACCGCGCCACGCAGGGTCTGTGGTGGGCCTTCGCCTTGGGGGCCGACTTCGGTGGCAACGGAACCGCGATCGCGGCCAGCGCCAACGTCGTGGCGATCGGGCTGGCAGCGCGCGGCGGACACAAGATCACGTTCTGGCAGTTCACCCGCTACGGCATACCCGTCACCATCATCAGCGTGCTGATCGCCTGGGGCTACGTCTACCTGCGCTACTTCGCCTGAGCGTCGGCTAGAACCTCGACGATCCCCCGGACCCGGAGAAGCTGCCGCCTCCGCCGGAGTAGCCGTGGGAGATTCCGCCGGACGAGGACCGCGACGCCGCGTTGCGGTCACTCTGGACCGAGCTGCGTCCCGCCTGGTACCCCGCGGAGTACGACTGCACCCGCCAAAACAGATCGCCGGGCAGCGTCACGTCCAGGATCGAGCCCGTGCCGCGACGACGCTGTCGCGAGGAGTACTCGTACCGAGCCTCTCGCATCTTGTCGCGCATCTTCTGCTTCTCCGATTCTGACTTGGCGAAGGCGTCGATCTGCGCCGTGGCGAACGCGTCGAGCCGTTCGGTCAGCTTCTTGCGCAGATCGGCCAGCCCGTCCAGCGCCGCGTCGACCTCAATCGTCTGGGCCTGCAGGTCAGCGCTGATCTTGTCGACCGCGGTCCGCGCCTCGGCGGCGAAGGACCGCAGCGCCGAAGCGGCGCCCTGCGTCGAGTCGGTCGCATCCGACGTCAGCGAGTCGATCTCGTCCAGGTCGGCCAGCAGCGGCGCCGTCTGTGCGCGCCAGGCGTCCTGCCAGGTCGCCGACCGTGTGTACAGCGCAGCGGCCTGCAGGATCGCGTCATCGGTGAAGTCCAGCTCCTCGGCGACCTCGCGGAACGCCTTGGATCGCGCCACGCCGCCTGACGAGGACCGCACCTTCTTCTCGGCGGCCTCCAGCTCCTGCTGGTCGGTGAATGCCTTGCGATACCGCGTGATGAAGTCGGCGAACCGACGTTCCAGCTCGTCGGCGTGCCGTGAGCCGCTCGGCAGCGTGCGGGCGGAGATCTCCGTCGCGTCCAGATCCGTGGACACGTTGGCCAGGTGCCTGCGGCCGGCCGCGAGCTCCTCGGCGAACGACGTGCGCCGCTTGGATCGCACGGCTGCCACCGTGCCCGCGGTCGCCGCAGCGATCGCACCACCGATGCCACCGGTCCACCACACGGCCGGCTGCTGGTACCAGGGGCGGTTCATGACCTCTGAGCCTCGCTGGGCCACCGCGAGCACGCCGTCGGTCCAGCGCGCCTGTCGGAAGTCGGGGTAGCCGGCTTCGTGTATCGACTCCATCAACGAGTCGCTGACCTTGCGGTCCTCGCCGAAGTACGTGCCGATCTGACCGTGGCCGTCGCTCTCCACGGACAACGTGATGATGAAGTAGTTGTCCGCCCAGTAGTCGCCGTAGTCCTCGGGGTCGGCGCTGATCCACTCGGGGTGGTGCGAGCGAGCCCGGAACAACGTCTCGGTGTTGATGTTGTCCGAGTACTCGCCCTCGCGGGTGTAGAAGGCCACCTTCGTCGGCTGGTTGAACTCGATCGTGGCCATGACGTCACGGATCTTGTCGTGGTTGAGGATGCCTGCGGTGTCGTCGATCGTGATCGACGTGACGTTGTTGTCGGCGGCAAGGGCGGTGGCAGGCAGCAGCGTCAGACCGCAGAAGACGGCCAGCGCGGCGACCCAGCGTGCGAGTCGACTCATGTGCTGCACCCTAACGTGAGCAATGCCTCAGTCGATCAGGTCGCATCCGAAGGCCCGACGTTGTTGACTGGTAGCTGCAGTCTTCGAAGGAGTTCTGGTGCCTCGCATCTCTCGCCGTACGTTCATCGCCGCCCCCGCCGACCGGGTGTGGACCCTGGTGCAGGACTTCGCCGTGTGGCACCCGCGCCTGAACATCTACCAGGGCGGACCCGAGGCGTCGCCCGAGCTCGTCGTGACGGTCGGCGAACGCGACGACACGTCCATGACGCTGACGTACTCGATGCCCGAGCCGCCGTTCCCGATCACCGATCACCGCGCCACGATCGTGGTCGAGCCGCAGCACGACACGACGTGCTACGTCGAGTGGTCGGCGGAGTTCGAGTCCGATCCGGGCATCATCTGGATGCTGGAGGACCAGCTGGGCGACGACATCTTCAACATCGCCCTCGACACGTTGGCAGCCGCGGCTCAGGACCAGTGGGCCCAGTCGGTCCTGACCGCCTGACTCAGCTGTCCGAGCGCCACTTCTCGAAGCCCAGGACGATCATCCGCATCTCGCGGCGCGCCTTGCGCTTGATGTCCTCCTCGATGTCGGTGCGCCCGTCGGGCGTCTGCACGACCTGCTCGGCGCGGTAGACCATGTTGCGCACGAACAGCCCCGAGGCCATCTTCACGTCGTCGCTGGACCAGTTCTCGATGTGCGGCAGCCGCGCGAGGACGACCCCCAGCTCGGAGATGAACAGCTCGAGCTCGCGCTGAATCGCATCGCGCACGGCGTCCGAGCCGCTGGTGCGCTCTCGCGCGACGAATCCAAAGTGTGCCTTGTTCTGCTTGACGACGCGCACCAGGATCTCCGCCGACGCCTCGATGATGTTGGCGATCGTGTCGGGGTCGCGCTGGGCGTCGCGGATCATGGCCCGTAGCGTCGAGAAGGACTGCTCGACCAACGCGAGCCCCAGCTCGTCCATCGACTCGAAGTGCCGGTAGAACGCCGTCGGCACGACGCCGGCGCGCCGGGCGACCTGCCGCAGGCTGAGCTGGGCGAAGCCGTGTTGCTGCGACAGCGCCAGCGCTGCGTCCAGCAACGCCTGTCGCGTGCGCTCTTTTTGGGCGGCACGCGTGGTCTCGACTGCGGTCTCGGTCACCTGACCAGCCTATCTGTCGATTTCAGTGAACACCTGTGTCCTCAGTGGGTCACATCACGAGACGGGTTACTTGCGCGTAGCACCACCTAGAGGCATTATTTCAGTGTACGCATGTTCACCCACTTGTGAAGGCCAACCATGGGCATTCTCCGCACGGTACTGGTGTCCAAGCCGGTGCGCGCCCTGACGTCGCCGCACCACCCTGATCACTACCTGGAGCGTCTGCACCCCCTCGCAACGGCCGAGGCTGTCCGGGCCCGGGTCGTCGACGTACGCCGCGAGACCGGCGCTGCCAGCACCGTCGAGCTGCAGGCCAACGGTGCCTGGAGGGGCTTCGAGCCCGGCCAGCACGTCGAGTTCGGCGTCGAGGTCGACGGCACCCGCAAGGTGCGCGTCTTCTCGGTCAGCTCCAGCGCCCACCTGCACGATCGCCGGTTCACGGTGTCGGTCAAGGCCCACCCCGACGGCTACGTCTCGCAGTTCCTGCACCGCGACCTCGAACGCGGAACCATCGTCTACCTGTCGCAGGCCCAGGGTGAGTTCGTGCTCCCCGACCCCGTCCCGGACGATCTGCTGCTGATCAGCGGCGGTTCGGGCATCACACCTGTGATGTCGATGGTTCGCACGCTGAAGGACCGCGGTCACGCCGGACACGTCACGTTCTTGCACTACGCCCGTTCGCGCACCGACGAGATGTTCACCGCCGACCTCGACGCCCTGTCGTCGCTGAACATCGACGTCGTGCGCATCTACACCAGGGAACCGGCTCCCGGTGCCCAGCTGCGTGGGCGGTTCCACATCGATCACCTCAAGCACTTGGGCATCGACCCCACCGAGACCCTGACCTACGTGTGCGGTCCGGCCGGCCTGATCGCCAGCGTTCGCGACACGTACACCGACTTGGGCGCCGCCGACCGGCTGCGCCTGGAGTACTTCAAGGTGCCCAGCGTCGACCTCGAGGCCGCCGACGCCACCGGCACGCTGTCGTTCGACACCAGTGGCAGCGAGGCCGCCAACACCGGTGCCACGATCCTCGAGCAGGCCGAGGCCGCGGGGCTCTCCCCCGAGTACGGCTGCCGCATGGGCGTGTGCAACACGTGCGCGGTCAAGAAGCTCAGCGGCGCGGTCCGCCACGTCGTCAGCGGCGAGGTCTGCGCCAACACCGACGAAACCATCAAGATCTGCGTCAACGTCCCCGTCGGCGACGTCGCCGTCGCCCTCTAGGAGAAACATGTCCAAAGGCCATCCCCGTCAGCTCACGCACTACGACGCCTCGAACCACAACCAGGCTCCGGCACCCCTCGTCGGTCTCGACACCGACAAACGCGCCACGGTCGGCCTGTCGTACATGACGTACGAGCAGCTCGACGAGTTCGGGGCCGAGCTCGACGCCGTCCGCCAGCGCGTGCTGGACGACCTCGGCCAGAAGGACGCCGACTACATCCGCCGTGTCATCCGCGTGCAGCAGACCGCCGAGGTGCTGGGCCGGATCGCCGTCCTGGCAGGTGTCTTCAACTTCTGGGTGCTCGCCGCCGGCGCCGTCCTCCTCGGTTTCTCCAAGATCCTCGAGAACATGGAGATCGGCCACAACGTCATGCACGGCCAGTACGACTGGATGAACGACCCCATGATCGACGGTCGGCGCTACGAGTGGGACAACGTCGCGCCCGCCCAGGACTGGAAGCACGGCCACAACTTCATCCACCACACGTACACCAACATCCACGGCAAGGACCGCGACATCGGCTACGGGCTGCTGCGCATCGACGACGACCAGCCGTGGTACCCCAACCACCGGTTCAACCTGCCGCTGGCGTTCCTGCTGATGCTGTTCTTCGAGTGGGGCGTGATGTATCACGGCCTGGAGCTCGACGAGTACCTGAGCCGCAAGATGACCAAGGCGGAGTTCGGCCACCGCAAGAGCCGCGCCGCCCGCAAGGCGCGCCGCCAGGTGCTCAAGGACTACGTCGCCTACCCGGCCATCGCCGCCCTCGCGATCCCGTTCGTCGGCTGGTGGGCACCGCTGGCCGTCATCGGCGCCACGTTCGTCGCCAACGTGATCCGCAACATCTGGGCGTTCCTGATCATCTTCTGCGGCCACTTCCCCGCCGACGTCGAGACCTTCCACGAGGAGGACGCCGAGAACGAGACCCGCGGCCAGTGGTACCTGCGCCAGCTGCTGGGCTCGGCGAACATCTCCGGCAGTGCGCCGTTCCACGTGCTCAGCGGGAACCTGAGCCACCAGATCGAGCACCACCTGTTCCCCGACATCCCCGCGCGCCGCTACCCCGAGGTGGCCAAGGACGTCAAGCTGCTGGTCGAGAAGTACGGGCTGAAGTACAACACCGGTCGACTGTCCAAGCAGCTGTTCAGCGTCGCGCACCAGCTGGCCACGTACGGCAAGAAGCCCAGCGACCCGTACAAGCAGGGCCGCTCACCCGAGAGCCGCGCCCTGCGTCGGGCCAAGCGCGAGGCTCGCGAACGCGAGCTGGCTCAGGCGTAGAAGACCCGCTCGAAGACCCGGCGCGCCTGTCGCGTCGTCCGCAAGTAGTCATCCACCATCTGCTCGCTGTCGGCAGCACCGTAGCCGAGCAGGTGGGCGACACCGGCCCTCTCGTCGGCCTGCTCTACCATCGACTCGGCGGGCTTGGCACGCATCAGCACGATGGCGTTGCGGATGCGGCTGACCAACGTCCACGCCGCCTCCAGCGACGCAGCGTCGGCGGCCGTCAGCAGGTCGGCGTCGGCGGCCGCACGCAAGGCGGCCAGCGTCCGGGTCGTCCGCAGCCCCTCGATCCGGTGGCCGTGCTGCATCTGCAGCAGCTGCACCGCCCACTCGACGTCGGAGATGCCGCCGCGCCCCAACTTCAGGTGTGTGTTGGGGTTCGCACCCCGCGGTAGCCGCTCGGCCTCGACGCGAGCCTTGATGCGGCGAATCTCGCGCACCTCATCGGGCTTCGCGCCGCCGTCGGGATACCGCAGCGGATCGATCAGCTCGACGAATCGCGCACACAGCTCCTCGTCGCCCACACACGGGTTGGCGCGCAGCAGCGCCTGCGCCTCCCACACCGCCGACCACTTGTCGTAGTAGGACCGGTAGGCCTCGAACGTGCGGACCAAGGGTCCGTTCTTGCCCTCCGGTCGCAGCTCGGCGTCCACCTCCAGCGGCGGGTCGTCACCCGGCGCGGCCAGATTCTTGCGCAGGTCGACCGCGACCGCCATCGCCGCGGCGTTCGCTTCCTCGGGGTCGGCGCCGTCGAGCGGATCGTGCACGAACATCACGTCGGCGTCCGAGCCGTACCCGGCCTCGAATCCGCCCATCCGCCCCATCAGCACGATCGCCATGCGCGTCGGCATGGGCCCCTTGTCCGCCTCGACGGCCGCGATCGAGGCCTTGAGGGCGCCACGCAGCGTGGCCGTCCCGATGTCGGTCAGCGCGTCACCGACCTGGACGATGTCGAGCATGCCCTGGACGTCGGCGATGCCCACGCGCGACAGCTCACGACGTCGGATGCGGCGCACGGCACGAGTCGCGGCGTCCGGACCGCTCTGCCGGTCGACCGCGAGATCCATCTCGGTGAACAATCGTTCCCGTTCGCGCGGCTGCAGCTCGTCGGCGTCGCCGAGCATCGCCACCGAGTCCGGTGCTCGCAGGATCAGGTCGGTCACATACCGACTCGTCGAGAGCACGTGGGCCAGCTGCTCGGCGCTCTCGCCCTCGTCGCGCAGCTTCCGCAGGTACCAGTGCGAGTCCCCCAGCTCCTCGGAGATCCGGCGGAAGGCGAGCAGGCCGGCGTCCGGATCGCGCGACTCGGCGAACCAGGCCAGCATGGCCGGCAGCAGCGACTGCTGGATCGCGGCGCGGCGCGACACGCCGCTGGTGAGCGCCTCGATGTGCTTGAGCGCCCCCAGCGGGTCGCGGAAGCCCAGCGCAGTCAGCCGTTGCTCGGCGGCCAGCGGCGTCAGGCGCAAGCCGTCGCTGGGCAGGGACGAGACCGCCTCGAGCAGTGGGCGGAAGAACAGCTTCTCGTGCAGGCGGCGCACGATCCGGCGGTGCGCGTGCCAGTCCTTGACCAGCTGCTCAGCCGAGTTCGTCCGATAGCCCATGCTGCGGCCGATCCGACGCAGGTCCTCGGGGTCGTCCGGCACAATGTGACTGCGCTTGAGGCGGTACAGCTGGATCCGGTGCTCCAGCGTGCGCAGGAACTCGTACGCGTCCTCCAGCGCAGCACCGTCGCGACGCCCCACGTAGCCACCCGCGGTCAGCTTCTCCAGCGCGACCAGGGTCGTCGGGCTCCGCAGCGACTCGTCGGCACGACCGTGCACCAGCTGCATCAGCTGCACCGCGAACTCGACGTCACGCAGACCGCCTGCCCCCAGCTTCAGCTGATGGTCGCGATGCTGCGCCGGGATGTTGTCGATCACCCGCTGACGCATCTGACGGACGTCGGTCACGAAGTTCTCCCGCGTGCTGGCGAACCAGACCTTGGGGTGGAGGGCGGCCAGGTACGCCTCGGCCAGGTCCTCATCACCTGCGGCGTACCGGGCTTTCAGCAGGGCCTGGAATTCCCACGTGCTGGCCCACTTGTCGTAGTACGCGACGTGACTGGCCAGCGATCGGGACAACGGCCCGTGCCGTCCCTCCGGGCGCAGATTCGCATCGACCTCCCAGATCGTGCCCTCGCTGGTGTGGTCGCCGCACAGCTGGATGACCTTGCTCGCCAGCCGCGTGGCGATCTGCAGCGCAGCCTGCTCGTCTCCGCCGTCGGGCGTCTCGTGCACGAAGATCACGTCGACGTCGGAGATGTAGTTCAGCTCGTGACCACCGGTCTTGCCCATCGCCATGATCGCGAACCGGCACCGGGTCGCGTCGGCCTCCTCCGATCGCGCGATGTTCAACGCGGCGCCCAGTGTCGCGACGGCGAGATCGGACAGCTCGCCCGAGGACTGGCGGAACGACGTGTACGCGTTGAGGTCTCGCGCCGCGATGTGCAGCAGCTTGCGGTAGTACGCGACCCGCAGCGAGTCGGCGTCGGTGGCCTGCGCCAGCTGCGCGCGGACCTCTTCCAGCGCGAGGGGTCGGACCGCCAACGACGCCCGCGACAGGTCGGCGACGAACTCAGGGTGTCGCGCCAGGAACTCTCCGAGCGCTCGACTGGTCCCGAGCACGACGAGCAGCCGCTCTCGCAGCGTGTGCTCCTCGAGCAGGGCCAGCAGCTGTTCGGCACCCATCGCATCGGCGATCTCGGCCAACGACTGCACCGCGATGTCGGGCTCGGCCACCGAGGCGATCTGGTCGATCAGCTCAGGTGGCGCCTGGCCGAGGCGCGCGATCATCGCCTCGGCCGAAGCCGCGTCACGAAAGACGGCCACGTCAGACCATCGGCATCAAGCGGTCGATCTCGAACTGCGTGACCTGGGAGCGGTAGTCCTGCCACTCGGCCCGCTTGTTGCGCAAGAAGTAGTCGAACACCTGCTCACCGAGCGTCTCGGCCACCAGCTCGCTGGTCTCCATGTTGCGGATCGCCTCGTCGAGGTTGCGCGGCATCTGGGTCAGGCCCATGGCCCGGCGCTCGTTCTCGCTGAGGCTCCACACGTTGTCCTCGGTCTCCAGCGGCAGCGGGTAGGAGTGCTCGATGCCCTTCAGCCCGGCAGCCAGGATCAGCGCGTACGCCAGGTACGGGTTGCAGCCGGCATCCAAGCCGCGGTGCTCGATGCGCGCGGCCTGGCCCTTGTGCGGCTTGTACATCGGCACGCGGATCAGCGCCGACCGGTTGTTGTGCCCCCACGACAGGTAGTTGGGCGCCTCGTCGCCGGCGGCGAGGCGCTTGTAGGAGTTGACCCACTGGTTGGTGACGGCGGTGATCTCCGGCGTGTGCGCCAGGACGCCCGCGATGAACTGCCTGCCGATCTTGGACAGCTGGTACTCCGCACCGGCCTCGAAGAACGCGTTCTCGTCGCCCTCGAACAGCGAGACGTGCGTGTGCATGCCCGAGCCCGGGTGCTGCGTCATGGGCTTGGGCATGAACGAGGCCCACTTGCCCAGCGTCAACGCGACTTCACGCACGATCGTGCGGAACGTCATGATGTTGTCGGCGGTCGACAGTGCGTCGGCGTAGCGCAGGTCGATCTCCTGCTGTCCCGGGCCGCCTTCGTGATGGCTGAACTCGACCGAGATGCCCATGTTCTCCAGCATCGTGATGACCTCGCGACGGAAGTCCTGTGAGCCGCCCTGCGCCGTGTGGTCGAAGTAGCCGCTGTCGTCGACGGGGACCGGTCGCTCACCGGCCGGCGGCTTGCCCTTGAACAGGTAGAACTCGATCTCCGGGTGGGTGTAGAACGTGAATCCGGCGTCCTTGGCCTTGCCCAGGGCCCGTTTGAGCACGTGACGAGGATCGGCGTACGACGGGTTGCCGTCGGGCATCTGGATGTCGCAGAACATGCGTGCCGTCGCGGGGGTCTCACCGCGCCACGGGAGCACCTGGAACGTCGACGGGTCGGGTCTGGCGAGCATGTCCGACTCGTGCACGCGAGCGAAACCCTCGATCGACGAGCCGTCGAAGCCGATCCCCTCGTTGAACGCACCCTCGAGCTCAGCCGGCGCGATCGCGACGGACTTCAACGAGCCGAGCACGTCGGTGAACCACAGGCGGATGAAGCGCACGTCGCGCTCCTCGATGGCCCGGAGGACGAAGTCTTCCTGCTTACCCATGGCGTCAGTGTGACACGCGTTCTGTTACAGGTGTGTTTCCGGATCGGGTGCCGTCACGGCCCTCCCCTAGGGTTGCAGTCATGCCTCAGCTGCGCATCGCACTCGCCCAGGTGAACCCACGCGTCGGCGACCTGGCCGGCAACGCCGAACTCGTGGTCCGGGCGGCGCGCGACGCCGTGGCAGCGGGTGCGCACCTGCTCGTCCTGCCCGAGATGGTGCTCAACGGCTACCCGATCGAGGACCTGGCCTATCGCAAGTCGTTCATCGAGGCGTCACAGCACACCGTGACCGAGCTGGCGCGGCGCCTGGATACCGAGGGATGCGGCGACCTGGTCGTCGTCGTGGGGCACCTGGACTCGGCCAAGCCCCGTGCCGTGGAGAATCTGCCCGACCGGCTCGGCGTGCCCAAGAACCAGCCCACCAACTCCGCCTCGGTGATGGTCGGTGGTGAGGTCGTCGCCCGCTACGACAAGCACCACCTGCCGAACTACGGGGTGTTCGACGAGTTCCGGCACTTCGTGCCCGGCGACGAGACACAGATCGTGCAGGTCCACGGCGTCGACGTCGCGATCGCGATCTGCGAGGACATCTGGCAGGACGGACCGTCGGCTGCGGCGAATGCGGCCGAGGCCGGTCTGCTCGTGGTGCTGAACGGATCCCCGTACGAGGCCGCCAAGGACGACGTCCGGCTCCAGCTGTGCGCCCGTCGGGCTCGGGAGGGTCGGTGCGCGCTGGCCTACGTCAACCTGGTGGGCGGCCAGGACGAGCTGGTCTTCGACGGAGACTCCCTCGTCGTCGACGCTCACGGCGACCTCGTGGCCCGCAGCCCGCAGTTCACGCCCGACCTGTTGGTCGCCGATCTGGACCTGCCGGCCGCCACGGCCCCGATGCCCGATCCGTCGGCCCGCTTCCACGGCCTGCGGGTCGAGCGCACGGTCATCTCCGACCAACCGCTGGCGGCGTACGAGCCGCTGACCCCGACGGTCGCGCACCGCTGGGACGACCTGGGCGAGCGGTACCAGGCCATCGTCCTGGGCCTGCGCGACTACGTCGCCAAGAACGGGTTCAGCAGCGTGCTGCTCGGGATGTCCGGTGGCATCGACTCCACGCTCGTGGCCGCGATCGCGGTCGACGCACTGGGCGCCGACCAGGTGTTCGGCGTCAGCAACCCGTCGGCGTGGTCGACCGAGCACTCCCGGTCCGATGCCGCCGATCAGGCCGAGCGCACGGGCCTGCGGCTGGACACCGTGCCGATCGCGCCGATGTTCGACGCGTACCAGGAGGCGATGCACCTCGACGGGCTGGCCGAGGAGAACCTGCAGGCCCGGATCCGGGCCGTGATCTGGATGGGCTTGTCGAACCAGCACGGCCACCTGGTCCTGGCCTGCGGCAACAAGTCCGAGCTCGCCACCGGGTACTCGACGATCTACGGCGACGCGGTCGGCGGGTACGCCCCCATCAAGGACGTGCCGAAGACGCTGGTGTGGGAGCTGGCCCGGTGGCGCAACGCCCAGGCCGTCGAGCGAGGTGAGAGGCCGCCCATCCCGGAGAACACGATCAGCAAACCCCCGTCGGCAGAGCTGCGCCCCGGTCAGCTCGACACCGATTCGCTGCCGCCGTACGAGGTCCTCGACGCGATCCTCGACGCCTACGTCGAGCGCGATCTGGGGTCGGCCGACGTCATCGCCGAGGGGTTCGATCCGGCGCTCGTCGAGCGGGTCATCACCCTGGTCGACCGCGCCGAGTACAAGCGGCGCCAGTACCCGCCCGGACCCAAGATCAGCCGACGCAACTTCGGTCGCGACCGTCGCGTTCCCATCACCAACGCCTGGCGCGAGCACCTGTGATGCACTCCCGAGCCGGGACGTGATGACTGTCACGGTTCGACGACGGCGGTCTTGTGACAGGCTTGAGATGTCCGTGGACTCCATCAGGGAGCTGCGAGATGTACAAGGAGTGATCCGCGATGGCTGAAGAAGTCGCGCCCTACGGGAACGCCCCCGAGGTCAAGAAGGTCCGCACCCACCACCTCCAGCAGTGGAAGGCCGAGGGCCGCAAGTGGGTCATGCTGACCACCTACGACCAGTACTCGGCGGCCACGTTCGACGAAGCCGGTATCCCCGTGCTGTTCATCGGCGACTCGGCCGCCAACAACGTGTTCGGCTACCAGACGTCGCTGCCCGTGACGGTCGACGAGCTGTTGCCGCTGGTCAAGGCCGTGACCCGCTCGACCAAGCGCGCCCTGGTCGTCGCCGACCTCCCGTTCGGGTCGTACCAGCGTTCTCCCGAGCAGGCCTACGACACCGCCGTGCGGTTCATGAAGGAAGGGCTGGCCGAGGTCGTCAAGCTCGAGGGCGGCGCCGAGATGGCTCCGCAGATCGAGCTGCTGACCAAGGGCGCCGTTCCAGTGATGGCCCACATCGGCTTCACCCCGCAGTCCGAGCACAGCCTGGGCGGGTATCGCGTCCAAGGGCGTGGGGACGCTGCCCAGAAGCTGATGGAGGACGCGTTGGCCGTCCAGGAAGCCGGCGCCATGTCGGTCGTCATGGAGATGGTCCCGGCCCCCATCGCGGCGGAGATCACCGCGAAGCTGCACATCCCGACCATCGGGATCGGTGCAGGTCCGGACTGCGACGCCCAGGTGCTGGTCTGGCAGGACATGCTCGGTCTGCGCACCGGCAAGGCGCCGCGGTTCGTCAAGCGCTACGCCGATCTGCACGGCATCATGCTCGACGCCGCCAAGCAGTTCGCCGACGAGGTGGAGACCGGCGTGTTCCCAGCACCGGAGCACACCTTCGACTCCTGATCAGGAGACGCTCCAGCCCCACCACTGCGCGCCCACGACCACCGTCAGTGCCCACACCCCGGCGCCGCCGAGCGGCACCCACACGCAACGGACGGGATACTCGGTGGCCCAGCGCCTGATCAGCCAGGTCTGCGGGACCAGGTAGGCCAACAGCACGACCATCCCCCACCACGGGGCGTACAGCACGCTGGAGATCGTCAGCCACAGGTTGACGAACAGACCGACGACGCCGATCCACGGACCCGACTGGTGCAGGTTGAGCCGTCGCTTCCCGCGGCGGCGACGCTCACGGGCGTTGCTCACTCCCCAGTGTCCGAGGGGCCAGTGTCCGAGGAGGTCGGATCCATCGGCGCGTCGTCGTTCCAGTCCGGATCGTTGTCCCATGCCTTGGTGCGCTCGGCGGCGATCTCCAGAGCGCGCGCGGCCTGTTCGGGCGAGTCGTAGGGGCCCAGCCGGTCCTGCGCGCGACAGCCTTCCTCACCCTCGACCGCGTTGTGCTTGGTGCAGTAGTACCACTTCTGGTCAGTCATCGACGTCTCCGTCCTGCTCCGAGTCGCTTCCGGCGTGCTCCATCAGGTAGCCGACGAGAATGCCTGCCGCGACACCGACGGCTGCCCCGTTCTTGAATCCCGCCTCGAGCCACACCGCGAGGAAGCCGGCGATCAGCAGTCCCAGGACCATCGTCGTGGCGTACCGCAGGATCGGGTCGACCCCGTCTCGCTCCCGCTCGGCCTGCTCGCTCATGCCCACCACCTTAGAGGAACGACGGGCACCGTTGACGGGCGAATGAGTCGGCCTGTAAGCCGGATTCTGTCGTCGGCGACCATCCATCTGGGACGCCCATTGCTGGACGCCTCGTGCAACCTACCCGCTGACATCGGACGAGCAGCCCGTCAGCTGTCTGGTCTTGCTCCCGGTGGGGTTTACCGAGCCGCGACGGTCGCCCGCCGCGCTGGTGAGCTCTTACCTCACCGTTTCACCCTTACCCGCACCTCCCGACCACGAGGGTCGAGGGGCCGCTGGCGGTCTGTTCTCTGTGGCACTGTCCCGCACGTCGCCGTGGGTGGCTGTTGGCCACCACCGTGCTCTGTGGAGTCCGGACTTTCCTCGACACGCTCAGCCGAACTGGGTGCGGGCCGCGGCCGCCCGGCCGACTCATTCGCCCTACCAGGGTACTGGTTGCCGCCGTCGGGTAGGCTCAAGACATCGAAAGGGAGTAGTCCCCAACGGTTGCGTCGACATACTGAGGCTCGCGAGAGCATCCGGTGCAACAGGCCTGATCTCGATCAGGCGGACGAGACTTTCGACCAGACACGTGTACGTGCCTGGTCGAGGTCCTCCCAGGCTCTTCGTCCAGGCGGACGAGGAGCCTCTTCCATGACCGAAGCCCTGCTGCTGAGCACGGCTGTCATCTTCGTCGCCGAGCTCGGCGACAAGAGCCAGCTGATGGCGATGGCGTTCGCGACGCGCTACCGCGCCAGGGACGTGCTGATCGGCATCACGCTGGCAACCACGATCGTCCACCTGGCGTCGGTCGGGATCGGCTACTACCTGGGGGCGGCGTTCGAGGACTACCAGGGATGGATCTCGATCGCGGCCGGTATCGCGTTCATCGCCTTCGGCTTGTGGACCCTTCGTGGCGATGAGCTCAGCGACGCCGAGGCCGGGAGAGCCCGCGGTGCCACAGGATTCTCGATCCTCGCGGTCGGGTTCGCGTTCTTCCTGGCCGAGCTGGGCGACAAGACGATGCTCGCCACCATCACCCTGGCGGTCAAGGAGGACTGGTTCGGCACGTGGATCGGCAGCACCATCGGCATGGTGGCCGCCGACGCATTGGCCATCGGCGTGGGCGCGGTGATGGGCAAGCACCTGCCGGAGAAGGCGATCAAGTACGGCGCGTCCACCGCCTTCTTCGTGTTCGCTGCGGTGCTGATCATCGAGGGCGCGGGCCACGTATAGGGTCACAGCGTGCTGATCGTTCTGCCGCCGTCCGAGGGCAAGACCCGTCCCGACTCCGGTCCGGTCCTCGACCTGGACGGTTTGTCGTTCCCCGAGCTGAACAAGACCCGTGACCTGCTGGTTCGCACCTTGATCAAGGTCTCGGCCACCCGACGGGCCGCCGACGTCCTCGGCCTGGGACCCACGCAGGCCGACGCACTGGCGATCAACGTGAACCTGCCCGCCGAACCGACGGCCCGAGCCGATGCGGTGTTCACCGGCGTGCTGTTCGAGGCCGCCGACCTCGCCTCCCTCGACACCTCCGCCCGCCGACGAGCGGACGACTCGATCGTGATCTGCAACGGCTTGTTCGGCCTGGTGCGCCCCGGCGACCTGATCCCGGCCTATCGGTTGGCCGGGAACGCCGCCCTCCCCCGCATCGGCACCGTCACCTCCCGTTGGAAGCCGACGATCCCGAAGGCGCTCGACGACGTCTCCGACGGTGGCCTCGTGATCGACCTGCGGTCCGGCACCTACGCAGCGTTCGGCAGCGCCCCTGCCGAGCGGACGGCAACCATGCGCGTGCTGCAGGAGCGCGACGGCAGGCGTTCGGTCGTCAGCCACTTCAACAAGGCCACGAAGGGTCGCATCGTCCGCACCCTGCTCGAGTCCGGCGCCTCGCCGACGACGCCCAGCGAGCTCGCCGGCACACTCCGTGACCTGGGCTGGACCATCGAGCACGACGGACCACGCCTCGATGTCATCGTGACCCGGTACTAGTCGGGGACGATCGAGAAGTTGCGCAGGGACGGGGTGCCGTCGGGCCACCACTGGATCGTCGTGATGGAGGCCGGCGCCAGCTCCATCTTGTGGATGACCGGCATCGGGGCGTCGAGGGCCTGCCGCACCAGCATCTTGATGGGCGTCACGTGACTGGTCACCACGACGGTCTTGCCGGGGTAATTCGCCACCAGTCGCTCGCGGGCCTGAGCGACGCGGGCGTCGACGTCGTCGAACGTCTCACCGCCGGGAGGCGCCACCGCCGTGGACGCCAACCAGGCCTGCAGCTCATCGGGCCACCGTTCCATGATCTGGGCGAACGAGTGGCCGTCCCACTCGCCGAAGGCCGCCTCGGCGACGCCGGGTTCGAGCGTGACCTCGAGCCCCGTGGCGGCCGCGACGTGCTGGGCGGTGTCCTGGGTGCGTCGCAACGGCGACGACACGATCGCGTCGATGCGATGGTGCGCCATGATCCAGCTCGCCGCGCGCGCGGCCTGCTCGTGCCCGTCGGCGATCAGTCCCGGATCGGAGCCGCCGCTGCCGCAGAACAGCTTGTTGACCGTCGACCTGGTGACTCCGTGACGCAGCAGCACCAGCGTGGTCGGCTCACCGTGCAGCGTGCCGCGCCAGCCGATCAACGGATTCGTGCCCGCCTTCGCCGTGGTCGGCGCCTCCGGGGGCGTCGGGGCAGCCGCGCCGACGACGCCTGAACCACCGGCAGCCAGGTCGTCGAGGGCGGCGTTCGCCAGCGCGTCCGCGGCCGTGTTCTGCTCCCGCGGCACCCACGTCCACGTGATGTCGTCGGGCGGCAGCAGGCGACGGGCCTGGTCGGCCAGCGCACGCAGGTGGGCGTGCTTGATCTTCCAGCGTCCGGTCATCTGCTCGATGACCAGCTTGGAGTCCATGCGGATCTCGATCGCCGCGTCCGGGGCGTGCTCGGAGGCCAGCTCCAGCGCGCCGATCAGACCCCGGTACTCCGCCTCGTTGTTCGTCGCGACGCCGATGGCCTCCCCGCGTTCGGCGATGACCGCGCCGGTGTCGGCGTCGCGGATCAGAGCACCGTAGGCGGCCGGACCCGGGTTGCCCCGCGATCCGCCGTCGGCCTCGGCGATGATCCGCTGGTTCACAGCCCGGACTCGGAGGTACGGACCAGGATCCGTCCGCACTCGGGGCAGCGGATGACCTCGTCATCGGCGGCCGTCGCGATCTCCCGCATGTCGGCGCCGTTGATCTCCAATCGGCAGCCCTCGCAGGAACGGGCCCGCAGCGCTGCCGCGCCGACGCCGCCCTTGCTCTCGCGCAGCTTGTCGTAGAGCGCCAGCAGATCGGCCGGTACGGTCGGCACGACAAGACCGCGGTCGGCCTCGGCGGCGGCGAGCTGGTCGTCGATCTCGGCGAACGCCTGGTCCCGCGCGGCCTCCAGTTGTGCGATCTCCTCATCGATCGCGGCGATATCGGCCGTCACCTTCGCGAGTCGCTGCTGGGCTTCCTCGAGACGTTCCATGATCTCGAGCTCTTCGTCCTCCAGCGTCGAGATCCGGCGTTCGAGTGCGACGAGCTCGTGCTGCAACGACTCCAGGTCCTTGGGATTGGTGATGATCCCGGAGTTGAGGCGCTCCTCGTCTCGGGCGCGCCGCGCCTTGACGGCCTCGACCTCGCCGTCCGCCTTGCGCTGGTCGACGGCCAGATCGCTGGCCTCGGTGTCGGCCTCGACTCGACTGCTGTCGAGCTCGGCGCGGGCGCGCTGCAGCTGCGTGATCCGTTCGAGCTCGGGCAGCGACTGGCGACGGTGTCTGAGCCGGGCGATCGCCGAGTCCTGAGCCTGGACGTCGAGCAGGGCCTGCTGAGCAGCGGGATCGGACTTCACAACGACACCGTACCGGGCAGTGCAGCGGACCACGGATCGGTCACCCGGGTCGAGACCCGCGTCTGCAGTCGGTCGAACCGTTCGCCCAATGCCTGGGCCACGACGGGCAGCCAGGTCCACTCGGCCGCCCAGTGCGGGACGTCGATCACGGCGCAGCCACCGGCTTCCAGGTGCTCGCTGACCGGGTGGTGGCGCAGGTCCGACGTCACGTAGACGTCCGCACCGGCCGCAGAGGCGGCGCCCAGCAGGAAGTCGCCCGATCCGCCGCACACCGCGACCGTGCTGATCTGGCGGTCGAGGTCACCGGCGACACGTCCGGAGCTGTGGTGGTCCGGCAGCACCGACCGCACGCGCTGTGCGAACTGGCGCAGGGTCGTCGGTTCGGTCAGCGTGCCGATGCGGCCGCTACCACGATCGGCGGGACGCGTGGCGATCTCGACGACCTGGTGAGCGACCTCCTCGTACGGGTGCGCGGCGATCATCGCGGTGCGGATCCGTTCTCGCAGGTTCCGGTCGGCGACCAGCTCGAGCCGGGTCTCCTCGACCTGCTCGACCTGGCCCACCTGGCCCAGTGTCGGATGCGCACCGACCAGTGGTCGGAACTGCCCCGTCCCGGTCGACCGGAAAACCGTCCGGTCGTAGTCGCCGACCTGGCCGGCACCCGCCTCGTGCATGGCCGCAGCGACGGCGTCGGCGTCTGCCGTCGGCACGTAGACGGTCCAGGCATCCAACGGCGGTTCCGGGTCGGGGTCGAGTGGCTGCAGATCGGTCACGCCGAGGGCCAGCGCCATCGATTCCGAGACGCCGAGCGCCGGGCTGTCGGCGTTGGTGTGGCAGGTGTGCAGGGCGATGCCGTTGCTGATCAGGGTGTGGGCCACCTTGCCCTTGGGGGTCGTCGCGGCGAACGACGTGACGCCCTTGAGCCAGAGCGGATGATGCACCACGACCAGGTCGGCGCCCCACTCGACGGCTTCGTCGGCGACGGCTTGCACGGGGTCGACGGCGAACAGCACCTTCGACACGGCCGCGGCCGGATCACCCACGACCGTCCCGACGGCGTCCCAGTCGTGCGCCTGACGCGGGTCGTACCACCCGTCCAGCACGGCGACGACATCACGCAAGGTCACGGTCTCCGACATGCGGATCAGCCTAGTTCGTGCCCGCCGCGCTCCTGATCGGCAGCGTCCGCCCGGCGCCGACGGGTCACGAACCACGCGGTCGCGGCCACGGCGAACGCCAGCGGCCACCACGGGACCCCCGGACCGTCGTCGGACTCTTCCGGCGGCATCGTCACGGCCGGGGAGCCGCCGCCCGATGACGGGGACGCCGTGGGAGTCGGCGTGGGCGTGGACAGATCGGAGCCGAGATCGGCCCCGCCCTCCTCGATCTGCTTCTCGACGTCGTCACGCAGCCGGTCCTGCTCGGCCTCCGCGCGCGCCTGCGCTGCGCCCTGCGCCAAGCCCGCTTCGTACCCGTCGTCGTATCCCTCGTCGCGACCGTCGAGGTAGCCGGCGTCGCTGCCGCGATAGAAGCCGCTCTCGTAGGCCCGCTGCAGCTGTGGGTCGTCCGGGTACGCGACATCGGGTGTCGGCTCGGCCGACGCCGCTGCCGGAACGGCCATCAGCGCGACCGCCGCCGTCGCGGCGACTCGCCTGGTCCACGTGGTCACGCAGAGCACAACGACACCAAGCGATCGGGGTGACGTGGGCGAAGAGGGGCTCGAACCCCCGACCTTCCGGGTGTAAACCGGACGCTCTGACCAGCTGAGCTATTCGCCCTCGACGACCAAGTATCGCACGCTGCTGCGTCACCGGCGGATGTGAGCGACCTGTGAGGCCCGCGTGCTTGTCTGTGCCGGAAACCGGTTCGGTACTCGGTCCGAGAACGGGGGCGATCGATTGACGTTGGGCGTTCAGGTCCTCGGCCCTGTCACAGTCGTGGTCAGAGGCCAGGAACGCGCTCTGCAGTGGAACGTGCAGGAAGCGCTGTTCGCGTGCCTTGTCATGGCCCGAGGAAGGCCGCTGCCTGCCCAGCTGCTGATCGACCAGCTGTGGGGCGACCTGCCTCCTCGCGATCCGGCTCACGCTCTTCAGGCGCGGGTGTCGCGGCTGCGGTCGGCGCTGAAGACCCGCATCGAGCACACCTACGGTGGTTACCGCCTGGACCCCGACATCCTGCGAACCGATGCCGACAGGTTCGTAGAGCTCGTCGCCGAGGCCGACCGCCTGCTGGCTTCCGACCGCGTCGAGCGAGCCGCTGACCCGTTGCACGAGGCACTCGGACTGTGGCGCGGGCCGGCGTTCGGCGGTCTGCCCCACATCTGTGTGCTGCGCGCCGAAGCGATCCGGCTCGAGCAGCTGCGGACGGCCACCCTGATCGACCGGATCGATGTCGACCTGGTCCTCGGGCGACACGCGGAGCTCGTCCCAGAGCTCCATGCGCTGGTAGCAGAACACCCGTTGATCGAGCGGCACTGGGCACAGCTGATGCTGGCGCTGTACGCGCAGGACCGACCTCTTGAGGCACTCGCGATCTTCAACCGAGCCAGCGAGGTCTTCTCCCAGCTGCTAGGGGTCGGCATCGACGCCGTGGAGTCCGCGAGCGAGCTGGCAGCGCTGCGCACGGCGATCGTGCAGCAGCAACCGGCCGCATCGCTGTTGAGGTGGCGCTAGGTGTGATGCCCAGGCAGGTCGGCCAGTGCCCGGCTCACATGTGCCGACCAGGAGACCGCGTCGTTGGCTGCGCAGAACGCCTCGGCCGAGCGCAGGTGACGACGTGCGGCATCGGTGTCCCCCATCAGCCCCGCCAGCGTGCCGAGCCGCAGGTCGATGGGCCCGGCGTCGATCGTCGCATTGCTGGCGATCATCGACTCGTAGGGCAGCAGCATCTCGTACAGCCGTTCGGCCGCGTCACGATGACCCATCGTGGTCACCGCTTCGGCCAGGTAGCTCAGTCCCTGCAGGTAGAGCACGTCGACGGGAAGGTCAGCGAAGTCGGTCGACCGGAAATCGTCGATGATCGCTCGCGCCTCGATCTCGCGATCGGACGTCGTCAGAGCCAACGCATACGCGGCTCGCCATGCCGGGATCTGGTCGGTCAGCGTGGCAACTTGTTCCTCGATCGCTTCGATCAGCTCAGGCAGCCGCCCCGACATGTGGTGGAAGACGAACAGCTGACCGGCGTAGAACGTGAACGCGTCCGCCTCACCGAATGCGGCCCCCATCTCGTAGGCCTCCCCCGCTCGTTCCTGAGCCGCCTCGACGTCACCGCGCATTGCCATCCTGGCCGCAATCCAGGTGCCGACCAGCCACGAGCGCGGAGGATGAGCCAGCTCGAGCGCGAGCTGCTCAGAACGCCCGAGTGCCTTGTCTGCCACGGCGTACTCGCCGAGCATCATCGCTGACTGCGCCACGGCGATCGCCGACTTGAGCTGCAGCTCTGAGTCGAGGCGTGTGCGCGCGAAATCGTCGAGCCGCCGTGCGAACTCGAACGTGGCCCGCGGATCGTTGAGCGTGGCGTACAGGACCGAGAACCTGTGGCACATGATCTCGCCCAGCAGGTCAGCATCTCCCAGGTCCTGGGCCAACTGCATCGACTCCTCGCTCGATCGCAGCACGTCGGCTCGTCGACCGGGGTCGCGCACGTTCTCCATGGCCCACAAGGACAGCAATCGAGACCGATCGGGCCGCCAACGCTCATCGACACCGTCCGGCAGGTGCGCCAACGCGGCCTCGATGACGGAGACACGATCGTGGTCGACGTCGTCGATGCTGGAGTACCAACCGCGGTTGTTGGCGACAGCGGCGCGCACCAGCCGCTCGACGTCTCGCGACTCGTTCGCCAGGCGCGCGGCCGTGAGCAGGTCCGCGCGATAGTCAGCGCCCGTCTGGAATCCGGCCTCGCCCAGGCCGAGATGGACTTCGCACCGTTGGGCCACCGGTGACTCGATCGTCAGCAATGACTGGGCCTGCCGGTACAGGTCCAACGCCACAGCCGGAGCCTGTTGGCGCATGGACGCTGTGGCTGCTGCCAGGAGGTGCGCAATCGCGACGTCCGAGCCCACCAGGCTCACCGCTTGCGCGTAGTGATGGGCGAGCACATAGGGCCGGTTCGCCACATGAGGATGCTGCTCGACGGCCTGGGCGATCCGAAGGTGCAGCTCGGCACGACGCACGGCGGGAACCTGTTGGAGGATCACGGCCTGGACCAACGCGTGGCGGAAGCGATGTGTCAGTCCGTCGGCCCGCAATGGTTCGAGCAGCCTGAAGTGTTGGGCAACCACGAGGAAGCTGTCGAGAGCTCGCGGGTCCTGGCTCGTCGCCATACCCACCAGCAGCGGATCGAACTCCTCGCCGACGAGCGCAGCGACGTCCAGCAGCTCACGTTCGGTGGGGTTCAACCGGGCCAGGTGCTCGTCGACGACCTTGGCCAGCGTCGGCGGCATCGCATGCGCCGGCAGGCCCGACGAGCCATCGTGCTCATCGATGTGGCGGGCCGATTCGAGCACGAACAACGGGTTGCCGCCCGTGGCCTTGAGCGTGCTCTCGACCGTCGAGGCCGAGACCTCTCGGTCACGCCCGGCCTTGTTGATGGTTGTGCCGATGAGCTCACGAACGGCAGCATGGTCCAAGCTGCTCAGCTCGATGTGCACGACCGAGTCGGACGGATGAACGGTTCGATCGATCAACTTGGCGGCGGACGAATCAGGCAGGTGCTCGCGATCTCGCAAGGTGGCAATCCACAGGACCGGAACGTCGAGAGGTTGCGACCACAGCTCTCCGATCAGCACCAGTGAGTCGGGGTCGGCCCATTGCAGGTCGTCGACGAACAGACAGATCGGGCCCGACCTGGTGGCTCGACGCAGCCACTCAGTGACGGCGATCTTGATCCGGTGACGTTCGACTTGCGGTTCCAGTCCCGCCACGTACGTCGAACCATCCACGCCGATCTGTTCGAGGACGTCGGGAACCACGCTACGCAGGACCGATGCCCCAACACCCAGACGCTCGGCAATCCGCTGGGCGTCCAGCCCCGCACAATCGCTTCGGATCAACGCGGCCAACGCCTCATACGGTGCGCCGTGCGCGTCCTGGCACCGTCTGGACCGAACCGTCACGTCGTCCAAGGCGGAAATGAATCGGGAGGCCAGAAATGTCTTGCCGATCCCCGGCTCGCCGGTGATGACGGCGACGTGCTGTCGTTGCTGCGTGTCACGCCACAGCTGCGTCAGAACCGACCACTCGTGGTCACGACCCACAACGTCGCCCGAAGTGAGCGGGACATCCGGTTCGACCGTCTGCGTCGGCTGATCGGCGTGGAGGATCTGCTGCTGGATCTGCTGCAGGCGCGCGTTGGGTTCCAGACCGAGGTGGCTGACCAGCTGGTCACGCGCTTCGGCGTAGGCCTCCAGCGCCTGGCCGCGTTGCCCGGCCCGGTCAAGGGCGATCATCAACTGTGCCCATCTGCGCTCGTCGACAGGATTCCGGTCGACCGCATGGCGCAGCAGCGGCAAGGAACGTTCGGGTTGCCCCGAACTCAGATACGCCTCGACCAGCTCGGTCGTGGCCTCGTCGAACAGCAGCTCCAGTCGGGCTCGATCTGCCTGCAGGCTCGACGACGCAGGGGTGCCGTCGAGCACGGGACCACGCCACAGGGCCATCGCTTCGTGCAGTGCGGCGATCACCGCCTCGGGATCGGACTGCTCGCGTCGAGCCGCACGGAGCAGGTCTTCGAACCGCGAAGCGTCGACGTCGACCTGGTCGGTGTCGATGCGATATCCGCCGGCCGTGTGCTCGATCGCCATTCCCGTCGCCTGCCGCAATCTCGACACATGTGCGTGAAGCGCGTGCATCGGGTCGGACGGCGGCTCGTCCCACAACTCCTCGAACAAGGCGTGCTCACTGACGGGAGCACCGCCGGCCAGGGCCAGGCGTCCCGCGATCAGGCGCTGCTTCTCACTGCGAATGGGTTCGACGCCCTCGGCATTGCGGACCTCGACCGTGCCCAACACCAGAACCTCCACCACGGCTCCGCACTCCCTCACATCGCGGACTCATCACCTTACGGGCCGGGCGCTCCCGTGTCCGGAGTTCTCCGAAACCGGCCGATGTCAGTGCCGACGTCTCGGGTGTGAGCGTCGTGTGAGCGCGCCGTGTCATGGTGTCTCGATCCATCCTGAAGGAGTGCTCATGCAGAAGTTGTCCACCGTCGGCTCGACCCGGAGGCAGACGCTGTTTCTCGGTGCGGTCACGGGCGCTGTCGGTGTCTTGCTCGCGATCTTGCTGATCCCGATGACCAGTGCCCAAGCGGCCCCGGACGGCGACCACCTCGTCGTCGACGGTTGCACGATCGACTTGCCGTTCGGGTACGGCTACCAGGCCAACGGCGACCCGATCGACGCGGGCACCCAGTTCCTGGCGACCTTCTACCCCAGTGTCACCATCGACCAGTTGGACGGGCCTGACCGGCTGATCGTGGAATCGATCGACATCGACGTGCCGTTGGAGTGTGCGTTCGAGGTATCGGTGACGTGCGACTCGGCCACGTTCCACACCTACCTCGAATCCGCTTGGTGGAGCGCGCTGCGCGTCGACTACGGCGACGAGGTCGCCCAACCCCACACGGTCGACTTCACGGGCGACACCGTCACGATTCCATTGGACTACAACCCGTTCCACTACGTCGTCGTCGATGAGGAGATGGGCAAGCAGTTCGACGGCAAGCTCGCTCCGGACTGCGCTATAGACGACTCGACGAGCACGCCCACGGTGGCGCCGGCGTCGGGCGTGTGAACTTCAGACAGACCAAGCTCACCCGGCTCGTGGTGGTGCTCGCCCTCGTGGCGGGCACCACCACCGTCGCGTTCCTCACCTCCGGTGGCCGTGACCCGGCCTCTCCACCGGCCATGCAGGCCGCACCACCGTCACCGACGAGTTCGTGGGCACCTTCACAACAAGCGCCCCGCGCGGCTCCTGAGAGCCTGCAGATCAGTCAGCTGGGCGTCGATGCACCGGTACTGGCCATGGGCACCGGTGAGGACGGCTCCCAAGAGGTCCCCACGACCCTGACCGATACGTCCTGGTGGCGCCACGGAGGCCGCCCGGGGGGACCGGGCAACACCGTCATCACTGGGCACGCGGCACATCTGGCGAGCCAGCACGGCGTCTTCGACGATCTGGAGCAGCTGGCGGTCGGCGACACCTTCCACATCACCACCGAGTCCGGCCGGGTGCGCTACGAGGTCACCGAGAAGCTGGTCGTGCCGCGAACCGAGTTTGCCGATCACGCCGCCGGCATCTACCGGACGACCGGACCGTCCGGCGCCGTGCTGATGACGTGCGCCTCCTGGAACGGCCATGTCTGGGACAGCACGCTCGTCGTCTGGGCCACCGTCATGTCAGGCGTGTGAGCCGTCTGTGAGCGTCGGCTGCTTCGATGGCGTGCCGGTGCCAGGAGCGATCCGCCAGTACCGATTCAGCGCGAGTACCGATCGAAGGAGTGGGTGCTTTCCGTGCAACAACACGACCGTGTGATGAAGATGAGGCGTCACCGACGCTCACGGGTGCTGCTGTCATCGACGACCGCCGTCGTCCTGGCCGTCGTCCTGTCCGCATGCGGCGGGTCCGACGACGGGGACGACGCGAGCACCTCGCAGTCCTCGACCAGCACCACGGAGTCCGGATCGAGCGCCGACACGAAGTCTGCGAGCCTTCCCGAAGACTTCCCTGACGACGTGCCACTCCCGCCCCACGACACGATCGAGTCGGCGGACATCATGGCCGAAGGCACGTGGAGACTGCTGCTCACCACCGATCTCGACGCCGACGGCGACGCGATCATCGATGAGTACGCCGCACAGCTGACCGCTGCGGGCTTCGATGTCGGCACCTCTCCGCCGATCGTCTCGGGCAACAGTGAGACGTTGAGGATCGACGCCGTCATCCGACCGCCGACGATCACCCTTCAGGTCATCGAACCCGAGCAGTGACCTGCGGCCCCCGGCGATCGGCGGGCCGGGGTCGATGCTCGCGATGGAACGTTCAGTGCTCGCGATGCAACGTCGTCGTCCCACCGTCGGCGGTGACGGTGAGCTCGTCGCCCTGACACGTGAACGTGGCCTGCGAGAACACTGACGGGGTCTTCGGCGCCACCGTGTCGACGGTCCGACCGCCCATCTTCATGCGGGCCTTCGTCGTCGAGGACATCTGAGTATCGGTCAGCGACATGCTGCCGTCGTCGGCGACCTGGTACGTGCCGGAGTCCTCGCCGTCCCTCACGATCGTCACCGTTGCCCCCTGGACTGTGATGGAGTGCTTCCAGTCGTCGTAGTGGGTCGTGGTGGTGCCGTCTTCGCGGAACGTGACCATGACCGAGCCCGAGACGTCGTCGACCGCGCTACCGGAGACGGTCGACATCAGCTCGCCGAACTCCTCGTTGTCGACGACCCAGTTGCCCGGCAGGCAGGCCGCGCCTGTCAGTGCGGCGGTGGAGGACTCGTCCTCGGCGGGGGTGGTGTCCCCGTCAGGCTCGTCCTGGGTCGCCTTCGTGCCTGCAGCGCCAGGGCCGTCGCCGGCGGCGTGGTCTTCTTCGTCGTCGCAGCCCGCCAGCGTCAGCGCTGCTGCGAGGGCGATCACGACGATGAGTGACGGGTGTGCGGGAAGTCGAGCTGGCGTCATGCGAGTTCCATTCGTGGGGGCTGAGTCCTGACATGCCACCCTGCCGCGACCCGCTCACAGACCGCTCACACGATCGACGTCGTGAAAGGCACGGCCGCCAGGGTCTCGGGTCCCTGGCGGCCGCTGTTCACATCGAACCAGACAGCGGGGTCGCTGTGCGCAGAATAGGAAAATTCTCAGGAAAGTCTCGGTAGCGCGTCGAGGTGGTCCTGCACGTTGCGCCGCTCCGACATCGGGCGGTGCACGCTCCAGCACACCTCACCATCGGGTCGCACCAGGAACGAGCTGCGGGTCGCGGCCCCGAGCCCCTCGTCGAAGCAGTCGTACGCACGAGCCACGTCGCCGTGGGGCCAGAAATCGCTGGCCAGGGCGAACGTCAGGTCCTGTGCGTCGGCCATGGCGCGCAGCGAGTAGATCGGATCGCACGAGACCCCCACGACCTGCACGTCCGCAGCGCGGAACGCACCCAGGTACTGCTCCAGATCGGCCAGCTCCGCCGAGCAGATCGAGCTGAACGCGAACGGGAAGAACACCAGCAACGTCGGACTGCCGTCGCCGATGGGGCTGAGGTCCTCACCGTGCTGCGTGCGCAGAACGAACCGTGGCGCCGCAGTGCCGACCGCAGGGTGCGTCACGTCAGCGCTTGTGGGTCGACAGCTTGGTGGACGCCCAGTCCGCCGATGCCGAGGACGTCGTGGTCGTCGACAGGCCGGCGATCGGTGCCGCCTCGGCGATGTCGGCGCCCTCGACGTAGCCCGGACGACCGACCTTCGGGGTGAACAACCACACCGGGCCACCCTCGACGAGATCGCGCAGCGTGTCGACGAGCGCGTCGACCAGGTCGCCGTCACCGTCACGCCACCACAGGATTACCCCGTCGGCGACGTCGCCGTAGTCCTCGTCGACCAGAGCATTTCCGGTCAGGTCCTCGATCGCGACTCGTAACGCCTCGTCGACATCGTCGTCCCAGCCCAGCTCCTGGATGACGGTGCCGGGCGTGAAGCCCAACTTGGCCGCGTCCAACGGACCCTCCTCGTGTGATCGTGCGTTCGATGTTCGGTGTTCCCAGAACCTACTCGTCCGTAGTGTGAGCGGCCCGGTTACGGAGATCACACTAGCGAACCCCGAGTGGGAGTATGGAGGTGTCCACAAGACGTCCCAAGGAGTCCCCATGCCGCAATCCGGCGCATCAGGCAGCAACCGGCCCCCCATCATCCACGAGGGGCTGCCCACCCAGCTCCCCGACATCGACCCCGACGAGACCGCCGAATGGGTCGGATCGCTCGACCAGATGGTCCAGGACCGTGGTCGAGGACGGGCCCGTTACGTCATGCTCCGACTGCTGGAACGCGCCCGTGAGCAGAACGTCGGCGTGCCCGCGCTGCGCAGCACCGACTTCATCAACACGATCCCGCCCGAGCGTGAGCCGTGGTTCCCCGGCAACGAGGACATCGAGCGCCGCATCCGCAGCATCATCCGCTGGAACGCCGCCGTCATGGTCTCGCGAGCCAACCGTCCCGGCCTCGGCGTCGGCGGCCACATCGCCACGTACCAGTCGGCCGCAAGCCTGTACGAAGTCGGCTTCAACCACTTCTTCCGCGGACGCAAGCACCCGGGCGGAGGCGACCAAATCTACTTCCAGGGTCACGCCTCCCCCGGCATCTACGCGCGCAGCTTCCTGGAGGGCCGGCTCAGCGAGCAACAGCTCGATCGGTTCCGCCAGGAGAAGTCGCACGGCGCCGGCAACGGCCTGTCGTCGTATCCGCATCCGCGGTTGATGCCCGACTACTGGGAGTTCCCGACCGTCTCGATGGGCCTGGGCGCGATCAACGCGATCTACCAGGCGCGCTTCAACCGCTACCTGGCCAACCGCGGCATCAAGGACACCAGCCAGCAGCGCGTGTGGGCCTTCCTCGGCGACGGCGAGATGGGTGAACCGGAGTCGCTCGGCGCGATCGGCCTCGCAGCCCGCGAAGAGCTCGACAACCTGACGTTCGTCATCAACTGCAACCTGCAGCAGCTCGACGGACCGGTCCGCGGCAACGGCAAGATCATCCAGGAGCTGGAGTCGTTCTTCCGCGGCGCGGGGTGGAACGTCATCAAGGTCGTGTGGGGCCGCGAGTGGGACGACCTGCTCGCCCGCGACACCGACGGCGTGCTCGTCAACCAGATGAACCGCGTCCCGGACGGGGAGTTCCAGACCCTGTCGGTCGAGTCCGGCGCGTACAACCGCGAGCACTTCTTCGGGCCGGATCCGCGCCTGCGCAAGATCGTCGAGCACTTGACCGACGAGCAGATCGAGCGGCTGCCGCGCGGCGGTCACGACTACCGCAAGGTCTACGCGGCGTTCGACGCCGCCACCAAGCACGCGGGGCAACCGACCGTCATCTTGGCCCACACCATCAAGGGCTGGTTGCTGGACTCGTTCAAGGGCCGCAACGCGACGCACCAGATGAAGAAGCTGACCAAGGACGACCTGAAGGGGTTCCGCGACCGGCTGAACATCCCGGTATCGGACGCCCAGATCGACGGCGACGACCTGGCGCCGTTCTTCCACCCGGGTGCGGACAGCGACGAGATCCAGTACATGGTGGCGCGGCGCGACGCCCTCGGCGGCGGGATGCCGCACCGGGTCGTCGAGCCCGTGGCGGTCAAGCTGCCCGAGCCGACCATGTACGACGAGCTCAAGAAGGGCTCGGGCAAGCAGCAGGTCGCCACGACCATGGCGTTCGTCCGGCTGCTCCGCGATCTGATGAGGGACCCCGAGGTGGGCCCGCGTCTGGTGCCGATCGCCCCCGATGAGTACCGCACGTTCGGCATGGACTCGATGTTCCCGTCCGCCAAGATCTACAACCCGTCGGGTCAGACGTACGAGTCGGTCGACCGCAAGCTGCTGCTGGCGTACAAGGAGTCACCCCAGGGGCAGCTGCTCCACGAGGGCATCAGCGAGGCGGGAGCCTTGGCATCCGCGACCGCCGCCGGCAGCGCGTACTCGACGCACGGTCAGCCGATGATCCCGGTCTACATGTTCTACTCGATGTTCGGCTTCCAGCGCACCGGCGACTCGATCTGGGCGATGGCCGATCAGATGGCGCGCGGCTTCCTGGTCGGCGCCACCGCCGGCCGCACGACCCTCACGGGTGAGGGATTGCAGCACGCCGACGGCCACTCCCCGCTGCTGGCGGCCACGAACCCGGCCGTGGTCCACTACGACCCGGCGTACGGCTACGAGATCTCGCACATCGTGCAGGACGGACTGCGCCGCATGTACGGCAGCGACGACGCCCATCCGCACGGCGAGGACGTCATTTACTACCTGACGGTCTACAACGAGCCGTACCAGCAGCCCGTCGAACCCGAGGGCGTCGACGCCGAGGGCATCTTGCGCGGTGCCTACCTGCTCGAACGAGCCAACGGGACCGCGGTGGCACGCATCATGGCATCGGGTGTCTCGGTGCCATGGGCGCTCGACGCGCAGCGCATGCTTGCCGAGCGGTACGGTGTCGCCGCCGACGTGTGGTCCGTGACGTCCTGGAACGAGATCGCGCGCGACGGTGTCGCAACCGAGCGGTGGAACCTGAACCACCCCGCCGAGGATCCGCGTTCGGCGTGGATCACGCAGAAGCTGAGCGATCCGTCGGTCGTGACCGTCGCCGTCAGCGACTTCATGCGTGCGGTGCCCGACCAGATCGCTCGGTGGGTGCCCGGGCCGTGGCAGTCGTTGGGTGCCGACGGGTTCGGCTTCGCCGACACCCGTGCCGCGGCGCGACGTTTCTTCCAGATCGACGCCGAGTCGATCGTGGTCGCGGTCCTCAACGAGCTGGCCCACCACGGTCGGCTGGATCGTCAGGTCGCCGCCCAGGCGTATGCCGACCTGCGGATCGACGATCCGACGGCCGTGGCGGGCGTGGCACAGGAAGGTGCCGACGCCTGAGGATCTCGTAGACTCCAGTGGTGCAGTCGACCGCTTCCGTGACCGAGCAGCTCGTCGACATCGTCGTGCGCGTGCTCGGCTGCCAGCCGTCCGATGTGGTCCCGGCGGCCGACTTGAAGAAGGACCTCGGCGCCGACTCGCTGACGATCGTCGAGATCGGCGAGGAGCTCGGACGGCGGTTCGACGTCTACCTGACCGACGAGACGATCGACGGACTGACCACGGTCGAGTCCGCGGTGAACGCCGTGGTGCGCCACGACGGCTCGGGTCCGCGTCGGGGCGACCACCGTCCGGTGCCGAAGAACTTCGTGGCCGCGCCGTACACCGCGCCCGCCGATGCCGGCGCAGAAACCGAACGCACGCCGTCCGGATCCCTCACCCACACCGACAGCCATCTGCTGACCGGACCCGTTGAACCCGAGGTGGCCGAGAAGCGCGCTCTGTCCGCGATCAAGTGGCTGGCCGTCGTCGGCATCGTGGTCGGCGGGATCATCGGCCTGGGGACGTCAGCGCTGGTCGGCGCGTCCGGCATCGACGAGGTGAGCCTGCCTCCGCTCCCCACGACGGCCGCACCCCAGCCGACCGCGACCCAGAGCAGCCCCACGCCCACCCCCACGCCCACCGAGACCTACGACCCCACTCCCGAGCCCACCCTGACGACCGAGAACGCCCGCGTCGCGCCCGGTGAGCGATTCGTCCTCACCGGCCGCCTCCCCGACGTCGGCGAGGGCGCGAAGCTGCAGGTGCAGGTCCGTGAACCCGGCACCGGTTGGGACGACTTCCCGGTGGAGGTGACGACCCGCGACGGTGGCGAGTTCAAGACCGAGCTGTGGACGTCGCGTACCGGCGAGCGCGAGTTCCGTCTGATCCACGAGCAGACCGGCGCCACGACGCCGACCGTCGAGGTCACGATCGGCTGACGCGCAGATCCAGGTCGTTCACACACCGGCCTCGCGGTCGTTCACACCACCTGGTGCAGCCAACGCACCGGCGCGCCTTCACCGGCGTGGCGGAACGGTTCGAGCTCGGCGTCCCATCGCGTGCCCAGCAGCGCGTCGAGCGCGGTGTCGATGTCGACGTCGCCGGTGGCGACCTTCACCCGGATCGCCTTGATCCGGTCCTCGGGAATCATGATGTCGCCGTGCAGACCCACCGCGGCGTGGAACAGCCCCAACGACGGGGTGTAGGAGTAGCGGGCACCCTCGGTGGTCGCGGTGGACTCCTCGGTGACCTCGAACCGCAGCTGCTCCCAGCCGCGCAGCGACGACGCCAGCGCGGCCGCGGTACCGGCAGCGGCCTGCCAGGACAGCTCTCCGCGGTAGGTGCCCTGCTCGGCGGGTTGCTTGACCCACGCCACGTCCACGCGATCGCCCAGCACGTTGGCGGCTGCCCACTCGATGTGCGGCAGCAGCGCGGACGGTGCTGAGTGCACGAAAAGGACACCCCGCGTGCGGGGCTGTGGCGTCATGCTCTTCATCGGTGCCTCCCTGATTCGCCTTCCCCAGCGTCAGCGGATGCACTCGTTGTCCCACCATTGTGGCCGAAACGGCTGGTCAAGACAATATGCAGCGCCGTGAAGCGTCGGTGCTCAGTCCACGAGGTGCAGGTCAGTGACGCCGAGGGAGGACCACACGTCCAAGACCGTCTGCTTGTCGTCCCAGGCCGCGACGGGGTTGAACCCGTCGTCGAGCAGCAGCTGCCACATCTCGGCCTTGACCACGGTGTCCGGGCGGTAGTCACCGACGATGCGCAGGTACATCGCGTCGTATCCGATGTCGTGCCTGGTCAGCCAGTCGATCGCCTGATCACGCCAGATGAACTCGCGCGACGAGACCACGACGACGGCCAAGCCGGCGGCACGATCGGCGCGAGCGGCGTCAGCGACGCGGTCGGCAGGTGGGCAGTCGGCCGCCGCGGCGTGGAAAGCGTGGAAGTTCTTGTCCTTGCCGGTGACCAGGTGCTCGATCGACGACGTGTCGCACAGGCAGCCGTCGAGGTCGTAGATCACCGCGTCGCGCATGCGTCGATCGTAATCAGTAGGGCGGGCGGGATGACCCGTGCGCGGTCAGTTCCCCGTACAGGCGGCGTATTCCTCGTCTGGGAGCTCCCCTGCTGAGATCAGACCGTCGGCATCGGCCCAGAACTCCCCCGCGCTGTTGAAGGTGACGCGTTCGGTTCCGTCGTCACACTGCGTCGCGGTGTACAGCACGAGTGATCCGTCCTGCATGCAACCGTCGTAGCCTTCGGGCAGGGTCTTCCCGTCCACCCATATCTCGGAGCATTCGGAACTACCACCGCCAGATCCGCAGCCACTGGCTACGGCAGCGATGGTGAGCGCAGCGAGAGCCATTCTGCACATCTTGTTCACCGGAGTGCTCCGTTCTCCTGAGTACGTGGTCAACACGTTACTCAAGATCCCGGACCATGCTTGGTAGGGCGGGCGGGACTTGAACCCGCGACCCAGGGATTATGAGTCCCCTGCTCTGACCAGCTGAGCTACCGCCCCAACGGGAATCACCCTAGTGGGCGGCGGTCGAGAGGTGTTGCTCCCCCACTTGGACTCGAACCAAGAACCTGCCGATTAACAGTCGGCTGCTCTGCCAATTGAGCTATAGGGGACGGGCGCCGCGACCTCGGGCGCACGAGTGACGATCCTAGCAAGCCTGCCGCGCAGCTGTCGCATCGCCTCCGCCTCGATTCGACGCACGGCGGACTCACTCAGGGCGAGCCGACGAGCCGTCGCCCGGCGCGACATCGGCGCCAGGCCGTCGCGGACTCCGTATCGCAAGCGAATGACGTCGGCAGCGACCGGATGGAGGCCCGTCAGCCAGTCCTCGGCCGATTCGTCCTGGCCCCGAGACGCGATCTCGGCCGGCCATTCCTCGGCGATGCGTGATCGGCGCAGCTCGGTGAGCACGGCACCGCGAACCCATGCCCACGCGTACGTCGCCAGCCGCACCCCACGGTCCGGGTCGTACCGACGCAGCGCGTCCATCCAGGCGATCATCCCGGCCTGGACCGCGTCGTGCAGGGCATCGCCGCGCGCGCCGACCATCAGGGCGTGCTGAGCGACGGGTCTCAGGCCCGCCAGCACGAGCTCGTCGCGAGCCCGCCGGTCCCCCGCGCGGGACCTGTCGACGAGCTCGCGCTCGGCGTCGGGGTCAAGGGGCGAGCGGTCCAGTGCGGCACGGATGAAAGCGTCCATCCGTCCACGCTGCGTGCGGTCGGACGTCCGCGCCACCGCGCATCAGCGTCTTGTGGACAACCTGCCGGCGGTTCACGGGCTGGGGATACCGGCGATCCGGGCCCGCGCCTGACGATGCTGCTGCTCCAGGGCGATCAGCTCGGCGAACACGTCCTGGTACTGCTGGGCCTGCGTCGCGGGATCGGTGCGTTGCAGCCGCGACTTCACCTCGTCGATCTGCCGTTGCAGGGACAGCACCCGCACCCGGGCCAGCACCGACGCCACCACGACGTCGGTGTTCTGCTCGCGGGCCGCCATCGGCTCGACGGCCGCGATCTCCAGGATCTTGCGCGGCGTGTCGCCCTCGAGCGCATCGACGGCTCTGGGTAGCCATCCTGCGTCGGGCGACTGCGGCCAACCCTGCTCCTGCAGGTGGTTGAACAGGTGTTGGGCGATGGGGTGCTGGAAGTCGGAGACGTCGAGCTCGTCGACGTGCAGACGAGCCAGGTGCGGATACTGCGCCAGCGCCTTCAGCGCTTCCCGCTCGTCGGCGAACTGCGGCGCACCGAAGTTCGCCACGGGCGACGCCGGCGCCGACGGGGACTGCGCGGTCGCCGTGTCGGCGCCGCGCGGACGTCGATCGGCGGCCGACTTGTGCTCGGCGCGAACGTGGTCGATGTCGACGCCGACGCGACCGGCGATCTCGCGCAGCAGCTCGTCGACCTTCGACTTGTCGCGGATCGAGCGAGCCAGGGTGACGGCCTCGCGCACGGCGTCGACGCGCTGGTCGCCACGATCGAGGTCGTACTTGGACAACATGTTGTCGAGCACGAAGCGGTACAGCGGGACGCGTGCGTCGATCAACGCGCGAACGGCCTCGTCACCGTCGGCGATCCGCACGTCGCACGGGTCCATGCCACGCGGCTCGACCGCGACGTAGGTCTGGGAGACGAACTGGTCGTCGCCCTGGAACGTCTTCAACGCGGCACGCTGGCCGGCCTCGTCGCCGTCGAACGTGAACACCACCTCGCCGCGGAAGGCGTCGTGGTCCAGCATCAGCCGACGCAGCACCCGCGCGTGCCCTTCGCCGAACGCCGTGCCGCACGTGGCGACCGCCGTGGTCACACCCGCCTCGTGACAGGCCATCACGTCGGTGTACCCCTCGACCACGACGGCCCTGCTCTCGCCGGAGATCGCCCGCCGGGCCAGGTCGATGCCGTACAGCACCTGACTCTTCTTGTAGATCGGCGACTCGGACGTGTTGAGGTACTTGGCCTCGATGCGGTCGTCGTCGAAGATGCGGCGTGCGCCGAAGCCGACGATCTCACCGGTCATCTCGCGGATCGGCCACAGCAGACGTCCGCGAAACCTGTCGTACAGGCCCCGATCGTTGCGGCCGACCAGCCCGCCGGTGACCAGCTCGTCGGCGCTGAAGCCCAGGGCGGTCAGGTGGGCGACCAACGCGTCGCCGGAGCGCGGCGCGAAGCCCATGCCGAAACGCTCGGCCGCTTCCTGCGTGAAGCCACGCTCCTGCACGAACGCACGTCCGGCCTGCGCGTCGGGAGAACGGCCCAGGAAGTCGGCGTAGAACTCCCCCGCGAGCCGGTGCGCCTCGAGCAGCCGGTTGCGCTGGTTGGGGTCACGACGCGGCCCCGAGGGCGCCCCCTCCTCGTACCGGAGAGTGATGCCGCACTTGCCCGCCAGACGCTCCACGGCCTCGACGAAGGACAGCCCCTCGATCTCCATCAAGAAGCGATACACGTCACCGCCGGCGCCACAGCCGAAGCAGTGGTAGGTGCCGACCGACGGACGCACGTTGAACGACGGGGTCTTCTCGTCGTGGAACGGACACAGGCCCTTTCGGGCGCCACCACCGGCGTTGCGCAGCGCCACGTACTGCTCGACGACCTCGTCGATGCGGGATCGCTCGCGGACCGCTTCGATGTCTTCCTGAAGGATCCGGCCCGCCATGAGCCGATCCTATTCCAGCAGGCGCAGGCCCCAGGCCCGGGCGGAGACGTCGGTCAGGCTGGCCACCTGATCGATGACCGCGCGCAGCCGACCGGCATCGTCGTCGGCCGCGGCGAAGTCGGCGGCGAAGTCCGGTTCGAGGTCCCGGCCCTCGGTGCGGGTCAGCACGTCGACCAGCGCCTGGAGCAGCTCGCGTTGGCGGTCCTGCACCTCGGCGCGGCGGTCGGTGCGCATCACGTAGTGGGCCGACAACGCCTTGAGGACCGTGATCTCGTCGCGCGTGGAGGACGGCACCTCCAGGTCGGCCTCGTACCGCACGAGCGGACCGGTGCCCCAACGCTCGACGGTCGCCAGATGAGCAGCCGTCGCGAACCGCCCGATCAGGGTGCTGGTGAAGTTCTTCAGGACGGCACGCGCACGGCGGCTGCCGTCGAACTCCTCGTCCGGCCAGTCCTCGAGCGCGTGCAGCCGCTCGAGGGCGGATCCGAGCCGGTCGTCGTCGGCCTCGGGGTCGTACCACTCGCGCGCCACCTCGAACACGGCAGCGAGGTCGAGCGTCGTCACGTCGAGGGAGAAGAACCCGCCGAACACGGCGTCCTCGACGTCGTGCACCGAGTAGGCGATGTCGTCCGACAGGTCCATCACCTGCGCCTCGATCGGACCACGCGATCTGTCGGCTCCGACGCGCAGCCAGTCGAACACCGCACGATCGTCGCTGTAGGCACCGAACTTCGGGCCGCCGTCAGGCGCCTCGCCCCGCGTCCACGGGTACTTCACGCACGCGGACAACGTGGCGCGCGTCAGGTTGAGTCCGACACTTCGACCGTCAGGGCCGAACGTCTTGGCCTCCAGCCGGCTGAGCAGTCGCAAGGTCTGAGCGTTGCCCTCGAACCCGCCGCAGGACGCAGCCGCGCGATCCAAGGCGGCTTCGCCGTTGTGGCCGAACGGCGGATGACCCAGGTCGTGCGACAAGGCCGCCGAGTCGACGATGTCGGGATCGCAGCCCAATCCCTTGCCGAGCTCTCGCGCCACCTGAGCGACCTCGAGCGTGTGGGTCAGCCGGTTCCGGACGAAGTCGTCGGTCCCGGCACCCATGACCTGGGTCTTCGCCGAGAGCCGGCGCAACGCCGAGGAGTGCACGATCCGCCCGCGGTCTCGTTCGAACGGCGTGCGGTGCGTCCGCTTCGGTGGTTCGACGACGAACCGCTCGCGGGCCTCGTCTCCGTATCCGTGGTCGCTCATGTCGCGACCGACGGTACTGGACTCAGAACTTGCTCGCTCGCGGCCGGGGCTGACACACCGGACACCAGAACGACGAACGGTTCATGAAGGCGTCGCGCCGGATCGGCCCACCGCAGCGGTCGCACGGCCGGCCTTCTCGTCCGTACGCCTGCAGCGACCGGTCGAAGTACCCGCTGTTGCCGTTGACGTTGACGTACAGCGCGTCGAACGACGTGCCGCCCTGGGCCAGCGCCTGGCCCATCACGTCGACGACGTGGCCGACCAAGGTACTCACCTCGCGACGGGTCAGATGACGGGTGTTGCGCGCGTAGTGCAGCTTGGACCGCCACAACGCCTCGTCGGCGTAGATGTTGCCGACGCCTGAGATCAACGTCTGGTCCAGCAGGGCGCGCTTGACCCCGGTCCGGCGCCGGCGGATGCGCCGGTCGAACTCGAGCGCGTCGAACTGCGGATCCAGCGGGTCGCGCGCGATGTGGGCGATCTGCGGCGGCAGCTCGGCGCCGCTCTCGCTGAACGACATGCCGCCGAAGATCCGTTGATCGGCAAAGCGCAGCTGCATCCCGTCCGACAGGTCCAGGGTGACGCGCTGGTGGCGGGCCGTCGGCGCGTCGGGATGGCTGATCAGGAACTGGCCGCTCATGCCCAGGTGGCACAGCACGGCGTCGCCGTCCGCGGTCTGCAGCCACAGGTACTTGCCACGGCGTGCTGCGCCGACGATCTCGACACCGGTCACCCGTGCCACGAAGTCCGCGGGTCCGGCGACGTGGCGGCGCAGCGAACGAACGTCGTGCACCGTCACTGCGGTGACGGTGCGACCGACGGCGTGGTCGACCAGTCCGAGTCGCACCACCTCGACCTCAGGCAGCTCGGGCACGTCAGGCCTGCGTGATCCCCAGGCGGGCCGAGATGCTGCGCCAGGCCAGCTCGGCGACCATCTGTTCTGCTTCCTTCTTGGACCGTCCGGTACCGCCGTCGAACGTCTCGTCGCCGATCACCACCGACGCGGTGAACCGCTTGTCGTGATCGGGGCCGGTGCCTTCCAGGACGTACTGCGGCACGCCCAGGCCGTGGGTCGCGGTCAGCTCCTGCAGAGAGGTCTTCCAGTCCAGACCAGCGCCCAGCTCCGCCGCGCCGGCCATCACCGGGTCGAACACGCGGTGCACCAGCTCGGCCGCCCGCTCCATGCCGAACGCGACGTACACCGCGCCGATGATCGCCTCGACCGTGTCGGACAGGATCGACGCCTTGTCGCGGCCTCCGGTGATCTCCTCGCCGCGGCCGAGCCGCAAGTACTGCCCGATGCCCAAGTCGCGTGCCACGACGGCCAACGACTTGGCGCTCACGACGGCCGCGCGCAGCTTGGCGAGCTGACCCTCGGGCAGGTCCGGGTGGGCGTGGAACAGCGTCGAGGTCACCACAACACCCAGCACCGAGTCGCCGAGGAACTCCAGGCGTTCGTTGTTGGGGATCTGCCCGTGCTCGTAGGCGTACGACCGGTGCGTCAGGGCGTGCAGCAGCAGCCCGGTGTCCAGATCGGGGACGCCGAGCCGATCACGGAGCTGGTCCAGCCCCGCCGTCTCGTCGGTCAGAGGACCTGACGACGGTCGCCGCGGGCGCCGTACTGGCCGCACTCGCTGCAGGCGTGGTGCGGGCGCACCTTGGCGTTGCAGGCCGGGTTCGCGCAGTCGACGACCTGGACGACCGTCGTCTTCCACTGCGAGCGACGGTGGCGCGTGTTGCTGCGCGACATCTTCCGCTTGGGAACCGCCACGATGACTCCTAAGAATGTTCTGGGGACTCTTGCTGGGCTAGCTGCTGCAGTGACGACCACCGGGGGTCGACCTGCGGGCCGTGTGTGTGCTCGGGATCATCCTCGAGCCGTGCCCCACACTCGGGGCACAGTCCCGGACACTCCGGATCACACCACGGGTCGTGCGGCAGTGTTTCCACCATCGCTTCCCTGACCAGGGGTTCGAGGTCGAGCAGGTCGTCCTCGAGGGCGTACTCCTCCTCCGTCGCATCCTCGAACAGGTACAGCTCCTGGAAGTGGACCGTGACGTCGTCCTCGATCGGTTCCAGGCACCGGACGCATTCTCCGGATGCGTGTGCCGAGGCCGTTCCTGTCACCAGGACACCGTCCATGACCGCCTCGAACCGCAGCTCCAGATCGATCGTCGAACCCTCGGCCACTCCGTAGACGTCGTGGCCCATGCGATCATCCGGTGCCTGGACCGTCCGGTGCTCGGTGCGTTCGGTCCCCGGCTCTCGACCCCATCCTCGGGTCTCGATCACCCATGGTCCCGGTTGCACGTTGCTCTTCCGTTCCAGGCGCGCGATTGATCACTTCCGGCCTGCGGGCAGGCCGACAATCCATGTTACAGGGATCGCAGCGCTGCGACGAATCGAGTCTCAGCCGAGCAGCTCGTCGATCAGCGCTTGGACCCGTCGCCTGATGTCGTCGCGAATCACTCGGACCTCCTCGAGCGGCCTTCCGGCGGGATCGTCCAGCTCCCAGTCCAGGTAGCGCTTGCCCGGGAAGTACGCGCACTCGTCACCGCAACCCATCGTCACGACGACGTCGGCAGCCTGCACCAGATCGGTCGACGCGTACTGCGGGGTCGCCGCCGTGATGTCGATGCCTTCCTCTGCCATCGCCTCGGCGGCCACGGGGTTGATCCCGGTGCCCGGATCGGACCCCGCCGACCGCACCTCGATCGCGTCTGCTGCCAGCTCACGCAGATAGCCGGCGGCCATCTGGGAGCGCCCCGCATTGTGCACGCACATGAACAGGACACTGGGTCGTTCAGTGGTGGGTCGTCCGTTGGTGGGTCGATCAGTCATACCGTCTCCTCGATGCGGGCGCGGGTGGGCCACAAGAACGTGATCACGCCTGCGGCGATCAGCGTGCCGAGCAGCTGGGCGATGACGAACCCGGGGACCGCGGACGGCGCGATTCCGGCGAACGTGTCGGAGAGCATGCGCGCCACGGTCAGGGCCGGGTTGGCGAAGCTGGTCGACGAGGTGAACCAGTAGGCGGCCGAGATGTAGCCGCCCACGGCGAACGCGACGTGGGAGGTGCGACCGGACCGCAGCGGGCCGAAGATCACCACGAGCAGCCCGATCGTCGCCACGACTTCTGCCAGCAGCACCCCGTCCGCGTCTCGAGGCTTCGCCGACACGCTGACGGCGTCGAGTCCGAACATCAGGTTGGCAACGACAGCGCCGAGGACCGCGCCGGCCACCTGGGCCGTGACGAGCGCGACCGCCTCCCGGCGTCCGACACGGCCGAGCGCCACCTCGAGCAGTGTCACGACGGGGTTGAACGCAGCCGAGATCGACCCGAACGCGAGGATCAGAGCCACCAGGACCGCCCCGGTCGCGACGCTGTTCTGCAGCAGCTGCAGACCGACGTCGTCCGGCGAGAGCCGAGTGGCCGCGATGCCCGAACCGATCACCGCTGCCGTCAGGAACCCGGTTCCCAGTGCCTCCGCACAGGCGCGTTGCGCAAGGGTGGGCGTCGCCATCACGCGGAACCGCCGAGCAACTCCACCAGGTCGGTCAGCACGGCCGGGCGCACGCGGTAGTAGACCCAGGTCCCGCGCTTCTCCCGGTCCAGCAGGCCCGACGAGTGCAGGATCTTCAGGTGGTGGCTGATCGTCGGCTGCGACAGGTCGAATGCGTCGTTGAGATCGCACACGCACGCCTCGCCGTCCCGGTGGGCGGCGACGAGCGAGAGCAGGCGCAGACGCACGGGGTCGGCCAACGCCTTGAGCACCGGCGCGATCGCCTCTGCCTGGTCCTGACTCAAGGCGTCCTGGGTGACCGGCGAGCAGCAGGCGACAGCCTCCGCGACCGTCAGTGAATTCGACATGTATCGATATTGACAGATGTCAATACATGTCGGCAACATGGACATCGAAGTTCATCGATATGGAGAGGAGACTGCCATGCCGTGCGATTGCACCTGCTGCCCGCCGGGCTGCTGCGAGTGAACCGATGTCAGTGAGGCCTGCGACAGTGACCTCATGACGACAGGCACGGTGCTGCACGCCGACCTCGACTCATTCTTCGCGTCGGTCGAGGTCCGCGACGACCCGAGCCTGCGGGGGCGACCGGTCATCGTGGGCGGCGGCGTGGTCCTGGCCTGCACCTACCAGGCCAAGGCCCGCGGCGTCCGAACCGCGATGGGCGGCCGCCAAGCGCTTGCGCTGTGCCCTGATGCCGTCGTCGTCCCGCCACGCTTCGCCGCCTACACCGAGGCGAGCCGCGCGGTATTCGAGGTGTTTCGCGACACCACTCCGCTGGTCGAGGGCATCTCGATCGACGAGGCGTTCCTGGAGGTCGGCGGGCTGCTCCGACTGCGCCGCCAGAGCCCCGAACAGATCGCGGCCCAGCTGCGCGTCGACGTCCGCGAACGGGTCGGCCTGCCGATCTCCGTCGGGGTGGCCCGCACGAAGTACCTGGCGAAGATCGCCAGCGCGTCGGCCAAGCCCGACGGACTGCTCGTCATCCCCGTCTCCTCCGAGCTGTTGTTCCTGCACGCACTGCCGGTCGAGCGGCTGTGGGGCGTCGGCAAGGTGACCGCGGCCAAGCTGCGCGCGGCACACATCGGCACCGTCGGCGACATGGCCCGGATGGAGCAGCGCGAGCTGGAGTCGCTCGTCGGCACGGGCACCGGTCGCCACCTGTACGCCCTGGCCCACGGCCAGGACCCGCGGCGGGTCGACACCGGCGTCCGTCGACGTTCCATGGGAGCCCAGCACGCCCTGGGCCGGGGACCACACAGCGAGGAGCACCTGCAGGTCGTCCTGCTCGGACTCGTCGACAAGGTCGCCAGGCGGTTGCGCGCGGCCGGACGCACGGGCGCGACGGTCACGTTACGGCTCAGGTTCGACGACTTCACGCGCTCCACCAGCTCGCGCACGCTGCCGCGCCCCACCGCCCACACCGTCGACCTGCTCGAGGTCGCCCGCGGGCTGCTGGACTCGCGGCGTGACGACGTCGCCGACCGCGGGTGCACGCTGATCGGCGTCAGCGTCGAGGGGCTCGACGACCACCCGGCCCAGCTCGCCCTGCCACTGGACGCCACCAGCTCCCCCACGCTCGACGACACGATCGACGCTGTGCGAGAACGATTCGGCGCCGCAGCGGTGCAGCGGGCGGTTCAGGTCAACCGAACGCGGTCCTGAGCCGGGCGAGGACGTTCGCCGGCACCAGGGCCGAGACGTCGCCGCCGTGCTTGGCGACCTCCTTGACCAGGCTCGACGCCAGGAACGAGTACTCCGGAGAGGTCGGGATGAACACGGTGTCGACGTCGGTGAGGCTGCCGTTCATCTGAGCCATCTGCAGCTCGTAGTCGAAATCGGTGACCGCACGCAGACCCTTGACGATCGCGTCGATGCCGTTCTGGGTGCAGAAGTCGACCAGCAGGCCCTCGAAGGACGCGGTGGAGACGTTCGGCAGGTGCGCGGTGGCCTCGGCGATCAGCTCGAGCCGCTCGTCGATCCCGAACAGGCCCTTCTTGTTCTCGTTGACGAGCACCGCGACGACGACGTGGTCGAACATGCGCGCGGACCGCTCGATGATGTCCAGGTGCCCATTGGTCACCGGGTCGAAGGATCCGGGGCACACGACTCTGGTCACGTCGGCGACTCTACCAACGGCCGCCCGAGCCACAACGTGGTCTCGCCGTACCTGCGCTCACGCAGCCCTTCGACGGTCGGCGGCCAGTCGAACCGGTCACGCGACGAACGCTCGACGACGAACAGCGCGTCGACAGTGACCGACTCGGTCAGCGCCTCGACGAGATCGCGCACCTGCTCGGTGGGCACGGCGTACGGCGGGTCGATGAACACCAGGTCGAAGGCGCCCACCGGTGCGTGCTCGACATAGGATCTCGCGGTGCCGCGCACGACCTGGGCGTGAGTGAGTCCCAGGTCGCGGACGTTGGCCTTCACCGCGGCCACCGCTCGCGCGTCGGAGTCGACGAACACCGCGGACTCGGCGCCCCGGGACAACGACTCGAGGCCCAGCGCGCCCGATCCGGCGAACAGGTCAAGGACACGTACGCCCGTGAATCCACCCAGCACCGATTCCAGCGACGAGAACAGTGCCTCGCGCACTCGGTCGCTCGTGGGCCGCGTGGTCTCGCCCTTGGGTGTCCTGATCTGCCGTCCGCCGTGGGTTCCGGCGATGATCCTGGTCATGTCCGTTCCAGGTAGTCGGCGCGCTCGGACTCCTCGAGCTCACGCACGGCAGCGGCCAGCGCCGGGTGCCCGGACAGGTCGGGGTCGGTCTCGACGTAGGTCATCGCGGCCTCTCGCGCCTCCTCGATCAGGTTGCCGTCCCGGACGACCGAGAGCAGGCGAAGGCTCGATCGCACACCGGATTGGCTCGCACCCAGCACATCACCCTCGCGTCGCAGCTCGACGTCGAGCCTGGACAGCTCGAAGCCGTCGGTGGTCGAGGCGACGGCGTCGAGCCGTTCTCGCGCCGGTGAGCCGTCCTCGGCGCCGGTGACGAGCAGACACAGTCCCGCCTCGCTGCCGCGGCCGACCCGCCCGCGCAGCTGGTGCAGCTGGGAGATGCCGAAACGATCGGCGTCCATGACGACCATCACGGTGGCATTCGGTACGTCGACGCCGACCTCCACGACCGTGGTTGCGACGAGGACGTCGACGTCGCCGGCCGCGAAGCGCGACATCGTGGCGTCCTTGTCGTCCGGTGTCATCCGTCCGTGCAGCGTGGCGACGCGCAGTCCGGCCAGCGGGCCGGCGACCAGCTCGTCGTGCACGTCGGCCAGCGAACGGGTGTCGGAAGCGGACTCCTCCCCCGCGTTGTCGCCGATCCGTGAGACGACGACGTAGCCCTGGCGTCCTTTCGCCACTTCCTCGCGCACTCGTTCCCAGGCGCGGGTCAGCCACGCCGGCCGCTCGGCGACCGGCACGACCGTCGTCTGGATCGGTTGACGTCCGGACGGCAGCTCGGTCAGGGTCGAGACCTCCAGGTCACCGAACACCGTCATGGCGATCGTGCGGGGAATGGGTGTCGCCGTCATGACCAGCACGTGCGGCGTCACGTCGGCTCGGTCGACCAACGCGGCTCTCTGCTCGACACCGAACCGGTGCTGCTCGTCGACGACCAGCAGACCCAGCTCGGCGAACTGCACGTGGTCCTGGATCAGCGCGTGCGTGCCGATGACGATGCCGGCCTCTCCGGAGGCCGCGTCGAGCAACGACTCCTTGCGCGCGGCCGCGCTCATCGACCCCGTCAGCAGGCGCACGCGCGTGGCTCCGTCGGCACCGCCGAGCATTCCCCCGGCCGCCAGGTCGCCCAACATCGCGGTGATGCTGCGGTGGTGCTGCGCGGCGAGCACCTCGGTGGGCGCCAGCAGCGCACACTGGCCGCCCGAGTCGACGACCTGCAGCATCGCGAGCAGCGCCACGATCGTCTTGCCCGAGCCGACCTCGCCTTGCAGCAGGCGATGCATCGGCCCAGCCCGACCGAGGTCGTGACCGATCTCGTCGACGACGGCGCGCTGTCCGGCCGTCAGGGTGAACGGCAACGACTCCTCGAACCTCGAACGCAGACCACCCTCGACGAAGGGCCTGGCGGTCGCGGTCTGGGCACTCGTGACGTGGCGGCGCCGGGCGAAGACCGTCTGGACGACGAACGCCTCCTCGAACCGGAACCGGTCACGCGCTGCCATCGCCTCGCCGATCGAGTGCGGACGGTGGATCGACTCCAGCGCCTGCCTCGCCGGCTGCAACCGCCGTTGCCTCAACAGCTCCGGCGGAACGGGGTCGGGCACCTCGTCGAGCACGTCGAGTGCCTGCCCGACGGCCTTCGAGATGTTCCACGACGTCAGCGCAGCGGTTGCCGGGTAGATCGGGATGACGCCGCGAGCCAGGTCCGAGTCCGCGAGGTCCTGGTCCTGCTCCAGCATCTCGAACTGCGGGCTGGCCAGCTGCAGCTGCTGGTTGAACAGGCCGAGCTCGCCGGCGAACAGTCCCTGCCGGCCGACCTTGATGGTCTTGCTCAACCACTTCTGGTTGAAGAACGTCAGGTTCAGCTGCGACGTGCCGTCGGTGACGACGACCTCGGTGCGGCTCTTGCGTGGGTCGCGCTGGAACGGCTTGACCGTCACGCTGACGACCGTGGCGAGCACCGTGACGTACTGACCGGGGCGCAGCGCCGACAGATCCGTCGGTCTGCCGTTCTCGACGTAGCGACGCGGATAGTGCCGCACCAGATCGCCGACCGTGAAGATTCCCAGCTTCGCCAGCTTCTTGTCCTGCGACGCCACGACCGAGCGAACCTTGCTGTCCATTCCGACCCGCACGAGGAGCTCCTACTCGACGGCCAGGAACAACGGATAGTTCTCCTGGCCACCTTCGTAGACGATCAGGTCGACATCGGGTCGCGACTGCCTCAGGTACTCCTCGATCTGCTGCTCGACCGCGCGGTCGCCGCCTTCGCCCAACACGATGGTCACCATCTCAGCCGCCGGTGACAGGATCCGTTCGAGGACCTCTTCGGTGACGGTGGCCAGATCGGAACCGATGACCGCGAAGTCGCCGGCCACGACACCCAGGACGTCTCCGGCCCGGCACGGACCGACCATCGTCATGCCGGGCTCGGTCGCCACCGTCACCGCGCCGTGCTGGGTGTGCGCGGCGGCGCTCGACATCGTCACCACCACGTCGTCGAACGGCAGGCCCGGGTCGTGCACGGCCAGAGCGGCCAAACCCTGCACCTGCGCGTGCGTCGGGATGACGGCGACCCGAGCGCCGTTGCGCCGGCAGTCCTGGGACGCGGCCTCGAAGAGTCGGACGAAGCGCTGATTGTTCGGCAGCACGATGATCTCGTCCGCGCCCGTGCCGGCCAGGGCCGACGCCATGCGCTCGACCGTCAGCGGTTCGGCTCGGGTGAACTCCAGCACCTCTGCGCCGGCCTCTCGACACAGGTCGGCCAGGCCGTCGCCGGTCGTCGCGGCGATCACGACCCGACCGCCGCCGACACGTTCGCGCTGCTGACGTGCGATCTGGTCGGCGAAGTGGGTCACCGCGATGCGGTACGGCCGGCCGGCGGCCAAGCCGGCCTCGATCGCGGCGCCGACGTCGTCGACGTGGACGTGGACGTTCCACAACCGGTCACCACCGACCACGACGAGTGAGTCGCCGAGCGGAGCCAGCGCCGCGCGCAGCGCCGGCACGGCGTCGTCGTCGGCCTCGAGCAGGTACATCACCTCGTAGGCCGGCCCGCCCTCGACCAGGTCGTCGCCGGCCTGGGCGATCGGCACCGGAACGCGCGCCCGGGTCGGCGCGGGAAGCGCGCCCGTCAAGGCCTGATCCGTGGCGTCGAGGACGACGACCAGGGCACGACCTCCGGCGTCGACGACGCCCGCGCGCGCCAACCGCTCCAGCTGTTGGGGCGTGCGCTCCAGCGCGACCCGGGCGGCGGCTGCTGCCTTGCTGAAGACCGACTTGGGATCGTCCCCCGCGCCCGCCGCCGCGCACGCACCCTCGGCTGCGGCACGGGCCACCGACAAGATCGTGCCCTCGACCGGTTCGCCCACGGCCGCCCAAGCCGCGTCGGAGGCCGACGTGAAGGCCGCTGCGACGTCGGCCGACGCGATCGGCCCACCGTCGAGCGCCAGGTCGTGGAAGCACGCGCGAACCAGCTGGGACAAGATCACCCCGGAGTTGCCCTTGGCGCCCGTCAACAGCCCGTCGCAGTAGGTGCGCACGAGTGTCGTCAGGTCGACGTCGGCCGACAGTGCCGCCACGGCCTCGGCGCCTGCGGCGAAGGTCAACGATGCGTTCGTGCCGGTGTCGCTGTCGGGAACAGGGAACACGTTGAGTGCGTCGATCTCGTTGCGGGCCCGGGCCAACGACTCGGCACACAATTGCGTCCACGCGCGGAATGCGTCGGCATTGAGCACCAAGGGCATGGTGTGAGGTTACCGGCCCGATTATGACCCACGCCCACTCGTCGGCTATTCTTGAGCGGTTGTCGCATGGCGGACCGGTTGGTGCTCGCGCGATGACAGAATCCATCAAGTCTCTCAGCGTTCAGGAGTGTGCCGTGGCAGCGGTCTGTGACGTGTGCGGCAAGGGACCCGGCTTCGGCCACAACGTCTCCCACTCGCACCGACGCACCAAGCGTCGTTTCGACCCCAACATCCAGCGCGTGCGGGCCGTCGTCGAAGGATCGCCCAAGCGTCTCAACGTCTGCACCTCGTGCTTGAAGGCCGGCAAGGTCACTCGCTGAGTGAGCTCGGCCGCTGAGGGCGCTCGGTGGCCTAGCGGAAGTGCTGGTGGCCCGAGGCTCCGTCGTACGCCGTTCCGGCGACCGTGACGCCCTCTCCGGCGTGCACTGACCCGACGGCCGTCCAACCCATCGGCAGCTCGGTGACGGGCGAGAACGTGGCGACCAACGCGTAGTCGTCGCCGCCGGTCAGCACGAACGTCAGCGGATCGGCCCCCAGCGCCTCCGCCACCGTCGCCACGGCCGGCAGGACCTCGAACGCGGTCGGGTCGAGATCGATGCCGACGCCCGAGGCGCGTGCGATGTGGCCGACGTCGGCCAGCAGTCCATCGCTGACGTCGGTCATCGCACTGGCGCCCGCCTCGGCCGCGGTCGGGCCCGCCTCGTAGGGCACGGTCGGTACCCGATGAGCGTCGACGGCCACCTTGGGCGAGCGGAACCCGCGACTGAGTGCTGCGAACCCCGCGCCGGCCAGCCCGAGCGTTCCGGCGACTGCGACGACGTCGCCGACCTTGGCACCGTCGCGGGTGACCACTCGAGTGGCCTTGCCCAGCGCCGTCACCGCAATCACGACGGACTCGGCCGACGACACGTCGCCGCCCACGATGTGGGCGCCGATCTGCGTCGCCTCGTCCTCCATGCCCTTCGTCAGGTCGATCGCCCACTGGACCGGCAGATCGGCCGGGGCCGCGAAACCCACCGTCAGGGCCGAGGCCCGGCCGCCCATCGCGTTGATGTCGGACAGGTTCGTGGCGGCCGCCTTGCGGCCGATCTCGTACGCGCTGGACCAGTCGCGCCGGAAGTGACGGTTCTCGATCAGCAGGTCGGTGGTGACCAAGGTGCCCATCGCGCCGATCGCCACCTGGGCCGCGTCGTCGCCGGGCCCGACCAGGACGGCGGGGCCGGAACCGACGTGATGGGTGATGCGGTCGATCAGCCCGAACTCACCGAGGTCACCGATCGTCTCCACTCCCGCACCCGTCATGTGCGCCATTGTCGCGCACGGAACTTCCGCGACGCGGCATCGGCTACCGTGTCCCTCAGGCTCGATGGCGTACCGGGCCGGGGACGAGGAGGAGACGATGTCCGTTCAGGCCTACGTTCTGATCCAGACCGAGGTCGGCAAGGCCGCCGAGGTCGCGGTCGCGATCTCCCGGATCGACGGCGTCACCCAGGCCGAGGACGTCACGGGTCCCTACGACGTGATCGTGCGTGCCGAGGGTCCCAGCGTCGACGAGCTCGGGGCCCTGGTCGTCTCGCAGATCCAGCAGGTTCCGGGGATCGTCCGAACCCTGACCTGCCCCATCGTCCGCATCTGATCGGTGGGTACGCGACGAGGTGCGTCGGTGTTGCTCGCACTGGCGTTGTCAGCCTGCGGCAGCGGGCTCTACGACTTCCCCACCGAACCCGGCACGACCCAGACGTGCCGCACCTTGGTCGCCGCGGTACCCGACGTGGTGGCCGACCAGGAGTCGACGCCGGTCGACAGCGAACGCGTCGCCGCGTGGGGCGATCCCCGCATCGTGCTCAAGTGCGGCGTCACGCGCCCTGCCGCGCTCGAGCCCACGTCCAGGTGCGACGAGGTCGAGGGCGTCGGCTGGTTCACCGAGGAGATCGACGAGCGCCACGTGTTCACGACGATCGGCCGAGATCCTGCCGTCCGCGTGGAGGTGCCGCGCGACATCGAACCGGCAGCGACGGCCCTGATCGACCTGGCCGCCACGATCGAGGCCCACACCGACCTGATCGCACCCTGTCAGTGAGGCGTGGAGCCGGCGCGCTAGCGCAGACCCGGGTCGCGGTGGAGAGCCAGCTGGATCAGTCGGTCGACCAGCTCGGCGTAGGCGATGCCGGACTGCTCCCACAGCCGCGGGAACATCGAGAACGGCGTGAACCCCGGCATCGTGTTGATCTCGTTGAGCACCAACCCGTCGCCGGGTGCCGACGAGGTCAGGAAGAAGTCGACTCGCGCCAGACCTTCACACCCCAGTGCCTCGAACGCCTGCACCGCGAGGGTCCGGATCCGCTCGGACAGCGTCGCGCTGATGTCGGCCGGGATGACGTTGGTGCTGGTGCCGTCGAGGTACTTGGCCTCGAAGTCGTAGAACTCGTGGGCCGAAGCGGCGTCGACCGTGATCTCGCCGACGACCGACGCGAGCGGGCGGCCGTCGGGTTGCTGGATGACGCCGCACTCCAGCTCGCGCTTGTCACGGGCCGCCGCCTCGACGATGACCTTCGGGTCGAACGTGCGGGCGGTCTCGACGGCGTCGCCGAGCTCGTCCCAGGAGTCGACCCGCACGACACCGGAGCTGGACCCGGCGCGGGACGGCTTGACGAAGACGGGCAGACCCAGTGCTCGGACGCGCGCCTCCACTCGCTCGCGACCGCGCTTCCACTCCCACGGCAGGATCGTGACGTACGGCAGCTGTGGGACCCCGCCGGCGGCGAACACTGTCTTCGCGAAGGGCTTGTCCATGCCCACCGAGCTGGCCAGCACCCCGGCGCCCACGTAGCGCACCCCGGCCATCTCCAGCAGGCCCTGGACCGTGCCGTCCTCGCCCCACGGCCCGTGCAGCAACGGGAACACGGCGTCGAACTCGCGCAGCCGGTCCCAGCTGAAGTCCGGCCGTGAGCTGTCCACCTCGGGCAGGACGCCGTCGGCCAACCCGGACCAGTCGGCCGGGTCGGCGACCCACCGGCCATCGCGCGTGATGCCGACGGGGACGACGTCGTACCGGTCGCGGTCGATGACGGAGAGCACCTCGCGAGCGGTCAGGCACGACACCGAGTGCTCACTGGAACGGCCGCCGAACACGACACCGAGGCGGGGCCGTTCGGTGGTCACGGATTGAGATTTCATTGGGGCTCACCCTACCGTCGCGGGCAGAATGTTCTGCATGCCTGGACATGCACGTCAATCTCCCTCGACCGTCGCGGTCACCGCGGGTCGACCACCCCACGATGCGGGCCAACCTCTCAACAGCCCCATCCTGCCCGCATCCGTCCTGATTCCAGGAGCCGACAGCGAGTACGCGCGATTCGGCAGCCCCGCCTGGACGCCGTTCGAGGAGGCGCTCGGCGCACTCGAGGGCGGCCACTGCGTGGCGTTCTCGTCGGGTCAGGCGGCGATCGCTGCCGTGATCGACCTGGTGCCGCGTGACGGCCGCGTGATCGTCCCGCGGGCGGCCTACAGCGGCACGCTGCAGCTGATCCGGGAACGCGCCCGCCGGGGATTCTTCACGGTCGACGAGGTCGACGTGGAGAACACGGTCCAGCTCGTCGGCGCGGTGCGTGAGGCCGACGTCGTCTGGATCGAGACGCCCACCAACCCGACGTTGATGACAGCCGACCTGGAGGCCGTCTGCCGCGCCTCCGCACCGCTCGACACGATCGTCGTGGTGGACAACACGTTCGCCACGCCACTGCGCCAGCGGCCGTTGGAGCTGGGTGCCGACGTCGTGGTCCACTCGGCCTCGAAGCTCATCTCGGGCCACAGCGACGTGCTGCTCGGCGCTGTCGTGACGCGTGACCTGCCGGCCCGGCGGACCTTCGAGCGGCGCCGCACGCGGCTGGGAGCCACGCCGGGGGTGCTCGAGGCGTTCCTGGCGACCCGCGGCCTGCGCACGTTGCACGTCCGCCTGGATCGCGCTGAGGCGAACGCCAAGGAGCTGCACCGTCGCCTCGCCTCGGACCATCGGGTGGTCTACGCGCGCTACCCCGGGTTCGGGACCGTGATCTCCTTCGAGGTCGTCGACGGCCACGAGGCGGCCGAGAAGGTCACCGCGAGCAGCGAGCTGGTCATCCACGCGACGAGCCTGGGCGGCGTGGAGTCGACGTGGGAGCGTCGGCGCCGTCACGACGCCGAGCCCGACGCGGTGCCCGACGGACTGATCCGGCTGTCGGTCGGCATCGAGGACGTCGAGGACATCTGGCAGGACGTCCAACAGGCACTGGACGTCCTGGGCCGCTAGACGCCTTCGGCCTTGGCGCGCCGAGAGATCAGCGCGTCGACGAGGTCGCTGGGGGTCATCTGACCGGCGATGAGCGCAGCGACGTGCTCGACGATCGGCATCTCGACACCGTGGGCGGCCGCGAGCTCACTGACCGACTGGCACGACTTGACCCCCTCGGCGACCTGCCGTGTCTGGGCGGCCACGTCGTCGACGGACAGGCCCTGGCCGAGCTTCTCTCCGAAGGTGCGGTTGCGCGACAACGGCGAGGAGCAGGTCGCTACCAGATCACCCATCCCGGCCAGGCCCATGAAGGTGCGCGGGTCGGCTCCCATGGCGATGCCGAGACGAGCGGCCTCGGCCAACCCACGCGTGATGATCGAGGCCTTGGAGTTGTCGCCGAACCCCAGGCCCACGGCGACGCCGACGGCCAGACCGATGACGTTCTTGGTCGTGCCGGCCAGCTCGCACCCGACGACGTCGGTGTTGGTGTAGGGCCGGAACGCCTGGGTGTGGCACAGCTGCTGGAGCCGCTCGGCGACCTGCACGTCGGCACAGGCCACGACGCTGGCGGCGGGTTCGCGTTGCGCGATCTCGCGGGCCAGGTTCGGCCCGGACACGACGGCGATGCGGTCGGGTCCCGCGCCGGTGAGCTCGGCGATCACCTCGCTCATCCGCTTGTGGGTGCCCAGCTCGACGCCCTTCATCAAGCTGACGAGGACCGCGTCGGGCGGGATGCTGTCGGCCCAGGTCTCCAGGTTCGCGCGCAGCTGCTGCGACGGCACTGCCAGCACGACGACCTCGGCACCGCGCAGCGCTTCTGCCGGGTCGTCCGTCGCGGAGATGGAGTGAGGCAGCTCGATGCCCGGCAGGTAGTCGGGGTTCTCGTGCGTCGAGGTGATCGCCTCGCACAGCTGCGGGCGACGACCCCACATCCGTACGGTGTTGTGCGCGTCGGCCAGGACCAGGGCGAACGCGGTGCCCCACGACCCGGCGCCCATCACGGCGATCTGTGCCATCAGGAATCGGACTCCTTCAGATTCGTGCGGGACCGGCCCAGCGAGTGGACGTCGATGCGCGGCGTCGTGGGCCGCTCCCCCCGCACCTGGACCATCATCTCGGTGATGGTGTCCATCAGTCGATCGGAGGCCTCGTGCAGGATCTCCTCGGTGATCTCGCGGCCTTGGTACGGCGACAGGTCGATCGGCTGTCCGACGTGGAAGTGCGTCGTCTTGCGCGGGAAGAACTTGGGCACCTTGGTGTAGGGCCACAAGATCTCCTGCGGTCCCCACTGCATCATGGGGACCAGCGGCTTGCCGGTCATCAGCGCCAGGCGGACGGCGCCGGTTCGCGCACTCATCGGCCACGCCTGTGGGTCCCGGGTGATCGTGCCCTCGGGGTAGACCGTGATGACCTGTCCGGCCTCGATCGCGGCGGCGGCCGCACGCAGCGACTCAGCCGCGCTGCCGGTCGTGCGGTACACCGGGATCTGCTCGGCGTGCCGCACGATCCAGCCGACGACCTTGACGTTGAACAGCGTGTCCTTGGCCAGGAAGCGCGGCGCGATGTTGTGATCGAGCATGAAGTGCGAGATCAGGATCGGATCCAGGTGCGAGATGTGGTTCGGAGCGAGCACGAACCCACCGGTCGCCGGCAGGTGTTCGGCCCCGCGCCAGTCGCGCTTGGTCAGGATCATCAACAGTGGGCGAACGAAGAACCGGATGACGCGGGTGATGCGTGGGACGGGCCGACGTTCCATGCTGCAGACCCTACCGGTCCGCGCTCAGAGGGTGGCGGGTTTGAACCGGGGTCGACGCGCCTCGTACGCCGCGATGTCGTCCTCGTGCGACAGCGTGATGCCGATGTCGTCCAGGCCCTCCAGCAGACGCCAGCGCGTGTAGTCGTCGATCGTGAACGAGTCCTCGATCGCGTCGGCACCCTCGCCGGCCTTGACCGTGCGGGACTCCAGGTCGACCGTGATGGTCGCGCCGGGGTTGCTCTCCAGGTACTCCCAGAGCCGCTCGATGACCTTGTCGTCGACCTGTGCCGCGAGCAGCCCGGCCTTGCCGGAGTTGCCGCGGAAGATGTCGGCGAAGCGCGAGGACAGCACGACCTTGAAACCGTAGTTCTGCAACGCCCACACGGCGTGCTCGCGCGATGAACCGGTGCCGAAGTCGGGGCCCGCCACCAGCACCGTCGCCCGGTCGTACGGTGACTTGTTGAGAATGAAGTCGGGGTCTTTTCGCCAGGCCTCGAACAAGCCGTCCTCGAAGCCGTCGCGGGTGACCTTCTTGAGCCAGTGGGCAGGGATGATCTGGTCGGTGTCGACGTTGCTGCGGCGCAACGGAGCGCCGACACCGGTGTGCGAGGTGAACTTGTCCATCGTCAGACTCCTGCCTTCTCCAGATCAGCCGGCGAGGCCAGGTGACCCAGCACGCCGGTCGCGACGGCGACGTCGGGCGAGACCAGGTGGGTGCGCCCACCCTTGCCCTGACGGCCCTCGAAGTTGCGGTTCGACGTCGAGGCCGACCGTTCGCCCGGCGCCAGCTGGTCGGGGTTCATCCCCAGACACATCGAGCAGCCCGCGCCCCGCCACTCGGCGCCGGCGTCCTTGAAGATGACGTCGAGGCCCTCTTCCTCGGCCTGCAGGCGCACCCGCACCGAACCGGGGACGACCAGGATGCGCGTGTTCTCGGCGACCTTGCGCCCCTTGATCAGGTTCGCGGCGACCCGCAGGTCCTCGATGCGACCGTTGGTGCACGAACCGATGAACACGGTGTCGACCTTGATGTCGCGCATCGGCGTGCCGGCCGTCAGCCCCATGTAGGCCAGCGCCTTCTCGGCCGCCTCGCGCTCGATCGGGTCGTCGAAGGACGCGGGGTCCGGCACCGACGCGGACAGCGGCACACCTTGCCCGGGGTTGGTCCCCCACGTGACGAACGGCGTGACCTTCGAGGCGTCGATCGTCACGACCTTGTCGAACACGGCGTCGTCGTCGGAGACCAGGGTGTCCCAGTAGGCGACGGCGGCGTCCCAGTCGGCGCCCTTCGGCGCGTGGGGCCGACCCTTCAGGTAGTCGTACGTGGTCTGGTCCGGCGCGATCAGTCCGGCCTTGGCGCCCCACTCGATCGACATGTTGCAGATCGTCATGCGCGCTTCCATCGACAGCTTGCGGATCGCCTCGCCGCGGTACTCCACGATGTAGCCCTGGCCGCCGCCGGTGGTCTCCTGCGCGATCAGCGCCAGGATCAGGTCCTTCGCGGTCGAGCCGACGGGCAGCTCACCGGTGACCTCGACGGCCATCATCTTGGGCTTGGCCTGCGACAGCGTCTGCGTGGCCAGCACGTGCTCGACCTCGGAGGTGCCGATGCCGAACGCGATCGACCCGAAGGCGCCGTGCGTGGCGGTGTGGGAGTCGCCGCACACGATCGTCATGCCCGGCTGCGTCAGCCCCAGCTGCGGACCGACGACGTGCACGATGCCCTGGTCGATGTCGCCCATGGGGTGCAGTCGGACACCGAACTCCTCGGCGTTGCGGCGCAAGGTCTCGACCTGCGTGCGTGAGACCAGATCGGCGATCGGCTTGTCCAGATCGGTCGTGGGGATATTGTGGTCCTCGGTCGCCAGCGTCAGATCCGGGCGGCGCACGCGACGGCCGGCCATGCGCAGGCCGTCGAAGGCCTGCGGGCTGGTGACCTCGTGGATCAGGTGGAGGTCGATGAAGAGAAGATCCGGCTCTCCCGCGTGACTGCGGACGACGTGGTCGTCCCACACCTTCTCGGCAAGGGTCCTGCCCATGACTGCTCCTAGCTGGGGTTGCGTCTCACCATTCGATACGGCAATATCAAGACATGGACAACTCTAGCGGAGTCGGCGTCCTCGACAAAGCGGCTCTGGTGCTGGCCGCCCTGGAACCGGGACCGGCCACGCTGGCCGGCCTGGTCACCGCCACCGGACTGGCTCGCCCGACGACCCACCGTCTCGCGGTCGCCTTGGAGCATCATCGGCTGGTCGCGCGCGACATGCAAGGGCGGTTCATCCTGGGTCCCCGACTCGGTGAGCTCGCCGCTGCCGCCGGCGAGGACCGACTTCTCGCCGCTGCCGGACCCGTCCTGGCGCGCCTGCGCGACATCACCGGTGAATCGGCCCAGCTGTTCCGTCGTCAGGGCGACTTCCGGGTGTGCGTCGCCGCCGCCGATCGGCCGACCGGTCTGCGCGACTCGATCCCGGTCGGCAGCCAGCTGACGATGTCCGCCGGTTCGGCCGCCCAGGTGCTGCTGGCGTGGGAGGACCCCGAGCGGATGAACAAGGGCCTGCTCAAGTCCGAGTTCTCGGCCGCCGAGCTCTCGGCGGTCCGTCGCCGCGGGTGGGCCCAGAGCGTCGCCGAGCGCGAGCAAGGCGTCGGATCGGTCTCCGCTCCGGTCCGCTCCCCCTCGGGCAAGGTCGTCGCCGCGGTCTCGGTCTCGGGCCCGCTCGAGCGCCTGACTCGCCAGCCCGGCCGCATGCACGCCCCCGCCGTCGCTGCAGCAGCAGAACGGCTCTCGCAGTCGCTGCGCCGCAGCTCCTAGAACAACCCGGGCTGCTCCAGCTGGAGCAGCGCCGTCTTGCGCTCGATCCCACCGGAGTACCCGGTCAGCGTCCCGTCGGCACCGATCACGCGATGACACGGCACGATGATCGGTATCGGGTTGGCACCGTTGGCCACTCCCACGGCCCGCGCGACGGCGTTGTCATAGCCCAGCCGAGCGGCGATCTGGCCGTAGGTGGCCGTCTGGCCGTAGGGGATGCGGCGCACCTGTGCCCACACCTTCTGCTGGAACTCGGTGCCGTCGTTGGCGAGCGGGACGTCGAACTCGGTGCGCTCCCCCGCGAAGTACTCGCCCAGCTGGCGCTCGACCAGGTCGAGCACGGGGTCGTCCACCCGTCGGCCGTGCACGCGCGCCCCGAAGTCGATGGCCGTCAGCAGTCCGGCCGAGACGTGCAGCCGGAGGCCGCCGACCGGTGAATCCATCCAACGGGTGCTCATGCGGCCTCCTCCTGGGGCGCGACGCGGGTCAGGCGACGTCCTCCAACGCGTCCTTCAACGTGTCGAGCGCGCCACCGGACGGGGCGTTCTCGACGCCGGTCCAGTCCGGCGTCGGCAGGATCTGCTCGGCGGTCTCGCCGGACCGGACGGCGCGGATCGCCTCGACGATCTCGTCGATGTTGTTCGGTACCGCGCGGTTGCAGGCGTTCAGCTCCGACTCCAGCTTCAGCGTCAGTCGCGGCTTGCCGTCCGCGACGGCGTCGGCGGTCGTGCCCGAGGTGACCTGGCTCTTGGACAGGTCCGGCACGGCGCCGCACACGTGGTACACCTCGCCGCCTTCGGCCCAGTACACCTTGTCCTCGCCCAGCAGCTGGATGACGGCCTGCTTGTCCGCGGTGTACTCCTCCACCGAAGCGGGGTCGAAGTCGATTCCCAGGACCACAGCGGCCAGCGCGACCACGACGCCCACGGCACCGGCGACACCCTTCTGGGTCTTGTCCATGTCCTTGTTCAGCAAGATCAGGACGATGATCGGCAGGAACGCCAGGATCGGGATGAACGCGCCCAGCTGGTTCTGCACGAAGAACTTGACCGGCTGCGACTTCGACGCCGGGTCGTACCGGTTCGCCTTCTTCCACAGCATCGAGCCGATCACCACGACGATGCCGTCGACGACCAGCAGCACGATCAGCAGGATGAACGCCCAGGTCGGGAATCCGTTCGTCGCGACCACGGCACCGCGGTCGTCGACCTCGGTCGTGGTGGTCAAGATCGCGTCGTTGAGCAGCAGCCCGAAGATCGCACCGACCTCGATCGCGATGCCCAGGACCCACAGGGCGACGGCGACGATGCGCAGCTTCTTGGCCTTGGCCCTGGACTCAGCAGAGGCGACCCACGTGCCGGAGTCGTCCACAGCGCCGCCGGCGGCGCCCTTGCCCGGTGCGGTCATCAGCTCTTCCCCTAGCGATCGGCGAACGTCGAGACTGCATGCTACTGCTTGGTACGGCTGGGCACCCGACGAACTCGCTTGTTGTCCGCGGCGACCTCGAACAGGTCGATCGCCTTGACCAGGTCGCTGAACTTCGCATAACCGAAGTTGCGGGGCTCGAACGAGGACTGGTTGCGGATCAAGTTGCTGACCTGCGACAGCGATGCCCACCCGTCGTCGTCGGCGGCCTCGTCGATCGCGGAGCGCATCAGGTTCATCAGCCTGGTGTTCTGCTTCAGCTGCGATCCGCTCCGCCGCTTGGGCTGGCCGCCACCGGGCGAGTCGCCCTCGCCGGTGTCCTCACCGACAAGCGCCTCGACCTCGAAGAACCGTGAGCACGCGTTGCGGTACGGCTCGGGTGCCTTGGCCTGACCGAAGCCGATCACCTCGGCGCCGGACTGGCGCAGCCGCATCACCAGCGGCGTGAAGTCGGCATCGCTGGACACGATCGCGAAGCCGTCGACGTTGCCCGAGTGCAACAGGTCCATCGCGTCGATGACCATCGCGATGTCCGAGGCGTTCTTGCCCTTGGTCAGGTCGAACTGCTGGACCGGAGCGATCGCGAACTCGTGCAGCATCTTGGTCCAGCCCTGCAGCTCGCTCTTGCTCCAGTTGCCGTAGGCCTTGCGCACGTTCGCCTTGCCGAACGTGGCGACCCGCTGCAGGATCGCCTCGATCTTCGACGACTGCGCGTTGTCGGCATCGATCAGGACCGCGACGTTCAGCGTGGGGTCTGCCATGTCGCCACCCTAGGGGGCCCGCAGGACCTCGACCAACACGCGGGCGTGATTGACGTGGGTGTCCCGTGCGGCGTACACCAGCGTCACGGTGTCGTGCTCCTGGCCCATCCGGCGCAGCTGGTCGAGTGCGGGATTGTCGTCCAGCTCCGCGCGATAGCGGGCGGCGAACTCCTCCATCCGGTCCGGATCGTGATCCCACCACGTCCGAAGATCGGGAGTCGGCGCGACGTCCTTGAGCCATGCGTCGAGCTCGGCGGCCTCTTTCTTCAGACCGCGTGGCCACAATCGATCCACCAGCACCCGCCAGCCGTCGTCGGCGGCCGGCTCCTCGTAGGCGCGCTTGATCTGGAAGCTGGTCACGATCGGGCCACCTTCCGGGTCGCGAAGGTGGTGTGGCCCGAGTCGACGTGTGGCAGCGCGGCGAGTGCCGCCAGCTCGGCCTGCGGCAGCGTCGTCCGGGCGGCGCGCGCGTTGGCGCGCACCTGCTCGGGGGTCGAGGCGCCGACGACGACGGACGCGACCGACGGCTGGGAGGCCAGATAGCCGATCGCCAGGTCGGGCAGCGCGATGCCGAGGTCGGCCGCCCGGGACCGCAGCGTCTCGATCAGCCCCCAGTCGGCCTTGTCCAGCCTGCTGGGGAACTTCGCGAGCCGCGAACCCGGGGCCGCAGCCTCGCCGGCGCGGTAGGTGCCGCTCAGCAGACCGGCTGCGAGGGGGAAGTAGGGCAGCAGCCCGACACCACGTTCCTCGCAGACCGGAACCAGATCGGCCTCGGCGCTGCGGTTGTACAGCGAGTACTCGTTCTGCACCGTGACGGGCGTCGCGAAACCCCACGACGCGGCCTCGTCGAGGACCTCCGCGAGCTCTGCTCCCGTCAGGTTCGAGACGCCGATCGACCGCACCAGCCCGGCGTCGACCAGCTGGGTCATCGCTCCGATCGTGTCGGCGATCGGGGTGACGCGGTCGGGTGTGTGCCACTGGTACAGGTCGACGTGATCGACCCCGAGTCGTCGCAGACTGGCTTCGACAGCGCGCCGGATGTAGTCCGGTGACGAACGGGCCGACTCATCGCCGTTCCCACCGTGCATCGTCATGCCGAACTTCGTCGCGATCACGACGTCGTCGCGCCGGCCGGCGATCGCACGTCCGAGCACGGTCTCGCTGGCGCCGGCACCGTAGGCATCGGCGGTGTCGAACACCGCGACTCCTTCATCGATGGCGGCGTCGACGACGCGACGCACCTGGCCCTCGTCCAGGCGGTCACCGAAGGCCAGGCACCCGATCATCAACGGTCCCCAGCTCCTGGGGCCGGGCCCGGTCACCACACGCCTCCGATCGACCGGTCCGACGACAGTCCGGCCCGCAGCGCCGCCAGGCCTGCCACGCAGTCGTGGCGCGCCTGCTCGGGCAGTGAGTCCAGGACCGCTTCGAGCTCGGCGTACCGCCGGGCCAGAACCCGGGCCACGAGCCGTTCACCGTCCGGCGTCAGCTTCAGGCTCACGCCACCGCGGTGCTGCGGATCGCTGCCCCGCTCGACCAGACCCGCGTCGGCCAACCGCACGGTGGCCCTGGAGATCGACGACGGCGCGACCGACAGTGCGCGGGCCGCCGCTGCCGACGACAGCTGTCCGTCCTCGTGGAGCAGCAGCAACAACCTGAACTGCGGAGGCGACACGGGTTCGGGCGCGATACTGCGCAACGCGACCGCTACCAGGTCGCGGGCCGTGTCGACCAGCACCGCGACGTCCGCCCTGGTGGTCACCGCCTGCATGGTGCCATCATTGCATGGTGCAAGGATCTGCTGAAGTCATCGAGCGCCTCCGCCGGTGGCGCGACCACGGAGGCACCTGCGTCGTGACCGAACCGGATCGCCGCGGATTCGCGGTGGTCTCGCTGCGCAGGTGCGACGGCGGCGAGGAGGCCGACCGCTTGGCGACCGACGATGCGGACGTGCTCGCCTGGTTGGCCGAGGTGGACGACGCATGACCGAGTGGTCCGCGGCCTTGGGCTTGTCCGCACCGATCATCTGCGCTCCGATGGGAGGCGTGGCCGGCGGCAAGCTGGCGGCCGCCGTCTCGTCGGCCGGTGCTCTCGGGATGATCGGCATGGGCAGCACGGGTGCGGCGGACAAGCTGCTGGCCGAGCTGGCGCACGTCCCGCCGGACACCCGCATCGGCATCGGCCTGGTCGACTGGGTGCGTCGCCGCGACGACCGCCTGCTCCAGACGGCGATCGAGGCGCGTCCGGCTCTGCTGTCGGTCAGCTTCGGTGACCCGTCGGAACTGGACTGGGTCGAGGCTGCACGGACCGCGGGGATCACGACCGCGGTGCAGGTCGCGACGGTCGACGAGGCCCGACGAGCCGAGGCGTGCGGAGTCGACGTCGTCGTCGCACGCGGGAAGGAAGGCGGGGGGCACGGTCGACCGCTCACCGAACGCGACGCGCTGCTGCGCCAGGTCGTCGACGCCGTCGACCTGCCTGTCGTGGCCGCCGGGGCGATCGCCACGGCCGATCACGTCCGATCGGTGCTGGATGCCGGAGCGGTCGCAGCCTGGGTCGGAACGGCCTTCGCAGCATGTCCTGAGAGCCTGTCGACCTCTGGCATGCGCACCGCGCTGCTGGCTGCCGACGGCACCCGGACGGTTCTCACGTCGGCCTTCGACCGTGCCGCCGGTCACGACTGGCCGACCGACGTCCCTGAGCGAGTCATCGTCAACGAGTTCACCGATCGCTGGCCCGCTGGTGAGGACGCACTGCACGATCCCGAAGCCGCCCAGTTCCTGCAGGCGGCGACGGCAGCAGACGATCCCAACGGCATCTGCGTCAACGCCGGCACCGCCGTGGGGCACGTGACGGCTGCACGTCCGGCCCGAGAGGTCGTGGCGATGCTCACACCTGCGGGCCTGTCCGTCTCTCAAGACGCTTGATTAGAATGTGAGATTGAGCCAACAGATCTGAGGACGACATGACCGACCCACGCCTGCAAGGATTCTTCGACGAAGTCGTGGGTCGCAACCCCGGCGAGATCGAGTTCCACCAGGCGGTGCAGGAGGTCTTCGACAGCCTCACGCCGGTACTGGCCAAGCACCCCGAGTACGCCGAGGCGTCGGTCATCCAGCGCGTCTGCGAGCCGGAGCGCCAGATCATCTTCCGTGTGCCGTGGGTCGACGACGCCGGCCAGGTGCAGATCAACCGCGGCTTCCGCGTCGAGTTCAACTCGGCGCTCGGCCCGTACAAGGGCGGCTTGCGCTTCCACCCCAGCGTCTACCTGGGCATCATCAAGTTCCTGGGATTCGAGCAGATCTTCAAGAATGCCCTGACCGGGATGCCGATCGGCGGCGGCAAGGGTGGCAGCGACTTCGACCCCAAGGGCAAGTCCGACGGCGAGATCATGCGATTCTGCCAGTCGTTCATGACCGAGCTGTACCGCCACCTGGGTGAGTACACCGACGTCCCCGCGGGTGACATCGGCGTCGGTGGCCGCGAGATCGGCTACCTGTTCGGCCAGTACAAGCGCATCACGAACCGCTACGAGTCCGGCATGCTGACCGGCAAGGGCCTGTCATGGGGCGGTTCGCAGGTCCGGACCGAGGCCACGGGCTACGGCACCGTGTTCTTCGTCGAGGAGATGCTCAAGGCCCAGGGCCGCTCGTTCGACGGGCAGCGCGTGCTCGTCTCCGGTTCGGGCAACGTCGCGATCTACGCGATCGAGAAGGTGCACCAGCTGGGCGGCACCGTCGTCGCCTGCTCGGACTCCAGCGGCTACCTGGTCGACGAGGCCGGGATCGACCTGGACGTGCTCAAGCAGGTCAAGCTGGACGAGCGCGGGCGCATCAGCGACTACGCCGACCGACGCTCCGGTTCCCACCTGGGCACCTCGGGCAACATCTGGGACGTCGCCTGCGACATCGCGCTCCCGTGCGCGACGCAGAACGAGCTCGACGAGGAAGCGGCGATCACGTTGGTCAAGAACGGCTGCACGATCGTCGCCGAGGGCGCGAACATGCCGACCACACCGGCCGCGATCGAGACCTTCGTCCAGGCGGGCGTGCGGTTCGCTCCGGGCAAGGCCGCGAACGCCGGCGGCGTCGCCACCAGCGCACTGGAGATGCAGCAGAACGCCTCGCGTGACTCCTGGTCGTTCGAGTACACCGAGAAGCGGCTCGACGAGATCATGCGCGGAATCCACCACCGGTGCCTGTCGACCGCCGACGAGTACGGCGTCCCCGGCGACTACGTGGCCGGCGCCAACATCGCCGGATTCACCCAGGTCGCCGACGCCATGCTCGCCATGGGCGTCATCTGACACACCCGCGATTCCAGGCCCGCCAGCCGCGTCGACGTGAATCACGTCACCATCTGTCGCTGCCCGGAATGCCCCACCCAGGCCCGCGGTTGACCTAGATCGTTGAACTTTCAATGATCTAGGAGGCGAGACGATCATGGTCGTCTACAACGAGTTGGTGGCCGTCACGGCCGGAACGGGCCTGATCGGCTTCGCATGGTTCGTGCACCACCTCATCACCGGCAAGCAGGTCGACAGCGAGGGGTGGGCCGGATTCTTCGGCGTCGCCGGACTCCTGCTGTTCGTCCTGGGCATCCACACCACCGTCACCTGGCCGTTCGGCGGTGGCGGATTCGAGTACGCCAACATCGCGTTCGGCCAACCCGCCGCCGCGTTCGGCGCACTGCTGCTGCTCGCATCGGTCTACCTGTGGCGGCACCGCGCTGCCTTCCACGACGACGCCGCAGCGGCCGGTCGTCGAGCCCTGGCGTCGCTGAAGCCGGCGAGCATCTTCGTCGGCGCCCTCGGCCTGAGCATGGCCGTCCTGGCGATCACCTTCGTGCGGTTCCAGCTGGGTGCCGCCCCGCCGGAAGAACCCATCAGCGGACGCGTCGGCCACCTGCCGCTGATCGAGGCGATCTTCCTGGGTGGACTGTGGGGCATCGTCGCCCTCGGCGCCCTGTTGTTCGCCTACGCGCTGCTGACCGACCGCCACGAGCTGTTGCGCTGGGTCGTCTGGGCCTGGGTCATCGGTGGCGTCGTGTTCCTGCTGTTCGGTGCGATGAACTTCTACACGCACATCGGCATGTACTACAACATCGAGCACGGCACGATGCACAAGTGGTGAGTGCCTGACCGCACTACACGACAGCGCCCCACCGCCTGAGGTGGGGCGCTGTCATGTTCACGGCGTCGTTGACAGGACCGTCGGTCGACCGATCAACCGCTGGTTGAATCGCCTGGTCAGCCAGCCGACCTTCGGCCCACCCAGTCGGTGCTGGGCCTCGTGGTAGGCGGGCAGGAAGCGCACCGAGCGCGGCATCAACCGGATCTCGATCCGCAGGGCCAGCCGGACGGGCCGCTGCAGACGGCGCGTGAGCGGCTTGTCGTGCAGGTGCAGCGTCCGGTGCACCTCGACGGGCAGGATCAGCATGCACAGCGCGTTGAAGCCCGGCCTGGCGAAGAACGGCAGCAGGCTGTTCAGCTGCTCCAAGATCTCGTCGAGCGCAGCGGACGGCCCCAACGAGTCGCCGGTGATGAACGCGTGAAAGCTCTCCCGCAACGACGCGGCGTCCTGCGGCAGCCGGTCCATCGGGATCCCGAAACAGGCCCCGAACCGCGCCGACTCGACCGCGAAGCGATCCCACTGCTCCTCGGGCAGGTCACCCACGAGCTCTTGGTACAGCCGCATGCGCAGCCAGAAGTAGACCAGATGGACCCACACCAGCGCCTCGACCTGATTGGCCCGGTACGTCGATCCGGCCTCGAACCGGGCTGCCTGCTGCGGGAGTGTGCCGTCGACGCGTACGTGCATGCCGTACAGCGCACGAGCCACCTTGCGGACCTGTCGTGCATCGCCGAAGACCAGTCGGTTCAACAGCGAGTAGGTGGACTCGAATCGCTTGTCCGGGTCGTCGAACAGCTTGGAGTGGTCGAGGACTCCTTGCGCGATCCACGGGTGGGCGCCGTCGACGACACCGCCCAGGCCCGTGGCACCGAGGTTGACCACCGAGTGGCGCGACACCGCCCACACCGCGGAGTCGGGGCCGAACAGGCCGGCACGGTCGTCCGCCTCGGCCAGGACCCGATCGAGCTCCGACTCCATCAGGTCACGTGTCACCTCGCCAGCCTGGGTTCCCACGTCGTTCCTTCCTCAAGACGACAGCACCCCACTTCCGTGAGGAAGTGGGGTGCTGTTCATCAATGTAGTCCCGACGGGATTTGAACCCGCGCTACCGCCTTGAGAGGGCGGCGTCCTAGGCCGCTAGACGACGGGACCAGGCGGTCTTTCGACCGGGAGGAAACACTACCAATTCAGGTGGTGAATCCATCCGCTGGGGTACCAGGACTCGAACCTAGAATGACGGTACCAGAAACCGTAGTGTTGCCAATTACACCATACCCCACAGGCATTTTCGGACTGCTCCGAAGCCGAGACCATACTCTACCCGACGCGCTCCGACCGGCCAAAACGGCCCGCGGTCAGACCACCGCGTCGAGCCGCGCGAGCGTGCGTTCACGGCCCAGCAGCTCGATCGACTCGAACAGCGGAGGCGAGATCCGACGGCCCGTCACGGCGACGCGGACCGGGCCGAAGGCCAGGCGCGGCTTCAGGCCGAGTCCGTCGATCAGAGAGGCACGCAGAGCGGTCTCGATGGTCTCGACCGACCAGTCCCCCAGGTCGGCCAGAGCAGTCCGGGCCGCCCGGACGACGTCGAGACCGGCCTCGTCGAGCACCTTGGCACGGTCGTCCTCGTCGACGGCGAAGTCCGCCTCGTCGACGAAGACGAAGCGCAACATGTCCACGGCCTCGGTCAGCAGCGCCATCCGCTCGTGCACCAGCGGCGCACCCTTGACCAAGGTCGCGAGCTGCTCGTCGGTCGGCCCGTCGGGACCGAACAGGCCGGCGTCGACGAAGTAGGGCTGCAGCCGCTCGACGAGGTCGTCGAGGCCGAGCAACCGGATGTGATCGCCGTTGATGGCCTCGCACTTCTTCAGGTCGAAGCGCGCCGGGTTCGGGTTGACGCGGTGGATGTCGAACGCCTCGACCATCTCGGCGATCGAGAACACGTCGCGATCGTCGGCGATCGACCAGCCCAGCAGAGCCATGTAGTTCAACAGGCCCTCGGGCAAGAACCCCTTCGGTCGGTAGTCCAGCAGGTTCGACTCCGGATCGCGCTTGGACAGCTTCGCGTTGCCCGAACCCATCACGAACGGCAGGTGCCCGAACTCGGGCGTGAACCCGCCGCCGATGCCCATCTGGACGAACGCCTCGTACAGCGCGATCTGGCGCGGTGTCGAGCTGAGCAGATCTTCGCCGCGCAACACGTGGGTGATCCCCATCAGGGCGTCGTCGACCGGATTGGTCAGCGTGTACAGCGGATGCCCGTTGGCCCGCACGATCACGAAGTCCTGCACGTTCTCGGCCCCGAAGGTGATCTCGCCGCGCACCAGGTCGGTGAACGTCCAGTCCTTCTGCGGCATCTTGAACCGGATCACCGGCTCGCGGCCCTCGGCCTCGAAGGCGGCCTGCTGCTCGGGCGTCAGGTCGCGGTGCAGGCCGTCATACCCCGACGGCTTGCCGGCGGCCCGGGCGGCGTTGCGGCGCTCCTCGAGCTCCTCGGGGGTGTCGTAGGCCTTGTAGGCGTACCCCGCGTCGATCAGCTGCTGAGCGACGTCGGCGTAGATGTCCATCCGCTCGGACTGCCGGTATGGACCAGCGGGCCCACCGACCTCGACGCCTTCGTCCCAGTCCAGGCCCAGCCAGCGCATGACGTCGACGAGCAGCTCGTACGACTCCTGCGTGTCGCGTGAGGCGTCGGTGTCCTCGATCCGGAACACGAACTTCCCGCCGTGGTGGCGAGCGTAGGCCCAGCTGAACAACGCCGTGCGCGCCATCCCCACGTGCGGATTGCCGGTCGGCGACGGGCAGAACCGAGTGACGACGGGCCGGGTCGGAACGTGCGGCTCAGCCACGGTCCACCACCCGGTTGCTCAACGTGCCGATGCCTTCGATCGTCACACTCACGTCGTCGCCGACCTCCATCGGTCCTACTCCCTCGGGTGTTCCGGTCAGGATCACGTCGCCGGGCAGCAGCGTCATGATGCTGCTGATGTGGGCGATCAGGTCCGGGATGCTGTGAATCAGGTCGCGGGTGTTGCCGTCCTGCTTGAGCTGGCCGTTCAGCTCGGTACGCACCGAGACGGCCTCGGCGTCCAGATCGGTCTCGATCCACGGACCGAGCGGACAGAACGAGTCGAACCCCTTCGCGCGCGTCCACTGGCCGTCGGCGGCCTGCAGATCGCGCGCCGTGACGTCGTTGGCGATCGTGTACCCGAAGATCACCTTGGGCGCGTCGGTCGGCGAGATGTCGCGGCAGATCCGTCCGATCACGACTGCGAGCTCGCCCTCGAAGTGCACCTCGTTGCTCTGCTCGGGGTAGAAGATCGGCTCGCCCGGACCGATGACGGACGTGTTCGGCTTGAGGAACAGCAGCGGCTCAGTCGGTGCGGCAGAACCCATCTCGGCGGCGTGCGCGGCGTAGTTCTTGCCCACGCACACGACCTTGCTGCGCGGGATGACCGGTGCCAGGAGTCGCACGTCGTCGAGCGGGATCTTCTCACCGGTGAACTCGATTCCGGCGTACAGCGGATCGCCCTTGAGGACCGCCACGGTCGCGACACCGCCCTCGTCGCCGATCAGACCGAACCGGGGGTCGTCGTCACCTGCAAATCTCGCCACTCGCACGCCTAGAGACTATCGAGTCAGCAGGTACTGCACGCAGGCGCTCCCGGCGACCAGGCCGGCCGCCTGCGCGGTCAGCACCGAGGACATCGGCATCGGCAGCTCCCGCACGTGGGCGGCGTCACCGGCAGCGAACACCCCGGCCAGCGAGGTCGCCTGGAACGCGTCGACGGCGATGCAACCTGAATCGTTCAGGTCCAGTCCCAGCTGCGAGGCGAACGGCGCCGACGGCTCGAACTCCGGTCCGATGAACATCCCATCGACGCGCTCGGTTCCCGGAGTCGAGGGTCAGGACCAGGCCACCGGCCACCCGCTCGATCCCTCGTACGGTTCCGCTCACGTCGATCAGGTCGGCCCCGATCCGCTCCAGCATCGATCGCAGCCGCTCGGCGTGCGGGCCCTGGACGTCCAGCGCCACGCGGCGACCGGCGAGCTCGTGACCGTGGCAGAACGGACAGTGCGCGACTTCCTTGCCCCACGCCTGCGCCAGCCCCGGGATGTCGGGCAGGCGGTCGCGGACCCCGGTGGCCAGCACCACGGTGCTCCCCTGCTCGACGGTGTCGCCGATCGTCACGACGAAGCTCCCCTTCCCGGCCGCCACCGCCTCCACGGCCGCCTCACGGACCTCGACGGTGGTGTACTCGGCCAGGTCCTCGCGAGCCAGGCGCCGGAACTCCTCAGGCGGGCGTCCGTCGTGCGTCGCGTAGTTGTGGGCGTGCTCCACGGTGCCGTTGCGGTACTCGCCGGAGTCGAGCACCAGGACGTCGCGGTGCATGCGACCCAGCGTCAGGGCGGCTTGCAGGCCGGCTGGGCCTGCGCCGATCACGATCGTGTCGTACATGGTGTCCTCTTCTGCTTCAGGTGGGCTTGATCTGGACACGATGGTGTGACTTCATGTGGACATGAAGTCAAGAATGCACTCGATCGGCGAGGTGGCCGACCGGTTCGGTGTCGCCACTCACGTGCTGCGGCACTGGGAGGACATGGGTCTGCTGACCCCGCAGCGCGATACGGCCGACCGCCGCCGCTACGTCGATGACGACCTGGTGCGGATCGCCGTCGTCGTGCGCAGCAAGGCAGCCGGCATGAGCCTGGAGCAGATCGCCGTGCTGCTCGACGACTCGTCACCGCAGCGCCACCAGGTGCTGGAGGCGCACCTGGCCGATCTCGACCGTCGGATGGTCGAGATGGAACGCTCCAAGGAGATGACCGAGCACGCGCTGCGCTGCCGACATCACGACATCACCGAGTGCCCACGGTTCCGTTCCATGATCGACGACGTCCTCGCCGGAACACGCCGATTCGCACTGGACGGACTGGACCAGCGCTGAGACTCACAGTCTCGCCAAGATGGTCCTGACACCCCGGGACTGGCCGTCGTCGACCTGCTCGGCGACGACAGTCGCCAGCTCGTCGTGCTCGACCGGCTGTTCGGCCAGGACCACTGCCAGACCTTGCGGCGCTATCGCTTCGACAGGCAAGTCGCCGTCCAGTGCGACGACCAGGTCGAAGCGCTGAGCCCACTCCTGCGGCAGTGCCGCCGGCGATGCCACGACCGGGTGGACGTGCGATGCCTGCTCGGCCGCGTCGGCCGACGCCTGGTCGCCGTGCAGCACGAACACCTCGTACCCGAGGGTCGCCAGGTGGATGCCCTCGGCGGTCGCGCCGCCGGTGACGAGCGCCAGCAGACCGGCACCGTCGGCGCCCGCGGTCGTGGTCCAGTCGGTCAACGCCCGACGCGGTGCATCAGGCACGTCCGTACCTCCTGTGGCGATCGGCGTACTGCTCGATGGCCGCCCAGAGGGCACGGCGGTCGACGTCGGGCCAGGCGATGTCGCTGAACACCATCTCAGCGTAGGCGGACTGCCACAGCAGGAAGTTGCTGGTGCGTTGCTCCCCCGACGTCCGCCAGAACAGGTCGACGTCCGGCATGTCGGGTTCGTCGAGGTACTTCGCGACGGTGCGTTCGGTGATCTTGTCGGGGTCCAGGCGTCCGGCCTTGACGTCGCGGGCCAGCGCCGCCGCCGCGTCGGCGATCTCGGCACGACCGCCGTAGTTGACGCACATCGTCAACGTCATGACCGAGTTGTGCTTGGTCAGCTCCTCCGCGGTCTCCAGCTCCTTGATGACGCTGCGCCACAGGCGGGGTCGACGGCCGGCCCACCGCACGCGCACCCCGAGCTCGTGCATCTCGTCGCGCCGTCGGCGGATGACGTCGCGATTGAACCCCATCAAGAAGCGCACCTCCTCGGGCGAGCGCTTCCAGTTCTCGGTGCTGAACGCGTACGCCGAGACCGCCTCGACCCCGATCTCGATGGCGCCTTCGACGACGTCGAACAGCGCCGCCTCACCCATCTCGTGACCTGCCGTGCGCGGCAGTCCGCGGGCCTTGGCCCACCGCCCGTTCCCGTCCATCACGATGGCCACGTGCTTGGGCACCTGGTCTGGTGCCAGGCGTGGCGGTCGGGCCCCCGACGGGTGCGGTGTCGGCTTCCTCATCGGTCGACGTGCCCCAGCGATCGCAGACCCCTCTCCAGGTGCCACGACAGGTAGTTGGCCACGATCGACGTGGCCTCGCGGCGGGACCGGTCGTCGGACTGCTCGACCGCTGCCCAGTCACCCGTCAGCAGCGCTGCCAGCAGCGTGACGGTGAACGGCGACGGCACGGCCGACCCGGGCATCCTGCACGTGTCGCACAACATGCCGCCCGACGAGGCGTGGAAGTTGCGGTGCGGACCTGCGGCGCCGCAACGCGCGCACGCATCGAACGTGGGGGCGTACCCGGCGATGGCCAGCGCCCGCAGCTGATAGGAGTCCAGCAGCAGTCCGGGTGTTTGGCGCCGATCGGACAGCGCACGCAGCGCGGCCACGAGCAACGACAGCTGCTGGACCGCCGGTTCGCCGTCTTCTTGGACGAGCCGCTCCGCGGTCTCCAGCATCGCGGTGCCCGCCGTGTACGCGGCGTAGTCGGCGCCCAGGGTCTTGGCGAAGGCGTCGATCGTCTCGACCTGCGTGATGGTGTCGAGCGTGCGCCCCTCGGCCAGCTGCAGCGCGACGTGCATGAAGGGCTCGACCCGTGCGCCGAACCGCGACGACGTCTTGCGGACGCCACGGGCGACGGCACGGACCAGGCCCCGCTCACGCGTCAGGAGCGTGATGATGCGGTCGGCCTCGCCGAGCTTGTGCACCCGCAGCACCACGCCGGTGTCACGGTAGAGACTCACGTGCCCATTCTGCCGGGTCGTCCGGACCGATGCCGGACGCCACGCTCACCAGGGCTCGACACGGCACCACGGCGCCGGATCAGACCGGAATCGTCACGGCCTCGGCCCGGTTGGCCGCCGAGACGACCGCCTTGAGCGAGGCGCGCACGATGTTGGGGTCGATGCCCACTCCCCACACGATCTCCCCGGCGATCTCGCACTCGACGTAGGCCGCCGCCAGAGCGTCGCCGCCGGCGGACAACGCGTGCTCGCTGTAGTCGAGCACGCGGATGTCCGCACCTGCCTGGCGCATTCCATCGCAGAACGCGTCGACCGGGCCGTTGCCCTCGCCCTTGAACGCCCGGGCCTCGCCGCGCACGACCATGTCGACGATCTGCTCGTCCTGGCCCTCCGTCGACGTCGTGGAGCTGAACGACGTCAGCTCGTACGGCTCGGTGTGGTCCAGGTAGGCCGCGCGGAACGCCGCCCAGATCTGATCCGGCTCGATCTCGCCGGCCTCGCCCTCGGACATCTCCTGGACCACGCGACTGAACTCGATCTGCAGGCGACGCGGCAGGTCCAGCTGGTGCTCGGCCTTCAGGATGTACGCGACACCGCCCTTGCCCGACTGGCTGTTGACGCGGATGACGGCCTCGTAGGTGCGGCCGACGTCGTGCGGGTCGATCGGCAGGTACGGCGCCTCCCAGTCGATCTCGGAGACCGGCCTGCCCTGCTCCGCCGCGATGCGGTCGAGGTCCTCCAACCCCTTCTTGATGGCGTCCTGGTGAGACCCGGAGAACGCCGTGTAGACCAGGTCACCGGCGTAGGGGTGGCGCGGGTGCACCGGCAGGTTCGTGCAGTACTCGACCGTGCGGCGGATCTCGTCGATGTCGCTGAAGTCGATCTGTGGGTCGATCCCCTGGCTGAACAGGTTCATCCCCAAGGTCACCAGGTCGACGTTGCCCGTGCGCTCGCCGTGCCCGAACAGGCAGCCCTCGACACGATCGGCCCCGGCCATCATCGCCAGCTCCGTCGCCGCGACAGCGGTACCGCGGTCGTTGTGCGGGTGCAGCGAGATCGCGACGTGCTCGCGATTGTTGACGTGGCGCGAGAACCACTCGATCTGATCGGCGTACGTGTTCGGCGTCGCCATCTCGACCGTTGCCGGCAGGTTCAAGATGATCTCGCGGCCCTCCTCGGGCTGCCACACCTCCATGACGGCGTTGCAGACCTCGACGGAGAACTCCAGCTCGGCGCCCGTGAAGATCTCAGGGCTGTACTGGTAGCCGAAGTCGGTGTCCGCCATGTTGATCTCGGCGTGCTTCATGACCATCTCGGTGCCCTGGGTGGCGATGGCCCGGACCACGTCCTTGCTGGCGTTGAACACCACGCGACGGAACAACGGGGCCACCGCGTTGTACAGGTGGATGTTGGCCCGCGCGGCGCCCCGCAGCGACTGCGTGGTGCGCTCGATCAGGTCCTCACGCGCCTGCGTCAGCACCGAGATCGTGACGTCGTCGGGGATCAGGTCGTCCTCGATCAGGCTGCGGACGAAGGCGAAGTCGGTCTCGCTCGCGGACGGGAAGCCGACCTCGATCTCCTTGTAGCCCATCGCGACCAGCAGGTCGAACATCCGGCGCTTGCGTACCGGTGTCATGGGGTCGATCAGCGCCTGGTTGCCGTCGCGCAGATCGGTCGAGAGCCACCGAGGCGCCCGGGTGATGACCTTCGATGGCCAAGTGCGATCGGGCAGGTCGATCGGGGGGAACGCGCGATAGCGCTGAAACGGCATGCCGGACGGCTGCTGAGGTGAGACGGCGTTGTTCTTCATGAGGTCGGTCCTTGCTCGGGGTGTTCGTGCGGTCGGTGACAGGACGAACTCCGCGCCGAGGGGTCCGACCTTTCAGACCTCGACGCGGCAGGGAAGAAGCAGACTCACGAACCGCATGATGTGCCTAGATTAGCAGCATGACTTCTGAGCACTCGACAAAAGGTTCCTATGTCAGCGGTGGGCAGGAGTTCAGCCGCGACATGAACTACATCCCCGACCGCATCGTGCGTGACGACACCGAGCTGCCGCCGGACGTGCCACGCTGGCCCGTCGAACCCGGCCGCTACCGGCTGATCGTGGCGTGGGCGTGCCCCTGGGCGAACCGGGCGATCATCGTGCGCCGCCTGCTGGGACTGGAGGACGTCATCTCGATGGGTGCCTGCGGGCCCGTCCACGACAAGCGGTCCTGGACGTTCGACCTGGACCCCGGCGGGGTCGACCCGGTGCTGAGATACGAACGACTCCAACAGGCTTACTTCGCCCGCTACCCGGACTACCCGCGAGGCATCACGGTGCCGGCGATCGTCGAGGAGGCGACCGGGCAGGTCGTGACCAACGACTTCCCCTGGATCACGCACGACTTCGCCCACGAGTGGACCCAGTTCCACCGCGAGGGAGCACCCGACCTGTGGCCGGCAGAGCACCGCGACGAGATGGAAGCCGTCATGAAGCGGGTGTTCACCGAGGTCAACAACGGCGTCTACCGTTGCGGGTTCGCCGGTTCCCAGGAGGCCTACGACGCGGCCTATGACCGATTGTGGACCGCGATGGACTGGCTGGAGGACCGGCTGACCCACCAGAGGTACCTCGTGGGCGAGACGATCACCGAGGCAGACGTACGCCTGTTCACCACACTCGTCCGGTTCGACGCGGTCTACCACGGCCACTTCAAGTGCAATCGCGAGAAGCTGACCGAGATGCCCGCGCTGTGGGGCTACGCGCGCGACCTGTTCCAGACTCCCGGGTTCGGCGACACCGTCAAGCTCGACCAGATCAAGGCGCACTACTACGTCGTGCACGAGGACGTGAACCCCACCCAGATCGTGCCGAAGGGTCCCGACGAGTCAGGCTGGCTGACCGCCCACGGACGCGAGAGTCTCGGCGGCCGCCCGTTCGGCGACGGCACCGCCCCGTCCTGATCGGCCGACCAGGGAACGCGGCGCGACACGCGCTCGCAACCTCTGTGAGCGGTCGGCCCGGGCGAACAGATCCGCCACGACTCGTTCGGCGTCACCGCTGTCGGTCACGTCGTCGGGCTGCCGGGAGTACCGGTTGCGCTCGACCGCCGTCAGCAACCGCTCCAGGGGCTCGGGATCGACGGGCAGAGTGCCGGCGAACCCGCGGACGGTTCCGGTCGACGACGCGGGGTGACCGAGGTCGATCGCGGTGTCCTCGACCTCGCGCCAGAGTCGTTCGATCGAACCGCTTCGCAACCGGCTGCGGCGGCGCGACGATCGCCAGACCCACGGCACGCCGAGCAACAGCAGCGCCGCCGCCGAGGCGGCGAGCGCCGTGCGGCCGGCCGATTCGTCGGGAGCAGTCTCGCTGGCCTGGGCCTGACTCTGCTTCTCGCCGACGTCGTCGGCGTCCTGCGGCGTGGGGTCCGCGGCGTTCGCATCTTCCGGTCCGACCGGACCGGCGGTGCTCGGTTCGGCGAAGGCCGTCGCCGAACCGATGCTGGTCGTGGGGTCGAAGCGCACCCATCCCGCACCGTCGAACCAGATCTCGGTCCACGCGTGCAGGTCGTCGGACCGGACGGTGTAGATCGGCTTGACGCCGTCGAATCCGGTCCGTTCGCCCGGGGCGTACCCGACGGCGATCCGTGCGGGGATGCCCAGGCTGCGCGCCATCACGGCCATCGCGGAGGAGAAGTGCACGCAGTAGCCGGACTTCTTCGTCAGGAACTGGGCGACGACGTCCAGTCCGTTGCCGTCGTAGTCCTCGCTGACGGGCGCCAGCTCGCTGTAAGTGAACCCGCCGGAGGTCCGCAGGTGGTCCTGCAACGCCTTGACCTGGTCGTAACGTGTCCGCTGGCCCGCCGTGACATCGCGCGCCGCGCGTCGAATCTGCTGGTAGGCCTCACGACTGGTCGGTGGGACCTCCAGCTGCGTCATCGGGACCAGGGAGGGCGGGATCGCCTCGGGCATGGCGCGCAGCTGGTCGGCGGTCGGCGTGATCACCAGGCTCGCGACCGTGTAGGTCTCACCGGTCAGGCTCGCGCTGGGCACCGTGGCGGTCCGCCCGGTCCGCTCCCAGCTGACGTTGGTTCGCAGGCCGTCGACCGTCGTCGCCGGATACGGCACCGGCAGCCGATCGCTGCGCAGGCTCGCGATGCGGATCGTCGTCGTCTTCTCCTCGACGTCGATCCCGTCGGCGACGTCACGCATCCCCTCGGTTCGAGCGAACCGATCCCGTTCGACCGGGCGCCAGGTCCGACCCGTGAAGTCCGTCAGGGTGGCCACCTTCAGGTACGGCGCCCGGTTGAGCTCGGTCGTCAGCGTCAGGACGGTCGCGGAGGAGTTGCGGCGCAGGTTCGCCCCCAGCTCGATCATCGGGTTGATGCCCGACCCGAAGACCTGGGGCGGGGCGTTCCCCCACCGTGCAGCGACGGCGCTGATGTCCGGCAGGACCGCAGGAGCGGCCAACGCGGCCGCCAAGCCGGCGGCGCCGATCACCAGGGTCGGTGTCCGGCGGCCGGTCACGGTGTCGGACGCCGATCGGGACCGCACGAGCGCCAACCACAGTGCTGCCACCACGACGAACAGCCACGGTGAGGCGTCGCCACCGGTGATCATGGGTGGGGTCGCGTAGACGACGACGAGCACGGCACCGACGCCCGCGACGGCCCAGCGGGAGTGCACGAGCACATCGGTCAGGATCGCCAGCGCTCCGAACGCCGCCGCGACCGTGAACTCGATCGGCGGAGTCGCCGCGACCGGCGCCTGCTCGTCCATGATCACCGCCGTCGCGGACGTCGCCAGGTCCCACAGGTCCGTCGTGTCGAAGACCCAGGCGAGCAGGCCCAGCTCGAGCGTGAGGGCGAGCACGGGGACGAGTCGTCCCAGACCGATCTGTCGCAGCACGACGAGCGCGAGCGTCAGCAGTCCGACGACGAGCGCCGCCGGAACCCACCAGGTCCGTCCGTCGACGACGGACCGAAACGACGTCAGCAGTGCCAGCAGCGCGACGGCCGTCAGGACCTGGTCACGGGGTCGGGCGCGCGACACGACGTCCCTCCTCGATCGCCGTCCAGACGTCAGGGACGGTGCTGCGCGGTCCGTACCGGGCCCAGACCCATCCGACCCGGTCGAGGTCGTCGACGACGCCGCTCGGCGTCGACGCAGCGATCATGGCCCGCACGCGAGTGCCCGGTGGGATGGCCGCGATCCAGGCGCCGAGACGATCTGCGGACATCCGCCCGGCCACCAGGATGAGCTCGTGCTCGACGTGCTGTCGCGCGACGGGGAGCCGACTGACGCCGCAGCCGGCCAGGTCGATCAGCACGTCGCGCAGACCCGCGGCGCCGTCGATCGCGGCGTCGATGGCGTGGTCGTGCGACGTGACCGCCACGGTGTGGCCGCCCTCGGCCAGTAGCGTCACGATCGACGCCACAGCGGACACGCTCCACTCCAGCGTCCGCGGATCGTGGACGTCCTCCCCGAGGTCGAGCGCGACCGTGGCCCGCGGACTCACGAAGTGCTCGGCCTGCCGCACCATGAGCTCTCCGCGGTGCGCCGTGGCCTTCCAGTGCAGGCGGTTGTGCGAATCGCCCGCTACGTAGGGACGCGCGATGACGTCGTCCTCGCCCATCCCGACGTGCTGCGGTATCGGCCGGGTGGTTCCCGAGCCGCCTCTGGCGTGCCGCACCGACGAGCCGAGCGCGTACCGCTGAGGCAGCACCGTGACCGGGTGGCTGCCCCCCACGCTTCGACGTCGTCGCACCAGGCCGAAGGGGTCGACCAGCTCGATCTGCAGCGGTCCGATCCGATGAATCCCCCGGGTCGTCGACGACAGGGCGTACTCGGCTGTCACCCGGGACCTGGCGGGCAGCCCGGGCAGGTACCCGGCCGGACGGCCCACCACCACGCGGGGCAGTCGATCGGTCCACGACGCCGCGGGACCGGCCAGGCCGGAACGGTTCGCGACGACGACCCGAGCCGTGACCACTCGACCCGGATCCACCACGGACGGGTCGAGCGTCCGTTGGACGTCGATGTGCCGCGGTCCGACCCGCACGAAGCAGCCGGCGAGCACGACGAGCCCGAGCAACAGTCCCGTCGCATACAGCAGCGCGGGCACCGACGCGACCGCCGCGGTGAGGAAGAGCCCCGCCGCCACGATCACGAAGCCGCCCCCGCGGCGTGTCAGCCGCACGTCAACCCGGGACCGGTACCCGGTCGACGACGGACCGCACGACGTCGTCGGCGTCGACCGATCGACCGTTGGTCACCAGCCGGTGGGCGATCACGACACCCGCGAGCGCATCGATGTCGTCAGGCAGCACGTAGTCGCGGCCGGACATCAAGGCGGCAGCCTTGGCCGCACGGACCAGCTGCAAGGTGGCGCGCGGGCTCGCGCCGAGCCGGATGTCGGGGTGCTCCCGCGTGGCACGACAGATCTCCACGGCGTACTGCTCGACGGGTTCGGCCACGTGAACCGCCCGCGCCTGCGCGATCAGGGCCCTGACGGTCTCGATGCCCACGACCGGCTTCAGCACGTCGAGCGGGTTGACCGTGTCCCGCTCCCGCAGCATCGCGACCTCGGCGTCACGATCGGGGTAGCCGACCCGGATCCGAGCCGTGAATCGGTCGCGCTGCGCTTCGGGCAAGGCGTACGTGCCCTCCATCTCGTACGGGTTCTGGGTCGCGACGACCGTGAACGGGCTGGCCAGCTCGTACGTCGTGCCGTCGACCGTGACCTGGCGTTCCTCCATCGCCTCGAGCAGCGCCGACTGGGTCTTGGGCGAGGCGCGGTTGATCTCGTCGCCGATCACGATGTTCGCGAACACCGCTCCGGGTTTGAACTCGAAGTCGCCCGTGCTCTGGTCGAACACCGAGACCCCCGTGACGTCACCGGGCAGCAGGTCGGGGGTGAACTGGATGCGCCGCACCGAGCAGTCCACGGACCGCGCCAACGCCTTGGCGAGCACGGTCTTGCCGACTCCTGGGACGTCCTCGATCAGCAGGTGCCCTTCGGCGAGGAACACCACCAGGGCGGTGCGCACGGCCTCGGGCTTGCCGTCGATGACGCTCTCGATGTTCGCGATGATCCGCCCGAGGGGGTTCAGCGCGTCGGGATGCGCAGGATCGCTGTCACCAGGTGGTGGTCCGAGGGCATGACTCCGACCAGTCGGTACGCCGAGTTCAGGTTCGCGACGATCTCCCACCGGGTCACCTCCAGACCCTCGCTGGCGAAGATGAAGTCAATACTATTACCCGTCCGGGTCTTGGAACCGCAGTAGCAGCTTCCGCCCGCGCGCAGGTTCCGCTTGAACCCGTGGTACGAGCCGAGGTCGGCATGCACCAGCTGCTCCGCCCGGTTCTGCGTCGGCGGGTTCACTCCTGGCCGGGTGCCGGTGATCTCGGGGAAACCGGCGCTGCGCATCTTCTCGAACATCTCGCCCGGCTGCTGGTTGCGGCTGGTGTTGAAGTCTCCGGTGAGCACGACGGGGAGGTCCCCGGCACGCTTCTTGACCTCGGTGATCAGTTGATTCCACTGCGAACGTCGGGTGCGCACATCCGAGGACGAACGGCCGGGCTGCAGGTGGGTGGTCGTGAAGAACACCTCGGTGCCGGTCTCACGAATACGGAACACCGCCCAGGCCAGGTACCGGTGCGTCCTGGTGTTCTGGCGGTCGTACCTGACCGTGCCGCTGTCGAGCAGCTCGAGTCGATCGGACCGGTACACGATGCGCGTGCCGAACGATGCGCCACGGTTCTGCCACCGACATCCGGAGGGAGTCCACGAGCGGACGCAGTTGTAGGGCACCCGGTTGACCAGCTTCCAGCCCTTCGCCTTGGCCTGGAGCGCGGCTTCGAGGTCCTCGTACTGGTTGCGGCCGTGGTCGACGCGACCGCGATAGCTCGAGGCCTGGTTGGCTTCCTGCAGGCCGACGACGTCGAGATCGGCGGCCATGATCTGATCGACGACGGCCGGGCGACGCACGCGCCACTTCTGGGCCCCGGACGGCAGCCGAGTGTCGTTGTCGACTCCGTAGATGTTGAACGAGCCGACCGCCAATGCCGCGGAGTCGGGGATGATCACCTCTGCCGGAGTCGAGACGGCCACGGCGTCGTCGGCGGGCGCGACGTCGAACCAGTACTTCGCGCCGACCTTGAGCCCCGACACGACGGCCGCCGGTTCCTCGGCGAAGGTCTGCTCAGCCCGTTCGAACTCCGGGTTGTCGGCCCACCGGACGACGAACCGGGAGACGTCCTCGGGGTCCTTCCAGGTCGCCGACACCGCGGAGGTGTCGACCACCTTGAGCTTCAGGTCGGTCGGCGCCAGTCGCCGCACCTTCACGGCGCGGGGGCCGATCACCGCCTCGCCCTCGGCGTCTCGGACCGTCACGTAGTAGCGTCGACCGCCCGACAGCCCCGACAGCGTGGCGCGCGCATGGACGAACGTCCCGGTGACGGCATCCGTCATCGAGCGGTCGGTCGATGCCGACACGACGTAGCTCTCGGCGCCGTCGATGGTGCTCCAGGCGACCTCGACGATGCCTGGCGCGCTCGAGGTCAGGGCCGTGATCTGCGGCGGACCTCCCCCGAGCACCGCACGCCCGATGGCGGTCGCCCCCACGACCGATGCCGCGACGGCGACCGATGTCGCGATGACGCGGGTCAGACCGACGCGGCGCCTCGCGCGGCGTCGCTCCGGTGCAGGGCGACGCCGACCGGAGTGGGCGTTCTTCGCGACCTGGTGGCGGGCACGGCGAACCGCGCGGATGGCGCGACGACGCCCACCGCTCACGACACGTCGACGGCGGCGGGCTGCCACCCAGTGATCGTCCGATCCTTGCCGTTCTCGGTGATGATGGCACTGACCTTCACGTAGTGGCGCGAGCTCGGGATGGTGAACGTCGGGTTGGTACGGCTGGCCGGAACGATGACCGAGCAGTACGGCTCGCACCGCGACGGCATCGAGGTGCTCGACTTGTAGTAGATGCGGTACTTCGTAGCCGTCGGGTAGGCGTCCCAGGCGATCGTGATGCTGCCCGACGACGAGCCGTCCCGGCGGATGTTCTGCACGGTCCCCGGCAAGCTCGCGTCGGCGCCGTCCAGATCCACCGACAACGGGCTGGCCTGCCAGCCACCCAGGCTGATCAGCTTGCCGGTGGCGTCGCTCGCGCTGACCTTGACGTAGTACTTCTCGCCGGCACGCACGTTGCCGATGACCTTCTTCAACGAGATCTCCGGTGGGACGGTCCCGTCCAGCTCGGCCAGCGCGTACTTCTGGCACGTCGGCTCGCAGCGGCTCGGCATCGACGGAACCGTCGACCAGTACACCGTGTACATTCCGGCGCCGGGGAAGGCATCCCAGGTCAGCGTCGCGTCCGCGGAGTCGAGCGTTCCGCTCTTGATCGTCAGCCCGCTGACCAGGTCGCTCGAGCCGCCGGTGTCGGCACTGTCCCCGCCGCCGCTGTCCCCGCCGCCGCTGTCGCCACCCACGACGTGCGGAGTCGCCTGCCAGCCCGTGATGGTCTTGTCGTCGCCGTTGACCGTCGTGATGGCACTGACCTTGACGTACTTGCGGTTCAGCTGCGACGAAGCGATCCTGAACCTCGGATTGGCCCGATCCGCCGGAACGATGACCTCGCAGTTGGGCTCGCACCGCGAGGGCATCGATGACGACGAGGAGTAGTAGACCCGATACTTCGTCGCCGTGGGGACCGCGTCCCAGCCGATCGTCACACCACTCGATGACGACGAGACGTCACGGATGTTCTGCACCGTGTCCGGCAGCGGAGCCAGCGGGCCGCTCAGCGAGACCGCCTTGATGCCCGACCAGCCACCCTTGCTGATCAGTTTGGTGTTGGTGTCTGTCGCGCTGACCTTGACGTAGTACGTGTCGCCGGCCCTGACGTTGCCGATGACCTTCTTCAAGGAGATCGACGGCGGACTCGTGCCGTCGAGCTCGGCCAACGAGTACACCTGGCACGTCGGCTCACAGGTGGACGGCATGGTCGGGCTCGTCGACCAGTACACGCGGTACTTCGCGGCGCCGGGGAACGCGTCCCAGGCCAGGGTCGCGTCGTCGGTGCCCACCGTCCCGGTGGTGCGCACGTTCTGCACCACGGTCGGTCCGCTCGGATCGGGGTCCGGCTCGGGGTCGGGATCGGTGGCGCCGAAGTCGGTGTTGACGCCGATGACGTTCGTGCCCGTCTGCGTCGGGAGGACCCGGACGCTCTTGGTGCCGCAGTTGGTGCTAACCAAGCGCAGCCAGTAGCCCTCGCCCTTCGGCAGACCGTGGATGACGTACGTGCCGTTGGCAGCGGTGTGGGTGTCGCCCAGGACGGTATCCTTGGCGCCGGTCACGCCCGTGTTGTCACTGAGCGCCGTCACGCGCGTTCCGGCCCTGCAGAACGTACCCGTCACCGCGCCGCGGATCGAGATGCCGGCGACCGGCGTCACGGTGTTGACCGTGACGTTCGAGCTGCTGGTCACGATGTTGGAGGCCTGCGACTTGTAGAACGGCAACGACCCCGAGGAGTGATACCACGGCGACGTCACCTCCTTGTCGCCGAAGTAGGCGTAGTGCAGCCGCCACGAACCGGGCGGCAGGTCCCACACCGTGAACGTGCCGTCGGCCGCCGGGCGCGCGACGCCACCGACGTCGTGGTCCGTGGCCGAGTAGGCGTAGACCACCGTGTCGACCGACGAATCGGTGCCCGGCAGGTCGTTGACCGTGCCGCTGATGCTTCCGCGAATGGGTCGCGTGTAGACCGCCGTGATCGCGCTCCAGCCGGTGTACGTGCCGTTGCTGTACCGACCGCGGACCTGCAGGAAGTGCAGCTTCTCGGCAGCCAGCCCCGTGATCCGGCGGCTCAACGCGGAGGAGACGCCGCTCGACGAGGCGTTCTTCATGTTCATGTCGGTCGACCAGCGCACCTGGTAGCCGTCGATCGTCTGTCCGGCCGACGGGACGCTGGGGCTCCACTGCACCGTGATGGCGGTGGTGCTCGCCGGGTTGTTCGGTACCTGCTTGACCATCTGCGGAGCGTCGGCGATGGTCGTGGCCGAGGCCATGATCGGCTGGTAGTCCGAGATCGTGGACGTGCCCGAGACGGCGCTGACCCTGAAGTAGTACGTGACACCGGGCCGCAGGTCCTCGATCGTGTACGACGTGGCCGCGCTGCCGGTCCGCGTGCACGAGTTGTCGTCCTCTTCGCACCGTCCGGACGGATTGGCGCTGCGCGTCCAGTCGACCCGGTACTCGGTCGCTCCCGGCACGGGGTCCCAGCTGATGGTCGCCGACGACCCGGTGAATCCGTCCACTCGCAGGTTCCCCGGCGGCTCCATGTCGAACCCGGCCTTGACCGACAACCTCGACGAGTAGTCCGAGATGCGGGTGCCGTCGGCCCGGCTGCCGGCCCTCAGCGCGGCCACACGGAAGGTGAACTCACGCCCCTTGGCCAGCATGACCGCCGGACCGTTGTCGTTGGGGATGAAGTCGGTGAACTCGACGTGGGTCGCCGCGTCCGACGGGACCGAGTACCAGTAGTTCTCGCCGCCGTACGTGTAGTTGATCCGATAGCCGGTGGCCGTCGACCCTTCGGCCTTCTCCCACTGCAGACCGATCTTCTTGGCCGCGATGTTCGTCAGCGTCGGTTGCGAGGGGGGAAGCTCGGTGACGTTGGTCGCGTCGGAGACCGCAGGCGTGTCGTAGACGACGTCGTTGGACCAGTCGGTCAGCAGGTAGTAGTCGTTCGTGACGGGGTCGATCGTCTGCTCCAGACCACGGACGCGGAACCGGTACTGCGTGCCCGGCTTCAGTCCCGTCACCTCGTACGGGATGCGGATCAGCGAGTGGGGGTGCTGGACGGGTTCGGTCCAGGTGGACCCACCGCCGCTGATCCACAGGCGGTAGGAATCAGCGTTGTTGACGAAGTTCCACGACAGACCGACGGTCGATGACGTGCCCGCCGTGTTGTTCAGCCCGTAGTCGGCACGAAACCCACTGGGCGCGTTGAACGAGTAGTCGTACGTCCTGAACGCGTCGTACGGGCCGTACTCGGTCAGCAAGGTGTGATTCGACGTCGTGCCCTTGGCGGCACGGACCTGGATGTAGTACCACGTGCTCGGCTTGAGCCCGGTGATGTTCTTGGTGGTCTCCTTGGAGCTGACCACGTGCTTGTCGGACCTGAACGTCGGGTCGGTGGAGTACCGGACGTAGTACAGGTTCGCGGTCGGCACCGAGTTCCACCGGATGGTGACCGACGTACCCGTCTTGTCGACCTGCTTCGGGCTGCTCGGCGGCGGGTACGCGTAAGCGGCGACTGCGGCCGTGAGCCCGAACAGCAGCGCCACGCAGCTGCCGAGAACGGCCAGCACGACTCCGAACCCGAACCGGCGATGGCGCTTGGGCGTGCGCAAGGCGTGTCGTGACATCGATCAGCACCTCGCCTTGCTGGCGCCTCGGTTGTCGTCGCCCTTGAGGTCCTTCAAGTCGTTGAAGATGCCCAGGTACTGCCCGTACACCTCGGCGACGTCGTCCTTGTATCCCGGTTTGCTCACGTTGTGCGCCTTGATCGACAAGATGTGCTCGTCGCTGTACAGCTGGCCCGACACCGACATGTTCTGGGTGCCCTCCAGGATCGAGCCGGCGCCGCTGTCGCGCGGGCCGATCAGGATCAGCTTGGTGTGCATCGAACGCGCTGTGCACTTGTAGTCGATGCCGCGGCTGTTCAACGTCTTGATCACGCCGTCGGACAGGCTGCGGCCGCCGCCGGGCAGACTGAGCAACAGCTCGATCTCGCACCCGGCCTTGTCCAGGTCACGCAGTCGATTGGCCATCTGCTGCGCCAGACCGTCGGTCATGTTGAACATCGCGATGCGGATGTACTTGTCGACCTTGCAGTCGATCCGGTCCAGCTGCGAGATGTACGCGTTGGCGTCCGTGGAGCGCTGGGGCGAGAAGATCACCTCGGTGCCCTTGCCCGCATCGGTGGCTCGTCGCACGATGTTACTGGCCCAGATCCCCCGACTGCCCTCCAACGACAGGTGCAGGGCCTGGTACGTGGACTGCTGCTTCATCACGTCGCACTTGGTCAGCGCGCACGACTTCATGGCGTCGAACCGCTGGTCGAATTGCTGCCACAGCTTGTAGTCGTCGTAGATGAACATCGCGTCCTGGACGTAGCTGCGGATCTGGCTGCGCGCGAAGTTGCCGGACGTCGAGATCACCAGCGGGTGCTGGTCGGGATCGGGACCCGTGCCCGGCTGGGAGTTGGGCCAGATCGTGTCACTGATCGTGACGAACTTCTCGTGCTCGATGCCGTAGAAGTAGGTGCCGAACCGCTTGGTGTTCATGCAGCCGTTGATGCAGTAGATGACGTCGCCGATGTCTTTCCACCGGTCGTAGACGCGAGCCCGGACGTCGTCGAGCCCTTCCTTGCGTCCGCCGGACATCGGACTGCTGCAGGACTGACCGTCGGCTGCCACGACGCAGCTGTTCTGACCCTCCAGGATCATCGACGCCTTCACGTTGCGGTGCACCTTGACCCACTCCAAGGCGTCCCAGATGGCGTCGGCGTCGTGCTCCTCGGCCCCCTCGACGATGACCAGCGCGCGCACGAAGTACATGCCGATCTTGATCTCGGAGTTCGGCGCTGCACCGCAGATCAGCCGCGCGAAGCCCTTGGCGAAGTCCCACGGCTCGGTTCCGCGTGGATCCCAGTAGCCGCGGTCGCGCATGTCGGACAAGTTCGACCACGCCCCCATCGCACTGGGTGTCGTCGGGGTGCCGCCGTCGATGTCGGCCCACACCTGGGGCCCGCGGTAGACCCGATCGGTCGGCAGCTCACCGGCCGGACAGTGCTCCATGTCCTCGACCGCGACGTCGGTGGCCGTCGAGTCGTTGTCGTCGACCGCCGCGCTGACCGACGGGGTCGGGGTCGGCAGGTCGTCGGAAGCAGCCGGTGCCGTGAAGGCCAGCGGAACGCAGGCCAGAACGGCCGCGCCCGCCGCAAGGCGTGAAAGTCGTGTCATGGAAACCAATGAGAGTCGGGGTCACGTCGTGTGGACGGATCACCAGGCGCCGTCCCGATCTCCAGCACGATATCACGGTGGGCCCGCGATAACGGCTCGTCACATCTGTACCGTTGGCCTCATGCGCGGTCCCATCTCGGTTGCACTCGTCGCCGGTGTCCTGGCAGCACTCGGTCCGATGTCCGCCGCGACCGCAGCGGACAACGAGTACCTCGACTCCGATCCGCGCCCGGGCAGCACCGTCGAGCTCGAGCCCAGTCGCGTCACGATCGCCTTCACCGAGGACGTGCCTGTGGACTCGACCACGATCGTGGTGCGCGACTCCGCGGGAAAGATCGTGACGAACCGCGACCACTACGTCGAGGCCAACAACATCTACGCCAACCTGCCGTACCCGCTGCCGTCCGGGGTGTACCGGGTCGACTATCGAGCCCTCGACGACGGCGTCCCGTTCGGCGGATCGTTCGAGTTCGCGTGGGACACCGAGCGCGAGGCCCTCGGACTGAGCCAGTGGCGCACGGCGTCGAAGATCCCGCCGATCCTGGCGCTGCCCGGTGACGACGAGCTCCTGGCAGCCGAGAAGACGCCGCAGGAGACCGCGTCGACGCCGACCACCACGGCACCGTCCGACACCCCCACCGCGCCGACCGCGGACGACACCGACGCGGACGGCCTGTCCTGGTGGTGGCTCGCGATTCCGTTCGCCGTGCTGCTGGCAGCCACGCTCTGGTGGTTCGTGGCACGACGTCGGCGCACGGCGAGCTGACATGTGGCCCTGGAGCAAGCGCGCCCGAGTCGGCGCGGCGAGCGATCCTGACCGGCTTCATCTCGGCGTCTCCTGGTCCATTCCGCCGGACTTCGGCGGCCTGCCCCAGGCCCTGCTCACCCGCACCCGGCTGCTTGCGGCCGGCGGTGTGCGGCCGCAGGTCCTCACCTTCCACCTCCACGACGATCTCGACGCGGTCCGAACCGATCTGGTTCGACGGGGGCTGCTCCCCCACGACGTGCCGTTCCGAAACCTGTGGGACGAGCTGAGCGACCTCGACGACGAGGTCATCCGGTCCTGGGAGCTCGGTGTCAGCGACGTCGAGCCGAGCATCGATGAGCTCCCGGCCGGTCTGACGGCGCGGCGACACCAGGTGACCCGGCCCGACGGGTCACTGCTGGCCGAGCAGCTCTGGATCGGCGACTACTCCAAGCCCGCACTCGACGACCGGTGGGGCGACCGTTGTGTGGCCTCGACCCTGTACGGCCGCGACGGTGCGGTCCTGGCCCGCACGGCGGGAACGCACCGACTTCATCACGCCTGGCTCGACCATGTCATCGACGGCCGCCCGGCGACCCTGGTGGCCGACGACGCCGCCGTGGTGGACGTGGTCTCCGGATACCGGCGCGGCCGGGTGGCCACCGCCTGGGTGGTCCATGGCAACCACCTCAAGCGCAATCGCCGACCGCCGTTCGCCGGACTGTCGGACTGGCGCAAGTTCGTCATGGAGCACCGCCAGGACCTGGACGCGACCGTCTTCCTGACACGCGCCCAACGAGACGCCGCCGACCTGCTGGTTCCCGCGGCAGGTCACCACGAGGTGGTGATCGGTCACGCGGTCGACGTGACTGCGCCGTCGTCGCCGGAGCGCGACCCGGCGCGCGGGTTGGTCGTCGGTCGGCTCGTGGTGGGCAAGCGCGTCGACCACGTGATCGACGCGGCCGCGCTGCTGCCCGACAACTCGCCCGTGCACATCGACGTCCTCGGCAGCGGGCCCGACGAGCAGTCCCTGCGCGCTCGGATCGACACGACGCGTACGGGCGAGCGAGTCCACCTGAGCGGATACGTCAGCGATGTGGCCGCGGAGTACGCACGCGCGGGTTTCATGGTCCTGGCCAGCGCTCAGGAGGCGTTCGGGCTGGTGATCCTCGAGGCGATGGCGGCCGGGTGCATCCCGATCGCCTACGACGCCCCGTACGGCTCCTCGGAGCTGATCGAGAACGGCGTCAACGGGTTCCTGGTACCCAACGGCAACCGCAAGGCCCTGGCCGAGGCAGTGATCGAGGCGTCGACGATGGACGATCGGCGCCGCCGCGCCATGCAGAAGGCCGGCGCGAGGACGGTGGCCGACCGCAGCGCCACGCACGTCACGCGTCAGTGGGTGGACCTGTTGTCCGACCTGACACCTGCCGAGGTCGTCGCCCGGCCCTCGGCGGCACAGGTGGACGCCCGGGAGCGCGTCGCAGGCCGCATTCGCAGCGAGCGAGCGTCGGTACGTCCGATCCTGACCGATGCGCAGTGGTCGCACACCGGTCTGCAGGTGCAGCTCGAGGTGGGTCTGTCCGCTGCCGGGCCGCTGGCCGGCCGTCGGCTCGACGCCCAGCTCGTCGACACCTCGACGGGCCGGCGCCGTCAGCTGCGAGAGCTCAGCAGCACCGTCACCGATGCCGAGGGCGTCGCGACGATTCGAGTCGAGGTCACCGCCGATGACCTGACAGCGGTGCAGCCCGGTCACGACTCCGTGGTGATCGTCGGCGTGAGCGATGACGACATCCGTTACGAGGACACCGTGCGCGCATTCCGGCCGACGGGGGCGGCCGCACCGGTTCCGCTGGCCCCGGTCGTCGACGGTACCCGCGTAACCGTCCACCGCGACCGGGCTGTGGGTCTGACCCTGCGGCGTCCACGACCGCGCGTCCATGCCACCGCCGACCTCGACGAGTCCGGGCTGACGATCACGCCGACCGTCCCGGGGACGCAGGCCGTGCGCATCAGCTGTGGCAGTGACGTCATCGTCGCCGACCGCGACCGAGGCGATGCCTGGGTCCTGGCACTGCCGCCGGCGGACGGTGCCACCCGGAGCTGGACCGTCGAGGCGCGAGACGGCACCGGCTGGGCCAAGGTCTCGCTCGCGACGGACGAGGCGCTCGCTGTGGGAGCACGCCGGTTCGAGCTGCGCGCCACCGAGTACGGCTACCTGCGGCTGGAGGAACGGCAGGCGGCCGCGGTCGTCACGGCGATCGGGGACGCCGGCGCCGAGATCGAGCAGTCACCAGGGTCGCAGCTGTTCTGGCTGGGTCCCGGTGATGTGCGCGTCCCGGCAACATCTGACCCCACGACGACGATGGCGTGGCCCGCGCTAGCCGCCGGCCGGTGGAATCTCGTCGCCGCGTGTGCATCCACGACGTCGTCGGCGCTGGTCACAGCCCATGCGCAGGCCGCTCTTCCGCTGACCGTCGACCCCGGCACGACGGTGTCGGTCGACCCACAGGGGCGTCTGGTCCTGACCGTCCACTGACGGCGCGGGGAGACAGCGAGCCCGAATTCGGCTTAGACTGCCGTGTCACTTCTGTCACATCCGTCACATCAGCACCGGAGGTCTGTCCATGCTGCGCTTGGGTCGTGCCCTGTCGACCGCGGGCATCGCGGTCATCCTCGCGATCATTCCCTCGATCGTGGTGGGCAGCTCGGCCTCGGCCGCATCGACAGTCGGCGGCCTGGGGCTCAGCGACTCCGCCCCGACCGCGATGACGCTGACGTGGGAGCCCTACCCCGACGCGGTCCAGTACCGCGTCTACGTCAGCCCCACCGCTGACATGCCCTACCACTGCGAGCCGCACTGCAAGGTCATCACTCCCGCTGACCTGTCCGATCCGAGCCACCGCATCACCTCGCTGACGAAGGGCGGGACGTACTGGATCAAGATCAGCGCGATCAGCTCCGCCGGCAGGACCATCACCGGCTGGCAGGCCACGCCGTTCGAGGTGACGTTGCCGACCAGCACGTCGGTCGAGAACCTCTCGGTGTCCGACACCACGACCAGCTCGGCGACGATCGAGTGGAGCGCCTACCCCGGAGCAGCGCAGTACCGGGTCTACGTCAGCCCGACGGCCGACATGCCCAGTCGCTGCGAACCCCACTGCACCGTCATCACCCCCGCCGACGCCGACGATCCGAGCCACACCGTGACGGGGCTGACCGCCGGCAGCAGCTACTGGATCAAGGTCAGCGCCGTCAACGCCGACGGCAGGACCATCACGGGGTGGCAGCGATCGGGCGTCGAGGTCACGGTCCCCACCGCGTCCTCACCGAAGGGGGTCGTCTCGGGCATATCGACCTCTGCCCTCACGCCCAGCTCGATGACGGTCAGGTGGTCGGCCTATCCCGACGCGACGCGCTACCGCCTCTACGTCAGCCCCACCGCTGACATGCCCTACTACTGCGAGCCGCACTGCAAGGTCATCACGCCTGCCGACCTGTCCGACCCCAGCTACCGCGTGACGGGTCTGAGCGGTGGTGCCTCCTACTGGATCAAGATCAGCGCCATCAACTCAGCCGGCAGGACCGTCACGGGCTGGCAGAGCTCGCCGGTGAAGGTCACACTGCCCACCGAGTCGTCAGCCAGCGGTGTCGTCTCAGGGGTCACGGCCGCACCCGCGACGACCAGCGTCACGCTCAGGTGGAACGCCTACCCCGACGCGACCAGCTACCGCGTCTACGTCAGCCCGACCGCTGACATGCCCAGCCGCTGCGAGCCGAACTGCAGCGTGATCACACCGGCCGACCAGCGCAATCCCGGCTTCAAGGTCGTCGACCTCGAGCCGGGGACGCGCTACTGGATCAAGGTCAGTGCGCTGAACGCCTCCGGCAAGACGATCACGGGCTGGCAGGACCGAGCGGTCGCCACCGCCACCACGCCCAAGGGGACCGTCACAGGGCTGTCGATCGATCCGGGGACGACACGAATGACGTTGTCGTGGGACCCCTACCCCGACGCTGCCCGGTACCGCGTCTACGTCACGTCGACCAGCTCGATGCCCGGCGCCTGCGAGCCCAACTGCCAGGTCATCGTGCCGTCCGATCTCGACGCTCCCAGCCACACGGTCACCGGCCTCGAGCCCGGGACGAGCCACTGGGTCAAGGTCAGCGCGTTGGATTCCTCCGGTCGCACGATCACCGGCTGGCAGTCCTCGCCGGCCACGACCGTCCTGCTGACCCTGGACGCCGACCTGACGGTGGCCTCGTTCAACGTCAAGTGCGCCTCGTGCCTGACGATGCCGATCGCGGATCGGCCGGCCCTCGAGCTCCCGTGGGTCGATCGCCGTGCGGACGTCGCGAAGACCATCGTGTCGCGCCGGCCCGACATCATCGGCATCCAGGAGGCGTCGCAGGCCTGGATCTACGAGAACGGCAAGCAGATCAATCGTTCGCAGTTCGAGGACCTGCTGAGGCAGATCAAGGCCAACGGCGGCAGTTCCTACGCCTTGGCCAACACGCACCGCAACAACTGCGTCAACTCCTCGACGCCGACCCGGTGCGTCTACAAGGACCAGGGCGCGTCCAAGGGAACCAAGATCATCTACGACACCGCGACCACCACGCTGCTCGAGAGCGGCTCGTACCGGCTCGAGAGCGCCGGGGCCAATCGCAACGAGCGTTACCTGGCGTGGGCAATCGTCCAGGACAAGGAGAGCGGGCAGAGGTACTTCTTCGCCGACACCCACCTGGAACCCGGCCGCGAGTTCTACGCGGTGCGCAAGACACAGGCCGAGCAGCTCATCGCCGAGGTCAAGCGCCAGAACACCGACAACCTGCCGGTCATCTTGGTCGGTGACCTGAACTCGACACGCTACTTCGAGCCGACCAATGCGCCGTACGACACGTTCATCGCCGCCGGACTGGTCGATCCGCTCGGACACACGTACAAGTCTCCGGCGATCTCGCCGTTGGCGACCGCCGAGAAGCGCATCCACGCCAACTACAACTCGTTCGGGAACTTCTCACCCATCCAGCGCCGCTACGGCGAGAACGAGAACGGCAGCAACCTCGACTACATCCTGACCAGCCCGATGCGCACGATCCAGTGGGAGACGGTGGTCAACGTGGGACCGGACGGCAACATCGTGGGGCCGATTCCTTCCGACCACAACATGCTCGTCGCCCGGCTGCTCGTGCCGGCTTCCTGAGGCCCCCGACGCAGGTCACCGGGTGCCGGTCACCTGGTGCTGGTCACCTGCCGCTGGGCGACCGAGGTCAGGATCTGCCGCCAACGCTCGACGACGACGTCGTCGTCGAAGTCCGCTGAGCGGCGGACGGCGGCCTCACGCATGGCTCGACGTTCTCGTGCCGGCATCGTCACCAACCGCTTGATCGCGGCCCCCAGGCCGTCGATGTCGCCCGGTTCGACCAGGAAGCCGTCCACGCCGTCGGTGATGATGTCCGACGGCCCGTACTTGATGTCGTACGCGATGGGGACGCACCCTTGCGACATCGCCTCGACCAGCACCAGCCCGAACCCCTCGCGGTTGCTGGTCATCAACATGAACGAGGCTCGGGCGAACTCGGCCAACGGGTCGGAGGTGAATCCGGCCAGCCTGACACGCCGCTTGACCCGCCAGCGCCGGATCGACGCCTGCAGCTTCGGCTCCTGGACGCCTTCGCCGAAGATGTCGACCTTGACGAAGCAGAGCTTGCGCCGAGCCGCCCGCACGGCACGGATGACGTGCGAGAACCGCTTGCCGGGCACCAGTGCGCCCATCGCGACGCCCCGTCGGACCGGCCTGCGATCCAGGTCGGCCGCCGTCGGCTCGTCGCCGGTCTCGCGCGAGTTCGGACAGACGTAGAAGTTCCCCAGGTCACCGTACGCCGTCATCACGTCGTCGCGCTGCGCGTCGGTCAGGAACACGACGCCGTCGTAGTCGGCCAGGTGCTCGAACGTGTGACGACGTCCCGGGGACAGCTGACCGAACGGTGACGTCACGCCGTCGGCCAGGTGCGATCCGTGCACCATGTAGATCGTGCGGGCGTCGTCGCGTCGGTACTCGGGGTAGTGGTTCGCCGAGGTCTTGGAGTCGATGATGAAGAACGCCATCGGATCGCGCGGCAGGGTGTCGAGCCAGAAGCGGTACAGCTGGCGGATGGCCGGCAGCGACCCGATGGGGTCACCGTTGCGATCGCAGAGGGTCACGTCGACACCGGTGGTCTCGGTCAGGAAGAACTGCCGGTGCGACACCGCCAGGGTGCCGTCGGCGCGGCGGTAGTCGCGTTGCAGGAACGTCCCGTCTTCCCGCAGCTTCTCGGCGTAGGCCGGCGGCGCGGTCCCCTCCGGAACGGGCAGCGGGTCGAAGTACGTGCCACTGGTGTCCTTCGCCACCTCACGGAATGTCGCCAGCTTGTCGTCGTCCCACGAACACAGGTCCTCCCAGAGGTTGACGATCGACATCTGGTCGAGCAGCTTGCCCTGCTCACGCAGCGTCGACTCGATCTGACGCAGCTGCGGATCGTACTTGTACGTCACGATCGTGATGGGACGACCCGACGCCCTGACCAGCATCCGGCTGCGGTGCAGCATGGCGTTCGTCATGCCGCCGTGCTTGACCTCGATCCCCCAGGTCACGGCGTAGTAGGTACCTTCGGGGAAGTCAGCGTCGACCATGTGCCGCAGTCTATCCATCGGTTCGGGGCGCGGCTGCCTGTTTAGATGGGCGTCATGGCCAGGTTGCTGATCGTTCATCACGCCCCCACTCCGACCGTCACCGCGTTGCTGGACGCAGTGCTCGAAGGCGCCCACGACGACCTCATCGAGGGGGTCGGCGTCGAGTCGCGTGCCGCGTTGGAGCCGGACTCCTCCGCCGTGCTCGCCGCGGACGGCTTCGTGTTCGTGACACCGGCGAACTTCGGCTACATGAGCGGCGCTCTGAAGCACTTCTTCGACTCGATCTTTCTCGAGGCCGGTGGCGCGCTGACCGATGACGGATCGGCCGGGCCCGTCGAGGGCGGCAAGAAGCCCTACGGACTGCTGGTCCACGGACGGTACGACACGACAGGAGCCGTGCGCTCGGTCCAGTCGATCCTCCAGGCGCTCCCCTGGGTGCAGGCCGCGGCGACGGTGGAGATCCTCGGCGACGTCGGCGAGGAGGACCTGGCGCGCGCTCGTGAGCTGGGCGCGACGATCGCGGCTCAGATGTCGATCTGATCGGCTCCGGTCCTGACCTCGCGCCTCGGCGGGCCGTCGGGGTTCTTGGCCACCCACTTGCGCCCGGCGACGTATCCGGACTCGAACAACGCTTCTTGCTGCGTAGGGGTCAGGTCGAAGTCGGTCCACCGCACGCCGCGCGGCTTGGCGAAGATGCTGCGCTCGATGTTCTTCGGGTCGCTGACATGGCGGACCTGGGTCGAGTCGATCGTGGTGTACACCAGGCTCTGGATCAGCGAGATCGGCCCGGTCACCGGCTTGGCCAACGATTGCTCGTTCCACGGCGAGCTCAATCGGATGCCGATCGTCGGCCACCGGCTCGGCAGGCCGTCGTCACGGTCGAAGATCTCGATCGGGTAGCTGCGCAGCAGTGAGCCGTCGGCCAGGGTCGACTCGCCGTAGCGTCCCTTGATCCTGACCGGCTCGAACATGAACGGGATCGCCGAGGACGCTCGCACCGCACGACTGACCGCGAACCGGCCCGGATCGAGCCCGTACGCCTGCAGGTCCCACGGCAGGAACATCAGTCGTTGGCGCGACAGGTCGCTGGTGGTGACGACCAGTCGGAAGGACTTCTCGGCAGGCAGCGCGGACCCCGGGTCGTCGAACCTCAGGTCGTCGAACGTGTGCACCCCGAGGTCGGCCAGCACACCGCGCGTCCAGTCCTGCAGGTACTTGCCGTGATACATGCCTTGATGGAGCAAGATGCCCAGCGCGTTGGCAGCCGACGGCCACCAGCTCAGCCAGCGGGCGGGGCCGCGGCGGTCCAGCATCTTGGATGCTCCTATTGCTGTCAAGCCGTCTTCGGGGTCGTGATTTGGGCAAGGACTGCTGTCGCGTGTTGTTCGAGTTCGGGGTCGGCGCGGGTACCGATCTCGAGGCGTCGTAGTCGTTGGTAGGGAACGCCGAGGGTG
>Ga0180217_1000213_pt1 | contig 114966 bp, 48 predicted proteins | sample eDN3rd37CBELigOP_FD_128521 | JGI IMG/M metagenome (GOLD analysis project Ga0180217, IMG submission 128521) | Enriched Organic Plus compost microbial communities from Emeryville, California, USA - eDNA 3rd pass 37_C BE-Lig OP (version 2) (version 2) ... | reverse complement strand
TCCCGGCCACCCCACACGGAACGCACCGCTTCCCATTCCGAACAGCGAAGTTAAACCGTGTTGGGCCGAGTCAGTACCGCGGTTGGAGACAACGCAGGAACGCTCTGGTGCTGTGAGCTTTTTGCTCGCATTTTGCGAGCGTTTTTAGCTTTACTTCGCTTTATTTACCCCATTTCTAACCCTTATATAACCACATTCTTCTCCTCACAAGAATGTCCAAATATTATGCAACCCCAACTACCACCTCGCATATTCCCGAACTCAGGGCGAGCTTGGAATTAAAATTCGAAACGAGCAACATGAAATTACTCCGCGACGCGACGCATTGATCATCCAGTTGATCGTACAGTGAAACCATTTCCGACTTTTCAGGAGTCAACAACAACAAATCTTGCTCGCGGCGGTGACACCAATGCCGCAAGTCGGACTCAGGACTCGCTTCTCGAATAATACCCTTCACTTGCTTCGTGCGATCGTTTGCGCATACGAAGGAATAGGGAAAGACACCGGGCTGCGATGAGTAGTACTTCATGTCCCAGTATTTCAAGTCCTTCAATGGCCGACGAAGCGCGAGCGTTGCCTTGCTTGAGTCCTTTCGATAAGCTACCAGCGAAGAGACACGGATCCCCATCTTCAGCTTGAAGCTTTCGTCCTTGTTGCACTTCGAACGAATATACTCTTCATAGGCGACGCCGAATACCGCGCGCTTGAAGGTGGACTCACATCTGCTACACACCGAGTTCGGAACGGAGATTACGTCCAAAGTCAACGCCTCAAGGTCGCACACCCTGTGCTTCTTTGCGTCAAGCGCCTTCCACAGCAGACACTTACTGTTGTTGGTCTTACTGTTGCGGCGACATCTTTCGGCGTCGTTGAAGAGATAGACTCCTAACGCCTGCTCACTATGCCTGAACTGACTGTAGTACGCTTTATCCTTCTTCAGTCCTGCGAATCCTGATAGTGTTTGGATTAACTGCGTTTCGGCATCCTCAGCGGAATCATCGTTCTCTGGTTCATCAAGATTCTTCTTCAGCGCTGTGGCCATGCCCAGGCAGACAAAAGGTTTTGCGCTTCCCTCTGGATGTATCTCACTCGGCTTGATAATCACCTGATCGGCGGCACCGCTATTAAAACACCCAGTCTCATTCGCAGGCGGCTTTTGACCCCACATTTCGAGCGGTACAGGTTCGTCGATACCATTAAGTCGAGCCAGTAATCGGACCAGCACGAAATTGGTCCCGTTGGCCTTCGGGTCGTGGTCAATGTACTCGCGGCAGCTGGCTGGGGTGGTGTTACGCCATACTCCGCAGTTCTTGTGCGACAAGATGCGGTCAATGTAGTTCTTTTCCAACATATCACTATGCCACTTGGCATCCGTGTGAACATTATCGTTCATTGACGTAAAGTCGCCGACCTCAACATGCAAGATTTTGTCCGTGGAATACATCGCGCCGTTGGCACTAGGAGCGAGGTATTCATCTGGATTGTGTTCGTGTTCGTGTTCGTGTTTGTGTTCGTGCTTGTCACGCTTGTTGTCCAGAGTAGGAAGTGCTTCGGGTGTCAGCGCTTGTGCATGTGCGTACGTGACTACAGCGATGGTATGCGCAGCCACCAGCACGAGCAAAAACAATACGATAGATGAAATCAATTGCATCCTCGTGTTTCTACACACCAGCGAGATGTAGTGATCCGAAGGAGCGAATATCTTGAATGCCTTGCCACGTGGCACACCCTCCACGGCAAAGATGGGTGAAAGATATGCACAATGTGTTGGTCTAATATCACATCCCCGAATCAAACGTCTTTCTAACCAATAGATTGTTTTTGCAAAGCGTCTTTTGTTCGACTGATGTGCTCTGAAGATCTTCCGCTCACATCTCAGTTGTCGATATGTCCAGGCCAGCAGGCACGGACAGATAGAACGTACTAGGCAGGGAGCCTATAATAAGAATAATGTGAGGGACAAAGTTTTTGTCGGCGACGGAGTTGGTTGATGATGGTCTTGGGAGTTTTGTCAAAATTCAGTGTATCGTAAAATTGATGACTTGTTTGCTTCCGGCGTGAGACTATGAAAGGGTCGACAGCAATAACGAGAATCATAATAATAAGAGCTTGAGATAAGATTAATCCCATACATAGTGATGTCGTCAGCTTTATTCAGCAGCCCAGTAGTCTATCAGGTACTGTTGGCCCGCTTGGATAATCGCTTCGGTTACATGACGATCTTGGTTCGGAGTAAGATTCTTAACATCCTGAACAAATGCAGCTTCACCAGCGGAGAGGGTTGGATGGATTGAGCTTCCTTCACTCACACGCGACGCAGCACTCAAGTTGCCTGCAAATCGATAGATCAGTGGTTGTCGGACCTGGCTCAGATCCTCCGCAAGCTGCTGTGCCAAATCATCTACGGCGTCGACAACACGTGCCAACTGCGGATGCATCGCTGGCAATGCGTTGGAGTCCGAGTCCCTAGCCTGGAATTGATAAATGAACCGGAGATCGTTCTTGACAACCTGTGCCAGGGCAAGTGGATCCCAAGTCAAATGGTAGTCCACATTGAGGGTTGGCAACGTTGGTTTTGTAGCGAACTCTACAGCGGAGTCAGCGACAGTTTCAAATCCCTGCAAAAGCGCTGTTTGTGCTTTTTGCATGGCGTCTTCACGCGCTTTGACGGCGTCGAAGGCCTGAGAAAGCTCGGTCTCGGATGGAGACTCCTTGATCTCCGGCGCATGGGCTAGGATGCGTGCGATGCGGTCGTGGGCACGAACGGGATGGGTTGCAGCGACGATCACAACCGGAACGTCGTGCTCACCACTGACCAGCTCTGAACCTGAAATATACTTTTGTTCATCGGGTTTGGACTCCTTTGAGGCTGGCTTGTGCCGCTGGAGGATCTCGGTACGTTTATAGACTTTCGCACTTTCCTCAGCGACGGTAATCGCCTGCTGCTTCTCATTCTCGATGGCTTGCTTTATCTGCGAGATTTTGGATGCGAGCAACGCTTCCATTGTCTTGGATTTCTTCTGACTCAGAGCTCGCTCGTGTTGCTTTCGCGTGCGATCCAACATGACTTTCAGTTTCTCATCATATTTCTTGATCGTTTCGTCTCGAGCGGCAGCCGCTGCTGCTTCAATTTCGGCATTCTCTTCCTCAGAGAAACTGTGAGTCTCCGTGCTGTCGGTAGCGCTGTTGTTTGCCTCCGCTGCCTTGCGCTTCGCCTGACGAGTCAACTCCAGCTTGACCTTATCCGCCGCGACTTTGCAGGCTGCGTCCTCAGGGGTCAAGAGACGATTCGCTTTTGTGAGATCCATGCGCATCGTCACCGCAATTTCCTCCCGTGGCACCACGACGGATCGAATGATATTCCGCATGGCTGCGATGGACTGTTGATCGAGGCGCGGGCCGTGCAGAGGAATGCTTGGCAAGGAATGTGAGCGTTGTGCAGCACCCTGCTCAGTGCTACTGAAGGGATTCGGCACGACATATTTGGTGAGTCCGAATTCCTTCAAATGAATCTCGTTAAACATCCGTGTGAGGATCATCTGGATTCGATTATAATCGCCCCCAGTGATCAATGTCAGCATACGCTCTATGGCTGGTGCCAACATAGACAAGCGAACACCAGATTCACGTGCAGCCAAACCCGCTTCCACACCATCACTAGGTTCCTCATCTTGCGAGGGGACTTCTAAGTCACGAAGCGTGAACGTGGGTATCACTCCCTCAGAGAAGAAGGCATGCAATTTGCGGCCCAATGGGGTGTCATCACATGCAATAATGATGCTGCGTACAGGTAAATTATATGCACTGGCGAAGAGTGCGCCTGCAAGCAAAGGGAACTGGGAGCTGTGTACGACAAAGTCGACTGGTCCACCACACGGAACATTCGCTGCGACCATCACGTCACTGAGCTTGGAAGCATCGTGGGGTTTGGGCTTAGGATACTCTGGATTTGCCTGAGAAAGCTTGACATCGAGCTCATACAAAGCTCTAGGGGTCAGATACGCGTCCACGCCTCGGACGGGAATGTCACTTGGATCAAGTACGGGCACTCGGCCAAGTCGCATCATATCAGCATACGCAGATAGGAAGTACGAAAGTGATCCATATACCGTCATGGGAGATGTGTCATCCAGTGCGAGGGAAGCATACCCTTTGCTGAGCAATGCGTTGGGATCCTCCTGGAGCAACCGACGCTGCAGTGCGTGGACAAACTCGAGTGTACCATCGATCTCGAAAATGCGGGCAAGAGGAGCTTTCCCGTTGTCTCGTTCACGTCGATTTAACTTCGCAACGAGCTCCAACAAGTGCAGCCTTTGCATCGCTGAGAGCGCGCCACGCGGTACGAGCAGCAAGCTGGGAATCTTCATATCAACCGATCCACTGCTTAAGACTTGTAGCGCTGCTAAAGCGAGTTCATCACTGGAAACGACTGCAATATTGACCAAAGCCGGCGACGGATTATCCGTCTTGAGAGCTTTGCGGAATTGCTCGGCCAGTGTGACAGTCGTGTCCGAGTAACGGTCCGAAACACCCCTAGATATGCTACGATTCGGTACTGTACCTGTCTCATCGGCAGGCGCAATAGGTGCCACTAGTGGTTTGCTTGGCTTGGTTAAGAAGATTCTGTCCCCGACGCGCTGCTGCAGAACATGCTCCCGGATGTAATGCAAGAGGAGTGACGCTGTAACATCACCCTGGGTACCGGTTGGTCCGTGGAAAAGTTCAAGCACGTGGGTGGACGAGTTGCTCGTGTTAAAGCAATCCTGTTCTGTGGTTCGCATGGTAGATTTATCCACAGCGCCAGCGGTTGCCGAAGTTGGACGCACATACGGACGAAGCGCGGCGGGCTCGAGTGCTGCATTTAAGCCATGGTGTACCACGGTGGGCAAGTTGTTGAATGATCTCAATGATTTCTCAACTAGTGTGTCAATTGCACTGGTCCGCATGTTGATGTGCTGGACATCCAAGAGCCGGGCGAGTCGCTCAGCGTAAGTCATTTGAGCATGTCTCAGATAAGCGACACTGTGAATCTTGATGTAGTTAGGCATGAAAATACCCGCATCAGGTGCAAGTCCATTGAGAGTGCTCTGTGCCAAGTTCCAGACCGTTCGCTTGTTGAACCTGTGCGGAACAGGTTTCGGGTGAAGTATAGCAATTGGGTCGTCAGGCGAGAAACGCTGCCCGGGCTCGCCCACACATTCCTTCGTGTTAGGCAGTCCGCGTGTACTCTGTGCGTGCTCTACGAACGTCTCATGCGTGTTAATCGCCATGAACCAACTCATAGGATCATCCACAGCTGTGACAGTAATGCGATGATCAGCAAGTTCCGCTCCGGTCGTGAGAAGATCGTCTGGCGTACGACGCCCTCCAGAAAAGGGATTGGTGAGGATTGCGTTCTGCGATCCGTCGACGTCAGTATCAATCAAAATGACCTTGATGTGGAAGTTTGGCAAGACTTGCTGGTGAAAGAAGGTGTTCTTAAGGATCGAAGGATCATGGGTCCAGAAACCCATTCTCCGTCCCAATCCCAGTCTGCGTGCGAGCGTTTCTTTCCAGCTGTCAGCGGTCAGTTCCACAGCCTCTGAGTGTTGGTCACAGAATAGCTGAGCGAAGCGAATGACGTTTGGATCCCCTCTCGGTCCAATCACGATCCCACAAGGCTGCGACACCTGAACGGGCTTTGTTACATCCACGGGGTTATTGTCCACAGCAAGAGGTTTGATCGCAGGCCATACGGTTTCAGGGCAGCACGACTTGTAGAATGTTGTAAACGTCCGTCGTGGGTGCGAGGGCACCCGGGATGTCACACGTCCCTTGGATGCCAAGGAGCCGATACGGCCAGTCTCTCCGAACTCATGTAGCATGGGGGTGGGGAGATTCGCACGTACCGTACCGAGGCCAAAGAGGGCCTTGGGGTCCACGTCCGCGCACGACCTTGCCAGGCGCGTAAGCCTCCTAGCTAACGAATACATGGCTCAGGTCGGGTGCGAGTCCAAAGTCCGCCACTCGAAGTGAGAGGATGAGTTTTAATCTGGAGCGTAGACGCGTGTGCCTTGCAATAAGCAACGCAGCTCCCGACTCAAGACCACAATATTAGACGAAATACTTAGCCAAAGCTGAGTTGCACTTGTGGGATCCCGTAGAATGGGAGTATCTTTCCAGTGGTCTTCGAAGCAAAATTCTGATCCGCGTGCGGGTGGATATAATTAACCCTTCCAAATCCATTCAAGGGTGGACGGAATCATACCGAATCTTGCCATTCGACACGCGGGATTTGGACGCGGTTTTTGCTGGTGCGAACAGTGAGTGTGAAGTGCCTCTCCGCCCGTTGCGTAGAGAACGTCTACACTGATCCTATTCATTATTTTACTTTGCCGTAAACCCGATAGGTTCGCCATATTTGCACGCATTTTCCTGTTAGCGCTCTGTTTCACCACTTCGTTGCACTCTTAGAGTGAATAGCCACGTGAGCCATCGGATAACCAACTTATTCTCGGCCCGTTCCTGCTGCACCTCGTCTAGTATCAGCCTTGCGTGGGTCGCATACCTCGAGAACATAGCTCCTATCCCACGAAAAGTCCCCAGAAGCACGAGGAACGGATTCGTTCCTCTGGGAGTCCCAGCGCCATATGCTCGGTCTAGAAAGCAGGTGGCGTGGTGCGAGCACGTCGCGTGGCCGCCTTTACTGGGCAGCCACTGCGCTTGCAATTCTCCTCCTCAACTTGGTTCAAGAAGTCGCATCCACCGTAATTAGTGTTTCGGTGTCGTACGGCTCATCCACTGCCTCAGACTCTACGACGTACACATTCCTAATCACAGACAACCAAGCAGTTGGTAACAACAACCAGTACACATTCACACTGCAGCAGGGCGTTCGACGTGCTGATAGTCCCCCTAGCGCTGTTCTGACGTATTCCCAGGGCTCGAATGACTTCGAATATCCAGCGAGCTGCAGCATCTCGTCCGGAAGCAACAAGCTTCGATGTACCGTATTCCCAACAGAACTCATCCCCACTAATACCCAGTTTACCCTAGTTGTACCTGGAATCATCAATCCGCCCTCCGCCCGTGACGCCAGTGCGGGCGAGGCGGTCGTGGTTGGAGAGAACGATTTTGGTGTCAGTCTAGCGTTGCCCGCCATCCAGCCCGGTTCGCTCGTTGCGGCTAGTGTTGCAGCGCAAATCCGCATGCTTGGTGCAACTAGCTCTTACGATTTCTCGGTGACCCTCCGCGTTTCCGCAAACTCTGGTGATGATCTCACCATCGACTTGCCTGCAGGCACAGCAGTTTCAGTCATGGATTTGCGGGCTGAAATCGCCGGTGTAGGCGCAGATTCGTCGTTGTACCTGGGTGAGTTAGACTACGACATCCAGCCGACGTACACTCGATTGAAGCTGCCTATTTTCTTCGTCGGCTCCGTTTTTCTTCAGGGCCAGCCAATCGCTATTACAATCTTCGGCATTACCAACCCTGCCACTCAGCCTGCATCTTTTGCTGTCGATGTTGCTCTGCGAGACGGTGAAAGACTCCGCGATCAGATTACTATTGAGATGCTAGCGTTCACCATCCGCTGCCCTAAGGGCACGTACAGTCCGAACCTGGATGCCACTGCAGAAAATCAGTGTATCGACTGCGCTCCAGGCAAGTTTGCAGATACCGATGGTAACAGTGAGTGTACAGAATGTGACTATGGCTACTATTCTGCGGCACCCAAGGCTACAGCGTGCTTGCCATGTGGTTTTGGCACCCATGCTTCGGCCAAAGGCCAGGATCACTGCGACGATTGCGACCCAGGTAGATACGCAAACGAGCTAGGAACAAAGGACTGCCTGGAGTGCGACCCAGGCCGATTTGCCATTGCACCAAAAACAGTAAACTGCGAGGAGTGCGCAGTGGACTACCATGCACCCGAGCCTGGCGCTTCGCAATGCTTGCCTTGTCTCGATGGTAAAAAGACAATTCAAGGAGGACGCAGCGTCTGTGATTACTGTGAGGCAGGTCGATACAAGACCGTTGCGGATGGTAACTGTGCATTATGCGTCGGAGGAAAATATACAACGGCGAAGAACCAGGCAACTGCGTGTTCCATCTGTATCCAGGGTAAGTTCTCAGAAACGGGTGCCTCGACTTGCGAGAACTGCCTTGCAGGTCAATATGCGCCAGCGTCAGGCTCCTCGATTTGCCTTAACTGTCCCGCGGGCCGTTTTACCAGCCAACCGTCGCAGAGTGCATGCCTGCCTTGTTCAAGCGGTAAAGCCGCAGCGCCTGGCTCGTCGGTATGCGGCGACTGCGTGGGAGGTACCTACGCGCCAGCCCTCTCTGGAACCTGTCAGCAATGCCCACCAGGTTACTTCTCAGGAGCTCAGGCAAGTCAGTGTTCTCCATGCATTGAGGGTGATTTTGCCAAGGATCCGGGCACAAGCTCATGTGGACGTTGCCAAGCCGGCACGTACACTGACGCCCCAGCCTCTACGGTCTGCAAATCGTGTGACCCCGGTACATTCCAAGGCCAAACTAGGCAATCCACCTGCAACCAATGCGAGGTGGACACGCATGCACCAGATCCTGAAGCCACTACTTGCATCCCATGCAGCACGCTGGGTGAAGGGTTCAAGGCTCCCATCAAGGGCAGTTCAGAGTGTGTATATGTTCCTCCTGGCTGTGCTCCAGGGTCTCGGGTAATCACTAACCCCGCAACAGGCCTCACAGAATGTATGCTTTGCGAGGCCGGAACGATCACGACGGATTACTCGATAGATGAAGGCACTTGTGAAGCATGCCCTCCAGGCAAATACGCGCCACAACCAGGCTTGTCCGTATGCACTGACTGCGAATATGGTAAGTTTGCAGCAAATCCAGGCTCCTCTGCTTGTTCTGAGTGCGCTCTCGGCTACGAAGCACCAGAAGAAGCGGCCACAGAATGTGTCCCTTGCCAACCAGGTTATTCTACCATCGCTCCCGGGTCCAAGAACTGCTTGGTCTGCGCACCAGGTAAAATCGCCCCCGCGGTTGCTACCCCTATGTGTGAGACCTGCGCTGTGGGCAAATTTGCATCGTCCATCGGAGCCACTGCATGTATGGACTGCCCAACGGGCACCGTTACCAGTACGGTCGGTGCAAGCCGCGCGTCCCAGTGTGTTGTTCCGCTCTGTGAAGATCTCTCTGCGCAAGTTGCTGCCCGAGCTCCACTTATCATGAGCGTTGCACCGGGCCGCTACGGTGTCAACAAATTCGGCTCGGTTGTGACGTTCCGTTGCCCAGAAGTAGGAGAGAACGGCAACAACCGTGAGTACGTACTCATTGGTGAAAGCACTGCAGTTTGTGTTCCGCCGTCAGTGACGGACGCTGAACGTGTGCCAACCTGGGGCGACGATGCAAATCAGGTCAAGGGCGTGTGGATGCCTGCCAGCCTTCCCAATTGTGTCGAACCAACTCCCCAATCAGAGCTGGACTATCGTCATATCCATAGACTCGTCTTTGCAACGCAGCCACCTGCTGTTGTACAACAAGGTGAGAAATTCAGTGTCACAGTTGACGCTGTGTCAAGCACTGGCGTTGTTGTGCGAAATCCGAATATCATTGTTGAGCTCGTCCTCAACACAACGTCGGCTGAGATTAGTACTACTCAGAATCCTGCCTCGATGCTGTCAAATCCATCCACGATCCGTGTCCATGGCAGCAACTATTTGAAGCCCATTCAAGGCCGCACTGCCTTTACTATGCTTGAGCTCCACACGGTGGGAACAAAGTTTGTTCTGCAAGCCAATGTCTATTCACTCGCCGACGGCTCACCTTCGACGCGACTGATTGGCTCTGCATATTCCCAGTTCATCACAGTCGTACCGACGCCAGCCGTCCGACTTGTACTAACCACTCCGCTTCGTGTGACAGCGGATACTGCATTCCCTCAGATTGTGAAGGTATCGTTCGCGAACGCGCTTGGAAATCCAGTCACGAGTGGCACTCCGAATTCTGTGATTACTTTAGGCATTGTCGAGTCTGACTTCTGGTTCACGGGTCAGAATCCTGGAACAACCAAGCAAATGATTCCCACTGCAGGTGAGGCATCGTTCCAGGATCTTATGGTATCAACAAGCCGCACTCTGACAAACGACTACGCTACATTCCACTTCTATGCCGAGACTCCAGAGTTTAAGCGCGTCGTGTCCACCCCTATCCGTCTCTATCGTGACACTGCCAATAATGAGATCAGTCGTTTCCGGGAGTACCTTAGACCCGTGTCCTTCTCCGTCGTCGTCTATTCCTTTGGCCTTGATCTGACAAGCACTGCCAATGCTGCAGAAACAACGGTATACCGCAGGTTATTCCGTGACGATATCTGCTACGCACTCTCCCTGTCTTCGAGTGGCTGCTCACGTGTCCAGGTTTTAGAGGCTGTATCCGTTGAGGGCGAGGCTACCGCATCCAATCCTACTACGACCTATGGACCGGGCTACTATCGCATCCGAATCCAAATCAATCCTCCCCTTAGCATCTCTCAAACGGACTCGAGTGGAATTGCGGTAGCAGGTCATACACCAGCGCCACCAACCTCGTCTGACAACGACCAAGGTATGGCCGTGATGGACTCTGGAGCGAGCCGTGCACGTGCATTCCTGCGATCTCTACTCAACCGCCCTGAGAATGTGGCGCCGCACCGTCGTGGCCTGAACCATTCCCATGCATCCCATGTCGCACAAACCGTTAGCTTTGCTGAGTTGAAGGCACTGACACTCGAAGCGACCGCACCCAACAAGCAAAATAGCGCATATGGGGCATACTTTGACCCACTCGCAAACCCAATCTTGCCGGTCGTACCCGCCGACTCGGCGACATCAATGGAGCTTCTGCAGAGTCTTGAAAGTCAATTTGCGTCAGAACCTGACTGGTCGTCACCCACCGAAACCACTATTCCACTGATTTACAAGACAACCTATGCAGCACAGTCCGATGGCGCGTCCTTCCAACCTCTGTTCTCGTCGGCGGCCCAGACCTCGACTCCTGACACACTTAACCCGATCGATGACTCCACGGGAACACCAGTCGAGAAGTCTACAGGCTTCATTGCAGGTCTCTCAGGCGGTCTTGGTGGCGTGGCACTCATTCTGGTTGGAATTTTCGTTTTGTATAAGCTCCGCCAATACTATTTGAACCGCAAACCGCCAGTAGTGCGCCCGCGCCCAGTTGAGCAGCCTGTTGTCAAGGCCGCTGCGCCCACTGCGCGTACTACCCAGCTATTCTACGCCCAACCACCTTCAAAGCAGCGCACGGGCAGGTCACGGACACAGTATGTTGCAAGTGATGGTACGGTGTCGCGACAGGTCGTGTTCCACATTTAAATTTAAATTGATCAAGTGCTTGAGAACGGACCACAGAGACACATCCACCCGTTGTCGGACCTCGCTGTACGCCTGTATGATAGTACCTTTGTTTGTTTCATTTATTACGTTTCAATGTCCTACCTGCTACGCAGATGCGACATCGTAGCAATTCTTGTGTCACACTATTCTCGTCTCGGTTGCATAATAGGCGCTTCTGATCGGCCAAGATAATTGATGGACGTTACCCCACTAGCATCCGTGCTTTCCACGTGTCATTTGCTTCTAGCTCATCGCATCACCCTTCACGCCTTCACCCAGCGCTAAAGGGCTACAGCAATTCCCTTAGAAATGCGCCGAACCTTTGGCTATCCAAGTTATGGTCAACCTCACTATAAGAGCCACATTTCACACCAACATAGTAGGTGTTGCTCACACGGTAGTCGTAATAAAGTAACCTAGTCACAGATTTTATTAGACTGCACCACCTTGGCCCACTTGCTACACCCAGTTAGCTCGCTGGGCCTTCTCATTTCCGATGATAACCCAATACCGACCGAGTTTCATTTTGTTCAGGATGAGCAAATTCGAACGAGTCTTGCAGATTTCCGCATATCTAGATTCATACGATCCAGAGACTCTAGGACGGAGATAATTGTACAAATTGTTGGGATCTGCACATAGTGTCCCACCTGTCGAGTTAGATCCTGGGGCATGTCAACCGAAGATATCCCTAATGCAGATTTATATCTGATCTTCAAGGCCTCGTCTATCGGTACCGCGTTGCAAGACACTCTTGACACGTTGCAGGTCGAGGGCAAGATTGATCCACGCGAGGCTGATGAGATCCAGTTTGCCTTTGAACGCGCCATGGCCAAACGCTTCCAAGAGTTCTCCAATGCGAAGGACAAGATCGAGCTCTTCCTAGATGTACGTCGAAAACTGCTGGCAGCGTGCTGATTTGGTTAGTTTACGTGGGTCTGCAGCATGATTAAGTGTATATTGAGCGCAAACTATTCTGTATTGTCCATGGCGCGGTATATTTCTTTGCCTATTTACGACTCACTCACCTAATTCCACTTCTACTCTATCCATTCTAGGGCAAGCTTGGGATGTACCGGTATTGTGACAACGTTTGGACGCTGTGTGTCGAAGATGCCGTCTTCAGCACGAAAGAGGGTGATGCCCTGATCTCATCCAAAGACCTGCGCATTGTAGCCTGTGAAATGCCCAACACCTCGGCCAGCAACTCTACACAAAGGCGTCGGTGAAGGCAGTCACTGGAGATCACTGCGCCACTCAGATCGACCTTCCCAGTCGAGTCGGTCTCATTCATTTTGTATGTGTGCATGCTTTTCATGGCTCGCACTCCCGAGCGTATATCTTGTTCACATCTTTCCTGAACGCTAGCTTCCAAAATACAGTCGAATCGCTAATGTATTGTTTTAGTTAGAGGATTACTATAACATCGTCTGGTGCGTGACTAACATCCTTGCCGATATGTTTAACTCTCGCAATTTGATCCTTAATGACCAACGGAACGGAGCCATCGCCTTAGGCTGGCCGCGAAGTTGCCGGCGATGGTGACGCCTGTTGGCTTCGCATCGACACGGATGTTTGGACCGACGAGTCTTCGGATGTCAGTAAGGAAGGCCTAGACAAGCGTGCATCAGAGTGTGGAAGGAACAGACAAAGGGCGATAAGCAACATCACATACAAAACAGGAGAGATACACACATATCCAAAGAGCACGAATGTGATCAAGAGAGTACCACTCGCGTGGACTCTGGCCGGTGAGGCTCAGACCAATACGAAAACAGTAGCAGAACGTGGTCTAGGCACTCACAGATGCTATGGTACTGCCACAGACAGAGTGTCTAACAAAGGCGTACCTTGAGGTTGCCGTTAACGTTGCGAATTACCGTCAGAGGCTGGTTGCCGTGGTAGTCGGTGTACACCGGCAGTCGTCCAGTCGCCGTTCGGCGGATCTGGTAATCAGGGGAGACATCGTTTCAGCGGTGAGTACGAGGAATCGAATCATTTCAGAATCGTAGCGCGAGCCTACTCAGCCTGCAAGTGGTACCCAACACAAGTCCGCAGGGCATGAAACCCCATGCAGTTTACCCTCTAAGCCGTGTATCAAAATGCTTGTGAGCAATATTTTACGAAATAACTTACCTGATAGCAGGGATAACGAGGAACAATCGTAATCTCCTTCTTTGCCGCCTCGGTCGAAAACGAACGCGATGCTCGAATAAACTGGACAAAGGCACGCTGCATCCTTTTTCACGTGCGTTTCTCCTGGGTTTTGGCTCGAGATTAGCGCTTTTCGAACGGTTAAACCGGTGGTTCCGGTGGTTCTTGCGCGGCTTTGGGGTTAAGTCGACCCTTCGAAGTGGATGCACACAAGTTTGCCCAGTTATGTACTATCCATTTGTTGGGGTTTTGTCTCACCTCGAACCACCACCCAAGCCAAAGAGCCCCCAAAGTACCTCTCCGGAGACAATCCACTTGTCGAGAAAGCGAGGGTTTCGGCATAGATTTCAAGGGGCGAAATCACCCGACACCGTGACAATATTCGCACAGGAACTCGAGATCCTAATAGCGCGCGTGGTGTCAAGACACTTTATATAGATTTTTGTGCAGTTTGCGCGCGATTTGTGGATGAAATACGACATTTTTTCCGTCCATGAGGGGATCTGGAGGTGTTGATCTATGGTATACACTCATATTTGACATGATCTGATGCATGAAACCCATATCTAGCGAGTTATATACCATGTATTCCGTCCCAAAGAGGGGCCTTCAGACACTCGTAAGGCGACTCGGGACTGCCGCGCTACGAAAAATCACGCCCCTGGAAACACAAACTCCGATGGCCGTGCGAGTGCCTCGGATCGAGTGGCGCCTTGGGGCGCGCATGCTGTCAACCAAGACTGAGACCAGCGAGACAAGTTCCGAGACTAAGGTAGATGATGCTGCAAAGGCGACTGGCTCAACAAACGAATCAATCGTGTCCAAATTCGCCGAGTTCACAAAGGCCGAAATCCGCAACTTGGCTGAGGTGATCAAGGCGAACCAGGGTATACAGAAGATCCCCAAGCGACGCTTGCTGGATGAAACTGCAGTTCCCTATCAGAAGCTGGATGACGAAGATATCTCAACATTAGACCCCGCGCAACGCAGCAAGGCGAAGGCTGACGCTGAACGAGCCGCCCGAGCTGCACTTCGGCACTCACAAGGATTGCCGGTCCCCAACCCTGATGAGCTTGCCAAGCTCCCAGAGAGCAGTGATTATGCGGACGCTGCCACAACTACCGGTCCCGTTGAGACAAAGCAGATCATGGTCGTGGAACAGTCTAAGGGTACAGTGTGGTCTGAGCGAATCAACTCACTGAAGGAGACCATCTTTGGCTCATTCAGACGCTCTGTGCGTACGGTTACCCGTGTCATTGATGAATCTGACAATGCAGCGCTTTCTAAGATCCGTGATGTAAAATACGCTGTTCAGGACAAGCTTGAGGATGTCCGCGAGACTTACGAGACCTCTCAGCATCCCTTGATCTGGAAGCTTCGTGATGTTCATGATCGCGCTACCATGGGTAGCGAAGCGGCCTTGGCAACTGAGCGATTGAATATCATCGATCCTACGTACAATGAAGATGAACTGAAGAAAGATGTAGAGGAGTACATCATTCCGGTGCTTGTTGGAGCCATCCTTCGAGGCGACCTCGCAGTGGTCAAGTCGATGTGCGGTGGTCAAGCACTTGCTGGCCTTCAAGCACTTTTCCAGGAACGAGCAACACGTGGTGTGCAGCCGGATTCGCTTATTCTAGACGTTGCACATGTCGAGATTTACCCACCTCAGCTGGTTAACGATATCCCTCACGTCAAGGTTTCATTCTCATGCCAACAGGTGAACTGCCTGCGCAACGCTAAAGGTGAGATCGTGGAGGGTGGAGAGACTGACATTGTGCGCGTGATGTACGTGCTGATGTTGAAACGTGAGTTCGATAATCCTGATACCGATTGGAGGACCGTTCAGTTGTACATGCAGCAGGTACTTGCGCTCGTGTAAGAGTTATCTTGGCGAGATTGCATCCAAACAACCACGCACGCACTAACACGGCAACCACTTATGAGCGACCTAGTGCCTGGTCATGGAGCCCATCGTTCGGCCACGTTCACAACAGAGAATACCGCGATATCATCGTTTGTTAGTGAGTCCATTTCGGGCTATGTAGTAGAGGCCTCGGAATCCTCATTACTTTACGTTTCTCCGCTTTACACCATCATACTTTCACAACATTGATTGATTCCCAAGCGCGCAAATAGGTCCCATAAGCAACCATGCGGTTTGTTTCGTTCATAGTAGTGTTTCATCCAGAACGCATCCAATTGGTGCCATGCTCCGTGAGTCGTCATGGCAGCGATGCGTGTGTTTATGTACAGAGAAAGAGAGAGATAAAGGATTCACATGCGTTATCTGTGCGACTATGTATCCTCCTCCCATGTTCACCAGAGGTCCTGTAGATTATTTTTGCCACTTGGTCCAGTCGTTTGCTCATTCGCACGTTTGCTCTCAGCAACCGTGAACAGAGCGCAATACAAGTTCTTGTACAAGGCTTTTGCCCCCCTTTTCGAGAGGCTAACAAGTATGGTCTATATTCCTATTACTGCAAATGATGAAAGAGATTGAAAGCGGGTGTGACCATTACCGCGAGTGATGGGTCATTCTAATGCTGCAAAGATACAATGGGAGAGCATGAAGCGACGACAAATGGACTTGAGCTTGCGTTTACTCTGTGTACAAACCAAATGCCATCACAACACAAAACAGAGATGTGTTTTTGAATGAATATGATGCGTAGTTATCCGTCTCCGTGTCCCACAGACATCTCGACGTGACATAGGCACCTTGGCCTTGCACCTGTCCGATGACGGCCTGCACGATGATCTTGTACCTAGGAATGTTGAGCTCTAGAAGTTAGAGAAGCAAGGGAAACGGAATTGGAAGATGTTATCAGAGCATCAGGGTGTTCAGAGTAAACATGGGCTGCAATCATACAATGTCTCTAACCGTTTCCAGCTGAATTTGCGATCGACGAATGGGAATCAACCCTACGTACTCTTCACCTCGTCGCGAATTTGAGTCGCAAGATCACGCGAAAGCTGAGGAGCTGTTGCAGGATCGTATTGTGCCTAGATAGACGATGCGATTAGAGATAGCCATATTGTAAGCGGAGCTCATACATCCCCACGCAGCCGGTCTGCAGTGGCGCGGCAAGGATGACAAACATTTCCTTCGCATCGGGAAACATTGCTATCGAAACTTAGCATACGTTGGCAGCTACGTACTTTTGCAAGTTTGGCATTCATGACCTCCTTGATCTTCTCCTCGACCTCAGATGGGATGAACCGCTCGTGCTCCTGCACTTTCGTGCGATAAGTGGGCTCCCATCGGTCAGTCTCCGTATGTCGCTTTGAGTCCATGTTTTTGCGTGCGTGCACTTAGCTAGTCTGCAGTATAACTCTTGAAAACGTTGCCTGATGTTGGTGTGTTGCGGAATATGTCGTTTGTTTTCCCGTGCACCTCCGGCTAGGCCCTCAAATCTTGCCTCGAAAATTCTTATTCAAGACTTTAAATTCTTTCTCCCTCGCCTGTCCCAAGTAACGGTTTCCTGGGGTGGAGGGGGTATGCGATCATCGCTCGTCAGAAGACCAAGCAGGCGCGATTTGAAGGATAGGGAGTGGCTCTAAAATTAAGTCAAACAGATATCTACCTACAACAGGTTGCCTACACACCGTATGTCGTGTGGATTTCACACCAAACCCAGCGCATGACAGGGCGCGGATATACACCCAAAAATCCCCGCGATTTAAACTTCCACCTCCAGTTCAATGACGTCTGTCCAGATCGGCTGGATTGGCGCTGGATTGCGCGCGAGGGAGCAGGGAATCACGAGAGAATATGGATTATGTCGCATCTTGGCTGTCTCGCGAGCTGTTCCCTGAAGCAGCTTAAACCCGCAGACAGCATACACACCTGCAAAGGACGCGTTTTCATGCTGGCAAACACTCGTTTCAGAAAGAAGGCAGGAATTTCGACCTGAATGAAGCGTGTTTAGAACGCAGTTTTGGCGCGGAGTGGTGCGTTATGCGGTGTAATAATACTTGTAATGTGGGTAGACTAGGGTTTTTCACCAATACATCTGGGATATATTGCGGTGCACTGACGTAAAGTCTGTTAAAGCAGTGCACTGAAGCTCACAAGGGAAAGAATCTCACTCTGCCTCGATGACCTCCCAACACCATTTAGTCACACTATGAGCACTGAAGTCAAGACCTTCACCCGCGCCGAGGTTGCAACTCACAACACCGAGGAGTCCCTGTGGATTATCATTGACTCTAAGGTCTACGACATCACAAAGTTCATCAAGTTCCACCCTGGTGGCAAGCACGTCCTGCTTGAGCTCGGTGGTAAGGATGCTACCAAGGCCTTCTATGACCTCCACCGTGTCGACATCTTGAAGAAGTACGACCGCTTCCGTATCGGTATCATTGCTGGTGAGGAGAAGGTTGCTGCAACCGTGCCTTGGCCCGCTGATGGTGAGATTAGCAAGGTTCCCTATGCTGAGAACCCTGCATGGCAAGGCTGGAAGTCCGCTTACTTCAACGAGTCCCACTACCGCATGCGCATTGCAGTCCGCAAGTTCCTTGAGAAGGAGGTCGTTCCTCTTCTTCCTGCTATGGAGGACCAGGGTAAGGAGCCCAGCATTGAGCTCTACAAGAAGATGGGTCAGTTTGGTCTGCTTGCCGCTCGTATTGGCCCCGGTAAGGCCTTGACCCTGACTCCCAACGGCTTGCCCGGTGGTGTCAAGCCCGAGGAGTTCACTTACTTCCACGAGCAGATCGCACACGAGGAGATCGCTCGCCTAGGCTGCCCCGGTGCCACCGATGGTCTTGCTGCTGGTATGGTCATCGGTCTTCCTCCCGTCCTCCTCTTCGGTCGCCCTGAGGTCTCCGAGAAGGTTGGCCGCGAGGTCCTTGCCGGTGAGAAGCGCATCTGCCTTGCTATTACCGAGGCTTTCGCTGGTTCCGATGTCGCTCAGATTCGCACCACTGCTACCAAGACTCCCGATGGCAAGTACTACATTGTCAACGGTACCAAGAAGTGGATTACCAACGGTAGCTTCTCTGACTACTTCGTCACTGCTGTCCGCACTGGTCCTCTCTCTGCTGGTGCCAAGGGTGTCTCCCTCTTGCTCATTGAGCGTAGCGAGGGTGTTGCAACTCAGAAGATCATCACATCTTACTCACCTGCTGCTGGTACCGCCTTCGTCACCTTCGACAATGTCAAAGTTCCTGTTGAGAACCTCCTTGGCAAGGAGAACGGCGGTTTCGCTTGCATCATGGCCAACTTCAACCACGAGCGTTGGCTGATCATTGTTGGTGTTGTTCGCGCGACTCGTCTCGTCGTTGAGGAATGCTTCAAGTGGGCTCACCAGCGCACCGTCTTCGGCAAGCCACTCATCGCCCAGCCTGTCATCCGTGAGAAGCTTGCACACATGGTTGCACAGCTCGAGTCCGTTTACCACTGGATTGAGGCGATCACTTACCAGATGACCAAGTTGTCGTACGCTGAGCAGACCAAGCTCCTTGCCGGCCCTATTGCTCTGTGCAAGCTCCAGGCTACTCGTGTTGCTTACGATGTTTCTGACAAGGCTTGCCAGATCTTCGGTGGTCGTGCCATTACTCGCACTGGTATGGGTCAGATCATTGAGCGCTTCCAGCGTTCTATCAAGTACGGTGCCATCCTTGGTGGTTCCGAGGAGATCATGGCCGATCTTGGTATCAAGCAGGCTATGAAGTACATGCCCAAGAACTCTCGCCTCTAAGCACTTGGCGGACATGTAGCGCATATTGCTCAGTTGTTCACTGTATCTGATTATCCTGTGTTAACAAAGGCAGTTCAGAGGCGCGCGTCCCCGTGCGAATGTTTTACTTAACTGTTTTATTTACAAAACCCTGGCTTTTGACACACCTCCCAAGAATGCCGTTCAGAGTTGGGGATTGCATTTCCCCTCCTAGTCATACCCCGCACATTGGCTTGTGCAGCCGTAGAAGTAGCACCCGCTCTGTCACATAAAGACTTGCACCCATTTCAAAACTAATGCATTCATATATCCATTCTCTTGCCCTCTCACTGTGTACTGGGCAATTTAAGGTACTTGCCAACTGTTTGCTGGCCGCCCGACTGGGCTGCCGCAGCTGCGATTGGTACTGCAAATGCATTCGAGGCGGTGTGGCCTGCATTGGCAGATCCTGGGGGAGCCGCTGCTGCAGTGCCCTTCCAGGTGCCAATCAAGTTCTGGATGACACCTGAGGTGGTCGCAGCCTGCGAACCGAGGGATGGATTCTTTAGATAATCCAGCAGTTGAGTAAATGGTTCTGAGAAAACTATCACCTTGGTAATGAGAAGGCCACCTGGATGCAGGGGCTTATCTGTACCGGATTCAGTCTTTACGGCCTCGATCTTGTCTAGCACGTCTCCACCACCGACCAGGCGACCGAAAACCGTGTGCTTCAGATCGAGATGGTGTGCGGGCGCAAACGTGATGTAAAACTGACTAGTGTTCGTGTTTGGTCCGCAATTGGCCATTGCAAGCATGCCGCGTTCGCTGTGCTTCAGCTTGATTTCATCTGCGAAGGGTTTTCCTCCATTGAACGCGCTCTCACCCCCGCGACCATTGCCTAGCGGATCACCTCCCTGAACCATAAACTTGGGGATGAGCCTGTGGAAGGTCAAACCATCGTAAAAGCCTCTTTGGGCGAGTTTGACAAAGTTATGACAAGTTTCAGGTGCGTGCTCCGCATAGAGCTCAAAGTTTAAGTTTCCAAGTGAGGTAACTATTCGAACGTATGCGCGATATTTCTTTGGGTCGATCTTTTGTCCTTTCGAATCGTTTGGACGCGCTGCATACTTTTTGAGTTCTGCATACATTCGTCGTCGCAGCTCGTCTTCGTCAGTTGCAGATGATTGACCTTCACTTGCCAAACTGCTTGTCGCTTGAGAGGATATATTTACTGCTGCCGCAGCAGCAGAGGCAGCAGCAGCTGCTGCGACGCTGCCATACACATGCGCGCGCTGGAGTCGTTTTGGATCATTTGGCTCCGTCCCAGAGCTACTTAATCGCTTTGTTCCCAAGTCCGATGGGGCATCTTCGGTGCTATTATGGGCTTTTTGTTCGGTGGCACCCTCGGTCTGACCTGCGTTTATATCAACCGCAGCTTGCTTCTTGCGAGCAGCAGCCGCGGCCGCCACCGAAATCGCAGTCTGGCGCGGGCGTTCAGGATCTTGAATGATGACGACATCTGCGGGTGTGAAGGGCTCCTCGGTCAGCAAGTCATTGAGGGTGTTTGATTTGAAGTTCAGCTTCGCGATGGTGTCATACAGGTAGACGTTTCCTGTAGTCCGAATTGCTGCAATTTTCGAGTTTTCAGTGAGGGTATCGAATGTAACAGGATCTTGATATACATCGTTGGTGGTGCCCTCCGCAACTGCGCTTGGATTCTTGTGGAACTTGAGTCGAACGAGTTGGGAGGGCAAGAGCTTCTCATGAGTGACAGGATTGACACTAGAGGGAAGGGAGGATGGGGAAGAAGGAAAGGAGAGACATGTTAAAGTAGGCATATATACAGTAAATACATAAGCAGGACGATGAAACCAGCTCCCAGCCGGCTGGATTCGCGAGATCGAACTACGGAACGTACGAGTCGTGAGTCTTGAGGTACTCGAGAATAGCTGCCTCATCGAAGACATGGCCCTCAGGTGTGCATACAGGGATGATGCACGGTCTACACGTCAAGGCACAGTAGTTGAATGGAAGCGCCGAACTTCTACTCACCGACGTGTCCGTGCGGGGCTTTGCTCCGCCCATATCCCTTCGGTACTCCGAAGCGGTGACATATCTACACAGTGAGAGGAATTAAAGATGCGTGAGTTTGCATGGATTCCTGCAGATGATGGCAATCAATCACGACAGAAGAGTGCAAATGAATGCAAGGCTTCGGGACGTACGCTCGGTTGGTCTTGCGGCCCATGGGTTCAGCCTATCCAGTGAGTGTGGAAAAGCAAACTCTGTGCCATCGACAATTCCGACCGAGTACACGAATAGTGAGCATCGACCCGGTGAATCGCTGATCTAACTTTGTGATCCAATTAATTGCACTAGGATCCGCTCAGTGGGCGTGTTTAGGCCGTAACATAATCATCAGCACCCAGTCAAATGTCTACCCATCCACGCCCTCAGAGGACGGATGACGACCTGCGTGCGGACTTCGCGCAGTGGGGATCTGATCCCCAGGCAGAGGACCAAGACCAGGAAGGACAGATCGCAGTAGCACGCTACGAGCATGCATTACCACGCACTCCGGGCATTCAATACCTGCCGCCCATGGATCGCAAGCGATTGTTTGGAGATAACTCCGACGAGGCACTGATGCAGATGCAAGAGCAGTTCCTTAGGTCGCGAGCTGCACCCGCCGCGCATGTTATGCGGGTGCCCCAGCAAACCGTGAGCAGCACGGGTATGTCTCAGAGCCAGGGAAAGCCTGGTTCAGATCAGGGAGCAAGGAAGGGAACGACCCTAGAGAGAACCCATGCTCAGATTGCAGATGCGGAAAGATCCGGAGCTGCGTTACCAAGCATTGATACATCTAGTGGTGCGATCTTAGGTACTGATGTGTCGCATGTTGTTACGCGAACCAGGCCTGCAGATAAGAAGAATGTGGCTGGTCCAACCGACGTGTCCCCAACAACGACCACTGAAACCTCAGAGCTTCGCACTCCGTCCGAATCGCTGGCTAGTGATGTTTATTCACGTTCTCGAACACATCTTTCACAAGCACCTACAGGTGTTGTTCCAGTTCTACCTCAAGAGGATGTATCTGGGGATGAGGCGATTAGGTTAAGAGCAGACCGTTCGGTCAAGGTCGAAGACCTTGAGGCTTGGGAGAAAGATTTCCTTGCGCGAGGCGAGGCACCATCAACAAAGATAATCCGTGCGCCAAAAGGTGCAAAACCAGGTCAAGGTTTAGCGATCTTGGCCAAGGCGGCATCTGAGGGAAGCAAGGAAAAAGCTGATCCGCCTCAGAGTCAGATCGAGTCATCCGAGGTTAAGGAACGTCAGAAGGGCACTACTCGAGCTGAAGCAACAGGTTCCTCATCAGGCAAGATGTCACTTTTCAAGCAGCGCCAGCTCCAGAAGCAGCAACAGCAGCAGCAATCGCACCAATCACCACAACCACAACAGAGGGAAAGCTCGAGAGGCCCATCAACTCCCCAGCCCTGCTCTAGTGCAAGCGAACAAGAGACGGTCAAAGTTCCGTCTGAACAGACGGGTGCAGCAGCCGAGGAAGAGACCATGCTAGGCGATGATATTGACCCTGCAGAGGAAGCTGCACGCATGAGAAAGACGCTGGGAGGTCTCGAAATGCAAGAGGACAATGTCATTTTACACAAGGTCCCTGAACGAAGCAAAGACTTGGCTGAGCCTATCCTCTCGCTGAGGGCTCCGCATCCAGCTACAAGAAAAACTCGAACAGTTCCCAGTTCAGGTTTCCCGGTCCCAACCGCGGGTTACGAGGCACCACTTCCGGTGCCGCAGAAGATCTCATCAGAAGAAGCACGTAAGCTCACTCAGCAAGAAGTGCCCACACAAGGTGAGTCTGCACCGAAGAAAAAGTCACTCTTTGCGCTTCAGCGTGCAGCCTCGAGGCAAGTCCCAGCTGCAACGACTGTGTCTCCATCTCCAGCGGTTAGGTTAGGAGGGACCGAAGCCAAGAATGCAACTGGGCGTCAAACATCAATGTTTGCGACAAGTGCACATCTGCTGCGAGAGGAGGATCGCGTCTCCATTGCCCGAGAGAATGATATGCTACTGGCTGGCATGTCTCCAGCTGAGATTGAAGCCGCGCAGCGAGAACTGCTGTCCAAGCTATCACCAGAACTAATTGCATTGCTTCGTGGGCAGAAAGGAAACCAGTCTAGACCTCTGACCACTGTGCTTGCACCCACGACCGTCCCAACCACCGGCGCAACGGTGGATTCAGACGAAACTACTGATGATGAAGAAGATGAAAATTGGGCACGGTCGGTCGAGACCATCTCTAGTGAACAAACTACCACTAAAGCCGAACTCCCCGAGTGGCTGCGGAAGGTCAATCCCAAGAACGAAGTAATCTTGTCACACGAGATCCTTCCAGCTCTCGCGAAAGGTCTACCCGAAGAAGTCAAAGCACAAGCGAGGTATCCAGAACTGCCGCAAACTGTGGGTGCACCCACAGAGAAAGTCCTTGAGCGCCTTGCATGGCTCTCCGAAATCAGACCTCATGAGAACAAGCTGGTCGGAGCCGGTGAGAAGGTTCCACTGGTCGGTGATCATACTTCTGACTTGGATGACGGCGTCAAGCCGATGAATCCAGACACAAACAAGGATGTTGGTATCTGTACTGATGTTAAAGGGGCACCAGGCAAAAGTGAGTATAATGTTCACGGATTTCGCGCTAGCTTTTCTCGAGACGGATCTCAACTCCACCCGGGTGAGATTCGTGTTGCGGTCGCCGAAGGAGGGTTAAGTGAGCGAGCTGCAATTAGTGAATCGGGCCTGACTGGAGCAATGTCGGTCGATTGGGCCAACTGGCGTGTAGATTTCCAAGGAGTTGCCTTTGACGGTCAGCGCAAGCTCAGAACGAAGCTTTGGAGAATGTTACAACGTCATGACGACCCGGAAACAATGCTACCCGATGGAGATGATGAAGAAGAGGAGGTCTCTCACCTACAAGGTCTCCACCATCATGGTGCTCAGCCAGGTCGGCCAGGCTACACACTCGACGAATTACTTCATTTAACACGAGCTTCGGTTCCTGGTCAGCGTGCATTAGCGGCTGCTACACTTGCACGGATAGTCACACGAGCTCGCGCTCGACTTTACCAATACTATGTCATGGACATCAGCGAGACGTCAACTCAGGCGAAATTGAAGTCAGGAAGCTGGGTTGACTACTCTTCCCTAGTCTTAGGTTACCTATTTCTGAGAGGCAACATTGTGTTGCGAGCCCGCAATCTGCTCGATGATAGCAAGGTCACCGTTCAGGTAGCTGCACTAAAGCTCGTCCTTGCGCTGATCGAACCATCGCCGGGAATCTTCTCGCAGAAAACCACAACCTACATGTCTCGATGTCTCGGAGACCCATACGATCAGGTTAAGGAGAGTAAGGCACTGCGCCAGGATCTGCCCGTGGCGCTGCCCTTCTCGACTAGTCTTACCCGACCATTCGAAAGTGAAGAATGTGGGCTCTGTGTGGCGCATCCCTTTGACTTATCCTTCGGGCAGATTGCACAGACGACCTTCCCTTCTAACTCCGATTCATATTCCGTTGCTGCGCGTGTGTTTACCGACGCCGAGCGCGAAGGGGAAATTGATATCACTCTTATGAAGCTTCGCATGAAGCGAATTCGTAGCTTGTTGCGACAAGCGAAACTAGCCGCAACTCCCGGAGCATTGCCCTCTCAAAGAGACATGGACGACGACCTCAGCGATATTGAGGACGATGAGGATGATCCCGAGACTGTATTGCAGGACTACGTCGCTGCTACCGCGGGTAGTGGTCCTGCTGCGCTCCGTATGGAGTATCGTCAACTGAAAAAGAGCCTTCAGGACATTCAGCAAGGTTACAAGAATCGTGAGACTCGTCGACTAGAACGTGCGAAGCGGCGTGCAAGAGGTGACATTGACGATGAAGATGACGAACGCGAGCTCATCGAAGAAGGGCTTGACGAGAAGCTAAGCTTAGAGCAAACTGCTACATTTGATGTAATTGCAGCTTTTATACCAACGGCCATTCTTCCACGTCTGCGATTCCTCTTGTTGACCTTTGCTGAAAAAGCGAATTCGCTTGCACGACTGTATGCTGCTCAGAAGCCCGACGAAAGAGTCACCGCAAGTGCCATTATCGAAGAGATTTCAGCTGCGCTAACACTTCAAACGCAGGTTTTGCGTGCCTTGACCGCCATTGCGATGCATTCTGCACGAGTAGCTGTGGTTTCATTCTTTACTCCTTACTTACCGGAAGCACTTCAACAGGTCTGCGATGCGAATGTGTCGACGATTCTGACATCATATCTAGGTGCGACGAACACGGCGATTCCGTTGGGATCGCGCTGCAAGCTGTATAAATTGGAGTCAGGATTGGATGTGGACGTCACAATGAGAGATTCAGCACTGATTCAACTCCTGACAGTGTGGGCGCAAGCCGACCAGAGTCTAGCCTGGGTCTATACCCTGCCATTCGATCAGTGGCATCATGTAGATGACTCCAACCATGACGGAGCAGCAGCGTCGTCTGCGTCCAAGCGCAGCAGCTCCTTGTCTGCTTTTACCATTTTCCAGCGGCACATCATGTCCACGAGCCTTCTGTTCAAAAAACTTCCAACTGCACTCGAGACGCTCGATCTGGTTTCGAAAGCGCACCCTCTCGAAGCTATCGCTGAGGGTGATTCTACGAGCTCCCCTTCAGATCCACTACTCGAGTTGCAAATGGACGCAACAATGATCACTGGTCGTGTCCCATCGTCATGTGTTCGATCATCATGTTTCCTTCGGTTATGGCGCTGCATGGTCTCATATGGTGTAGGTGTAGATGACTTTATATCTTACTTTTCGATTTTGGCCCAGATTTTGCAAACTGTCATTACGGTCGAACAAATCGCATCATCGAAGTGCGTGACTACATCTCACCACGATGCCAGCATCAAGCTTGTACAATTTAGGATTGCTATCTCGAATGTTCGATCTGTTGGCGCTGCACTTTTCCGTCTTCTTGAGTCCCTGCTCGCCAGAGCTTCGGTTGCGATGGTGCAGAGTGCAGAGTCCAGCTCGCTTCGTGCTGTGACGGCCAAGGTTAGCGTGGGCGGTGATCTGTCAAAACAGTCAACGGAGAAATGGACGGATTCCACAGGCGGTGTCGGCCAAGGTGTCACCATGTCTCATCTTGCACAATTTGCTGTCGATGCTTCACACTTCTTGGTTCGCCTTCTTCGGGCTGACACTCGCGAAGGAGCGATTGTCGACGACACCTCAGTCTCGCTTTGCGCAAGTATTTTACACTACGTCAGCAGCTATATTGCTCTTCATCCATCGCATCCACAATTCGGCTTCCATTCGAGCACTTCAGTGACGAAGGAGCCAATCGTCGATCCCGAACATCAGGTCATTTTTCTTACTTCGATTGAGAATCTAAGGCGGATTGCTATGAACGTGTGCGCTGCGATTATTGCGGATCACCCCTCTCCCTACAAAGTTCTACGTCAGCTGAGAGAGTCTCTACATCGATCGGCTTCATCACATTCGCATCGTCAGAGTGAGAAGACGTACTTGATCCCGTTGCCTAATCTTCCCTTTGTCCCTGAGGACGAGTTTACATCGAGTCCAGGTACAAGCGCCGAGGTGAAGCTTGATAGCCTTAGTGAAAGTGACTGCGACCTCCTCGCCGGTATTGTGCGTGCGTTCTCAGCATCCATTGCCCTGGCTCGTTGTGGCTTCGTTTCCACAGCTCAAAGTCTGATAAGGAACTTCCACGAGCAAACGGCTAAGAGCTCTGGCCCTGAGGAAAAGGATGAACTTATTGTGCTTGCTAGCGGTTTCATTGAGTGGGCGAGTGGGTCCTCGCGTCTCGAAGAGAGCTTTAACGTCTATACATCTGTTTTGAAGCTTCTTCTGCCAACTGGTTCGGCACCTGGAATGACCACAAGACAGCAGACCATCGCAGTGGCGCAGGCTGCAACTGCGTTAGCTCGTCTCGCGAACGATGAGAGCTCCAAGCTACCTCAACGCGCAGCGGCGCTGTGTTATGCAGCAGCACTTGCGGTTATCCCAACTTTGCAGTCTCTTGGCTTGCCAAGTCTTGCGTACCGTGTTCTTTACTTTGCTCTGCTCAAGCCAGCGCTCGCCGAGACTATCACCAACGAGCCATTTGACCCTCGTGGCCCACAGGTCCTAGCTGAGACCTTTGCGTCGTTAACAGTGCAGTCGTATGAAGATCTGCCACACGCTCGCGTTCATGATAAGCTCGAGCTCTTCTTCCAGGGCGAACCTGGTTGGGTTGTTGATGTTCCTGAAGGGTTGAAATCCAAGGCTGTGGCTCCTTCTGAGTCATCCGCAGTCTTGGCGCTGACCAAGGCAGGTTTTGACGCTATTTCGGACGCCATTCCAACGGTCCTTTTTTCTAAAACCCTTCCTTTAGTTCGAAGGGGCCCTGGCGACGCCAATAGCTGCTCAACTTTGCTCATGCTGCCGACCCTTACACTGGGATCACTCAGGTTCTCCCCCATCTCGACTCGTGGTCGCTATGGCACGCATCTTGGATGGATCTGGAGCGACGCAAGTAACATTCGCCAAGGTGCTGCAGAGGTCCAGGGCCACATCAGTTCTCACTGGGCTCGGCTAGCTCAAGAGGAGCGGATCGTAGAGTCCTTGGTTATTAAGAAATCCCCTGAAATTGCTGAGCTTTCGCGAGAGTTGGCTCAAGAGCGCAAGAGCTTCGCAGCCTCAGCGCCCCAACATGAGCGAATCTTCGTCACCTACAACAGGCGCATTGAAGTTCTCACGAGATTCGCAATGATACTCGATCAGGCACTAGGCGTTTTAGAGACGACAGAAGAAGCGGGCAAAACCTGGGGAACGCAGGCGGTGTCTGCAAATCCCCGTGTTATCCTCCGTGCTCATGCCTTCCGCTCGCTTGTCGAGCTCTGCGCGGTTGCGCCTTGGCTGAGCGGAGGCTTACAAATTTTGCAGCCATCCGTTGACAAAATTCTCTCGATTCTCTTCTCACACAGCAACACACTTCATCTCCAAGCCGCGTATAGACTGGCTGCCATGGACCCCAATATGTTAACTTTCTGGAGTCCCACACCCACGAAAGGTGCAGTGAAACTTTCGCGCAAGCAAACAGAGCGCACGTCGATTCAAACATTCCATGTCTTGGTCTCCCTCCGTACGCGTTTCTATGAACTATTTGACCACGCCCTCGAGTGCTTCCTAGAGGATGGAATGGCAAGCCCGAGTCAAGCCCTAGCCCTAACTCCATTCCTCTCGAACTCGCTACCTTACGATTTCAGACGAAGATTCTGGGAAAAGATTGGGTTGTGGGTTTCAAGAGGGTTCCAGCCTGGTTCAGACCAAGAAAGCTTGCGACCCGCCTGCAGATTCGCAATGTCATCAGAAGGTGCTAGTTTGTGTCCTCCATCGGCTTGGATCGCGTTTATTCGAAGCCTGGTGGATACGAACGATACAATGGGGCAGCCCACCCTCTTCATAGATCATGTGAGCGTAGTAGGGCTGGTGACACGTGTTCTTACAGGCCACACACAACTCGGTGTCCCATTGGCGTTTGAAACCAGCCCCGTCCTCTATACAGCAGCGGTGTGTACGCTAGCTGGATCCACCCTTGGTGCCGAGTTCCAACAGCGAAAGAAGCTAGAGCGAACCGTGGATGTCGCGCAAGCCGAAACAGAGTCAAAACCCACACCTCCTTCCCAGCTGAACACATTGCTGTCACTCCCATCGAACACTCTCCGAGATATCATTTCACGGATCGAAGTCATCGCCCAGAGTTTCGTTGATGTCCATTCATCCGCATCCCGGCTTCTTGAAGAGATTGTGCGTGACGCGAAGCAACTACTCCCATCCTCACTCTCTCCCTAGTCGATAGGAATGTGGTACAATTAGATCTTTATTCTATACTTGTGTAACGAAGGTTGGCTCGTTTAGGGAGCACAGATTTTGATCACACCTCTGGACATGAAACAATTGCATCAATGGTTGCAGGTCCGACTGGAGATTGAACTGGAGCTGATACACTAGCAAGTAGTCGGGTGAAATAAACTATAGTGGAAATCACATATTCAACAATACTTCGATCTTTAGTACATCCCGGTCCGACACGCTTCAGGATAGCATTGTGGAGCCTCCACCGGAAGGCGTCATGAGTCTGAGTAATTGTTTCTTCCACGTTTAGCCATGACGGTTCAGCTTGTGCGAGAAAGGCTTCTAAAGTACGGTGCGGATGAACCCCATCGCTTTGGACCTGAGCCAGGATCTGCATCCTATCTTGAAAGTACGGAGAGGTCTCAATCCATGCTAACATATCCTCCGAGATTTCATCCCAGAGTTTTACCACAGCAGTTCCACCTGATGGCTTACCGCAGGAGCGAAGGATCGAGGCAAGGACGCTCCATCGAAGCTCCGGGTCTGCTAGTAGGAGAGGCACCCATCCGGGTGTAAGTGGCACGCCTCGTTCAGAGGAAGGAAGCAAAATTTCTCGGAAGATGTCATCGAACTCGTCAGGATTGGATTGGGTCCCAGAGGATGTAGACGTGTGGTCAGTTGTTACGATGCCAGCACTTGCTGCGGCTCGAGCTCGAAGCAAAACCCAGTCTGGATGCCAAGGGGTGTAGTGTCGGAGTTCAAAGCGTATGTGACGTTGAATCATGCCCTTCTGAGTCTTAGGAAGTGTGTTGGCTGCCCTCCATTGCTTACAAAAAACCTGGCTTGCCAACCCAAGCAGACGGTCTGGAGCACCACTTGAGTCGCTTTCAGGCGTATTCTCAGCCTTGGATCGATGTCCCCATGGGTTACGTGATAGGTTCCAGAAGAATCTTTCCAATCGCCATCCGGGAAACACTTCGGAAGAGCTCAGCGTGAGGGCTCGCTGTAGTGGCCTCCAACTCGTCGGCTGCGTCTGGAGCCACTGTAGCAGTTGGGAAATAGAAGTAAAGGATTCATCGTGAGGTACCACTCGCTGAGCGTCATGCTGGGCGTACTCTAGTCGCTGGTTTAATACTGAGACAGGTAAGCAGATGGGTCGACTTGTACGAGTAGCGCTCTGACGCGCTTGTGCAGGCACTTTCGAGTTGCCATCGGCATAAACAAGTGGGTGGATGTAGTCGCATCCTTGCTGGTCAAATCCGGCGCGTGACCACGCAGCATACCACGCGATATTAGGAGCAACCGGCTCGGGATAGCGCAACTCTTCTGAGACAAAAGAGGAGTTGTATCTGTACATAGTTGAGGATGGCATTGTAAAGTTGACTAGCAGTGGGAACGGATGATGCTCTGAATCACTCCAGTCGCCTGTCCGCAGCGCCTTTAGAACATCGATTGGGCCAGCGGGCAGACTCATGCTTATGTTACCCTTGGCGGTGAGAAAGCCAGTCACTGTCCAAACCGTAGCTTGCATGGGTGGTGGTGAAAACATCACCCACCTTTGACCAATTCGCAGAGCCTCGCCGAAATCTCCATCGTCTGGCATTCTGAAGAGCTTGAGATCGTACGACATTACCAAACACAGCATGTACACAACCAGCAAGGATGGCAGGTAACGGGTGCGAGCATCACGCTTGACATCTGCGGGCGGCTTGCTCACATCGTCTTGAGAGGAGAAGCCTTCGTTCGCTTCCATCTCGCTCAGTGATGCGTGCGATTTGCAACGGTCTACGAAGTCGTAGACCGACGTGAATGGAAGAAAAGGGAGGGTAATCACGATCGAGAGAAGAGAGAACTGTGGCAGGCGCATGATAATCAGAAGGGTCGTCTGTAAGCCAATGAGACTCAGCCCTGCAATAAATCGAAGTTGAGCAGTCCATCCAGTCGCGAAGGCAGGAGTTAGCAAGAGTATCAACGGAGCAAAGAATTCAACGATGTTGGTGCTTACAGTACCGAGGTACACGAGATAGGGACGACTGCCAAGCTTCCAAGCGAGTGGTCGCATTGCGAATACACCACCTAACACATTGTGCAAGGCTCCGGCAAAGCGGGGGCTGAACCACACCTCCCATGAGGTGTGGTAGCGGTCAATCACGACGGACATGTACATCACTATCATCTGAAGCATTAAACCCATGACCGCAGTGTGTTGTAGACCTGTTCGGCATGGGAGGGGAGACCTTGGATGCTGCTTTAGCTGTACGCTGGTACGTTCACAAGAGTGATCAGCTGAGTCTGGAGCAGACCTGCCACTCCGTAGCCACACTTCGAGCGACTCGATCAGCCATCCGCATCCTCGAAAGTAGCGGCCATGAACAGAAGAACTTGAATAGTCGAGGAAAATGAACCAAATTAGACTATTGCGCAGTAGCTTGTCACTCCCATCGTTTGCTTCTTCATTTCTGCCTTGCAAGGCAACTGTGAACAGCCACAGCAAGAGGGATGCGACCCAGCAGCTTCGAGCGCCACACAGCGGTCTCAGAGAAGTACGTGCGGCAGCGGAAGCGGGAACCAAGCACTGAAAAATAACCCACTGCGCCATCAAGAAGTGAGTGGTGAACAAAACAACTTGAAGCCAGCAGGGTCCACGAAAAAACCATAGCCTATGAAGTAAGGAGTGATGAATCGTGTCATCGTCTCGCAGAACACCTTCGGGTTCCCCGCAGTAGAACTCAATTGTGAGACCGTTTCGGGGATCGAGACGGTGTATAATATCGTTCGTCACGAACAAAGCCAGCGCTAGTCGCAGAATGCCCACTGCTCGAGCATCGCAGAACAGACCCAAGTTGCTCAAGCACCTGGTCAAGCAGGCTTTCAGACTTATCCGCGGGACCATGCTAAATCAAGCTGAGATCCATGTCTTTTCAGCAAGTAACAGCACCGTCAGCGGGTTTGTTCGCTCTGAACACCGCTCAGAGACGCGATACACACAATGCGGAAATGAAGTCACATGGACTGGAAAAACCCACAGGATCACGAGTCAGGTCACCAAACTGAGTCAGACACGCATAGAGATCCGCAAATAGGCACGATTATCGAACCTTATCTGGCATAGGATGAAGCATGGCCTTGGTTTTTATGCGCGTATCTTGGCCGTCTTTGAGTTTGTGCTTGATTGTTCAGAGGATGGCGACCAAGATGGCTCGGAAATTGCGGAGTGGTTTAATATCGACGACCTGTGTCATAATGTAACATCGGATGTTGGTTGTTTCTGTTAACGCTGTTACTGTAGCGCTGCGATTCGCTCTCCAAGGAGAGCGTTCATCACCGAGACATACTCTTCGATGACTCGTGCCTCCTCCTTTCCTCGAATTTGCAAAGTGCGCAAGGTATTGACAAACTCGTTGGCGTCTTGCTCACCCCAGCCAAGCTCCATCAGCGCCTGAATAACTGGCACGCCGATGGAGTCACTGTCAAGCTGGACTAGCTTGGTCAAGAAGGTAACCGTATCTGCTACCACTTGTCGTTGTGGTGCCGTGAAAACGCTGCCCTTCTGCGCATTCCTGAAGACACCCTGGGCGAACGGGAAGTCATAATGAGTGAACGGCAGCTGAACAGCACGACTTGCGGCTTGGACAAGGATCTCGTGCAAACGGGGATCAGGGCTGCCACCGGCTCCCAGGTACTTTCCATAAAGTTCAGCGGCGGTGCCCAGATCTTGCATCACAGTCTTTGTGCGCTCGGGCGACAGAATGGTGAATGCGACACTAATCAGATACTCGAGCAGGTTGATCAGAGACGCAAGAGTAGAAGGGTTGTTGAAAATAAGGGCCATAACATGTTCCTTTAAGAGCTCACGCATGAAAGCTTGATAAGCCGTGTGGATTGCAGAACGTTGAGTGAGCACATCTCGGGCCGCCGATGCAGAGGTGGAGATCGCTTCACGCAATTGCGGCGTTACGTTACCAGCCGTTCCAACCATCTGGCCTCGCAGTTGGTCATGCTCAGCCAGTTCGTTCGAGATGGCAGCAAACTTCTCCATGAGTTTATCGATCATGGGGCCGATGAGATGTGCGTAGGTCGAATCAAAGCCCGCTTGCATCTGTCCCATAAACCAAGAGGCATATTGAATAAGATCATCTGTTGTTGCGACGGTGGTTTGGGCAACAATCGCCTCAAGGACAGACGGAAGATACTCACCAAGAAGCTCTCTGTACGGTAGAACAATTCGCCAGAAGTTTAGAAGCTTCGGACGAACTTCAGGGATAGTACCTGCGATAAGCATAATATTAAGGACAGCATGAGACCCTCGCACCACGACCTTCTCCACCTCTGCAGCGACCTCTTCTGCACATCCTGTGCCAGGCGCACCGCCGATAGCACGCGAGATACCTCGAACAAAGGTTGTCAACCCCTCGATGCGATACAGCAGAATTTCGGCTACATTGGAAGTAGGGTACTGCTCCAACCACGACGCAGCCTGATTGGCAGCGGCTTCGGCAGAGGAGAGGATGATTTCACCAAAGTCCGCAATGAGCGAGGCCGTAGTGGTGTCGGATTCTGTCAGTGTACGGACGAAGAGGTGAGGGAGAGCTTCTGTAAGTGATAATAGTCCGTCTTTTCCAACCAGACCCTCGGGCATCTGAGGCTCTCGTCCTAAGGCCAGATTGAGCAGGTGCTGAATGCGGATGAAAACAGTCTGCAGGATGCTCGAAAGGCCACGCAAGTCGGGTGCGTGGGGACCCTGCGTGGTGATTAAGTGCTTGAAAAGGTAAGCGGCGCGAGCACGAATCGTGCCAGATACTGAACCAATACCGCGAGAGTCCAAAGCAAAGCCGATAGCGAAGGGGAGTAACTCAGGGTGACTATGGAAGAGCGAAATATAGCGGGTTAGAAAGTTGACATAAGTTCCCAGAACGGTCGGTGAGGGGTGAAAAGTCAAAGGCGAACGAATCAGTGACTGGATCGCTGTGAAGCATTGAGGATCACTTAGAACGGTCTGCGCGCTCTGTGTGCTATCCAGAAGGATGAGCGTGAACTCAACCGCAACGGCGATAGGCTGGAAGGGAATTTGGGCAACAAGCGGAGCGAGTGCAGCGTATCGTTGCGTTCTGCACTGGAAGGCGGTAGCTGAAAAAGGATCGATTGCGTCCTGTTGATCGTCTTCGCTCCCGGTGTACAATACGGCCGGATATACGCATTCCATCGAGCTTTGGATTTCGGAATCAATGGATGCTTCGTCAGCTGGTACTGCATCGGCAGCTGGGGCTACAACCTCCCCAAGCTGCTGTAGGACTTGCCCAATGATATCAAGGAAGTAGCTACGGACGGACTCACGATCTGCTTGTCCCAAGTGAGCAATCGCGTCCTTCACTTCACGGTGATATTGTTCGTAGCGGTCGCAGCGGTTTGTCTTTGAGGAACCTGACCCGCTAAACCAGTCTGGATATGCCAAAGCGTCGACAAGGACTGCAATCGAGTTGCGAATCATTTGCATTCGCGCTTCATATGGGAAAATACCATAGAGCAGGGCCTCACTGACGAACTCCTTCAACATTCCCACGACGACTCTGCCCATCTCGAAATTCGAATGTCGCAGGAGGGTCAACACCAAATTGATGCAGACTTCGAGTCCCTCTTCGGCCTTCTGAGCGACTGCCAATGCATTCGCGTCGCCTTGTTGGGCTAGGAACTCGATGGCGGTTGGTGGCCCACCTGGTGCTCCGGGCTGAGGACCAGAAGTAACGACATCCAGATGGCGAGTGCCGTGGACTCTGTGATGCTGAGGCATATTGTACGATCGATACAGATCCGTAATCGCGACGAGCAGGATGTAACTCACGTTACGCACAAGCTGCGGAACAGCAAGGTGGAACTCACTGTCCTCGCAAGGATCATCACCAGCACCGCAGACACTGGCGCTTTCCACCTGAGTCAAGCTTGGGTTGGATGCACTCTTTCCATGCAAACCTCCATCAACTGCATACGATTCTGCAAGCAAAGGATATTGCGAAAGTGCTTCAATGATTTGAATTCGGTTCAAATGATCGATCACATCACTCGCATGATGGAGGGATTTGGACACGATGGCATCCAAAAGACGGGCTGCACCCACTCGTGTTCGAGACTGCTGAAGCAGCTCGTAAAGCATCGGGAAGTATGCCTCCGAGACAAAGTACTCGATGTCCATCCATTCAACGTACGGAGCAATCGTCTTCAGGGCTCTTTCCGTCAGTGGCGATTCAGGGCCGAGGTTTGCAACAATTGTGGCGATAGTACTTGCAACACGTGCGGCATCACCCGAGTTGCGCATGCAATCTTTAAACTTGGTTGCAAGTTCGTGATGCTCGTCATCCTGCTGTGCCTTGAGAGAGCTACGGGCCTGAATGAGATCATCTTCGAGCACCCTCAACACGCGAAGGAAAGGGTCAACCTGCCCAGACGACTCGCAGAGATTGATAAGGTCGACAAAGAACGAGCCCCATTGCCCCGGCACATACTCGTGTCGAGCAATTTCAGCAAGGATGGTCGCCGCACCGTTGAGTGCATGCGCTTCTGTGTATCCCGCTGGGTAAACGTACGAAGCAATCAAGTTCCATGCCAATTCTCGGAGTTGATTCTGCATGGCCTCACCAAGTTCATCATGATGCTTTGCAGCTGAGATTAGGCAGGTCAAGAGGCCGAAGAGAGGTCCGGCGGGGAGCTTTACGTTCTCAGCCATGAGTGAGGCTACTTTTTCCATCGCCACTGCCCATCCTTCTGGGGTCTTGGTCAGATCTAGTACGGCCTGTTCTGCTGCCTGGTACTCATCGGTGTTGCGGGCTGGGATCGCAGAAAACGCGACAAAGAACGCTCGTTCGATATCATCGCGTGGTACAGTTACGTTTTGGAACGACATCCTGTTTAGATCTCAGTAGTCTAGCGGTCGGTCACGTCGCTTCGTGCGGTAGACACTGTGTCGTGTTGGATCGTCTGTGTGCTTCTTTGCGTATTCGCTTGCTTTGCTTGCTTCTCGCTTTCTTGCTTTGCTTGCCCAATCGACTACTCTCCTGTACTTTCTAAACTACTCTATCTGGAACTACCGTAGTGATGACAATAAAAGCTGGGCTCGGGAGGTAAAGTTGCAGGCTTCGATCCACGTTGACTGAACTGACTTAACTGATAGCTTGCGTGCTTGCCTACCTGCGTCCTAGTTGTTGCCTGTGCTTAGTAGATTGTCGCCATTGCACCTTGCTTGTGCACTCTCCGCAGGATCAATGGCGTAAGGGAGTCGAACGGGATTACAGGCTCGTATCACTCGGTGATCCGTCTGCCTCGTACAGCTCGTAAGGGACTCGCTTCAAGAGGATCTACTACCACTTCCTTGCGAGAGGGGGCGGAGTACGGCGTGTTTGAACGAGCCGAGTGTCTAAAGGTATGCCAGACGGGAAGGCGACAGGTGCAAATGAGAGTGGGTGATTGAAACTTCATGCCAGGTACCACGATGCTGGCATTACATACACCCATACCTACAAAACACACATGGATGCAGTTATGAACCCCAGTTGTCTTGTCAGAACCACCAGCATTGGATTTCACCGCGAAGACGGGAGTGCATAGGTAAATAATCCACAAGATTGGATATATCACCGTGACGACTACGTAAGGCTAACACGATCCTCTCTCGCACTCCCGATCGATCCACAAAAAGCGCATATATAACGTCTCGTTCCAATGCCGCAGTATTCCGTCACCCCCGCTTGCGGAAGAAAACGGATAGACTCGTTTCTCCACAACAACGGAGTATTCTATCCGTCCTGGCCTGGAAATGCGCCTGCACTCTCGAGTGGACCTAGGAGACAAGCCTGCATTGCCTGCATTGCGTCGTGCCCATTGTGCACTGACGCCAGCTTATACAGACAGGTAGCACACCACGTAGTGATGTGGAGCAACATACTCTAGTCCCAGTGTGACCCCCGCATCGCGAGTTTGAGTGACCAAACCTTGGGTCGGATTCAGACAGTAGCCGTTGTGCATATACGCTGCAGGGCGGGGCGACTTGTATGCATGTAGATTTGCGGATTTGACTGCGTACTTAGATTGCAGTCAAATGGCTCCACTATTGTTTGTCTTCTTACCCTCTCGATATACTATCTTCAACTCTAATCACCTCTCCCTATCTTGCTCTCATCCCAGCTCGTGCCTACGCGACCCGCCAGCGTGCTGACCGGCCACGATATAACTCCCGTTGCTGGCTCGCGACTCATCACTTAGCTCCTGAATCCCACGAGTGTTGACACTGAAGGACCTTCGCCCCGGGAATCCCGGAGCGTACGACTTACATTTCATAGCCTATGTCGTCGTACGGTGGAAGTACTGGCGGTAGTAGTGGTAGCCGCCAGGCTTACCCTGATCATCGTAGAATAGGGAATGGCCTCGTCGCGGTATCGGACGACACGGGAGATAGCGTGGCCGGCATTACAAAGGGCAGTGACCCGCTCGCTGATGTGTTTCAAGCGACGTCCGATGACGATATCCTTGCTTCGATCATCGGTGAGGAAGTAGCCAAGGCTGTTAACAAGATTGAAATGTATGTTCCACAGCAGCCCATCAATCCGTCGAATAGGTCGAATCCTCAAACTGTAAATCCCCACACCGTTTCGTTAGCCCATGCGCAGAGTGCGCTCCATTTGACTCCGACACTGGAGGAAATTGCAAGCAATGGCTCGAATCAAAACAACCGAAGCAATCTTGGCCCCGACTCAGGGCTGGTGATTCTCAAAACACTGGCACCGGACGCATTTGCCTTGCTAGGATCAGCACAAGAGCAGGCTCGTTGTGTAAATTCTGCCTTGCATGCACTAGGATATGAGCCTCTGGCGTGTGTTCAGGGTGCTCCACTGACAACGCTTTACCAGGTTCTCCATGACTTCCAACGGTGTCGTGAGCGTGTCGCGGCTATGCAGGACCGCGACCACAGCCATCGCGCGCAGCTGGCGCAGCTGGGGCAGGCTTTGATGGAGTTGCGTGATTTGGCACTTGCAGCGGAGAAGCGCTCTCAAGTTCACGAGGCCCGTGCTAAGGAGCTCGAACGTACGTTAGCAGATCGCGAGCGAAGCTTCAAGCTGCAACTTGCGAAACTTGAACGACAGCAGAACCTGACGACCAAGCGAGATACTCAGTATCAACACGATATAAGGAAACTGGAGAAAACTATCCGCGAATTACAGGAGAGGCTCATGAAGGCACTGGCCGAGAATCGAGGTGGCACGAATTCGAACGGATCAAGCACGGGGGCAAATTCCGGTAGTGGTGGAATATCAGGCGGATGGCCGGGAGGTGGAACAATCACATTACTGAATCCATTACCACCTAGCGCTGTTGCTGCAAGCCTAAAACGAGGTAGCAAGCTGAGCCAGTTGCTTGACTCGGATTCGTCAGGTCGTGGAGCGACGGAACCTTCTGGAAGTCGCAGTGGGTCAAGGACGAAAGCCGAGCTTGAGCTTGAAATTGTTCAGGCGTCGTTGGCCGAAAGTGAGAAACGCAATTGCCGCCTGCTCTTAGAGAACCGTTCTCTGCGACATTCCTTGGCCAAACTTCGGAATGACATGCAAGGCATTTTAGGAAGCCCGGATGCTCTCCCCACTGAAGGTAAGGACGGAGGCGATTCATCGAGTGCAACACAACCAGCAAACCCAGAAGATGAAGCATTTCTCAACGATCCACTGCTCGGGAACCCTGTAAACATTACCGAGTCCGCTGCGAACGACGAGACAAGACATCCAACTGACCAGGACCTTGGTGGTGAAGTTGAAGGTGAAGGTGGTGATCTATGGTCTGAACTTCAGAAGCTCGCTGCAATGCAGTACGCCCAAACAGAGCAGAAAACTGATCCCTCTTCCGGGCTAACCAGTCTCAGCCCTGCGCACAGGAGCTCTGCGGAGGGGGAATCAAGTTCCAGACGACGTTCATTTGGTCAAGCAGTGGTGACACCAACACCACGGCGCATCCAGGGTCGATTCAGTCAAGCTGACGCGTTTACAGAGGCATTTAACGAGGCTGCGTTGGGGACAGGTGGGGCAGCGGAGCCAGCTCCAGTCAAGCCTTCAGCCGACACGACTGTGACATATCAAACACCTACAGGATCTCGGCAATCTGCTCGGATTGATCCGTTGACGGGGCTCATCACCAAGCTTCGAAAATCGTTGTCGCCAGGTGGTGAAGGTGGATCGCTAAACAGTGGCGAGCAAGTCACAGCCAGCCGCGTTACTCCTGCAGATGGCAGGCCAAAGGACGAAGTAACTCGAAGTGGACGAGCGCGCTGGATGTGGACAGCACAGTCTGTAAGAGACATCAATGCAGACTCGATCGTTTCTTCTGAGAACAAACGGAATCTATTCGTCACAGCGTCTGACGACGGTAACGCAGAGCAGAGCCCACAGACCTTGGAGGAACTAATAGCCAAACTGCACATGCTTTCGGAGCGGCAGGCACCGGGTTCCCCTAGTGCCTCTTCATCCCCTTCAAATTCATCCAATCAACGACACTCATCCCTGTACAGTTCTTCTCAGGAATAACACGGTATTGTTCACACGACATACACATCATCTCGATTAGACTGTTGCTCCGAACACAGGACGTTCCATGTATTGGCGTGAAGTGCGGCTATGATAACTTAGCTTTTCTTGATGCTCTTCGCTGACTCGACTTGTAATGCCTGCAGCTCCTTCAGCGCACTTGATACCGCGAGCTCGTTTTCAAGTCGATCACTGTACGGGAGCATGGTGACCTTCTGATCCGCTATCAGTCCGGTCACTGGTGCGTTCTTTGCACCCTCGTCAACTTGGTCTTTCAGTCCGTATCGAGATTGGGTCTGCTCGTGTGCCTGCTTGAGCGACTGTAACGCGAGCATATGGACTTTAGTAATGAGGAGGCGGAGCTCACCCTGAGTGGCGAACCCGTTCACGTTCTCACCTGCTGGCAATGCGCCGAGTAAGACGCGCTGTACAGCCGCGGACCGCTGAGAAATGAGGCCATGCACAAGCGGACCAGCAAAGTCTGAGATACGATTCAGGGCTTTGTTAAGAGGGGTTACAAGGCCTTTCACAATCGCCTCATCCGGTACATTCTGGAAATCAGGCTGCAGCTCACGTATCTCGGGCAACGACTTTTGAGCTTCAATGCGGAGCTGGTCCTGCATCATTGCTATGTAGGCTCTCACGACTTGGGCGCAGTCGTCTCTCTTGATGCGAGTGTCCAGCCAAGAAAGCTGGAGCGCTCGCGGAGATACGAACTCTGCTCCTACGGCACTGGTTGGGAGCGATGCCAGTGCTGGAAGGGGCAGTTTAGCATGAATTTCCGTCTCAGTAAGAGGACGATCGGCATCTGCCTCTGCAGCTTGCTGCTGCAGCTGTGTAAGTGCATCGAATTCGCGCTTGATGCGAGCCTCGTAATCGAGACCTTGCTGCTGTGATGGATCATCTCCAGATACAGCTGCAACTTGGCTTGCAACGACCTCATATTGTGCGGGGTTGTCACGCAGCGTTCGGATACGCTGGGCTGCTGCTGCAGCCTGGCTTGCAGAAGCTGCTACAGCACCAAATTCCTTCAAGATTTGATTTCGACGTTCGAGCAACTTCTGAGGACCACTAAAAGCACTGTCATCTGTTGTGGTTGAGCTAGGCTCTTGTGATGTGGATGCAGACTGCGTATTGTTCTTAGGGGCGTTGCTACCTCCTGAAAAGGGCCAGAGCCAGCTCCACACAGACGAAGACGCAGACACTGAAGAAGGATTAGAGCCAGCCGTTTTCTCAGGACTAAAGACGGTTGTCAAGCTTTGCGTAGCCAACTTGGCGTCGGCCTCCGATTCAATGTGGAGTCTGAACTCCTTCTGCATCGCTTCGAACACCGCTAGGCTTACTTCCACGGGAAGTGGAGGCAGTCTACGCTCACGAGGAACAGTCCTGTCCAGAATCTCATCGAATGCAAGATAGCCTGATTGAAGGAAAGGTGATCTGAAGAGGAGGTGCAGATAGCGAAAATGCTGCCCGAGCTTGTCAAGGTTTGACATGACGAGGTAGATAGGAATTGAGAGACCAAAGACGAGCAAGAGCTTCGCCAGCAGGTACTTGCCTCGCCACCTAGTGAAGATCTCGGCACGCTGTCGCTGTCTTGCACGCTCTGCATCGGCCAGTGCCTTTCGCTGACTGCTAAGAATGGCCTCTTCATCTACAATAAACTCGTCCGGAACACTGCCCTTATCCTCAGGAATCGCGCTAGGGTCAACGCTGCCGGCTGGGTTTTTGGCACGCCCAGTGGAGCCACTAGTGCCTATGGTACTTGCATATCGCCGATGAATATGCAGATTAAAGGGCCGTGTTGGAGCGGCAAGAGCTACCTGCTGCATGGATGTCAGGCCCGAAGTGCATAACATCCGTGCAGAATGGGCCAGAAGACCAATCCCCGAAGTGGTAAGTGGAACGCGAGCAATAGGATGATACAATAGTACTGAGGCGACATCAGCTGCTTTCAGCTGTGCACGGAGTTGGCCAAGCGCTCTGATCCGAAGCATGCTATTTCTTGGTCAAAACTATGGCTCAGCACCGTGTGGTATAATGCGTGATCAATTAGCGCTATCAACAAGGATTTCTATCCGTCCTGGCCCGGATTGGGCGATATGAACATGAGAAATCTTCCTTGTTGAGGAGGCAATACCCGCGGGAGGCAGGGTGTGCCGGTGTATGACAAGGCAATATGTGAGCAGTGCTCGGTAAGACGTGCTTGAATTATGACATTGCATCCTCGATCACTCCACGGATCTCACAGTTTGGTGTGCCATTTTACGTTGAAGCTGAGTGTGGGGTATCTGAGGTGTCGCATTTGGGGTAGGAGTGGACGTAGGAACCAAGCAGTTGATCGGATCGGAGCGAACAACAACACTGACTTCTGTCCGCATCCTGGCCACTACACCGATGCAACGCTTTCTGACCTCTGTGAGGAGGGGGAACCTGCGCTCACTACTCAGGTTCGGAATCTCTCCCGCATCACCAGTCTAGTTGTCCTTCTCGCGACACCAGCAGCTGCATTGTCGGAGACAGTGACGACAAAACACGGTTGCTTGTATCTGAAGATTATCACCGGGTTCGAGGAACTCAAGGGTTCGTTTGCCTCGCGTTTGAGTCTGCAAACTAGCATTTTGACGGCTTGGAAGAGAGTCGCGTTGCATTCGCGACTGGTGATTCGATTGAGAGATAGATGTCTACGCAACAGCCACCGCGCTTGGTTCTGAATGCGCAGACGCTTCGTTTGCTGGGTGATCGCTCGTATGACAAACGTAAGCAGGCAGCCATTGAGATCGAGCATCTGATTCGCGATCTCAACCCCAATCAAGGTACCAACACAGAGAAGATCAAGCAGATCATCCAGACACTCATCGTAGAATATGCATATTCGTCCTTGCCCAACAACCGCAAGGGTGGTCTTATTGGTCTGTCGGCCATCGCGATTGCGCTGGGTGACAATGCCAGTGGGTTCTTGGAGGTGCTCTTGCCCCCCGTTCTGAAGTGCTTCTCAGATATGGAGCCTCGTGTGCGTTACTATGCGTGTGAGGCGATGTACAACATTACGAAGGTCACACGCAGCCAGGTTCTTGTTTTCTTCAATGAGATCTTTGACGGTCTGTGCAAGCTCGCAGCCGACAAAGACGTTGACGTAAAGAGCGCCGCCCAGTTGCTCGACCGCTTGATTAAGGACGTCGTGTCTGAGGGCCGAAACTTCCAAGTTGAGCGCTTCATTCCCTTGCTACGTGAGCGTCTACGTATTAAAAATCCCTTCATTCGACAGCTTCTTGTGAGCTGGGTAGTTCACCTCGACTCAATTCCGAGCATTGACATGCTCGAGTTCTTGCCGGAATACCTCGGTGGCTTGTTCGACATGCTCTCTGATTCCAACCGTGATATCCGCCAGCAAGCCTACTCAGCACTGTCTGAGCTTCTTCAGCGCATCATCTCATCACCATTTGTTTCGCTTGGTTCCATGGTGTTGACTCTTGTCCACCAGGCGTCCCATAAGGACCACTTCACGCGACTCACTGTACTTACCTGGATTCTTGAGTTCATCGTGCTGGGAAGAACCAAGCTGCTACGTTTTGTTCCAGAGTTACTCTCTGCCATTTTCTTCAGCTTGGCCGAGCCAGAGCGAGAAATCCGAGCTAAGGCGCAGCAAGCTCACGAAGTGCTTCTACGGCTCATTCAAACCACGCCAGAGAGCGAACTAGAGGCCAATGTCGACGTTGAGAGCCTCTTGCGACGATCAACTAGTCAGTTGAACAATCAGTGGGCACCGACTCGGCTTGCAGCTTTGCGCTGGGTCTTACTCGTGCTTACAAAGTTGCCTGATGCCGTCCACACACACCTCGATACTATTGTTCTACCAGCTCTACTTCTTACACTACAGGACGTCGATGACCATGTCGTCCGGTGCGATCTTGAAATTCTTGCTCGTATCTCCATTGCGGCAACTGGAGGGCTCAATATGCCCGTCTTCCGCCGCGTGCTTCAACATCTTCTCAAGCTTTTCCGAGTGGACTTGAATTTCTTGGAGGCACGTGGTAGCCTTATCGTCCGACAGCTGGCTGTGTTCCTCGGAGGTGAACACATTTACTGCATGTTCGCAGAGTTGCTAGCCGATGTAGATGATGTCGAATTGTCTTCGCTGCTCGTTCAGTCATTGAACTTGATTCTCCTGACCGCTCCAGAATTCATGGAATTGCGCAGCAAACTCAAGGTCTGTCTGGAGACTCCTGCGGGACGTGAGCTCTTCACCGGCCTGATGCGGACATGGTGCCATAACCCCATTGCTGCGTTGTCGCTGGCGCTGTATTGCGAGTCATATGCGCTAGCTGAGGCCTTGGCCATGCGAGTGGCCTGTGTGGATGTCACAGTCGGTCTCCTGATGCAGGCGGATAAGCTCGTACAATTGCTCGAGAGTCCCATTTTCGTTCACGTCCGCCTCCGCCTACTTGATCTTGGTAGCTTGCAGAATCAAGCGTTGCTTCGCACTCTGTACGCAGTTGCGATGATGCTCCCGCAGTCAGCTGCCTTCACTTCCCTTCGACAACGTCTTGACTGCATCGGACCCTTGAACACATTACTCATGCTGCCTAAGACTGAAAGTTCACAGAGCAAGACAGGTGGTTCGCCCAGTAAGTATCCCTGGATGAAGTACGCCTCCGAGCACGAACGATTACTGCCGCTTGAATCAATCTATGAGCGATTTTGTTCTCGCACCGAGCATGCAGATACTCGTCGCCGCATGCTCGCTCGCGAAGCATCTCTCATGGATCACGTTGCTGCGACTACTCCAGTGGCAACAGGCAATGCAGCGCTCGCAGCCGCAGCCGCAGCAGTTGCACTCGCTACGTCCACGGCTGCCGCCGCGAATACGGCAACAGGTGTTCCCAGCGTAATCGATCGCCTCGGAGTTCAGGACCTTGCACCCCATGCCTCGTCGTCATCGGTCCCTGAACAACCCGATGAGAATTCGAGTGTTGCAATTTCGACATCGGCATCGCCGTCGTCAGTCAGTGGTGGTGACACGAAATAGACACACCAATGAATGTACATGCTATGCAAACCATAGCTCGTGACACATGTGAAGATTCCATAAACTCACTGGAGCCCCTGACGCCAAATCTCTGCCAGTAATTCTCAGGTCTTAGATTGCGTTGTATTAGGACTATAGAGAATAAACCCTTTAACAGCATAATAAAACATGTCCTTGGTTAAAGGTTTCTGGATTCGTCATACCCCTCCTGAGAGGCCCACTCGGATCAATGCACCCAAATCACAAGACATGCAGATTCTCCAGTCACTGGCCAAGAAACAAGGTTCTGTGTCTGGTAGCCTTTTAGCCGGATGCGGCTATAAAAAATCGTCAGCCGACTACATTCCCGAAGGCCAAGAAACACGTGCTGCACGCGGTGTTGCGGGGCTTGCAACTCGAGACACCAGTTGCAAGTGCTTCAAAATTCACTTGCAGTCAGCTTGACCCATGGACGAGGTTGATTGCGAGGAAGACGACTTGAATTTTGCAGAACACACACTGCTGTCGAGACTTGTAGAGGCGTATACTGTGCGTGTACGAGGATCCGGAGACATCTCAGACCCACCATGTGCGGAAGCCGAGATAACGCGCACCAGCCTGCATATTGACCCTCTGCTGACAGTTCATCGCCCCTCCGGACACCTGGATATCGTCGCAACAGGCTTCGTCATCAATCCAAGAACGACTCCAGTCTCACTGATCGAATACTTGTCAGACACTTCGGTCGTGTCTCAGAATGTGCTCCTTGCCGAATTGCCGCATGGTACACCAGCCGTGTCTGGCGGTCCGCCCTTGCAGTTGCCCCCAGGCAGACTCAATGCACATCCCGACTATGTCAAACCCCGAGGTGCACTAGCACACCCTGGGGCTCTATGGCCATCCCAACTTAATCCGATATATTTGGGCGTAGAGCGACCCTGGGTTCCGAAGGGCACTGCACTCCAGGCTCGTTTCATACCGCGGCTGTTCGTCGAGTCGCTTCGGAATAAGGCGGGGTACTCGAAAGCACCTCCACTTCTCCGTTCTGGTCTCGCCATCACTGATCCGGAGGCTAGGGCTGCGCTTGAAGCACGGTGCATTATGAGCCATGTTGGACAGGCTCAGATCCATGGAGCAAACGATCCTGAGTACCTAGAGAAGCTCAAGTCGTACATTGAAGCCATTACGATTAAGAGCGAGAAGGCGAAACTCGAGGGATGCCTCGAAGACAAAGCCAATGATCTCGAACAACAACTAAACCAGCTAGAATGGCACAACATTAAACGCGGGATTGAATGCGATGACCAGTTACGCGAGATGAATTCGCAACGCCGTGTTCTCGAAAACGTGGGGCAGGAATATCGAACCCTCGCGCGAACGTGGCTTGGATATTCTCCGGACATCTCGGAGGAGAGTCAGGCAACAGTTGAGGACGAATTGAATACGATCAACGAACACGAAGCAAGTGCTGGTAAGAACAGGCGCTTGTTCAAACTGTATGATATGCTAGATCGCAGGCGAGACCAGATTCCTGCTGACACGGTTGATTGGAGGGAGGAAATGACAATGCCGAGTGGACGGAATGGTTACCTAACCACTGACATGCCCCCAATCGTTATGAATGACACATCATCTATTCCTTTCGGTATTCGTCCAGATTGTGTTTCATATGTTGGATTTGTTGACACGTTAGTGCCTCAGTCCACGAGTGAACTAGTAGGCCTTCGCAGAATGCTGACCGAAGCGGCACATATCTGGGGTGGCATCTGGGGGACAGTAGTTGGACTCCACCCCCCAACGTGGCTTGATCTGATTTGCTGTAAGTATCCCCGTGCGCTGATTGATCGAGCCCAAGATCCCTGGTTCCACTATGAGACCGGCCGATCAAAGATTTACTCAGGTCTTAGCCGAGCGGAAAAAGAGAGATTGGAGGCAAAGATTATTTGCCCTTGCTCCATGAGTTCAAGGCACAGACTAGCGTATGAGCGGTACCCGTGCTGTAAGCCGGGCTACGTACCGCACAACTCGTCGTGCTACCCTGTGCATCAAAACGTGCCATGCACTCGGCCCTGTATTTCGTGTTGCTGTTACTGTCGAGCGTCAATACTGTGCACTCGATACCGCCAACATAATGCGTGTAACTGCAGAGTTAGCTGCAGGACCCCGTATTATCTAGGATGCCAGTGTTGTATATATTCCGTGCGCACTCGCAGACAATGCTGTAGTGCATTAATTCAGAGGTATTGGTTTCCTGTCGCGTTGCGCATCGAGAAGTTTACTGATAGTCTCGGTTGCATTATTTGGTATGAACATCCGCTGTGCAGGAGGCCAAGGGGAAGTGTCATTTCCCCAGCACCGCATTGGTCTCCCCAAACACGCTATTCCTCATCCATCTTTGGTGTGGCAGACCGTTCCAAGAGCTATGCAACGCCTTTAGCAGCATCCTCGGAGCCTCGTGCAAATCCGTCCACCGCGACAGAGCGTTCCCTTGAGCTTCTGTTTCGTGGTACTTCGCTGGATAGAACTGAGCCAGTATGGTACAACCAACGCGTACCCGACCCCATAATGTCTGATCCGCATGCTACACCGGAGGAAAAGGTGGGGAGACTTGCAAGACTGCAAAAAATGCATGGAGTTCTTTCACCGTATGATGATTTTTCGCGATTACACGCATGTGCTGAAGAGGCTGAACATAGCAGAAGCGAAGAATGCAAGCCACCTCCACCGGGCTATGGACAACGAGGGAGATGGAATCCAGACCTCGCAGAAAGTAAGTCCCCACCTGCTAACGGCTCTACCGGATTTGGCTTCGTCGAGGAGACATGCCCGTGCCTTCAATGCCAGTGGCAGTTGCCGCCAAACTACGGCTTTGAGGATGAGTTTCTGAAGACTACACTCGATGGTCGTACTCGTTATTATTGCCCAAGCCTAATTAATCCGTTCGTTTCCTCCGAATTTGTCCCAGCGCATCTAACTAAGACACCCATGAGCACGAGTGCCGACCCCAGGACACAGCATCGGCACGAATTATCATCTGTCACCACATCCACCCCAAGTGGCAGCTGTGCTTTTACTAATGCGCTAGGCCCCGGTGCAACGTGTAAATCCGACGACAATATTTCTCCGTCTTGGGAAAAGCCCAATCCACGGAGAAGCTGGAGACGAAAGGAAGTTGTGCTCGACGAACCTGTTGTGCTTTTGCCTCGTAACTCCGACAAACCGGCATTTAGTCCGGAGCAATGTATCTACGACCTATCACTATGCTTTATGAAATTCGCACCAACGATCCCACTCCGGATCGGATTCCCAACCAGTTCCGTGATGCTTGTGTTTTATTTCCTGGTTCACGGCTTGATCCGCTGTCTGCTAGGATCTAACTGGTATCTTCATCCTGAAACCGCTCTCTACGCTTTTAACTCCCATGAAGTCCGCAAGGCTGGCTTGCACTATCGAACCCTTGAGGTCATCAAGGAGCGTGTGCTCTCGCCCGTTGGTGAATTGGAATGCTTTGTCGCACACCACGCAAGTACACTTATTTACACACCATCTTTCCTCGATCTGTCGGCCGATGGCTTGATGCATCTGCTGACCACGCCACATCTTCTCGTCGATGAGTTTCTACTCTTTCAAGCTCTAGTACGCTGGGCTCGACACCGAATTTACCAACGCAGTTTGGTAGAACTGGTGGTTCAGGGAAATGACGACCAGTTGACAAATGGGAAAGTCGTTTCGAATGGAGAACTGCCAAGCAACCCTCCGGTTTGGGCGGCCCGCGCGATAGCGGATCGTATCGTCAGATGGTTTTCCGATCCTAAAGCACCCAAGATAGTTCAAGCCGCTGTGGAACCAGGGGATGTCCAGTTGAATATCGCCCGATTACAGGACGATACCACGGCTTCAACACACCCAGGAGACCTATCAGGTATTCGACGTCGCGCCGCAGAAAGAGCCGCTGACCCTAGAGTCGTCCGAGCCGAGATCGATCCGTTTCTACCTCACATCCGTTTCTTCACCATGAAACGAGAAGAGCTAGAGTTCATTCTCCTCCCCACTCCTACGGCACCCAACACTCCCGCACCTCCGAGTCTCTTCTCTCCCGACGAAGTCCTTGCAATGCTCGAATTACACTCAGTGGTGGGGGAAGAGTTAAAACCATCCGTTGAATGGAATAACTCACAAATACCGCAAGCAGAGTTCAAAGACTGGCTTGCGAAGGTAGGTATCGCAGAAGGGTACATTGGAGGAAATCCCGCCTTTCAAGGAGCGGCATGGGCTATGGCCACGAGTCTCGAAAAGGAATATCGCGAGCGCGTGGGTGCGAACGGGAAGCAGACCACCGAATTATGGGACTTGGTGCAGCAGATGAGTGACGACTTAGAGGGGGAATTCTTACCGCCTTGTGACAAGGCAGTTCCATTCCCACATCGCGAGTTCCGTGACAGTGTTTACCCTGTACCAGACTACCCACCTCATTATTTGAATTATCACACGCGCAATCCATATCGAAGACCGATTCTGCCGAATCGCTCCTTGCTACGAGCACGGGTGGGGTATTTGTCACGAGCGTGGTATCTCAAGCATTCCACCGTGCTGAACGGTGTGAGTATTCAACCAGAGCGCAAGCAGTTAACTAATCCCGAACACACCTTGCCACCTATTAGTCCCCCACCGCCCACATACCCCGCATGGATTGAAGAGTCGCTCGCTATCCCCCGGATGCCTAAACCCCACGCAAGATTATCATATGAGCAAGTCTCTGAGGGGGTGGATGACTTTCTCGCATATCCAGTTTTGGATCAAGAACAGTCACTGCGTGTCCTTGCTCTGCGGAGAGGACTGACACCCTGTCGAAGGTTCGTTCTCATTTGGACCGTGATGATTCAGGCACTGCCCCTTTTCGTTGCTCTGGCTACGGCCGTACTTCTAATTCTTCATGACAGAGCAATGCCTCATTTCAGAACGTACGTGTGCGCAAGCGGCTCCAATGCAGATCGCTGTTCGAATTACGCGGTGGCATTTTTGTCTGGACTTTATTTGTTCTCTCTTCTTGTTTCTTACTTAAACGTTTTCTGTACGCTAGTGCTCTTTAATAGGCAAGCGAAGCATTTGACGTCTCCGTTGTACGAGCGTGTTCATACTGATCTACACCCAGTTCAGCTGGTAATATGTCCGTCAATGAGAGTGACTTCAATGGACACATTGCGAGTACGAATCCGCATCTGCTCCCTATTTGTTGCTTTACAACCCGCTGACTGGTCTGAAGCTTTTACCGTCTATAACCATATTGCAGCCAGCTACTTTGCCTTTTTTTATCCCGCCATGGTCATTTTCCTAGCTTCTTTGATCAGCGCTTCCCACTCGCGCGCAACAATTGTACTGCTTCCGTTAGTTCTCGTGGGTGCTGTTCAAGTCCCAAGGGTGATGTCAAAAATCCGTCGAGACTCCATACGGCCGTTTCATATCATCGCTTCGCTTAATCCGCTTGCAATGCCCAATGCCAATTCAGTGATTGTTCTGTGCTATCTTCAGCATATCGTACCGGCGATTTACGTACTAGGGTTGACTTTCAATCCAGAATGGCGTCATAATGTGGAGCCAGGAGGTGTCCCTGCAACATTCCCTGAGGACCTAACCCGACCCTTACTGTATCTGACTTCCGTCTTCATTTTAATTGTTTCTGTTCCTATGCTGTTCGCATTAAGCGGGTACTATACTAGACTGCGATGATTATCATCAATTCAGCTATTAGTTCCATCCAGCGGAAACCGCTGCTGGATCTCATCCAGTGCCACTGTCTACTCATTAACAACCGAACGATGTTTGGATTTTAGAGGCACATTGTTTAATACATCATTCAACTGAGTCGCTAATCTCTCTATCAGCACGACTGCCATCCAGCACGAAGTTCACTTCGTACTTCTAAGACCGAAGTCCCGACTCCCAGACTGCGCGAGGAAAAAATTCGGACCGTTCCGAGACATTTCCCCATCTTGTGCATCTGGGTTCTCACGAGTGCCTAGGAACTAACGATAAGTTTATTCAATATTAGACACAGTTGCGCATGGTTTAACAATGCTCTTGGCACGGAATCTTGCTCGTGTTGCGCAAAGAGCGTTCAAATCGGATTTTGGGCTCAATGCGGCACTGCTTCGTAATACCCCAAGAACGTTTATCGTACAGCCAAGAGTATATCCATGCATCCATAGTTGTATTAGACTGCCCAGTCATCCACCCTCGCTGCATATCGCGCGATTCTCGACCAATCAGCTTGTTGTCGAGGTTGACAGTCACTATAAGGATGTTGCCTCGGGAGCGAAAATGAACTATGGTAGCGAATTGCCAGAGTCCGTGATGCAACTGGGCATTTTGACCCTTCAGCGCTGCAAGTCCATGGACGCTTTGCTGTCATTTGCTGTACAGTACCCTACAATGCAGGAGGCGCTAGCCCAGTCTGAGGCCGAACAACTGGCTGTAGAGGTGAACAAGTTTTGGCCCGAAGGTACCTTGAATAAGAGCATAGTCCAACTCCAGCGCATGCTGGCCATGGCTAATTCCGTGAAGGACACCGTTGAGGAGCTGTTCGCCGCGCGCAAGGAGATCCTAGATGCTCGCCAAACAGCAAGTGAGGCTGATGCCGAAGCAAGAGCCGCAACCTCGCCGGATGATATTGAGTCCTGGAAAGCGCTGAAAGCCCAGGCTGAAGAGGACGAGCAGGCCGCCATTGCGCGTGTGCTAGAGCTCGAGCGTCAGCTCCAGGAGGACCTTCTACCACAAGATGAAGATGATACTCGTAACGCAATCCTTGAAGTTCGTCCTGGTACTGGTGGAGCCGAAGCATGTTTATTTGCTAGGGATATGTTCCACGCATACGAAAAGTTTGCATCCAATATGGGATGGCGTTGGACTACACTAGACACCACAGTTGATGACGATGGTGGGTATCGAGAAGCCTCAGCGAGTATTGAGGGTGACAATGTTTTCGGCTGGCTTAAGTTTGAGACCGGAGTGCACCGGGTGCAACGAATACCTGCTACTGAAACCATGGGCCGCGTGCATACCAGCACTATGACAGTGGCCGTTCTCCCCGAGGCAGAAGAGATGGATGTGACCATCCATGAGAAGGATCTGCGCATTGATGTTTATCGTTCTAAAGGTGCGGGCGGTCAGCACGTCAACACAACCGACTCTGCTGTACGAATCACGCACATTCCTACAGGCATTGTGGTATGTATGCAGGACGAGCGTTCTCAACACAAGAACCGTGCGGCTGCCATGAAAGTTCTCCGTTCGCGTATCTACGAGCAGCGTAGACAGAAGCTCGCGGCAGAGCGAGCCGCCATGCGCCAGCAGCAAGTCGGCACAGGAGACCGTAACGAGCGTATCCGAACGTATAACTACAACCAGTCGCGCGTGACGGATCATCGAATTAACTTCAGTTTGCACTCCGTCGAAGGTTTTATGAATGGTGAACTCGTGGGGGCATTGATCGAAAAATTGCGCGAAGCAGACAAGATTGACCGCATGAAGGCGATGGCTAATGAACTTAAGTAGCGAGTTATCTGGTTTTAATATCACAGCTTAGGTTACGAATAGACTGTATGTATCTCTTTAGTTGTATTCAAGCTCAAAATATTCACACAGAGGAATGAGTGTTGTGCTATAGTTCTTCGTCGTCCTCAAAGTCCTCCTCCTCTTCAATCTCTCCAAGACCTACGGATGAAATTGGAATTCCCAGCTGACCCGCATCCATGCCAAACCCATCCGCAGCGAATTCAGCGAAACCCGACATTAGTGATTCGGAAAGAGTTTGTGGAGCCGAAGTTTCTTTCGCTTCCCAACCCCTCACCTCCAAACTCGCCTGCCCTTGATGCATATAAGGCAACTCAACAGCGGCACGCTGAGCACGCTGCTTTTCCGTGAGTTGGACGCTGAATGATAACCCAGCCGAAAGCTTCGCAAACGCTGCTGCGGTTTCGTCAGTGGTAGAACTTGCCGAAGGCGACGAGTCCGCGCTCTCCGATGACGAGGCAGGACCAACCTTACGTATCGTCTGGGCAGGTTGACGCTTGACGCCTGAAGTAGCTTCTGCAGATGAAGCTCGTTTGCTTCCTTCGGTTTCTTCTACTCCCATGAACCCTCGAACAGCGGGTGAAGTCGTTACACTGGCTAGAGCTGCGGAGGTCGATGTAATCGGCGCACCATCCACAATGGGCCAGTCGACACCTAAGACCAGTTCGTCGCTTTTTCGGGAATGCAGCTTGATGCAACACAATTCTCGACCCACTGCAAGCTTGGGCGAACTCGTCTTCCTGTGTAGTATTAGAACTCCAATTAGTGGTTGAACCATCCGCGGTGGTTGGGGCTCTTCGACATATCCTGCAGCCTCCATGACGGCCAAACGCTTCGAAACAGGGGCAGTGACTGGCTTCAGCATGCTCGATGAAAGCGGCAAGCACTGGATATAGGTCTTAGAGCGATTCCAAAGTGTCTCCAGAATTCGACTTGGCGTTGGATGTGCAGACGTCTGCGGAACAATGCCAGCGGTCGTCATGGACCTGACTTCGCAGCTCCGCGGGAGGCTATCTACATGCACCAACTGGACAACGGAACGAACAAACGTGCCTTGGGTTAAGTTCTCTAGCCACGTCAGAATGGAGGGTAAGGAGTTGTGAGCGAGTAGCAGCCCAAGTGAGTCGATGAAGAAGGCAGCCTTCACGCTTGGTGTGTGCTCCTGAGCTTCTGAGCCTGGATAGTCCCGCTGCATGGCTGGAAGCACAACCTTTGACGAAAGACTGTATAGATCCAATGCCCGGACCTTCATCTCCAGTTCAGGCGGGAGTCCTAGCGAGGTACTAGCCGATGATGGCTCAAGGTACCGGATCTTGTGCAGACTCGATTGAAGCTTGGGCCCCGCCACACCCTTTAGCATGTTCTGCCACTCCCCTGGGGAGTGCTGCAAACACAGTACATAAACAATATCACAAGTCTTGCTCGCTGCTAGCTTCGTTAGAATGTGTCGAAACAGTATCGTTCCACTCGCAGCAAACGAGTCTGCGAGGGTCATGATGTAGCCATTGGATGATGCGCTCCCGCTCGTGTGCACTATGGCGGAGCGTATTACTTTCTCCAACAGCATCCTGTGAGTCTCCGGTAATCACGACCGGGTCCTACCTCGGCTCCTATGTTGCGAGGTGCGCTCGCGGCAAGAACGAACTGTTTCGACGAAGAGGAGGACTGCGATGTTTTGGCGAGATGAGCTTCGGCCTAGCAGAGGATAACTCAATGCGATCGATGGTATTGTAAGCACGATGTGGTCTGCGACGGTCTTCACAGTCAAGGGCGCGGTATCACGCGCGATAATCGAAATTAATCAATTGCCTAGGAAAATGTTTTTTTCACGCTACCGAAGTATGTGGATAGTCTATATGTAGATATTATTCATACGAAAAAATGTGGTATTTGAGTGTATACCCACTTGCTATTTGGATTTATTCACTTTATATCTGTATCACCATCCGAGAAGACCACAAACTGACTACGCAAACTGTGTAGCTAGGGGTGAATCCTGCTTCAATCCACGGTTACACATTGTTGCGGCACCCGCACTCACAACTTCGACGCACTTTCCAACGTATCTAGATCCGAAATGGCATCCAAGCACGCCGAAGATGAGCCTGAGGAGCGTCTTGTCAACCGCACGGGCGACTTCGTGCTCACAACCGCCTACTTCGTTGAAGTGGTGCTGATTTTCTGGAAGTATTGGAGCACAAGCACACATGATTTTATGGTGCTTATCACCATGATTGGCGTGACAGCCATCGCTGTGAAGCTCACTGAGCTGTTCTGCAAGTATGTCATGCACGATATTGTCTCAAAGAAGATTTTGGGCACCGAGGATGATCACCCCTTGGACACTCACGCAATTTACACAAAGTTTGTGGGTACTGCATGGCAGTTCGTGATCCACTTTACCATGTCGTGTCTTGAGACGTATGTTCTGCTCGATGAGCCGTGGATGAGCACGACTTGGACTTGCTTCGATCCGCTTATCGAAGACTTCATTCCCAAGCCGTCGCTCCGTTTTCTCTTCACCACCCAGATCGCTATTTGGATCTACACTTGCTACAGCCACCGATTCAATAGCGATGCTCACGCCCACAAGGACTACTTCGCCATGTATATCCACCACATTGCGACGATTGGCCTCGTCGGCTTAGCCTACAATACCTACGAGCGCGTCGGTATTATTGTCCTGTGGGTGCACGATGTGTCCGACATTGGTATTGATGTTATGAAGTTAACCAATTATTTGCAGCTTGAGGGGCTCAAGAACTTCTTTATCACCGAGATGACCTACGTTTTCTGCATTTCCCTCTGGGGTTACTTCAGATGGTACTTGTTCCCCTTCGAGATCATCATGAAGAGCTCGATGTTTGCTCTGGTTGACAACGACAAGTACCTTTCTTCCCATGGTACTACCGGTATGGCATACCGAATGATCGAGCGATATGGTATCGATTCCTCAGAGTTTCACACTTTCCTGTACTCCGCGGGTCTTTGCAACATTCTCCTCGTCGTCTTGCTGATCCTTCATATCTGGTGGGGTGCCCTGCTGCTGCGAATTGGCTACCGCATGTTGACAAGCGACAACCCACACGAGGCCGGCGAAGCAGAGTACGAAGGCCGCTCGAAGAAGAGCAAATCCACAGCAGTTGCAAATAAGTCAAAAGCTGAGTAAGCGTAGGACAGGCTGGAAGCCATCTGCACCTCTGTCTCGATACTCAGGAGTATAGCACCCCGAACCCAACCTTAGCATCTCTCATTTGTATTTACCCGATCTTTGACCCGTCCAACAATCGTACGTTTTTTTTTTCCGGTGTTTGAGCATGATCGATTCATGGTGACTTTACCCGCTTCAGCATTTATTAGCGGAGGCAGTTCGACTCAGGTGGTCCTTTGGAACCTTTCATGAGAGCGCGTAGGCGTTACAAGCACACTTAGAAATACAATAGCAACACTTTATCCAAACAAACCTCCTGCATCATCATCGTCGTCGTCACCGAATAGAGACGAAGAAGCGGCTCTGGATGCCGTTGAAGTATGTTTTTGCGCGAAAAGACTGCCTGCGCTAGAAGTCGCCTCCGACTTACCGTGACGAGGGATATGGAATAAATCATCCGTCTCTTGCGCCTCACCAGAGTCCGCAAACAATGATACCTTTTGTTGTTTTGGCTGTGTTGCCTCTTGAGCCCTAGATGGCGACGAGCTCAATGCCGCAAATGGATCGGGTGCTTCTGCGTCCTCAAACAAGGATATCTTCTTCTCTTTAAGCGCAGGTGGAGCTCCGGTGCTTGCCTGAGAGACATGACCTTGTGAAATGGATTGAGATGGTTGCTGTTGCGATGGTGGCCGCTGTTGAGGTGCCTGTGGAGAGGTACGGCGCGAAATGGGTTCATCACTTGCAGGCGATGGGGCAAAATCACCTAATGATCGGTTTGCGAATAAACCTTTGTTCAGAGCATCCAACAATGAGGGCTTGCGTCTGGATGAGCCTGCTTCTTCATCGTCATCCTCGTCACGAGCATGTGAGGTCTGCTTAGAATTGCCGAAGAAGTCATCTGCTCCGAACAGTTCTTCATCAGATTCGTCGTCATACATACGTTGCTTTTTCTCATTCGTCTGCTTTTCGCCTCGCGGAGGAGGTGGTGGGGGAGGTGGAGGCGCCTGGGCGCTTACATGCGGAAGACGTTCGGACTCGGGCAACCGTTGTTTCTTGGTTTTCTTCTTCTTCTTATCGGCGGGGGTCTGTTCCTCTTCTACGTCCTGCGCCGTTTCCGGTTCCAACTCCGGCTCTCGCTTGTGCTTTGCGCGATTCTTCTTTGGTTTCTCAAAATCCGGCTCGGGTTCAAGCGCAACAATGGTGGTCTTGCTTTTCTTTTTCGTCGTTGGAACTGCATCACCTTGATCATCTGCGTTGGCCTCCTCACCGCCTTTCTTCTTCTTCCGTTTCTTCGTGACTTCTTTAATCTCTCCATGAACACGCTGCCACTCTGGAGTGCTTTTTCCATGCTTCGTGGCCTCCTTTCGCTGAACAAGAACGTAAGGGTCGTCATCCGCGTCGATATCTGCACTTCTCTTCTTTTTGCCCTTCTTCTTTCCTGCTGTTTTCTCCTCGCTCTCTTGCTGTTGCTGGTCTGTCGTTGGGGTGCCCTGGCCAACATCCGATGCAACTTCCTCATGTGGCTGGGCGTTGATCTGCGTGACTGCAGGAGAGGTTGCCGTTTCGTTTGCCTTTGTTTCCGCAGCGGTACTAACCTGCCCTCGACCAGCTAAAAACTCCTTTGCATTCTGGCGATTGTGACGTCGCCGAGCCGTTCTCAAATGCATAAATTTGGAGCACAAATCGCAGTAGAACTCATCACAGTCAATACATACTAGCGTAGCAGGATCAGACTCGCAGTTGTCACAATACGGAAGAATATCGGTGGCAAGCTCTTCCTTCTGTAATGGCCTTTGAATGCGTTTCAGGGGTTCAGGGTTGGTCACGGTGAGCTGCGGAGCCGGGGCGCTCACTGCGGCACCATGTTGATTTGGGGCCGTTGATACAGATGAATCGTCGTCCTCTGACGACCAATCATCATCAGCTATTACCGCACGCCCGGTAACCGCAGGTACAGTGGTTCTTGGCCCAGCAATGGTCTGTTGGAGTTGAGGAGCTTGCCCTGCCTGGAACGTAAACGATGGGTATATTGGTGGTGCCGTCACTGCGGGTGGTGGAGGAGGTGGTGGAGGGGGTGCAGCTGCAGTTAGCGTCGGCAGAGCTTGTGGAAGAGCCGTGCCTGCAGTAGTTTTAAGCGCATTCGCAAGAGCCTGAGCCCTGTGGGCAGCCTCTGGATCGTAAATTCCAGAGGCAAACAGGTTTGGATTCAACTCTGGTGCAGCCACCCCACTGAAAGGCATCGCAGCAAACTTCAGCGGGCGTGGTGCCGGACCGGGAGGGCGTATCCTCAAGTTGCTCGGCGCGTCCTCCTGGAAGTCGTCATCATCGAACTGGCTCATGTTGTTGCAAGAGCGAAAGCTCGCTGCACCGAGCTAGATAGGAGGGTATAATATTGGCCAATCGCAACTGCATTGAGTGTATCGCACAAGAACATTGGTTATCTCATGATGCACTGTCTCACACATCATATACGCAGTATGCAGAAATGTGAAATTCATGTCCGAATTGAAATCTCCCACATTAGTCCTAAGCTCATCCACTCGTGTGTCAAAAGGCCTCAGACGCCATGGGCTTCGAGATTAAACATGAACTTGGTTGGGGTTGTATTGCGATGAACCTAGTCGGAATCCACAGCCATTCGCCCTCAACTGCCTGGAGTCGAGTGAAAGGGCACAGACGGGCGAAGACAGAAGACGAAGCTGCTCATCAATGCACTGAAAATGATCCGTGCGTAACAGTCTGGCTCTGCCAGAGATTCAATCTTGGTGATAGGAAGATACTGCAGCCAAGTGGGCACCCTCCAAGAGGATCGCTCTCGGCTGTAAGTCGCCTCGATTCTGCCACCTCGCAACAACAGCAGCACCAAACTCCAAATTTCAACATGTGTGAACATTGTTGGCGGGTGTGGCAAAGCGAGCGAAACAAGGATGTAGGTGCGAAACATAATAAAAGGAGACGAAGTACTTGTGAGTGTGACCCCCATTCCGATGTCCATGCTCACGACAATGGGTGCAGTGGGGAGGAGGTGTGGGTGAAATAGATGGCAGTGAAGTGATGGAAATATAACGAACTATATATACGGGACGAACGTGATTAAAGCAGATTTACAGATGGACGAGGAAATGTAGGTACGAGGATAGCAGCACTGGCACACTTCACTGGAATATCAGATAGCTAGGGTCGGAAGTCCATCTTCAACTTATTCATGTACAGCCAAGAAAGCGTCAAATAAGCTATTCATCATGGACGTTATCCTCGATGGGGAGCTCCTTGGTCGGGCCAAACGCAAATGAGCAGCTACGCGCCAGATCAATATGAAACATTGATAGATATTTAGGGGCAGCTTTAAGGTTGAGCTTCTCGACTATGCACAAGAAGTTGCCAATTAACTGGACGGTTGCCACGATGTACGTAAGTGGAAGTTGGGCGTAGTTGAATGTTACGTGGGATAGATAGTATAGAAGCATAACGCGTGATACGATGACTGCAACAATAATTCGGCATGGGGTGTTGGATGCGTCATAGGACGTTTTTAAGGGGCGTAGTAGAAGCCCATCGCTATCCGACGCGGAGGTGAAGCCCTCCTGCAATTTTCTAATGGCTGCCGCATTTTGCCGCCGCGCCGCTTTAGCCAGAGCAGCTTTGATTCGGTCCTTGCGCGACGTGGTGGATTCGGAAGAAGCCTGGCCTTCTGCCTCATCAGCCTGAGGGGAACTGGAGTGAGAACTGAGCCCGGAGGATGAACTTCCGCAGGTGTCATCGCGAGCCTCCGTGATTGGCATCCCGGTTGGAGCTTCCACATCGGGGACACTCTCATGCTTGTTGTTAGACCCCGCAATGCATTGGATACAGTTCTCTAGAACATAAAACGGAAGGGCAAGCACTGTCCAGAACCCATTCCAGAGAAACAGGAAGATCGGCTCGACAAATGGTACTGCGACTTCGATGTCAAGCTCATGCGCATGCCTACGCGCGATCTCCCGCAATACCGTAAACGTGTTGCGATAGTTATGAGCTTTCCAAGCACGACTGCCTAGGATGCTCGCGGCGAGATCGTAAGCACGGAGATAATGCGGTATATCAAGGATTGCAAGATTGAAGATATAGATCGGAATATCTTCGGCCGTCAACATTACTCCGATTAAGCCACAGATAATAGTCGCGGCGAAAACCACCCCACCTTTACATTGCTGCCCAGTACAGTGACGAATCAGCATGTCCAGGCAGTTGCTTATAATCCACATGATCATCATGGCATACTGCCAAGCCGAGGCGGATCCTCGTTGCCATTCTTCAAACGACTCGACGCGTGACGCTAAGCAATCGAGGAACAAGCAAAGGGTGTATCCTGCCAGCGCGACAGTTGTCAATGCTGACAGCACTTGAACGTAGAAGGCGTCAAGCTTCATGGTAGGTCTTTTAGCGGGCTGAGTAAGCGACTGCTACAGTTTGCGAAAATGGTTTAGCAAAGTTCGCTCAAGCCTATAGTACGCACTTGCTGCAGCCCTAGATTCGTCTTTGTTGGCGTGTAATACATTCACTGGTGTAGTTCTTCACACACAGACCAAATGCCCCTCCGCCGACGATACCAAGTAAAGGGAGTCTCCAACGCTGGTGCGCCCTCAACGAACTACCCACAACAGGCTTTGGCCGAATTCGCCAGCTTGTCGTGCTAGGGTTGGTCTCCGGATGGCTTCACGCGTATTAGCGTGACCACACTAAACGAAACATGTGAGCGACGAAGTGGGGTTCAGGTGAGGTTGGGTACACTCTGAAGAGATGGCTTGACTTACGGCGGAGTAGATCCAGATTGGCTGAGATCACGTCAGAGAGACCATACGCATCCCAACACGTGACCCAGAGAGCATAGCAATGCCCATACGGCATTCTCGCACACCACCAGTGGTTATGCCACGAGCTCGAAGTGTAGGCATGTGTGGTGTGGCACGATACGCGCTATTGCAGATCGATTTTACGGCATGGCATAATTCCACGAAGGTCTCATAGTTCAATCGTCACATGTCTTACACAAGTCACACACTCCACGTGTCTATTCTCAGCATACTAGCCAAAAGTAACTTGTGACGTGGCCTTTCTATGCGTCCTGGCCTTGATTTGGATCCGTGAGCGAAGGGGTGGATAGAGTCACACTTCGGCGCTCAATAGATACGCTTTGAGAGTAGAAAAAGCGTGTGATAGAGCAATCGAACTTACGTTTTCGCTTGATCACTCTGTACATCTAACTCGTATAGGCACGCAGGTGCTGACCAGAGCTACGTATTGATCCCGGTCGGCCTGCCGTTCATCGAACGATCGAGGACAAAAGATCTTGGCTCATAGAAGGGTGCTTAACGCGCGGTGTGAGGACAGACCGCTGGTTGAAGGAGAGATAGACAAGATCCTCATAATCTACTTGGGTAGTTGTATTGCATAGATTCTTATTATTGCCCATCAGATCGCCCAGAATACCCTGAAATCAGGCTAAACACCCGAAACACACAATGAGCACGTCACTGCCGATCCTCAGCACGGGATCGATCAACCTAGATCCCATCCGAACGCGCGCGATGGATACTCTCACCTCTCTATTGACCAAGTTTCGAGGGGGCAAGGCACTTGTGATCGATCAGGCGCTGTCAGGGCCACTCAACTTGGTCACTACGGTCAAGGTGATGCGAGAGCAGGGAGGTGTCAAGGCGTTTTATCTCCTCGGTAGCGGCTTGAATTGGGATGATGTCGATAGTGTGGTGTACCTCGCTCGCCCCACTCTGACAAATGCAAATCAGATTGTGCACGACATCAAGACTTACAAGGAAATACCTGGCGTGAGGCCTGTGAAATTCGGGGCCTTCTTTGTCCCCTCTATCACTGCACTGGTTGCGCGTGTGTTGGAACAGGCTGAGCAGCTCGTTGGCCTTGAGACAGGAGAGTTTCCGTGCTACATGATTCCCTTTGAATCGGATGTCCTATCCATGGAGCTGCCTTTGACATTCCGACAGTGCTTCGTGGACGGTGACGTGGCTCCACTCACAGACATTGCGAATGCTTTGCTGGAACTCCAGTCAACCTATGGTACAATTCCGCTGATTAAGGGCAAGGGCGCTGCTGCACACAAGGTTGTGCAGATCATGAATCGTCTCACACAGGAATCTGACTCGGCAACACGTACAAACTTCAAAACGCCCGAAATTGAGCAACTCATTCTTTTGGATCGTACCACAGACCTGATCTCTGTTTCGTTAACGCAGCAGACCTATGAAGGCCTGCTGGATGAGGTGATTGGTATTAAGAACGGAACACTTGAATCCGAATTTGAGGTGAAAGCGGCACCTAAGGTCCAAGACACTAGTATTGGAGCAGCTGCAGCAGCTGGCTCCACGGGAGCACCTGAGAAGCAGATTGTAAAGAAGAAGTTGTTCCTGAATTCGAGCGATCTGATCTTTGATGAGCTGCGTGATCTCAACTACCGTTCGCTCGGTCAGATTCTTCACAAGAAGATTGCTGGAGTGCACGAAGTCTATTCTGAACGCCATCAGAATACGACAATTCGTAGCTGGACCGATTATATGCCCAAGCTGAAGACCGCTAAGACGGAACACGAGATCTTGCCATATCATGTTGAACTCGCAGATCGTGTCACGCTGGCGACTAAACAGTACCGACATTCTCGAAGAGTCAACATGGAGAGAGCAATGATCGAACATGGAGATACATCGCAGTTCGAAGACTATATTGAAGATTGCATCGCACGATCTGAGCCCTTACCCATTATTGCGCGCCTCTTGGCGCTACTTGCAAGCACGACTGGTCCCAGTCGTAAGCGTGTTGATCACATCAAGCGTGAAATCCTTCAAACCTATGGCTACACTCACCTCAACACCCTCCTCAACTTTGAGGCACTTGGACTGCTCTCGAAAGCACCCAAGCGTGGTGACTTCTCCCGTGTACGCAAAGGTTTGAAGCTGTTAGTGCCTATGGATCGCCCCGCCCCACCCAACGACTACCATCACGTTTACGCGGGCTATGCTCCTTTGTCCATTCGTATGGTGGAGCTCCTAGTTCAACCTGGTGGTCTGCGCAAATCTGACGACATCTTGACTCAGGTTCCAGGTCGTGCATTCGAGTATCGCCAAGAGCTCCCTGCTGCCGTGCGGGAGCGTGTCGTAAAGTACCCTGGCTATGATAGTGCTGTGCCCATTTGGATGTGTGGTGACCCCGCCGCACAGCAAGCTTACCTACAACAGAAGGGTATCGCTTCCGGTGGTAGCGAATCTGGTGGCGTGATGTCTTCCCTGATGGGATCTCTCATGGGTGGTGGAGACAAATCAGCTGACAAGCCAGCGCCTCCACCGAATCCAAGCGCGGGGGATGCTCATGCACAACATCTTGCAGCGCTTCTCGGTGGAGCAGCGTCTGGATCAACAGCAACCCCAACGTATGACTTCAAGCCTCCGAACGTCGCTCAAGCCTTGTTTGGTTATGGTCTGGGAGTAGAGTCGATTGAAACACAGTTTGCTGACCGTAAGACCGCAGACACATGGAAAGAGGCTGAAGTTCAGCAGTGGAAGGAGCCATCACCTGCGGGCACTGAAACTGCAAAGCGTCCAGTTGTGCTGGTCGTGTTCATTGGTGGTGTGACATTTGCCGAGATTTCGGCTTTGCGCCATTTGTCAGAGCGTGAAGGTCATGGACGAGAGTACATCATTTTAACTACAAAGCTTGTCAATGGTACAACGCTATTTGAAACGATCACTGAGCCCTTCCCGAACCTCCTCGATCGCAGTACATTGGTTTAAGAATAAGCAGCAGCACATCATAAAGCTAATTCATCCCGGGCTATTGACGATAAAGGATATACTCTCCGGCATATAGTCTCCGTGATTTGCCGCTTCACCTGCTTTGTTGTTTATGTTGGTCTTGCGCCTCAACGTTGGATCTGCGAGTAAGCAGGCTGAGCCTCCAGTCACTTTTTCACGAATTCGGCAACTGAGGATCTGGCCAATACCTCGTTCCATATACTCAGGGATCATCATGACAACACTCAACTCAAACTCTTCTAGCAGTCCAATGAGCGAGTTTACGGCTCTTAAGGAGAAGATCAAGGGCTTAAAATGTCAGCAGGCCGACCTGGAGCGAGAAATTGAGTCACTTCAGGCTGTTGAGGCGTAAGTAGACGAGAGACCGTGATATCAAACATGTCTAGGCTTGATGTCTGCGTTCTCTCCCCTTGTTCAGCACCCAGGCACTTATACCCCTGTCCCATCGCTGATAATCGTCCCCCTACACTTTAGCCAAATGATGGGACCCCACGGTCCAGGAGCCAAGCTGGTTGATAGAGAAGGATTTCCGATCCAAGGTGTGGATATCCATGGCGTCCTCGATGTACGACACAAAATAGCCTGTACGTATCCTTTTATGACTCTGAATTAGCGGTTGCTTTAGTCAAGCGTATTGCTGGATGCCTCGCTTTGGTCATCTCCGAGACTGATGCTTATCTCTACTTCAATATGACTATCCGCACCCTCAATGCAGACCTCATGACTGATCATAAGACCATCTCTAAGGAGCTCGAAGTTACAATCCTGAAGCTGCACGCAGTGGCGAAAGCAGAGCTGACAGAAAAAGGAACGCTAGGAGATAAGCCTGCCGTTTCCCAGACCGTGTCTGCGACGCCCACATCAATTACTAGAGAGGCTCCTTCGCGACCCCAAACCAAAGAGCCAATATCTTCAAGTTCACTAGATATACGCGCGGCCGGTGCGACGAGCGAACCTGAATCGTCACAAGATGTTTCTTCAACGCAAGCTCAGGAAGGCAAAACCTCACAAGCGACTTCTGAGTTAGGTGCAATCCAGAGTGACCAAGCCGCAGCACCCGTCGTGGTTGTAAAGTCTCCTGTGTTCACGGTCCGAATGGTTCTACCAGATTCGCCCGCGGCAGCTGCCGGTTTGATGGAGCGAGATGAAATTGTCGCGTTTGGGGACATCACATGTTCCTCGGTTCAGACTGCTTTGCGTGAGGCAAATGCAAGCAGGAGTGGTGATGAGCCGACAACCTTTGCAAAGATCGCAATGCAGATGGTTTCCAATCTTGTTCGATCTCATGTCAATCGACCGATTGCATTGCAAGTCCTCCGGCCTGAAGAAAACCTTGCAAACGCACCTGCCTTCGTTACTCCGCAACACAATGACGATGGTACGTTAACATTGAGTTTGACCCCTCAGACGTGGTCAGGCAGGGGATTACTTGGCTGCGAAGTCGTACCAATTGCGCCTCAGTAACAGGTGTTAGAACGGAGCTAGTTACTGACAAACAGTTGTATGTCACTTCAAATCTACTATTTGATCGCCGCGCGCTCGGTTCTGGAGTGACAGCATACGCTAGGCTAGGCCAGATCTCGGCGCCCTCCTGTCGCGCGACAAGCCTTGGCCCTGCTCGCGTCAGACATCGTCTTCAAACAACGACCGGAAGAACACCAAACTAAATCCGGGCCAGGACGGATATATCTTAACTCACTTTTGGTACACGTTGTTTAATAGCTGAGATCATGGTTAAGACACGCTCTTCGAGTCGGAAACGTCCCGATGTCGAGCCACCAAGTTCGCCCGAGCCGAAGCCGATTATTAAATTTGATGCCAAGGAGTCGATCACCCTGTGTTTCGAGCCCAAAGCCTTTCCCAACCCACCCAATGCACCCGTTCGTCAGCGCGCGTCGCTGTTCCGCTCGTTCGTGCTTGCTGACTATGTAACCATGGCGAATGCGGTGTGTGGTGTGTCGTCTATTTTCCTCTGCCTGAACTATCTCGATAATGATCGTCACCTGAACTACCTAATCGGCGCTTTCGCACTTTTGCCCTGTGCACTTGGTACGTTTCACCTAGCTAGTCTTGCTCCTTGCGCGTGTATGAAGCCAAAGTCCCATTGGACGGCTACCCTAATGTCGCAATCCGTTGTATTCGAGTACTCTCGTGGTATTTTCCATTTAAATGCTCACCTCCCTCATCCTCCTCTCCTTCATCGCTGTCTAGTTTTTGATATCTTCGATGGGTGGGTCGCTCGCAAACGCAAGTCATTCTCCCCTTGGGGTTCCGATCTCGACTCCCTCGCTGATGTCATCTCATTTGTCGTAACTCCTGCTGTCTTGGGCTTCACGCTTGGTCTTCGAGGTATGTGGGACTCGTTTATCCTCGCCTTCTTCGTGTTCTGTGGAGTCGCACGTCTCGCACGCTACAACGTAACTTCGGCGATGCACGGTGTCGGTGCAAAGGTACCATACTACGAAGGCTTCCCAGTACCCACTTCTTTGTTCATTGTCGCCATGTGGGCCATTGCCTTCTACACCGATCATGTCTTTGGCAACATTTGGGGCGGCAACTACAAGGTCCTCGGCCGTGATTTCCATCCTCTGTCAATCCTCTACTTCGTTTGGGGTTGCCTGTTCGTCAGCGCTTCCGTTCGTATTCCCAAGCCGTAGACTCGATATTCTTTGGCTTAATCATGTCTCTGATTAGGAAACTCACTCCTAATTATGTTGAATGTTGGCGTACCGAATTCTTAAGTTGTAAAGTCTCGTCCGCTCTCAATAGAGGAACATTGTTCTGTATTCGCTACTACGGCACATGTCGATTTGCATACCAGTGCGATGCTTACTAAGCACCAATTCCATGGGTATAACATCGACCTATGAATGCCCCGCACGGGCAGAGTGTAGCCAGCTTATGTACCCTGCCGACGAGCTGAGCAAAATCAAGCTCTCGTCGACTTTTCCATGCTCGCTGAATCTCACTGTGGCGCACGTGTGCAACGAGGTAACTAGCGTGAACAGACTTTATGCACCTATTATATGCGTTTGACGCTGTAGATGCCACGAGCTAATCTCCGTAACCACTTGAATTTGCATGTAGAGCCCCTCTTCTAGAAACCCAGACACGTTCCAACATTTCACGTGAATTGTACAACTTTAGTCGACAGTCTGCGCTGTAAGCTGGGAGCCACGATGGGTGCCAATGAATCATCTGAGCGTATGGCCCCCCATCCTACCTTTGCGGGTCCTACGCGACCCCAGGCGATGACTCGACCAACCGCCGCTTCAAACTCACACTCAGGTTCAGCAGGAGGCAGTGGGTTGACTGGACTGCTGCCTCCCAACAACCACATATGGGACCGCAACTTTCAGTCTGTTACTCCGCGCGAGTTGAAGAAACTACGTGAAGCCTTCTGGGACCGGATTACACAGCGCAATATGGAGATCTGGACAGGTCTACGACTAGCAGTTGAGGCGGAGGATGCACCTACGCGCGTCGCAATTCTTGAAAGTATTGAATGTACAGATTTCATGCCGAATCCTGATGATCCTACAGCGTGCTATGTATGGGATTCGCGGGGCGCGAGATACGACATCCCGTATTACACAATGTATTCCCCTCGAAGTCTGGTCACCGAAGAGGAGATCGAGGCTCGGGACGCGAAGCAAAGGGCGGAGGCTATCGAGCAATTGCGTCAGCAGGGTAAGCTCGGCGCAGAGATTCGATTTACAATACGATGTCCGAAGCTGAAGGATCTCCTTGTCGAGGCTCCACTCACAGCGACAGTCCTGAACATTCGAGAACTTGTTAGTGGTACGTTGCACTAAAGGCCTCGTGATCCCTTGTGTTGTGTCAGTGATAGAATGCCTACTGCTGCTATGATATCTGTGTGACCCATTTCTAACCAACTCTTCATTGTCCTCGGCCTATTGGTATCACATTTCTAGAACGCTTTTCAATTCCGCTGCAAAACGTACGAGTCATTTTCCGGGGCAAGTTGCTCCAGGACAGCTCGACACTCGCCCAAGCGTCCATCGCGGAAGGCGTTATTGTCAATGCGTACTGTACCGTTCCAAAGTCTGCCTAATGTTTGGAATTTCATTCAGAAGCATCCCATCAAGACCACTGTAACAAATGTAGATTAGAACGTTCCCAATACCACGGACATGTATTTTACAATACAAACAACCCTCCAATCTCCTGCAGTGTAACGTGATCGAGCATAGGATGCTCTCCCAAGTCAGATGCTCATCAAGATTGCGCATCTCATAGGCATCAGTGCCTTGAGCAGTCGCGGTCTACCCGACGACAGTGACTCATTGGACACTTATACGCGCTATGGCACTACGAGAAAAGGACCAAGCGCGCCCTGATTACTTACTGGCTCTATGACAGCGCCAGGAGAGCTACAGTTCTTGAGCGTATCCCCAGGTTGAGAGGCGGGCAGGAATCTGCAAAAGTCTGCAAACCAGCCCCGAAACGCAGAATTCTCGGGCTCGAATCTTGCTCTATGTCACTCTTCTGCATATAGTGAATTTCAAGATTCGTGCGATGAGCACAGCATCTACTTGCGCAGAAATGTTGTTCTTACTTGCAGATACTCGATAACACATTATAATCGTCTATTCTATAGTCTACGTGCACAAACTACCCGACATCGAGGTCTGGAGCGAGCTCCCCTTGGTGTAGATTTATGGTTTTTGCGCTCATTCGACTCAATAGGCCTTCAAACCACTTCTTACACACCTTTTCCACCATCCACAGCGTTGCATCAACCGTTTTCCGCGGTTTTGTCTCTCGTTTCGATCCCATGTCCCTCTCTCTCTGCCAACTCCCCGGACAACAATTCCTCCGTGAGTGCAAGGCAAAGGTCGTACGATGCACTGCTATCGATGCACTTGAGATGAAGGTTCCGCCTGCCATGGCACAAGGAGCGGTACGTTGATCTCCTCCGCTGCGTCTCTGCCACGCAATGAACAAAGTCGGATAACTCGTACTCTACCATGTATTTCTACGTTCCCAGTCTCATTCTCAATATTGCCTCCGCCCACGCCCTTCTCACACTGTCATGCCTTCATCGTGCAGAAGTTTGTCGTTGAACTTGACCAAACTTGTCTCTACCCCGAAGGTGGCGGTCAGCCATATGATATGGGTCAACTCAAGCTCGATGATTCAAAGTCTTTGCCAGTCGTCACTACTCAGCGCTTGGATGATGCCGGGCCCATTCTCCACTTCACTCCCGAACCTGTCGAAGCAGGTGTCGAGGTTACAGTTGAAGTTGACTGGACCCGCCGATTCGATCACATGCAGATGCACTCTTCCCAGCACTTGATTTCCGCCGCTTTCAAGTCCAAGTTTGGTTTTGAGACTACCAGCTGGTACCTTAGCAAGTACCCAGAAGAATGTATGATTGAACTGCACACTCCGGCTATCACTCCCGAGCAACTCGCTGAAATCAATACCTTTGTAAACGAACAAATTCGCAATGCAACACAGATGAACGTACACGTTTATGAAAATGTCGACAAGGCCTTGGCGGATCCCACTTACCAACAGTCCTTGTCGGTAGGGCAGGCGAAGAAGTTCCCAGAGGGCCTTGTTGGCCCCGCACGCTGCATTGAGATCCCTGGGTTGGAAATGAACGCCTGCGGTGGTACGCACGTCGACAACCTCAGCAAGCTTCAGGGGATTGTGATCTTCCGCAGTGCAGCCGCTGGCAAAGATCATACTCGCATTTTCTTTAGCGCAGGTGGCCGACTTCTGAAGGATGCTGCTGCCATGAAGGCGCGTGAACTACAGATCACTTCGCTGCTCGGAGCACCCGCCCATGAGCACGTCATGCAGCTTGAGCGCTTGCAAGCACAGCTCAGGGCCAAGACGAAGGAGCTTGAATCGGTTGCAGATGAACTTGCCGAGCTTCGAGCGGGTTCGCTCGCAACAAGACCACTGGGCTCAGAGACTGAACCCCGGTTTGTCGTTTCACATCGCGAGGTTGGTGGTGACATCAAGTCTTTGCAGCGACTCGGCAGTGCATTCAACCGCGCAATCGCCTCTCAAGGTATCTCACGAGTGTTGGTTGCGACGTCTGCCGAAGAAGGAAAGTCTGCTGATGGCAATGTAAATGGCGTCTTTTTCGTAGCAGGTCCTGCTGACCTTGTTTCTCTCGCCGGCCCTCTCGTCGCTGCAAAGTTGGGCGGTAGAGGCGGTGGTGCAAGAGGATGCTTCCAAGGCAAGGGTACGCACTTTGATCAGATCGATGCGGCTATTGCTGAAGCAGAGGAGGCGGTTGCCAAGAAGGTGCTACAGAAGTAAACTTTCCCCGAGACCTCCCTTACATCATCATTTCTTAGTGCACTCATAATTAGAATCTGTGATATTCTGTAGCCGTACACGTACCATCTCTCTGAAAACCGAATTTTCCTTCTGGAAAGTTTTTGTATTGCTAACATGCACTAGGAGGACTAGGGAGTTTGAAGATGGTACTGTGTGAAAAAACCATTTGTGTCATACTACTCTTGTAATCAAGCCCGTGAACAAAATAAATACGGTACTTAGTGACCATGGTCGGGCTCACGGCGAGCACGAGGTGCACACTTGATGATCTCGTCAACTCGAAGGATGATTTCTGCAGCTTCGTGCGCTGAGACAAGAGACTGCATCTTCGAGTGGTAGCTCTCGAGCACTCGCTTCTGAACCATGCAGCCAACCTTACCCGTATCCATGTCGATACCAAGGGTGCACTTTCCTTCCTGCTCCTGGTGCTTCGATCGGAGCTGCGCAACGAGTTCTGAGGAATCAAAACCGGCGTTGTCAGCCAAGATGGTGGGGATTTGGCGCAAAGCACGGCTGAATGCCTCAACGGCATATGCCTCCTTGCCGACAGTCCTGAGCGCAAGCTTGTCAACAGCGTTTGCCATGATCATCTCGGAAGCACCACCACCCAAGACGGTGCGGGTGTTCTTGACGGTCTGCATGATGACACACAATGCATCGTGAAGAGAACGCTCAGCTTCATCAAGCATGTGCTGAGAAGAACCACGAAGGATGATGGTGCAAGCCTCACCCTTAGCAACACCGGAGAAGCGGATGCAGCGATCCTCACCAATGACAATCTCCTCGATCAAATCACAGTAGCCTAGCTGAACCTTGTCAGGGTTGTCGAATGTGGAAACAATATCAGCGCCGAGAACGAGTGCAAGGCGTTCAACACCCTCGAAGTCTGCGTGCTCAATCGTGGCGACACCGTTCTTTGCGAAAAGCTGTTCAGGGTAGTTGTAGATAAGTTGTCGGTTGATAAAAACGTTGATGTTGTGATTGCAAATCTTCGCGACCTTGTTAGCCATCTTGAGCTTCTCTGCCTCCTCAATCTCGGCGAGCTTAGCAACGGAGTCTGCCTTGATCTTAGCACCGTAGATCTTGATCTTGTCCTGGTCCATGGAGGTGTTTGCAACCATGACACGTGCCTTCTCGATGCGTCGGGGGCTGCCCACACCGAAGTGCTTGTCGAGAATGAAACCCTCGTCGAGGTACGAGTCTCGCAAGTTACCACCGAGCTTCTTGACGATCTGAATCATGTTCAGATCCTGAGCACCCTTGAGACGGAGAACCGCATCGACTGCCATCTTTGCGAAGTAGTCATCGTCAGTAGCCAAAATCTTGGAAGAAAGGGTTGTGCGAGCGATATTGAGAAGATCCTGGCGGAACTTCGCGGGGTCGCTGGAGTTGTCCACGGCCGCGGCATCGAGTGCCTGGCGTGCAGCATTGAGAGCCATACGCCAGCCTCGAATGATGATCTGTGGATGAATGCGGGCCATGACGAGCTTCTCAGCCTCGCGCAGAAGCTCACCAGCAAGAACAGCGACGGAGGTGGTGCCGTCACCAACCTCAGCGTCCTGGGTGATCGACGTGTCGATCACGATCTTGGCGGAGGGCACGTCCGAGGGGAGGGACTTGAGGATGGTCGCACCATCGTTCGTAATGGTGACTCGCTTGCCGCTCATGGACTGCAGGATCTTGTCCATACCTAGAAGAAGCCATAACAATGTTGAATGACGCTTTGATGAGCCTACCGCATGCTGGCATGGCCTCCAACTTGCACGCGCTTCAAAGCAGCGGCATTCAAAAATTTAAATTCCCAGTGCCCTTCCAAGCGGAAGTTGAGCATCAAGCATGGAGATATAATCGTTGAAAGCAACGTACCCTTGGGACCGAGGGTGGTCTTAACAAGATCAGCGACCGAGATGCCTCCGAGGAAGGCCGCCAGGCGGGCATACTCACCCTTCTCTCCGTGTGCGCCTTCCTGTTCTTTAAGGATCTTTGGGATGACACGCTATGGGTGGGAAACGGTTCGCAGCGGGGAGGACAGATAGCGCGGTGAGAGATCATCGTCATACGCAGTCGAATACACAGTTTATACCCCCCTTAAGGGATCCACAAACCCCAGAAAGCGCTTTCGAGAGGGGTCTTGCACAGGTCAAGTTGTTGAAGCAGCTAGGTTTTGCTCATGAAATAGCGCGATCGCGTCGTGCCGTTGAGCTAAATATCCAATATTACAATAGAGTCCGCAGTAAACAACGCTATCATGCAGCAATACCGCCGTTATTCATCCGATACGTACCGACATTTGACTAAATTTGTATCACAGTCAATACCGTTGTTTTTTAATTTTCCAACTCCTACTTTTGGCTCTATCCGTCCTGGCCCAGCTTTTGAATGGAGCATTCAGTCACTCTATGCCGTGTTTGGCCGGATCCGGCTAAAATCTCTCGAAACAGTCTTGGTTGTCTCATTCACTCGTGGTTGAATATCCGGCATCCGGTATGGAGTATAGCAAAACGAATGTGGGGGATTACAGGCGACGCGAGCCAGCACCTACAAAATGGCTCGTGTCGGTGTCTATCCTAATCCCACTCCTCGTTTTCATGATCTACGCATTTGTTTCGTCACAGAGTATTATGCCCTGGGTAGCGACACGCGACACGGTGGGACCGAAGAACAAGAGTTCAGTGTTCGATGTGTCATGGAAGGGCGCTTACCCTGCTGAGCGCACGGCGTATGTTTACACACTCATGGCAAGCGAGCCGGAGGCGGAAGGACGTTATGCTGGTGTCCGACTTGGAATTGAATTGATACGTCATACTAAATCGACGCGAGATATCATCGTCATGGTCTCACACGACGTCCCGGAGAGTTGGAGGGAAACGCTACGCGCGCAGTCTGCAATCGTTGTGGAGCTTCCTGCCACACGGCCTTTCGCAGAGTCTGTTCCCGTCATCACTCAGCAGTATGTCCGAAGCAAAACCAGCACGTCACCCGTTCGTGTCCCCATTCCTCCTGGTGCGGCGATGACCGACGACGCAGTATCTTGGCCACACAGCAACAACTTGGGCAAATGCCGAGTTCACTTTGCCCAGCTACATGCTTGGGGACTTTACGACGTTTACGACCGTGTTGTCGTTTTGGAGCCCAACTATGCACAGCAACTGAATCTCGATGAATTATTCTTGTGTGGTCATTTTTGCATGGTTTATGCCAATCTCAACTGGTATAACACTGCAGTGCTTGTGCTGAAGCCATCCGCCGATGCGCATGCTCAATTCTTCCGAGACATGGCAAAGATGGAGCTACAGAACACACGTTCTGATGATGACTGCCGCCAAGCATATGAGGATTACCTACTCCAGCGCTTCTTCCCTATCGAGGCGGCTCCCTATTTCCGCCCAACGGAGGGCCAGCAGGAGTACCCCGTGATGCGTTTGTCGACTGGATACGCGGTCAACCCTCTTTTCTGGTACGAGAAGTACAGCTGGCACTTGGCTCGCTCGAAGGAGTACGCCAAGCTCGGTGGTGAAACTGTGTTCGAGGTACCAGCACACGGTGTTATGTGGCAACGTGGCAACCCCTGGTCTTGGTTCCCCTGCATTTGGTTCAACGTGCACTGGATTTGGCAGTATTCACGCTACGTGATGCTTCAGGAGCCCGCACTACCATTCATCATCCCACCACTGGTTGCTCTCATCGCAATCGTGCTCTTTATCGGAAGTCCATTGGAACGACTTGTCATCTACTTGATGGGTCTCCCTCGTAATCCAGCACCAGATTATCGCAATGATAGCAAGAAGGAGGTTCTGTCAAAGCTTCACTGGAGCGTGCGACTCTCGGCCTTCATTCAGATGCAAGTCATTCGCCGGATTGGATGGACTGGCTTCGGCTGCATTGTGGCGTTGATTGGTATCCTCCTTCCCTTGCCATTGGCCAAGAGTCTGGTTCCCGACCACACACCTTACTACTTCGCTTGGCCAATCTTCATTCCGCTTTATCTCACATGCATTCTCGGTGTTGCAAGGATCATCGCCATCGCGCATATTGTTCCCCTGGTAGGTACTCAGGCCTGGTACGCCGCATCACTTATTAAGTCAGCACAGGGCGCTTTGCGTGTGGCAGCAACCATCGCTGTCGAAGAGGCCGGCCTAGGTGATGACTCCAACTCGAAGGACTCTCCCAGTCTGGTCCTCGTATCCGGCCGTCACCAGGTGCTGGCTGCCAAGGAACCGCTGGCCGCGGAAGTTGCCAGTGGCCACAATCTCAGTGGAAATTCAGCTGTTAATAGCAAACTTGCCTCACCCTGGACAGAGTGTGCAAGTCGCATGTGGTGGTGGGGAGCCGATAATTCAGACTCGAAGCTGTTGACGTCGACTGGTATCATGGGCCTTCTCAACGACCAAGGTGTCCTCTCCCCAGTTACTGCAGCCTTTGCTGCACGCCAAGTCACGGCGTTACGTCGAATTTTCTTCCCTTCCTTTGTTTTCTATGTGATTTATGCAGTCATGCATCCTGATATCTATCCGCACTTCGTTCTCAAAATTGTCGTCCTGTTCGCCCTTCTTACGGGCTTGGCTGGCTACATGACGAGACCATTTATCGCTCTATTTAGAATTGGTTGGTTTAGTCAAGGAGGTGGCAGCTCGAAAGCAAAAACCGCACAGGCTTCAATGAACGACAGGTAGTCGACAGCTCTCATGCGAACTCGCTTTCCCGTGCCTAGTTTACCATACCATAATTGGTTTGATTTGTTTGATTGACGTGATTCCAGCACAAACACAACAAAGAACGTTACATAAAGCTTTCAATTGTACGAATTTCCAATCCACACTGTTGCTAACTTCGTATGTCATCACAACATGCCAAACTCACGTGCAAGCGTGTGGCTATGGTAGTCACTCACTCGAGCTATGCAACCGAGGTCGCTCGAAAACAGCCGTTAAGACCAATTTTTCCACATTTTCTCGAATCGCGATCCGCGTTGTGGCGCTGCGAGTACGACCCACACCTGTGTTAGTTTAGCAGTATATATGTCTCTATTCCCGTTGAATCTACCCAGATCCCGCTACGTGCTCGATCTCGTTGAATTTTTCCCCCTCAAACTGCTCTCGTAAGGCCACCTGGCGTTTACTTATGAGTACTGCACCCTCACGTGTGCCCTACTGGCTTTCGTCCTTCCCAATTGGTCTAGACTAAACCAGATAGCGAGTCACATTGCGATCCCGCCCGCCGATACGTGCAAATGAGTCAGCACAGCGACTCAGACGACTCGCTTCTCCCACCCAGGTCCAGTACCGACGCACAGTTCGATTATGAATCGGTTCCCCCACCCAACACATGGATTCCTCCGAGGAGTACCCCGTATTCCTCCAATGCGCCCGCTGGAGACGCGTATGCTCCCGGACCTGCACCTGAAATTCAATCGGGAGTGACGCAGATGTTTGTGCCTTCCCACTCGTCTCCGGAGGGCTCGCTGTCTCTAGCAAGCGTTCAAGGTCAGCCTCAAGGTGGATCAGCCGTGGATGCCATCGCCTCTGGGAGTGCTACGGCCACCGCGCTACCCGCGCCAATTGCTGTCCATGAGGAGGCCAACGGAATCCCGGAAGACGTTCCTCTGTTGGATGAATTCAACGACCAGCCACTCATCAGCCCTTACTCGACAACCACAGTGGACCGATACGCCGCTCCAGCAGAGGATTTGATGCAGACACAGGTCCAAACACAGATCCAGACACCCGATGTACAGCAAGAGCAAGAACATCAGCAACAGAGCAAGGAAGACTCGCATCCTCCCCAGGCTCACGACCAGGCACTTGGACCTGCTACGACCTTCGGGACCTTGTCGTCACCTACCCCAGATGAGCAAGCGATACCAGGACTGCAAGCAGATCACAGGCAGCAGCCAGTCACGCAGACTCCAGCTGGCCCAGACGTTCATCGATCAGATGGTGCTGGGTCCACCACAGCGGACACAGGATCTCAGAGCCCGCAGGCACTAGCACAAACTCCAGAAGAGGTGAAAGTGGGATTACTGCCACAACAGTCCCAGGCCAGCGGGCAAGACTCAGCCACAGCAGCTCTTGTCCAGGAACTCGAACGGCTAAAAGCCTTACGTGCACAGGAAGATGCAGAGCGAGCGCGATTGGAGAAGGAGATTATCTCAGCGCGTGAGGAAAGCATGCGCTCGGCTCGTGAGCTTGACGCTTTAAAGCGTGCGCTAGCCGATGCCACCGCAAGGCGGAATGAAGAACGAAAGGTACAGAGTGAATTAGCCAAGCTCGTCGAGGTCTATCAGTCGAGCATTCAACAGGAATCTGCGCGGTCGCGGGAATTGGCTGTTCAGCTAAAGGAGCTGACGCGTCTTCGAGAAAATTTGAGGAACCAATCCATGGCTTCCGCGCATGCCCTCAACGCTACTGCAGCTGCACTTGACACCAGTCTGACTGCACAAAGCACTGTATCCGCGTTCGATGGGCGAAGCCTCGCCATCAGAGCGGGTCCTATCGGTGTTTCACCTATCATCAAGCCTGCAGCAGAGCCTGACACGGGACGAACAACACAGGGTCTTGACGTACTGCGCTCTGCTGTGGTCAAAGTGCCCTCAGTGGATCTTGCTGGATTGGGTGAGGGCAATGACCAACATAGCGCGAGAAATGCAGACCCTGCTGCAACCTCAGCTCGGCTACGACTTCTGAAGTCCAAGGTCCTATCTGCCCGAGGCCGTACCCCCAGGCCCATGGAGCCATCCGGTGGAGCAGTAGTCGCCACTACGGACCGCGCCAAGATGTCGCCACCAAGCCCACAACGCCAGCTCGAGCTCCCTTCGACAACTATCACACCGTTTCCAGCGCAAGACCCCTCCACGCTCAGGTCAAGGCAAGATCTACCACCGGCTCCTGTTCCAACGACTCAATCTTTAGTTGCGTACATGCGTGAGCAGCAAAGGGTTGGCCTGTTGCCCGAAATTGGTATTCAGAAATCAGCACAGTCAAATCAGCAGCAGCCATCCGGTCCCGTTGGCGATATCATTATGCGAACTGTAGCCGAAGGTGCAGAATTGTTCCGTCGGGTGTATGAGCAATCACGGGCGAAGGCTGTGGCAGCTTCTGCAACCACTCCTGGCGTGGTAACAGTCCCAGCAAAGCCTCCGCCTCCAGCCATTCCACCGTTAAATCTGGCCTCGATCACAAACCAACCAGAAGCACAGGGTGTGAAACAGGTAGCTGGAGAGGATCAGCCAAAGGGTTCAATGCCATCACAGAGCGGCAACCGACAAGAGTTAGGCGCTGGGCCAATTGACGACTCGCATTCTTCACGGAGCGTTGATAGGTCAGGTGGGACATCGCAGGAGTTGGGCTCGCTCAGAGATACGCCACTGTCAGCGGCAACGAATGAGGAGCAACTGGAACGCATACACACAGCGCGTTTAAGCGTGGAGCGCGAAGCTCAAATGAGATTACAGCGAGAGCTGGAATTAGAGCGTGAGACGCAAAAGCGAATCGCGCTTGAAATTGCGATTCAGAAGGCTAAGCGTCGTGAGCTCGCACTGGAACGACAAGCTCAGGCCGAACGATATCGACTAGCTAAGGCGAAGGAGGCTGCTGAGCTAGCTCAATCCCTTGGAAAGGCGGGGTTCTTTGGAGTAACCACAACAGAGCAACGGGGTGATATGTCTGCTTCATCTTCGACCGACGCTGTATCCTCGGCCTCTGCAGAAAAATCCCCCACATCTGTTTTGGAGGAGGTCTGGAAGTCCCACTTATTTAGCCGGATAAAGCAGTCTAGTACGACTGGAGCACATACGGCACAATCTAAACCGACTGGGGATGGTTCAAATGATGCGCCTATCATTGGCTATGATACAGCACTTCCGCAGCCAGCTTCGAAGTTGATCTCTTCTCCACAAAAGCTGGATGTGATACCCGCTGACGTGTCGAAACACCAGTCTCCATCTCAACCATTGCTGTCAATTCGCCCGCCCCAGCCCCCAGCGCCAGCTATTCCCGAGATTCCAGCACCCTACGCCAGTCCACCAAGAGCTTACTCCCCAAAACCTGGACAAACCCAAGATCAGTCGCTCACAATACCACCGGATATGGTAGTGCAGGCTAATGTCAAGCAACAGCAATCTGTAGGCTCTCCTCAACAGCGACCGGCTGACCAACCACGCGTAGCGTTTTCCCCATTTATTGTCCAACCTCCCCACATGTCGCCTACACAGCCGGCTCAACGACAACTGGAGTCTGCATCGGCGGTAAGCAACCAGTCACCACTGGCCCATGCACCTAAGGAGCGGCTAATGAACCTTGAGGACTCGGCGGTGCATCTGGGCATGTCATTTTTATACTCCAGTGGCAGCCCAGCCAAACTATCCGCTGAAGCTACGCCAAGCCAGCCGCATGGCAGCAACAAGGATGTGCAGACCGTAGCAGACCCGAACACTGGCGCAGGTCTCGAAAGCGGCGGACTGAATGGCAGTGACCTAAGCGTTTCTGCTGAACTCGCACCAAAAGGAACCCCTAGCAAGGCTGGCACGCTTAGCATAGCAAGTGAGTCTTCCAACTCAAGTGAAGAAGCCGAGCGCGATTTCATGGCACAAAAACGAGCAGCGGCAACTGCAGGAGACTCATCAACGAGTAGTCCAAGTTCTGATGGCCGGGATGATCATTACGGGTCTACTGACTTCGATGACATCCCAACGGCCACGGAAGTGCCTGCCCCAAGCATTGTCGAAACAGGCAGCCTGAAGGCGCTTCGGTCTATTACCAATCCCGCAGCGGAGCCAAATTCTTTACTGAGCACGCCTCTCGTTCCACAGGGAGCTAGCGTCGCTGTTGATCCCATGGACATCACCAGCGAAAGCCCTCAAAAGGTTGAGGGCATCACACCGAAACCGAAGGCCGTGGCGCCCCTTGATAGGCCGGATCAGCCTACTGTGGCATCCACATCGTCCCCACAAACCCGTCGGGAGCAGACACCATCAGCAGCGCATGGAGTAGTTGAGACAAGTGTAATTCAAGCCTTAGAGCAACCACGATTGATCGATCAATTCTACATGATTGGTACGGGACCTGTCACATGGCCACCACCTCCTGAGGCATTCCTGCCAGGAGACGATCGCTACATTCCGTCACCTGCTGAGGTTCTCAAGTTCGTGGCTGCAGATTCTTTCCAACGAGGAGTCGATAGCAATGACGTCGAACAGCAGCTTTTGAGGGAAAACTTGGCGCACGCCTACGTACCAGCGTCTTACCTCGCCGCCATGCGCGAATTGCCTCAACTGCCACAGTGGCTCCGGGAGCCCCCGCCTCCAATTCGTTGGCAGATGCCTCCCTCCATCTTGCTCAAGTTCCCTGCAACATCTCAGGCGGAGATCAGCGAACAGGATATTCTCTCATTTTCTTGCCCACGGAATATACCGGTGATCACTCATCCACCGGAAGTGATTCACAATCCCGAGGCATCTGATCATTTGGATTATGAAGATGCTGCACAATATAAGGAGTACTCCGAAGCCCTAGCTGACCTCGGAGAAGTTCGGACAGATCCAGCCTGCCCTCGACTTTTGGGCCCTCTCCGCTCCATATTGTCCTCGGATGTTGCACTGCACCAACTTGGCATGATTGAAGGACTCACTTTTGCGGAGCAGGACGCGGAGAGCACGGCGTCAGCGGCTGCACCAAAGCTTGTGACTAGCACCGGAGGCTATGTGTCTGCAGCAGCTGCGAACGCAACGGCTGCGGCCCTTTCTGCCTCGGCCAATGCGCTTGCCGAACACCTCATGACCACTTACTCCCATCAGCACCACTTCCCTACAACGCACTTTGGCGTGCGTCGGGGTCATGGTTGCCATGCATTTGTGATCCGCTCCAACAAGAACACCAGGACTTTGGAGCGCGGTTTGGACTCAATGGACTCCAGCGCTGCTCAAATTTTGGAATTGAAGCAGCAACAAGGACAACTCAAGAAAGAAGACTTAGAGGCGCTTCAGCAGCAGATGATTACTGAGCTCCAATCCAAGCAGGTGAGCAAGGGTTTGGATAATGCCCTTTACGGTATGGTTATCACTGTGGCAGAGGAGGTGGCTCTTGTACACACAGATACCGCAGCCGAAATCATTGGACGAATGCGTGTCGTTCATCAGCAGCGTTTGCAGAAGCTCGAACCCGAACGCAAACGTGACCTTGAAGCCGCATCTGGTGATGCAGCGAAATCTGTCAGGCTACCTGCGACGCCGACCGCTCCAACGTGTGCACAGACATATCGCAGTTATGTACTTACTTCGCGGTATCCATTTTTCCCTCTGCTTTTCGCGTCGCTCCAGGTTATCTTGGCGCATCTCGCGGAAGCTGAGGCTACACGAGCGTTAGTGAACTTGCAGAAGGCTCAGCACAGCGAATTTGTTGCCCGAGTGTCGTCGATTGCACGGGATGCGCTTCAATATCGTCAAGCTGTGCAGCAGGCTGCCCTTGCTCGCTCAGCCGCTCTCCTCCAGCCAGGTATGTATGGGCAACTCACTGAACCTGCATTTGATCTGCCACCTGCGCCCCCCACATTGGCCCCATTCCAAGCTAAACTCAAACAGGGCTACAATGGCTTAACGCAACTCAAGCTACCTCGCCCTCGAGCCTTGACGCAGATATCTGCGCTGAGTCAACGCCCACTCAGTCCCCACGAAGTGCCTGCATGTGTCGCCTTCCTCAAAACCCTTCTGAAGGCAGGAGTTCCGTCGCTCGACCACCAGGTTGTTCTGCCCCTCCCGCCTCCAGCCTCGTCCTCGCGTCTTGTAGCTAACACAGCATTCTCGCAAATGCTTGAACACGCGGATCGCCAGTTCCAGCAAGCTCTCCTCCTCCACTGGCAACAGTTTACAGCCAATCGACAGTACGCAGGTCCCGGTAACATCCAAGTGGCAACCGCAACCACTCATCCATTCGACTCACTCCTCGCAGCTCTCAATGCACTCGTTGAGTGCCTTCCAAAGCAAACTGATCTTGAAGTGACGCCACCCACAATGCTTGTGACCACTTCTCCACTCCATACACAACCGACAGGATCAGCGGTACCGAACACGTCGCCGGCAGTCCACTGGTACGCAGATGTGCTGTCCACATTTGCCAGCCTCCACTGTTCGCTAATTCCGCACCAATCGGATTCATCCACGGCTGCACTCGTGCTGCGACGCCCTCGCGACACCACTCTCGAGTCCTATGTCCTGCGACCCTCTTCTGTTACTACTTTGGCGGTTCCCTCCTCACCGGAACCCGGATCAGCGGACGCAAATGCCTCACAAGACAAGCCCTCGTCTGGGTTCTCTCTACGAAATCTGTTCTCAAGAAACAAGGCACAAAGCACTCGCAACTTGAGCTCCAAAGACGAACCCACAAAGCAGGCACCGATTGTCCAACGCTTGCCCCCACTTGTGTGGTCGCGCGTTTTGGAGCGTGCGACGGAGAGAGTTCGCAAGAGTCAACTGAGAAGTGTGTACGAGATCTTAGAGAAGGCAGGTCCGAGTGCCTTCGACCTAGAGCCCCAACATTATGCCTCCGACTTCTCATACCTGACCGAGTGGTCATGGGGCTTGGCGCTCTCCGCTACTGGTGCGTCTGATGTCCCAGGAGCATCCCCTGCGAGACCCGCAGTTGTAGCAGGATCGTTGGTACACTGGTTGCGACTCCTCAATTTGACCCAGCAGGCTTTAACAGCAGGCACACCCCATGCTGGATCAAGGCTTCAATTAACGCATGTTGAGCAGCAGGTTAAATCCCCTGCCTCGTCGACATTGATTGCCATTGATGCAGGCGCCGAGCCACCCACTCCTATGTCAGCAATGGTGACGACCCCACGACCGGACGATCAGTACAACTATGCTAACCGCCCAAGCAAAGATAACCCACCGCCGTCCCCTCGTGAAAGTTTGTTCGAACGAGCGGGTGCCCAGGGTCCCTCGAGCATTACTCCTCAATCCATGCCTCTGGCGGCTATGTTACGCTATCCTGCGAAAGTTCATCTCCCCATGGAGGCTGAGACACTCGTCTCGCTCCTAGAGTTCCTCCTTCTAGAGTACAAGGTGATTGTCGTGGATACGAGCGTAGCGACACTCTCAGCGTGCACTCTATTCTTACTTTCGCTCATCCGTCCTCTGGAGTGGGCAGGAACCTTCATTCCCCTCTTACCACCACAATTAGAGGAGGTTATCAACTCGCCCGTCCCTTTGATCACGGGCATGCAGGTCCTACCCGCGAGCTTCCAGACTCCGGTGGACTTACCGGCCGACACTGTCATTTGGTTCCCTTCATTTAACCACACGATTTGGGTGAATCCCGAACACACAACAAATCTTGGTGGTCAGGCTAAGGGCATCAAACCAAGCCTACCATTCAGAAAGCACCTTGTAGTTGAGCTATCTCTGCAGCTCAACAACTTGCATCGCCTAATGAAGGATGCTGCGGCATGGAGCTTCGGTCTTGACGTTCCTCGATTGTCTGTGAATCTTCCCACGCCACGCCTGTCTTCGGCACAAATCGCATGCTTAAGAGACGTCATACTCGCTCAGCAGGCTAGCCAGCGAACAGCAGCTGTAGCCACAGCGGCGCTAAATCTCAATGTGGAGGAGGCTGTCACGCTTGGCCCAAAGACGCGTGCCGATCTCGCTGCTCCCCACTTCCCCGCTACGGATGTCTATCCAGATTTCTTCACGCAGGATGCCCAGATTGCAGTGGCCGCTGCCCAACATGCTTTACAGGCACATAACAAGCACAAATCGAGAACCTGGCTCAGCAAACTATTCTCATCAGCTGGCAACGCCGCAAATTCGAGCCAGGCACTCCGTGTGACCCATGTCGTTCCCCTCGAGATACAAGCCTCGGTTCCGTTCGCTCCTGCGACGCTTCCCGCAATCCCAGACTTCGTGCCACACGGATATCCTCAAACTATGGAAAGGAGGGAAGCAGTGCTAAAGAGATTGCAAGCTGGTGCAGACTACCTACCGATGCTTCCCCAATTTGTCCCCACAAAGAAACAGCTCGCCGTGATCCGGGAGATCCAGAGTCTAATTAAGGGATATATTATCTCTTTGGCTTTCTTCTGTGCTCGCGAGCTAGTACTGGCCGCGCGTGTGATACACGAAGAGGCAGCCAGCTTTTTAGCGAGCCCTTCGTCTGAGGATGCGAAGACTATCCCTAAGGTGGTACCTCAGCAACCATACCTCGGTACCATCTCTTTACCCAAAGGATGGGCGACACAGTCAAAATCAGGTGCATCGGAGCAAGATGAAGAGGCTAAGGTTGAATATCTCAAGAATGCCCTTAGCTCAATAGATCGGGATCGACTTGCAGCCGCCGAGTTAGTACTACCGTCTCTTACGCTAGTTGTGAAGGGCATATCCGACTCCAAACGAGGCTCAGCTCATGGATATGTACCAGGTCACAGTGAGCAACTATATCGTCCGGTCGTTGCAGACTTCAATGCAAGATTAGGATCTGTCCTTGACACAAAATGGCCTTATGACATTACCGCAGAGGCCAAAAAATTCTCAGAGGCTGAGCTTGCGTTCCTGTCCAATTTCCAGCATCAGTCGCAGATACTCGGGTCATACCTCTCTCAATGCGCAGACAACGTAGCGAGGCGTGAGGCTCGTGAGGTTGACATCCTACGCGCAGCAGATACCGCCGAGGCCGACTATCTAGCCTCGATTGAAGCGGAGCGGTTAGCACGCGAAGAAGCCCTACGCCGCCAATGGCTTGAAGAAACCATGCGTGCAACGTATCGGGACAAACCAGATGCAACTTCACTGGAGATGTCTCCATATCGAGGTGTAGGGGGTCTAGCTATGCTAGCCTCAAGCTCGGGGCTGGCCTCAAGCTCTAGTATAACTCCCTTTGATCAAATGCCATCGTTGGTGTCGCAGGCCAGTGTTCCCATGAGTATGGATGCTACACCGTCGTATTTCCGTTCATCCCCACCTGCCGTCGCACAAGGACCCTATGGATCTCCCGCCCATCCTCTTCCTACCTCAATGCTGGCGCCTCAGCAATTCTTGTTCCCACGAGCCGATTCAAGCTACTCAAATCTTCCACCAACCAGTCAGGGAATGTACTCAAGCTCGACTAATCCAAACCCCATTCAAAGTACTCCCATGGCGGTAACGAGCAATTTCAGTCCATATGGTGGCGGCGTTCGAGGGCCTTCGTGGAACACTCACGCGCCTGGAACGCCATACTCTGGCACCTACGGGGGAGGCCAGCCTTGGATGTAGCCGAAGAGTCGGTCAGTCATTTCATCACTGCATAAAAACAATCCTGCTCGTCTTATTCTAAGATCCGTCGTGACCCGAGTTCGAGGAAAATTTCGTGTATTCGTAATGAATATGGTGTTTATGTGTAGATTTTTGCATGAAAATGCTAATTACATGCTTGATGGGCTTTGCTTAGAGCTTGACACGCTTTGTCTCGCCACTTTCTGAGGATTCCTTCTTCTCCTTCTTTTCCTTCTTCTCCTTCTTCTCCTTCTTTTCCTTCTTTTCCTTCTTCTCCTTCTTTTCGTCTGCGCTCTCTTCCTCATCTACCCTGCGCTTGCTACCGAGGCCTAGTTCCTCTGCAGACATTGTGCTGACAGCACCAGCTGAGACCCCAGATGAAGCTCCGCTCTTGGCAGCCTCCTTGTACTTGGTGGAAATGTCGCCAGGCAGGTCGTCGCCGCCGGTAACCAAGGTCTGAGAAGAAAGGTCGGGGCAAGACTGAAGCCAGGTCTGGGGAGTTTTGCTGTTTGCTCGACCGTGCTTGTCCAGAGCACCCGCCGCAATGAGCTTCTTCTTTTCCTGAGCCTTGGGTCCGAGGCCCCACTTCTTGGGATACAGTTCACGATCCATAATCACACGCTTGGTCTTTGCAACGATACCGTGCGTGCATGTCGCCATCTGTGCTGTGGTCATTTGAGCATAGGCAATGGCAATCGCCTCACCCTTCGTTGTAACGAGGACAACCTGGTCGCCGATCTCAATACCATCGGAGAAGCGCAGGATACCGGGAATAAGCAGGAATGCACCATGGCAAATCGCAGCAACGCAGCCGTCCTTCACGATAATTCGCTTGTACGTTGTGAGAAGTACCTCGAGAGGCATAACAACTCGGCGAATGTACTCTTCGTTGCGTGTGTTGTCATAGAGCCACATGGCATCCTTCACCTGATGCATGGTGACCATGTTGTCCTTCTGAGTTAGGTTACCGGAGCGCACACGACGCAGTTCTTGCATGTGGCCACCGACGCGCAGCAGAAGGCCAAGGTGAACACACAGGGTACGAATATAAGTACCAGCTTCGCAGCTGACTCGGAACACACCCAAGTTGCGCTCCTCGTCGTACTCAATGAGCTGAGATTCGTAGATGGTTCGGATACGGAGCTGTCGCTTAACAGCCGCAATGAGAGGAGGTCGCTGGTACACAGCACCAGTGAGTTTCTCGAGAGCCTTTGCAAGGTTCTTGGTCTTTTGTGGACCGTGCAGGCGGATCACAGCGACGTACTCCTTACCCGCACTCTGCTGCGACTTGACAAGACGGGTCGCATTATCAATGCAAACAAGCAGGTTACCAGTAACCTGCGGATCTAGTGTACCGGAGTGACCCGTCTTCTCCACACGCAGCAGCCGCTTGATCCACGACACAACCTCGTGCGAAGAGGGGTTCGCGGGCTTATCCAAGTTGATGATACCGTACTTGAGATAGTACTTCAGGGGTCGATTGAGAGGTGACCAACCCGCAGCGAGCGGGGTGTAGTGGTTCGTGCGGACCTGGAGTTTATCATAGTTCTTCAACAGCAAGGGCCACTCACTTGTATCGATCTTGGATGGCTCATTCGAGGCCGGAATGACATACTGTCCTTCGCTGATGGTATTGGATTTTGTTTCGGTGTCGTGTGTAGCCTTGTCAACGCTACTTTCGCGCGACTCCTTTTTTGCTTTGGCTTCCTTCTTGTCCTTCTTACTGACTTCTGACATTGTAACACCTCTGCACCTGGCGCAATGCCTCCAAATTGGGACCCAAAGTCAATGCCAAATACCGTCCCTCGGCCTCTGTGCCGTGTCCATTTTGGCACCCCTAAGTGCGGACGGCCTACCTTTTGTCCGCGTCTCCCTCACAAAAGTCCTTAGTCGGCGGAAGTCCCAAGGACAGCCCCATGATACCAACGGCCACCAGGGATATAAGTAGCAGAAACAGACGTGTTACGAGGGTGTGTGTAACAGCGTTAACAGCTCAACCCGCAGTACCTTCTGTCCTACGCCCCTCGCAGCTCAGAATCCAGTACTCCCTAGGTGCCTCCCAGGAGCCGTTACTCGCCCAGTTTGAATTTCCCCCGGACCAGCCCAGGTTTAACCGGAGAGTGAAGGTCGAATTGGCTTGACTGTAGCACTCTGTTCGAGAGTGAATAACTCGCGAGCAACTCGGTGTATCGGACTGAAGACTTGAGAAGCTGCATCTGATTGGCATAGCGAGACTCTCTAGCACTATTCTATCACCATGTCCACGCTACCGTACGTTATTTTAAGATCGTTGTTACTACACTGCAATGAAACCGATGCTGGTAGAATGGCTTTTCCCGCTCGATCTAGCGTGTAGCACGAGAGAGAATGGTTTATCTAGCTGTCTTCACAATAGTTTTATTGGATGCTCCATCTTACTCGTGCGTCTGCCTCGCACAACCCTTGTATCCTCACCTACAGGGCCGATGAGGAGATCATGTATCTCCGTAACACACTTCGGCAACTGAAGCAGGAGATGGCCAACGAACGCCGACTAATGAACGACTTCCAGCAGCAGCGTGAGCAGATCGAGGCGTTCTGGACGACTGCAAAGCAACGACGTGATGATCTTAAGCTAATCCTGCGCAACAAGCTGCGCCAAAAGCAAGATTTGGAAGAGAAGCATGCATTTGAACTCAAGATTTACAAGCAGAAGGTAAAGCACTTGCTCCACGAGCACCAGTCGACAATGGCAGACGCGCGCTATAGCAACGCGCTTGCGCTGGACTTCGCTGAGACAAGTCAACGAGACTCAGAACACAATGTCCAGCTCGAAATTCGACAACTCAAGGTGCTGAAGAAGGAGATGGAGACTTCCAATCGAGATCTGCTTCGAATGATGCGCTTGGAGCAGGACCAGCGAATTCTCGCTATGCGCAATGAGTACGAACGCAAGGCACTCAAGCTCAAGGAGTTCTACGACCAGAAGATGAATGCACTGATGACAGAGATGGAAGAGCAACGTCGAATCGAAATTGAGCGAGTTGAGAGAAAGAAAGGAGCATTCATTCAAAATATCATGGCCCAGCACCGACGGGCGTTCGATGACATCAAGACATACTATCGACACCTCAAGCACTGGGCTGTTGAGATGATCAAGAGTCTAAAGGAGGACGTCGCGAAACTGCAAATGGATGATCAGCAACTGCAGAAAGAGGTTCAGCGCATGACGCGGAAGAATCGACTCAAGGCAAAGCCCTTGAAGGAAAGTTTAGCCATGGTGGCACAGCTAGAGCAGAATCTGATCCTCCATGCTCGTAACAAGGACGACCTGGCCGAGATTCAGAAGTCGCTTGCAGTCCTTGAAGAGCGATACAAGAACCTTCAGTGGGAAACTGAGGTCACACAACAACGCTTTGAGCGGGTCGAGCAGGAACGAAACGAGCTTCGCAAACGATTGGAAGAGTCTGTGCAAGACGTGCGGCAAAAGGCTAGCTTCCGCAATCTGGTACTTGAGCGCAAGGTGTCTGCAACGGCGCAAGAGCTTGAGAAGACACAAGCCGCACTGGCAGAAGTACTGGCATCTACTTCGATTGAACCGAAGGTTGCCGTTGAACTGCGTCACGGTTTAGAAGACATTCTTATGGCCAAGAATAAGGCCATCCAGCGACTGGAAGACGAGCTTGTTCATATCAAGCAGAGGTATGCTGTGGCTTTGCAGCTTTACGAAGCCAAGCTTCGAGAACACAACATTCCACCAGATGCAATTGGCTTCGAGCCTGTGAGAAGGGTTTAAGCTCAAATGTACTATGCAGGCTTAGGCCACCTTGCTTCCATCCATGATTGGAGAGATCCTTTAATCGGATGAGTGAAAAAACTGTAGTATATTCTCTACGTGTAATATAGATCGAACATTTGCAAACAGTTTGTATTGTAGTATTAGAAGGGGGCGAATAACTTTCACGGCTTCTCTGTTACTCAACCAAGAATCAGCGTCAAGTTCGTTTCTAGTGTGTATATACAGGCAAATCTATGTCGTGCATACCGGCACAACGACCGCGATGCTTACAAAACCCGTCGTGTGTACATTTTATCCTGAGGAGGCTGGGCCAGGACGCCAGTCCATTTCGATCGAAATCGGCCAAACGCTGGACTTTGAACAAACTTCTCGAAGTCCTCTTGTGTGTGCCAGCCCTGATTTACAAAGATTTCGAGATTGGGTTCGTCGTAGAAGACTTGGAACTGGATGCACTTGCCTGTATCCAGAGCGTCTGCCTTCAACTCGTTGAGTGCACTGATGGCAGTTTCCTGAAAGCTGTCGCTTGCGAGCACAAGCTTGAGCGTGTTTAGAACGCCCATCTTGGTTGGGATATCCACTGGTCGAAGCAAGTTGGGATCGAACGGCCTGTAAGCTGCTTGCGACTGCTGACTATGAATGCGGCGAGCAAGTTCTCGTCGCTCTTCTTTGGGTGCCTGCTTCAGTTTCTGAATCAGGAATTCGTATGGGTCTTCGGGCTGCTGTTCGAGCAGATCACCTAACAGGCCCTCGAAGAGGCTCTGGCACTACATGTGTCGTGAGAACAAATTGAAGATAGGAGTTCATGTGGCGATGAGGGAAACCGAGCATCAGCGTCGCCTCAGAGAGTCCTAATAACGTTAGTGCCTGGCATCAGGAGCATTCGGAGACAAATGGCTAGATTGCGCAACGATTCTGATTGGCACCTACCTGATATGCGTAATTCTTCATCTGGTCGGCTTGGGACTGCTTTGCGTCCATGGTGGCGTGATGTAACCGGCTGGCTGGACAAGAGTGGAAGCAGGGAAGAACGTATTTTGGTGGAGATGAGACATGTATCAGCAAAACAATAAGACCTCAGTTGTAATAACTGTATAATGCATCCCATCGACTTGTCAGCAGTGACACCACTCTCGCTAGTCGCTTGGTACAGTGTCGAAGTAAATCTGCTGGAAACGGTTCTGGGACAACTTTATCCACCACGGTTCGGGCCAGGGTGGATGAAATCACTCTCCGCACACTTTCGAGTAGATTTACGGACCTGCCAAACGAACACATTGCAGTGTAGGAGTGGCGCGACATCTCAGGCCGATACATAGTACCAGGTATGACTAGCCTGGAAACACAGTCATATTCCGAATACCACCTCGAGCCAACTCGGGATCGACATGATTTACCAAGCCTAGGAGTGAAACGCGACCGAGAGTTGTCGTCGGACCCGGGCGCTGGTGCACTGCCTGCCCCTGACTTGAAACGTGTTGCTACACAGCCAGACAAGCCCGCAACTGCCACGCTCTCCGCGTTGGTTGCGTATCAAGACGAGGAAGAGGAAGAAGAGGCGACTGCCACTAACGAGCAGGCACAACACAGTCCAGATGCAGCAACGCATGCGACGGCAGAATGTAAGCACGCTCCCCTTTCTGAACTCGTGGACAGTTCGGAAATCGTCGAGATCAAACATACTCCTCGGAAGCCGCCATCTCAGCCAACAAACAGCATTCTTATCCAGGCCCCAGAATCGGCATTTGATCCCGATGATGATTCTTTAAGTGAGCTGGTGACGGATACTGAGTCGGGTTACAGCTCTGACTCGGATACCGATTCAGATGAAGGCTCGGATTCATCGGATACGGACTCTAATTCCTCCGCCTCTTCTGACGTGGATTCGGACGACTCAGATGAGGAGGATCTCGCAGGAGTCTCGAAGACACCTCGGACCAAGCGTCCGTCTCCTCCCCCAGCGGAGCGAGGTGTGTTTGCTGCAAGACCGTGGACGTACGAATCACGGCCACGCATATGTCAGAGTTGCGAGACTCGGAAGGCAAAGTACACTTGCCCTGGATGTTATCGACGGACGTGCTCGGTGTCGTGCTACGTGAAGCACAAAAGCGATCATGGATGCACGGGCAAGCGAGATAGGACGAAATTCGCGAAGTTGTCGGAAATGAACGATGCCACGCTCCACTCTGATATCGGACTGCTTCACGAAATCTCACAACTATGTGGTAGCGCTGCCAGGCAGCTTAAGGAGGACCCAACTTTACAAGCTGCCGGTGAGCAACCCTTGCGTCCCAAGCAAAGAAGCTCAGTGGAAGGACCCATAGCCGAGGCGCTGTCACTCCGCGGGGTCTCTTCACGACTCAGGCATCTCATGGCACAGGCTCTAATACGCGGAATTAAGTTCCGTTTATCGCCGACTGGACTCACACGGAACAAGATCAACAGCTCATACTATGCGTCGCGTGAGAAGCAAATCTACTGGTTCATGCAGTTCATCTTCCCGAGTGCCAAGCCCCCGGGCGAAGTTGCGTCTTTGGATACCGGCACCACACAGGACCAGTCGTTACCAGTGCGACAGCCGGCCTATACAATCTTTTCTACTCCAGTTCCGATACCAGAACTCGCAACGTGGAGAGACTGCCTCGGCGTCTTCTTAGGATTCAAAGTGCCAACGTTCGAGCAAGCCCTGATCCGAACGCCCAAGCCATCTCCAGCCCCGGTATCTCAAGATGCTGTCGTTGCTCCAGCAACCACTGGAGCAGAAGAGCCAAGTAGCAAAGAAGTGAATCAGGAGCAGTCGGAGGCTGTCGAAGCATCACAAGGAACGGCACCATCGTCAAATACTAAGCAAGAGCGAAGGAAAAAGCCGCACGACAACTACTTTAACTTAGCTCAGCATCCAATCACACAATTTGCTTCATCATGGAACAATCTCCCATCTCGGCAAGTGCTGCATCTCTACCACAAGGCTTTTGTACAGAGTCAACCGACCAGTCACAACGGACTCACAACCCCACCAGAACGACCTGGCCTGCGCATATTCCTGCGCATGATCTCGCCTGCAAACCAGCCTGTGTTTGTTGAATTCTCGTTAGATGCAAAAATCCGCGATTCCCTGAAGGGAGTTGATGTGCAGGATTTCCCAACCGTGTATGTTCTACACCCTGAAGAACGTTCTCTAAGTATATTTACGCGTCGTTTGGAACGAGCCAACGACCTTGCCATTAACTGGAATCGCAGAGCTGGTATTGAGATCGTGGAGGGCTAGGGTCTCTAGTTTGTATTGCCCGATCGAATAAACTGTGCTGCTTCATCCTAAGAACCACGCAGCCCGATAGCAAATAGAAGGCAACTTGAGCAACTTTATGAGATTTCAATGTTTTGAACATGCAGCTGAGAGCATCACTCCGAAATCTCTCGACGTGGAATAAATACAACAACGCCATTGGAGTGAAGGCCTTGGGTCCCCACGGTTTTCATATCATCATTTAAGTCCAACTCCCAATGCTTCCCTCGAGATGCACCGCTTTCCTCCGAATCTGGGTCACTCCGCTCGATATACTTGACCACAAAGTCCTCAGTTCCCATATCTGACGAAATCTTGAGCAATTTCAACGCGACCGATTTCATATCCCCAATCGTCATGCTTGGCGGAACCTTCTTTGATTTCTCGAGGATATCTTCGCAACCCATATAAAAATCATATGTGGATTGTTCCGGTGGTGGATTTCGTGAAACATACGCAGGGTCGGGGATTAAAACCAAGCGCAGGTTGATGAGAGCGGACTTGAGAGACGCACCTGTGGTCGTCTGAATTGCATCACTGATATCTGCTCTCTGGCATGCAGCATCCATAGGTGAGCCGTGTAGCACAGCCAGCAGCTTGAATCTTGGGAAATATTCGTGGATTTTGAGATTCGGATACCTTTCGAGTGCCTTTTCGAGTGCTGCGGTTTTGGCATCAACTGAATCATCGGTAGATGACTGCTGTCCGCTTGGGAGCTCAGATGGCCCAGCTGCAGCTTTGTTCTCTTCCAGCTGTTCTGTCGAGTCATTACCTGATATAGAAACGCCAGAAGCCTGCTCGGTAGGACTTTGTACAAACTGCTCGACAACTTCGAGTGCCTTTCTCAATATCTCATCTCGGCGCTTCTCCGCCTCCTTATAAGTTGCATCCAACTCGTACTGAGCCGTCTCAGTCAAATACTTCCGAAGTACTACTAGATCTGCGCGTGCGAGGTCAGGATGAGCAGACTTAAACTCATCCCATGCAGTGGTGACGTATGCGACCTCGGCGTCGATACGCTCTTTCGGACGAACTACGCTGAGATTCAGTACGCGCAACCGCGGCATGAGTGCAGTGATTAGGTGACGGATTTTGCGTTGCATTTCGGGACTCGCAGCATCGCCCTGAGCGTCTGCTGCGGGAACGGATTTCGATGGAAGGAGCGTAGGGGGCAGGAGGTTGTCTTGGATACGGAGCTCGGAAAGATGGGGGAGGCAACCCAGCTCATAGATCGACTTCCAGTCGTCGATGCAATTGTTTGCAATCGAGAGCCAGAACAGCTTGGCGAATGGGACGTCCTCAGGGCTTGATGGTGGATATGTGCTTGTCAGTGTGGTATATGAGATGCTCTGTACTAGGTTCTCGTTGAGGATTAGTCGTTCGAGTGATGGAAGGTAGCAGAATTTGGCTATCTCATAATCCCATGACTTAATCTTGTTTTGGGACAGGTTGAGCAGTTTGAGATTGGGGAAGAGCTTGCGAAGAAGCTTTGCGCACTCTTCGGGAGTCTTTGCGCCAAGATGATCAAGAGGGAATCCAGTCAGGCCGGTATTGCAGAGATGCACTTCCGTAAGGTTCTTAAATCGACCCGAAGGCAGGCTCGCAAGATATGTGAGAATCATCCAAGCGTCTTGCACGCCATTCAGGACCAGAACACGAAGGGCTTCACCAGGAATCTCGCCGGCGTTTGTTTCTGATCCGAGGATTTCTTCAAATCGCTCATGAATTGACTTGACTTCGTCTGTTAACTCAGCTCCTCGGAGAACCTCAAGGCCTCGCTTGTCAGATTCCGGGAGCGAGTAGCTCAGAGAAAGTAGATTACCGCTCAGTGAAAGCTGTGTAAGTGACGGGAAGACACGCAGCAGAAGCGGCAGCTGCTCTGCAGACGAGAAAAGGTTGTCGTCGAGAATGAGCGCCTTCACTTTTGGGAAGCAAAGAGAGAGGAACTTGGGGTTTCGCGCGAGGTTCATAAAGTCCTTGGCAACTTCATCCAACGCAGAGATCTGACCCGCAGGGAGGGGTGGGACTTCATCCGTCTCCTCAAATACATGGCTGATACCGGCACCCGAGGATGTAACATGAATTAAGTTGTCGAGCTTTTGCAGCTTTTTGTTCACCTTCTCCTGTCCAACAAAGTCGACCTGCAGATCAATTTCTCTCCCCGCAACTTTGGCTGCTACTGCAAGATCTGCAGTAGTTTGCGGGTTGCCTTGGTCGAGATACCTGTCAAATAGTCCGGCTGCGAGTGGTCTGCCAGGCATCACGCGCTTCGGGTGAATAAAAGCGCCACGTCCCGGTGGGCATGTGAAGAACCTCCTACCTTCCAGCGCACCATCGTGTTTCCCTCGACCATCCAAGTCCCATTCCACACCAACATAGATCGCATTGGGTTGCTTGGCAGAAACATTGCCACCTACAAAGCGCACCCAACCTTTGTCATTGGTCGTCGAGTACTCATCCGCTTGGAATCGCACTCCAGGCTTGATCCTGGGGTCGACCGTGCCGGAGAGCATCTGAAGTGGACGAGTTTGACTACATTCAAGCGTGAAAAATCAAAAGAGGTGTGACATACTTTTCAGATCCAAGTTCAGTTGTGTGGAGCATGTCCCGCGCTCGTCTGGATGCGGTTCCTCCCAGTGTTTGATCAGGAAGTGGCAACGGGTAGATTGTTTGACCATGCATAACGCGCGGTATGGTAATTGTTTGCCCGTTATAATTAGCATGCAGTGTCGTGCGGGGCGTCTAAAGCGACACAATAAGTCATCACGCAAGAAGCCTCGTACTTGTTGCTAGCCACGCTATGTGTTGTCGAGCATTTTGAACTTCGCGTTGCGCTTCCGGGCCAGGACGCATAGATTCCGGGCCAGGACAGATGGCGTCGACGAGTGAGACGATATTGGAACGAAGATTTCGAAGTGGATAGCGAGAAATTGCGTTATTATTCCTCAAGAACAACATTACATTTAGTATTCTGGAGCATGGTGCTTCACATTTGTATTGGTTTCCACCTCGTGCAGTGTTGTCGCTACACGCTATGCGACATTTTCCGTGGTCGCGCCGTGCTGACATTCCAAGTGAGCTGCTTGTACATGTCCCGCCCAGTGTGTGCTTGCGTACTCGATGCACTTTGCATGTGCCTGCTGTGACATGCTTAACTCTAGCATCTCACACTTATTCACTCACGCGGATCCTCCAAAACGACTCCACTTCATATTTAGTCTGGCAGGTCGATGAGCGACCAAACTGAAGGACTGACGGTCCTGCGGTACGGAGATAAGATCCGGCTCTGGGGTCGCTCACATTATGCGTACTCCGAAGATGATCGAAGGGGAGGTTTCGTTGGAACCTACCACAAGTCAGGTCGTTGGGGTCATCTCACTTGCATTCCTCCGCTTGGTCAGCCTTATCAGGCCCTCTATGAGCCTGCGACATTCACACTCGTTCATCCGGAAAACGAAAATGACCGATCAATCTTCAGATACGGAAGCCCTGTCTTGCTGCGCGATCAGAGCGGCCTTTACTTAACCAACTATTTAAGTCGTTGGGTCGGTTACATTGGCCCTCAGCCCTACTCAGCTTCGACCAGAACCTTGTTCGGCTTCTTGCCCGCCAATGCGGCAACGCCTGATCTACCGTCGCCGCACCTTGCCAACAAGGCTCGCTGGAACGAACCTATTACCTGGGATGATGGCGCTGTGCTTTTGACCGTGGTCGACTCCGTGCGTGGCAAGAAGTACAGCAATGTGCTCCGCAACTACAAGAAGCCCAATTCGAAAATCATCGGTGGTTATCTCACATGCGAGAAGGACTGCGGCAGAGAGGCTGTATTCGAACTGCGCCGCCCTGAGGCCCATCTCGGGACAATTACCCTAGTTCGTCACCGCGATGGTTTAGATGCCCGTGTCATGTTGTCAGACGACATCCCACAGGGTGGTCAACACTTTGCGAGGAGTGCAAGCATGACCGGTAAGCAAATTGGTCGGTTTGTTCCGGAACCCGAAGATGATGTCATTCGGACGCTTGTCATTGATGACTGGTCGCGAGAGTACAACATTGCAACAACCAGCGAATTGCCACTGTCGACTGCGTTGTGCATCGACTTCCCAGATTTGGGCTCTATCCGTATTCCAGCTTACTACCTCACACCCCCTCCTATCAATCGCGGCCCCACAAAGCCTCTTGCACAGGCCGGTGATCCGCTCCCACGCCCAACGCTCTCCCCCACCTCGAACTTGCGGTCTCTGTCCAGACCACCTACCCAAGGCAAGATCTCGAGTGCTAGCTCTCTCCCACCCGTTTCGCCGACTATGGCTCCACTATCACCTAAGCCCGCGATATCGGCTCCCACACACAGCCCTGATGGCACTGAACTTATTGATCCAGCGTTTTACGAAAAGGTTTTCCCCCTCGAAGGCCCGTTCACCGGCAGCTCGGTTCGTATCCGTTGGGCCCGCTCAGCGATCTTACCACCAGCAGGTGATATTCCATCGCTCAACCCATCGATCGAACAGGCAGCTGAAGCTCACGACGCACAACTCACCGTTGCATCGCCTTCCCCCTCACCATCGGCGGCAACGACTGTGAGCCCTTCGTCCCGCAACGGCAAATCCAAGTCAGGAAAGCGATTCTCGTTCTCCAAGTTTCTTAGCTACCTGGCCGCGGTTCTAGTTATTGCCGCGATGGTGAATGCATTCATCAGCCACATGCCACTTCCCTACGTTTCGGAGTACACGCCTGCCGCTCGGTATGCCATCCTTGCTGTGCTTCTATCCTTAATCTTTATGCCCATTGCCCATGCCAACGATCGCTTCAAGAAGTCAATCTCTACTTCCGTTCTGACTTCCCCTGCCTCCTCTTCGTCTCCGCATAGCACCAGCGAAATGACAAGCGCTGAGGAGATGGTACACCGAGGTCCCCTATGGACAGTTATGGTATACCCACCTGTGGATGAAGCCGGTCGTGATCTCTCGACTGTGCGATTCGGCAACTTGGAGTCCATCCGAACAATTTCAAAGGATCGACTTGCCGTTGCTCAGATCGTGCAAGGTATTCGCATGGCTGCCATTCGAGCTGAAGAGGAAGCAAAGCACGCTGCAACAGCTGCATCTGCTGCATCCTCTGATTCGATTCACATCGACTTTACTTCGTCGTACACTCAAACTCTAGCCGCAAACGCAAGCCCCGGTGGCGCTTCTCCGCCAGGTTCCCCCGGCGGCGCGAACTCATATGATGCCGAGCTTGTCAGGTTGCTTACAAACACGCAGCCTGGAAGACTCTACAATGCACGGTTCTCAGTTGAAAAGCCCCATCCCCACGTTGGTGGTCTTGTGGACTTTGAAGATTTCGAACCCCAATTATTCCGCAAGATTCGTCGAGCCCACGGAATTGACCTTCAGACGTACCTTAACAGTTGGACCTTTGAGTTGTCTCAGATTCCCGGCCTGGCCCTCGGCGCCGGACGTTCAGGCTCACTGTTCCTTAATTCGGCTGATGGTCGATTCATCTTCAAAACCATCAACAATGCCGACATGACTACTCTCCGTGCTGTGTTGCGTGATTATGTGGAACATGTGTGCACCAAGCCCTCGCGACTCATGAAGTTTGTTGCATTGCATCGAGTCGTATTCAGAGAAACCAATAGCGCGCACTACCTAGTCGTGGGATTGAATATGTTCTACCTGCCGCCCGGAATCACAATTGAGCACAAGTACGATCTCAAGGGTCGACGTCCCAAAAAACCAGCTGAAAAACGCTTGCAGTATGCCAACTCGGGAGTTTGGAAGGACAATCAAATCAATCGAGTGTTCATGACCCATCCGCGAACGTACGACATGCTGATGGATAGCATTAAGGAGGATGTTGCATTCTTGCAATCGCATGATATGATGGACTACTCCCTCCTTGTTGGTGTTGCGAACACGCGTGGAGTGAACACCAAGGCATTGTTCCCTCAAAATTACTTTGACAAGCTAGCGAGTCCGGGTGAGGCACCTGTGATCTCATCCGATCCGGCGTTTGGAGAAGTCTACACCATTGGAATCATTGACTTCCTCTCACAGTATCAGACTTGGAAGAAACAGACCGCTCACTTCTTTAAGTCCTTCTTGTGGTCAGATGAAGAATTGAGTACTGTCAATTCGAAGTACTACGCGGAGCGCTTCCTCACCTACATGAAGACCATCTTCCCACCGCCTGGATCATTGATCATTCAAGAGAGCGATCCTCGTGAATCAGCGCATCTCATTGAACAGGCTCGTCGCGAAAACCGCCCCTACGTGGTCTTGCCTTCTGGAGTCAAAGCTGCTCCTCCGATGCCTACCGCAATCCGACCGTAAAATAGCAAGCTTCCTGGATCGGAGGAGGTAGAGCCAAGTGTTATTACAACTTTTCCTATTTGTTTCTCTCGTGTGTTGTGAATACCCGATAGAATGCTAGGTTCCGTAATGATAGTAGACCAGATTTACATTGAACTGCTATTGTTTCCCTTTCCCCCACAATGTTTTCCAGGCAACTGGAAATGATTATTGTCCCATCATTGTGGTACTAGAGTACGTTGGTAACCATGTGTGCCTTCTACAATACAACAGCTAATAGATTCTATATTCGCTCCACGATTTGCGAGGGTGGGTTAGTCCTCTTCATCGGAGTCTCCATATGCCGCTAAGCTACTCAAAATCGACTTCTGTGCGACTGATGTTGCTTCTGTTGTTGGCGGCTCTGAATCACCACCGAGCTTTGATGCGGTTGCGCTGACCGAGTTTGATTCACCTCCAAAGCCTGCTCCAGTAGTTGATGGTTCTAGGCTCTTATCTATACGATCTACTTTCTTCTCCTGATGCACGACATCGTCTGAATTATTAGTGGAATGTTTCTTTAGCCTCTTGGCAGCAAGGAGCTCTCTCACTGAAGGCGTGGCACTGAATGCGAGGTTGCTGCTTGCTGGTGCTGTAGAAGTTGTTTTTTGCTCTACCTTGCTTTGACTTGACGACATCGCACTAGGTGCACTGCTTGCAGCCGCTGTTGACGTCACAAGCCCATCGCCTTCTGTGGGAGTTGGTAAGACCTTGGCGGCCGCAACGGCTAGCTCATACTCCGCTCGATCAGCCTCTTCGAGTTCTCTCCTCCTTCTCTCGGCCAAAATGGCCTCTCGTTTCTAAAATTGCGGGCGAACCAGACAGAAAATACCCGAGCACATTAGACGAAAACCAAACAGGCCATCAACCAGCGCCAAGTAAACACCTGGTGAAGGTGTCGGAATTGAAGTTTGCTTGAGGAATCGGTTCTGTCTGAGGACATAGGAAGGTCTTCCAGTAACGTACCTTTGCCGCCAGGAATTCCACATCGACTTCGTCGAGAGGCACTGTGGGCTTATGTCGATTCCGCTCGCGAAGCTCTTCCTCCTCTCGCTCACGCTTCTCCGCAAGCTGTTCAGCGAGCGTCTTGTGTCCTTGTAGTTTCTTTTCCCTCTCCTGACGAGCTAGACGCGTAGAAACACAGTCCCGTGGCCATAGGTGAAGTATGGGCATTTCGCACCGCTCGAAGGTTATTTCCACATTTATACAAGCAATCCATTCGCGAGTTCATTGCAATGCATATTGCCTACTTACCTAGAACCTCAGGATCTGTCTCGGGGATCTCGATTTCGGTTTGATTAACGCCATCGCTACTCTTAAGGACAGCACCAGTGCGGAACTGGAGCGACATGTGACTTGTCTGTGTGTGATGCAGGCGCGGGCAGTGTGGTCCCAGCCGAGTTTCAACTCAAATAGAAGTGTGCCGAAATTTGAAAGAACTATTTTTGCATAGTATCTGGAAGACAATATCGTAGGGTTGTGTAGAGCAAGGCAGTGTGATAGGCAGTGTGCGACGCGCACCGTAATCACAACTATCAATTTGACTGTCTTCCTTGCACACCCACATCCACTCAACTCATCTCTTTGCATTTCACACCCAAAGTAACCGATCCGGTGTGCGAACTAGGCGCCGCTCCCGCGCTCCTGCGCCCCGTCGCCCACACTCGAGATGAACATCGACTTGGGAGTCGACGATGATGACGATACAATCGTCGATACCGCACCCAAGCCTGCCCCTCCCCCCGAAAAGCCTCCGCTCAAGAGCCGGAAGTACAAATTAGTACGTTGCACACCAAGCACATGTGATGATTCCTCGAGACTCTCGCTCGCTTCCGAAGTTTCATTTCGTCTGCTCATATAATGGCCTGTGTTAATGCTCTCTTGTGTGTTTCCCATGCGCTGCTTGCTTCTTTGCATTGGAATATCTCGCGACTTCCTTCTCCTAGCTCACTGGCTGTTACTCTCTCTCTCACCCTCCATGCACACCTTTAGACAAACAGCGACCCCCTTGTTAAGGCGTGCAAAAAAGGCGATGTGAAGGCAATTCAAAACATTATCAACAATTTCGATCCCGAGTATGATGTCACCGAGTACCTCAACGCCCCAGATCAGGCAGGCTCGCACTCCATCTTCCACACAGTCTGGCCAGGCCATGTTGCAGCACTCGAGTTGCTGCTCAAAGCGAGAGCAGACCCGAACATTCAGAATCAGAGAGAGAACACTGCACTCCATCTTGCGTGTGAGCGCATGCACACTCAAGTGATTTATTTGCTCATCAGGTATGGGGCCGATACCTCTCTAATGAACGCCAAGAAGCTGTTGTGCTGGCAAACGCCTGGAGAAGAGGCTGATCAGCAGAAGATGAAACAGTTTGTCGAGCGGTGTGTTCTTGCGCGGAGAAATGGCTTTGCACACAACGATACAGTTCTGCAGCCCGTGGATCCGAATGCAATCACACCGGCCAAGCGAGAATTTTATGTGAGACAAGCGTTACATGCCCACAAGCTTGCGCAGCAGGCATATACGGAGCTAGCGGCACCTGCTGCAACACCACTGCTGGCTTCTGCGCTGAAGGCTTCTCCCAATCCGAACCTTTCCCTGGGCTTGCGACCAGATCAAGTCCTGCACAGGCCAAGTTCAGCCGAAACCAAGCCCGGGGATGCAAAGGCGCGGAAGAAAAAGAAGGCTGCCGAAACAGATCCATCCCCTAAGACGTCTGATCTCGCGCAAGCCGCATCACAAGCAATTGCAGAGCTCGCTAAGCGTGCTCCACCAGACTCAACAGCGGCTGCGATTCTTCGGGCGAAAGATCAAGAAGCACAAACCGCACTGCTTCGAAACTCGGCGCAAACGCCGCCCATCTACCGGCCCAGTACCCAACGTGTAGAATTGGGACGCCGTAATGTGTTCCTCAACAGCGCAGGAGTTTCGGTAACAGAGCTGATGCGTGCCGGTGCGAGGCAAGCTGCTACTGTGGCGCAGGAGTATGCGAGAGGACTTGGGTATGCGAAGCGAAAGTCCATCTCGACAGACGATGAGGTGACCAATTCGACTGGGCTCCAGATGGATAGCAAACAACATGCGACTGGAGACGGAAACCAATCAACTGAAGATTACGAAGGGGATGAAAGAAAGGCAGAATGTGACGTAACCGATCCTAACAAGTTCTTGGATCTGGTGCATGTGCTTGCACGACAAAGCGACGTGCGACCAGCCACGGTGGATGCGCCCCCTACACTCCCCATTCAGCGCCAGCGACGTGAGATCGGTATTCGCACTGCCCTCGCAAGGTTGCTCTCACAGCAACAACTTGGCTCCCAGTCCGCATCCTCACATCAGAGTGGTGTTAGCGTTGACTCAGACCAGTCCAAACAATGTTTGAACGCTCTGATGTTGGCCTACACCAAGGCCAAAGAAACGCCCGCAAAGGGTGCTCAACCTGGGGTTGAAGACTCGTTGAAGCTGTTTCAATCAATGACAATCGGAAAGCAGTTGGCTCTCGTAACCGAAGCATTGGAATCGACTCAGCATGCGAGTCGAGGTTCACCTCGTCCTAGCGAGATGTCACTGTCTCCCATCCCTCGTACGAAGTCTGCAAGGGCAACGGACCAAGTTGATGCTGCTATCGTTGACAAGGTTGTTACTGACCTCGTATCCCGCCCCGCTAGTCGTGAAGTGCTCGTATCAGCAAGACGCTCCAAGAGCAAGCCCAGAAGTAAGAGCAGGAGTCCCCGTAAAAGTATGCTCAAACAGCCCACGAGTCGCGATGATACCTTGGCTGAGGCTCAGCGACTGTTACAGCATGTCAATGTTGCCAAGGCAATGAAGCTTGCCCACGCGTCAGCACTAGCGGCATCGCCGGCTCTCCGGGCGACGTTGCTACGCGAGCTGATCCGACTGCAGACCTCGCCGCACCCAGAACGTGACGACGAGGGCCAACCCCAGGCTCAAGAATCAAGTACTGCACCAAAAGCAGGCACACGAGGTGTCACGGCTCAATCAGGTAGCACTAGCAGCAGCAATCAAAACACAAGCAACGCAAACAACGCAAACAACACAGGAGCAGAGCGACCCTTTTTCCCCGTACTGGGAGCATCGGGGGTCACAAGTGCATTTGATCGCGAGTTCCGACGAGCTGGTGCCAATCTAGTCTCCACGACCGATCCTGATACACTTGCAACGTTGGATGCTATCTCGGCCTCCCTCGCAGCTCCAGCGATCCCTCTCCCCAAGATCGCGCAAGCCTCAGATAAGCGCAAGTCTATTGATAGCATCGAAGATGATCTCGAGACGCTTTCCATGACTCAGCAGAGTACCACGAACAAGTCATGGGAACAGCGATCATCTAAAACCCAGTTACCCCTTTACCACTCACTCGATACACTCATGAAGGTGAAAATTCGAGATTTGCAAGTGGGAAGGCGAGAGCGAGAACAGCGAATGGCTGTTTCGGGCGCTAAACGTGCAACAGGGTTGCTCTCCAAATCGAATGACCCGGATGAGGACATCAGTCAAGCAAACCAGTCGGAATCAGTCCAGAATGAGGACGGTGCCTCAAGTGACAGGAGACGCAAGTTCAGGTTCAATTATGAGAAATACGTCGAAGCAGCGGCGATGGGGAAGCGCATGTTCGATGTTCCAGTGAATCCCGATTCCGCCCTCAGTAAGGCTCGATGGTTGGTCCAGTCCAAAGAGGCTGCCAAGGCGGCTGAGGAGGCAAGGAATGCCCAGATTGAAACTGAGGAAAGGAAGCGACGCTTGTACGCCAAGCGTGTCATTTCTGTGCGTCATAATCGTACGGAGCAAGGTGTGACTGATGCAGCAAGCCCAAGTCCAACGAAACCTCAGTCGGCTTCAACCCAGAATCAATCAAGCCCAACCATGATTACGGGTGTAAGAGTGCCATCTGCAGTAGCTAGGCCTCAGCCGATCCAGCGTACCCAACAGCCTCAGCATGCAGCTTCACATATCGGGCAAGCCCCAGCTGCTACATCGACATCGACGACCCGAGTTGGAGAGCTGCCTTCTCTCACCAACAAGGTAGTTTCTACAACACAGCATCTTCCACCGCCACGCAAAATTGCAAGTACTATGCAACGTCAGCACGCAGAACGACTTGCCTCGCGTGAAGCCAAGCGTCAGGAATATCTGGACATGGATTCGACACCCGAAGACAACCTAGACACGGAGCTCAAGGATCTCGTCGGGAGATTCGATGCGATTATGGCCCAGCAGCAGTCTCGACCGCCTACAGCTGAGAATGGGCAATCCGTCGAGTATATCGATGAGAGAGATCTGCAAATTCGACCCGAGGTTGAGGATGTGTTGCACCTCGCGGATCAGCGCACTGTTTCAACCTCTCTCCCAACGTACATCGATCTGCAGCGTAATCTAGACTCTGCACATATGATGTTAGTTGCAACCGGTCTCACACGAGGTGAGCCGACTCAAAAGTGGTGGCCCAAGCTCAAGCAGTCGTTTATGCGTGATCGAGAGCAGCTGAAACAGCTCCATGCGCAGCTGCTCGAAGAGCAGCAACAGCAGCTAAATGCTACGACTCAAGAGGGCGTGGCTGAGGAGCAGCCCTCAGCTCCGCCATCACAGCAAAGTTCTATTGAGCGTCATGCATGGATCCGTGAGTGGCGAGACCAACTCGCTGCACATAACATTACCTTACCTGCTGATATCCAGAACTACTTTGAGGTGGCCCTCGCTCCCGTTTCTGACACGCCTGCTGTACCAGAGATCCAAGCACCATCTTCTCATTCGAAGTCCCAAACTCAACAAGATCCGTCTCACCAGCAACAGCCTGTCGACAACCAGCGGGATGAGCAGGTTCTGAGACAAGATCAGGTGGTTCGTGACGAACTGGCATTCGCTGATGCCTCACAAGCACCTACCACGCACTCACCGACTTCAAGCATCCACGTCAAGCCCACTGGTCCATTGCCAGCCGAGTTGCGTGAGCTGGAAAAGGAGCGAGCTAAATGGAGAGCTGAACGAGCGCAAGCAGAAAAGCTGCAAAGAGCAACAATCCGCCGTGAGGCTTTCCTCACAATTCGCGGTGGGACTCACCTGCAAACTGAACGTGCAGACGCGGCGTTCTTGCGTCGTATGACAACGATGAATCGCTGAGGTATTCAGGTTCTGCCGGTGATTGAGTCATGCTCTGAATGGTTTGGGTTTATTGTTACATGGTGAATAAAGAATTTAATTATGTACACTATCTACAACAACCATACATGAAACATACAATCAAGGGAGGTGTGTGTGGAACATCTGCTGTGGCTGCTTCTGTCTAGGCCAAGCGAGATTGTGAGAATTGTGCGGAACTGAACTGAACTGAGCTGAAAAGGGCAAGGCCAGTCAGTGGAATTTAATACAGGGAAGTCTTCTTCATGATTCGCAGGAACTCTTCAAGGTTGATTTCGCCATCGCCATCGCGGTCGGCCTCGTCAATCATCTCCTGGAGCTCTTCATCGGTCATGTGTTCACCGATTTCGCCGGCCACTCGTCTCAGATTCTTGAGTGAGATCTTCCCTGTCTCATCGTCATCGAACAGTCGGAAAGCCTTGAGTAGCTCTTCCTTCGAGTCGCGCTCGTTCATCTTACCGCTCATCATGTGTACAAAGTCGTTAAAGTCGATTGTGCCCATGCCGGTTTTGCCAACTTCTGCGATCATTCGGTTGATCTCCTCTCGCTTGGGCTCAAATCCGAGTGCTCGCATCGCAACTCGGATCTCGCGCTGATCAATCGTGCCCGATCCATCTGTGTCGAACAGATCAAAAGCGTCTTTGATCTCCTGGCGCTGCTCTTCCGTCAGCTCGCTCCTCGAACCTGACCTTCGGTTCGAAGTTGAGGCAGCACCCGCTGCAGTTGTGGAGCGTGTGGGGATGGTGGACATACTAAAAGACGCTACAGATGTGCAGCACTGGGTGGTATGAAATGAAATCCGTGCGGGGATGAGTGACTGCGGGGCCAGTAGTCGACGAAAGTGGAGGAGAACTGTGTGATTCACCAGCCGTTACCCTGAATTGGCCATTTGGAGAGGATTCATCTCTACATAAACCAGCGCTTCGATGCACATCAATATAAACCATTTCGTTGTAATATGATATCAGAAACAATTTTCACACAATACCATAACACCACACTCGCACACACCCAGCGTTCTCTATTCCTTCCTTTTCTCATCCACTCGATTCAATTTCCCGCCCCGGTGTTCGAGCACGGGTTTGGGGGCGCCTCCTGGGGCTTGCCCGCGGTGGGTACCCACCCTGCCAGTGCCGTAGGTTCGGTTGTGGGTGGGAGTGCCGCAGACGGGGTCCTGGGCTCAGTGGCCCGCGGTTCGGGGAGATCCACAAGTCGGAACGGCACGCGAGAGGACGTTCTAACGGTTATTTGAGGGTGGAAAAACATATTATTAAAAGGTCAAATGTTGACACGCCGAACAACAAGGTATGTAATTAAACGACATGATTCGATGTAGAATTCTACAATCTATGGAATATAGTGGTTTATATTTCGCTTGAAGTGTATTCATGCACCATTTCATGCGAAAAACATACTTTTTCCAAGCTCACTAGACACTTGGCGTGTGCTTGAGTTTCTTCATCGTTTTTACTCACCTTTACCAACCCACTCGCACTCATCTACACCCACAACCACTCCCTTGTAATACGGTCCACGTATCATCATCCCAATGACCTGATATTTACCCCACTTACCCACTCATTTGTACGCGAAACCTGGCCTTCCACCTTCACTTTGCGGAAATGTGTGCTGGGATATCTCTCTTGGGGACAGATCCACGAGTCGATCTGCGGAACCCGGCGCGGCAGCGGAGCTCCAGCTGCTCCCACAACCCACTGTAACTCGCCGCGGGCGTGGCGCTGCAGCATCAAGTGCTGCAGCTTCCGCGGCAGCGGCAGGCGATGATGACAAGTTTGGAGTAAGCATCACAAGCAGCAGCGTGAGCACCTCGTCATCGGCGGTGAAGCGAACGAGCGCCACCTCACGAAGCGCTCGCAGCACGCGTTTGGCACGTGCACTGGATTTCCACAATGAAGACACAGTCAATGAGAGTGAAATGGATGGTAACGACTCAGAGGCAGAGATGACAGATGAGGAGCGTGTCATGTCACGCCTCCTCCCTGAGCGCGAGGCGAAGATGTACAAGATCGATGCTTGCGACTCACATGTAGTGATTGATCATGCTCCCTACAGCCCACGTCGTCGTATGCCCTCCCCAGCCAAGATTGGTACCCCAGGTCCTTCGGTTCTCACACCGGCCATTTCAACAGCATCTGGTGCGTCCACCCCAGCTGGAAGCAAGGCTGCCTCCGCCGCTAGCGGAGTATCAGGCGCGGCCACCACAGCGCAGTCCAGCGCACAGCAGCAAGTCGTTGTTGTCAAGCCAGCGCCTGCATGTGCCAAGTGCTTTACTACCATTAATTTCGCAGCAAAGAAGCTCTTCCTTCCTCTCCTTCTGCTGGCGCTCGTAGCGGCATTCTCAATCTACGTCGCACCCATCTTCATCAACCATCTCACAGAAAGCCGTGCATACCAAGTGCCGAAGGAAATCGACGCAGAATCCTTCAACCGAATCGCATCCGCCGCCACTGCACACGTCAAGTCTCAAATCACCGACAAGGTTTTGAGTGCTTACGCCAAGGTCGTCGAACTGCGCGAGACCGACACGAACCTTCGCATGCTCGTCGAGAAGAGCGTCCAGAACGCGATCCGTGACTTCAAGTTGAATCTTGAGCAGTTCCGTAAGTCCTTGCCCACGGAGTACTACACTCGCTCCGAGGCTGATGCCAAGTTTTTGACTCAGGCAAAAGTTGAGTCCTACCTGACGGACGTTTGGGTTAAGTCTCTCCTCTCCCCCAACTCCAGCTTCCTGAAGTCCGTGACGGACAATGTCAACACTGCGATCGTTGACTCTGTCACCAGCGCAGCAACCGCTGCAGCTAACAACGCTGCCGCAGCACGTGCAGAGGCAGCTTTGAAGACTGCCGCGCTTGAGGCTCAGAAGGCCGCAAAGACCGTTGCAGCAGAGGTGGCAAAGTCTGTATACCTCGAGGAGACCGCTAAGTTCGCTACGGCCAAGGATGGCGCATCAAGTGATGCCGAGCGCGTCGCAAAGACCGTTGAGGCCAAGCTGGAGGCTTTGAAGCAGCAGGCCGTCAATGCGGCATCGGCCGCAGCCGAGACCAAGATCCAGGCAGAGTTAGCTGCAGCTGAATCCAAGGCTCTTAAGGACTACGAGGCCCGCGCCACCCAGCTTGCTGAGCAGATTCGTTCGATGACCACCGAGAAGCTTGGTAGCGTCACCATGGACATTTACAAGACCCTTGAGGAGCACTCCGCGAACACCACTCGCTATGTTGATTCGCTCAGCGCTCGTCTTGACAACTACTACGAGCAGCTCAAGAAGCTTGGGGAGAAGGTCGCCGCAACTGAATCCGCTGCTCAGAAGGTCGATGCGGATGCCAAGAAGGAGTTTGAGAACATCACCAAGAAGATCGAGCTTCTCGCGCGTGATCTTTCCCTGTCCAAGTCCGAGCTCAACGATGCGATTAAGAAGGCAGTGAGCGATGCATCCAACTCTCGCGATCAATTCGAGAAGATTCGCTCCGAGACTCTCGCTGAGATCACTCTCGTCCGCGAGATGTTCCGTGACATGAACAACACTAAGGTTACTGCAGCGACTGATATTGGCGCCTTTGCTCAGCGTTTCAACGCCCTCGAAGCCAAGCTTAACGAGGCTCTCAACGCTTCATCCAAGGTCGATCCCAAGGTTGCTGAGCTCCAGGCTGCATTCGAGTCCACTCGCGCATACGGTGAGCAAATCGCCTCGCTCTCAGCCCAGGTTGAGAAGTTGAGCGTTGATGTTTCGTCCTTGAAGCAGGCTCAAGCCAGCGTTGAAAGCCGTGTGGATGAGATTGAGCGCAAGCTCGGCAATATGTCCATTCAGGCTGCCAAGACTACCGCGCCCTCGTTCGACATGTCACATGTTATTGAGTACGTCGACAAGCGCCTTGAGATCTACGATGCAGATCGCACAGCAAAGGTCGATTTCGCCCTCAAGTCTGCTGGTGGCACAGTCGTTGCCCATAGCCCCACATTCGAGCGTGTTTCCGAGCACAACAGCTGGTTCGACTACTTCCGCAGCTGCTACGTTCCCAAGAAGCAGCCTGATATCGTGCTCGAGAGCAATGGTCGTGTTGGTGAGTGCTGGCCCATGTCCGGTACGAACGGTTACGTTCTCATTCGCCTGAGCGCGCCTATCCACGTCACTGCAATCACTCTTCACCACGTCAGCAAGACCATCGCTACAAACGTCGAGACTGCACCTCGCAAGTTCCGAGTTTACGGCGTAACTGACGCTGATGCGGCTGCTGCAGCTCGCGCAGGTGCTAATCCCCCTTCAACTGCCATCCCTGGCACCCTTTTGGGCACTTTTGAGTACAACGTCGATGCCAAGTTTGCTCTCCAGGAGTTCCCTATCAAGCAGGTCGACACGAAGAAGAAGCCTGTTTCCTTCGTCAAGTTCGAAGTCCTTTCGAACCATGGTAACTCTGATTTCACCTGCTTGTACCGAATTCGTGTCCATGGTATTCCAGCGAATCAGCATGAGTAATTACAACAGAGGTTTGAATGACCGCACTACCAAAACCAAAACCAAAACCAGCACTAACACCTGTTCACTTCACGTGAAGCGTGTAGCATCCCGTGTAAAGTAGCACATTTGGGCATAGTCTAAGCATCCGCCTCCACCGACGCCTGTCGGGAATCCTGACTTGACACAAGACTCTTACTGACACCCATCATTGATATATACATTCCAGCATTGATCCAGTTTACCAGATAATATACGCATGTCCAGAACTAGTAGAAAAATAAACCCTCAAACAACAAAGGCTAATGAAAGCGGTTGTTCGTCATGCAGGACCCGAGTTTGGAAACGTTGAAGAGCACTCCTCAGTTGGCAATTGTACAAGCGCAAGAAAGGTTTGAAAGGCAATTGTTGCATACAATGGTGCAGATGGGTGTGAGAATGCATTGTGAATCGATGAAGGCAGGATCGGTCGTGCATGCAACAGCGCGACGTGCTGAGAACGCGTAGAAGATTGTACGTCGACCGGAAACGGGTGGATGAAGATCCATAATTTTGGCTGCATCGTTCTGTCTTTCACATCGTATTTACTGGGGATTGGTCTAGTTTTATGGGAAATAGAGTATCTATATAGCCTTGTAGCCTCATGCTCAGCTATTTGGTTGTGTCCTATGCTTGTTTGTAACATTCTGTCAGTGGATTTCGCGCTTTTCGCCATGCTGGCAAGGATTCTTGTTCGGACTGATCATTCATGGTAATATTCTCTGGCATTTCGAAACCCGTGTAGTCCCGCTCAAGGTTCCACTCGAACACGTGCTACGAGAAGTTTCGTCTGACCTAGCGGCGTGCGAGAGAACCCATCGGGAAGTACCAAAATGGCGTCTGCTAAGCTCTCCGACACCGTTCGGAATCTCTCTCACAGCACCTTCAGTGCTGCGAATGCATCGTCTACGGCCCCGACATGGGTACCCGATGATGAGGTTGAGACGTGCATGATCTGCTTTGTGCCATTCACCATGTTCAATCGGCGCCACCACTGCCGAAACTGTGGTTTTATTATCTGCAACTCGTGCTCTCTGAGACGTCATGTGCTGCCTCATGCCGGCTCGAGCCCGGTTCGTGTCTGTGATCGATGTGTGGTGGACTTGGGCATTGCCGGTGAGCGGCCCGCAACTGTGGCTGGTGCTCCAGCGGGCGCAAATGTCGCGGGTGGTGGAGTCGTGCCAGGATCCAAGCTCTCGCCCATTGATCAGTATACTTTCACGACACCAGATGGTGAGACCTTGCCTCCCGTCTCGAGTCTTGCAGGTGCTGGCTGCGTGGATCCGGCCACCTTGCCTAGTACTGCGGACCCTTCGAAGAACACCGCAAGTGCAGGCGTGATCTCTTCGCTGACGTCGCAAATCCTGGGTGTTTTGGATGTCCCAGCGTGGACCTACGCCGTGAAGCCATTCACCAGCCATGGAAGCTCTGTGAGGATAGGACGATGCCTCGTGCGCGTTTTGGAGGCCAAGAATCTCAGAATTCCTGGTATACAGGCATCTGCAAAGGCGCTGGAGGCGCTTTCCTTCAGTGAGGATAGTCCATATCAGTACACGGTCGTCGCCCGCGTTGGTTCTGGGTCAGCCGCTCGCACGGCCTTTTCAAAGGCACGAGCACCGCATTTCCGTCGCAAAGCCGACCAGGAGGGTAGCGTAGAGCAAGCACCGAAAGATTCAGGTATTGATTTGATCAATGCGTATCTGGATGAGGAGACGGCACTCGCCGCGGCTGGTGTTGTACTGTCCAGCTCATCTGTCAACGCCGCACTCACGCGCGCCCGTGCGGCTTCCCTCGCAAACGACCAAGATGCCGAGATCGTGGCCAATTGCGTATGGCCCGAGTCGCTCGTGCTCGACGTGAGTTCGAATGCAGAGTCGCTTCGGTTCGACCTCTACTGCTACAAGGATGCTGCGCAGACTCAGTCAGCGGGAAGTCAAGCAGGCTCAGGTAAATCCTCCACCGCCATCACAGCAGCAGCAGCAGCGGTGTCGGGATCCTCTGCAGCACCCACTAATGCCTCCTCGATGGCCCTCAGCACCGCAGATGTTCCCTCGCTAGCCCCTCGCCCCGTAGTTCCAGTCGGCACTGTGAGTCTGCCGCTCTTTAGTGTCGCGAGTCAAAAGCGCTACCGATTGTGGCTCCGTCTCGATACGCCGCTAGGAGTTAGTGACGATAGAGATTCCTCGGTATCCGACGCCGGAGCGAGCTCGGTCATCGATGCCCCTTCGGATGACTCGGGTGTCCCTGCAGTCTGCGTCGAAGTCCAGTATATTTATAACTCACTCGGTTTCCTCTGGAGCCAGGTCTCAAGTCCGGAGGAGTCGGGCCAGTCTGTGCCTGACGCGGTTGTGGATTCAGACGGTCTCCTGCCGTCGTGGACACAAAGCCAGTCCAATACTCCTGATAGCATAGCATTGCGCAATCAAGCCTTGGTTTCGATGGTGGCTGCGCCTCGCAACTTCTCCATCGCACAGTTCCTGCACGACTACTTTTATTTCCTGTACCACTTCCAGTTTGTTTGGCACATTCTTGACCTCGCCTCGGGTGTTCTTCTGTGGCGGCTGCCGCTCGTGACCCTGTGTGTGTTGGCAGTCATGCTGTACGTCACCTTCAATCCTTGGGCGGCCTTGGTACTGATTCTGGCCTACACCGGGTACCACTTGTATGAGGGCTACCGAGCCGCGTCCAAGTCCAAGACCGAGGCAACTCGACGTAAGGATTCTTCACGCGCTTCGAACGCTGATCTGAGCGCGACCTCTGCATTGATCGCAGCTACCTCGGCACCGGCGGTTTCTCCTCAAGAGGTGGATATGCTGGCTTCTCTGGCGCAGACGCTTCTTCCACCCGACGGTAGCGCGCCCGGATCCTCGTTCCGTGTGAAGGGTGGTGACACTTTGATTCCGCTCAATCCCACGGCGCCCGGTGGCAATCCGGCATCGGTCACCGTGCCGCCGATTCCACCCCCACACGTGCTTTCTGAGCCTGGTCAGGCGGACCGGGCGCTGCTCGCCGTGCTCATCGGTATGTTTGAGCGACTCTTACCGCTGAGCTCGGGAACTCCCATCACGGCGGCGAGTATCCTCGGTCAGCGTGCCAGGTTGCTGACCATTGGTAGGGTTGCAGAGTTCTTCCGTACTGCGACCACCACCGCGGAATCCTTCTGGGCCATCTTCCATTGGTCCAATCCTACACTCTCACTGTCCGTCTCGGTCTGTGTTGCGTTCTGGCTCGTATTAGCCCTCATTGGGTCTCAGGCACCGCTTTGGTTTATGATCGTCGCCGCACCGATGATCGTGCGCTCGAAACAGTTCCGGCTCCAGACCCAGGCCATTAGAGGCTTGCTTAGATGGTCGACAACGAGGTGATGAACTGTGAGGTGAGCAAGTCTAGATGGTTGTGTTACTGACGTGTCATGCAACGCCAGCCTGTTGTTATCTTATAAATGAATCCCTGGAGGGAAGCGAGACAGCTGCAAGTAGGTAGGGGTGCTAGAACATTCCCAAAATAAAGTGAAACTGAGATGATGCTTCAATGTTAGGACTGATCATAACGCAATGTGTATTAGCTTATTAACTGTAGTAGCATTATAATCGCATCCGGCCAAGAAACCACAAGACAACACCAACCAGGAGGACAGAATTCGATATCTAGACTAAGAGGAGCCTCCAAACACCACCCCAACGACATCGACGCATCATCAAGCAACCACTGTTTGACTGAACAAGTAGCAATGCGACAGGAGCGGAGCGACCAATACCTCTACATAACTGGTATCAAAGTGAGCGATTTGGTGTTCCTGCTTCCGATGACACGACTGTGGTGATGGTAGCCGCCTCAAGTTTCTCTGCCTCAGGTTCGTCCTGTTCCGATGTGCTCTGCCCGAACTCCCGAGGTACTCACCCTTCACTCACCACCACCTCCTTTCTCCGCAATCTCTTCTTACGTCTTGTTTGTGCGACCGAACAGATCGGCTGGGTCATGACCGCCAACCTGTTTCACTAGATATTTGTCGCTATCCGCCACCCGAGCCTTTGCTAGAAGTACTAGTCTGGATCTAACCTCCTCCTCACAATTCCAGGCCCTTGGACGCGCCCAAGTCCTGAACAATTCCCTGCCCTCCATCCTATAGTGGTGCTCGTTCATCTGCACCACCAAATCGAGTACTGCTACCAGAAACCTCATTTGGGCCGGGAAGTCTCTCGCCGTGAGTCTTTCACCCCTCCACTTCTTCGCATCCAGCATCCTGCAGAGCGTCCTGTGCTCATCCATATGCTCTACGAGCTTGCGCCGCACATCCCTAACAGTCTCAATGACGCTGATGTGTACGCCCTCTTTCTTTCTCAGTGCTGACACAACGTCAAACAGCCGGGAGTAAGAGGTTGGCACCACATCCGGATCCATCGTCACCGACATGAGCTCACTCAGCTTGAGATCCTCAATCTGTTTGTACAGATGTTCCTCTTGGCTCGTACACAGCTGACTCCAGTACGCGTCCCAAACTATCCGGCCCTCAGTCGTAGTGGAGCCCACGTCGTGAAGCTTCATCTCAGCGATGTCTCGTCTTCTGGCCTCAACGTCGGTCATCTTCATCCGAGCTTGACGCATCCATCGTCTTGCCGCTTCCATTCTCGCGTACTCCTCCCTCAGCTCCGGCCCGAATGGATCTCGCACACGTTGCCAGAGTTTGCCATCGCAGAGCTTACGTGGCGTCTCAGAAGATGAGGAAATCCCCTTGAATGTCGGATTTTGGCTAGTGCGCGGCCGCTCATACGCGACGCTGGGCTCCGGAATTGACTCTGCCAAGTGAATGCTCTCATCGTCGCTACTGTTAACCGTCCTGCAGGTCGTGGTCACGCACTGTTGCAATGACTCCGCGACGGGACTCAACTTCGCTTGTTCTTCTTTCGCCAATTCCGCCTGCTTCCGCATCTTGACGCCGGTGCAGGTTTGACGACATCCTTCCTCGGGTCCTTGCGCATCCAGGGAGTTGGTTGTTGCTTGCTTACTCATGGAGAGTGATGAAGGCTGTTAACCTAATTCAGATGCGTCAATTCATGTTTCTACCCTGATCCGGTTAAGCCATTTTAAGTGGAACCGGCCAAATTGCACACAAAATGACGCCTTTCGGCGCCTTGGTGGCTGTCAATGCACAAGTGTTTCCTCTCTACCTCGTCGCCCAGCTCCCTCAGCAGTTCAACCTGCTGCACTTCGTATTATCAGGAGCGCTGCGTACTCGGCATCGCAGGTGCTCGTCGACGCATTGTCCCATTTCTCTGATCCCCACGAATATAATACTACTCCCCACCCTCAATCACCAGTCTGCATCCGTGTGCACTTTGACCTGGATCCTGTTCCTCTTGAGCTTCAGCTCAGGAGTCTTTGCTACAGACGCAACCCGCATAGCCGCCAGTTCCCAGACTTCCTTGGTGACCCTACATGTGTGCCTCGCAAGTAGTCCCGTGTAGTAGGCAACATCCGGCCGTGTCGCTCCAGCCAGGTTTTGTGTATATCTACGCCGAAGAGATCCTTTCACTCACAGCTGTCAATGTTCGGGGTTCTCTCTGCATTCGCAATCGCTCTCTGTGCTGGTCAACCTGCTTTACCCAGGATATATGTTGTGTCGCCCTGGTCTGTGATCTGCCGCTCCTCAGCGAACTTTCGTTTGATTTCGAGGATGTCATCCACATACACTGCCGCAACAACCGTGTCCTCCCCTCTGCCCTAAGTGAGCTCGAGTCAGTGATGGGTCATCCGGACGCGGGACCGACCTATTACTCCCGGCTGCCTGCCTGATGTCTTGTCGGCACTGAAGGAGAAAGAAGACCTGCATATTAGCGCTAGTGAGACGGTTAGAGATGCGCTACGCACGCTCGTGGAGCACATGGGCGGGCGAATGCGGGATGTTTCTACCCTGATCCGACGCTCCGTAGGATGCTGAAAGATCTCTTGCTGACGTTGAGTGAATTCCCCGAACAAATATGGCGGTAACACTCGAGATGCAGAACCAGTGGTAGTGAAGGACGCAGGCTAGTATCAGGTGGAGCCCAAGGATTTGTTCAAGCTCTTGGGACGCCCAGGGGTCTATTCAAGCTCTTGGGATGCCCAGCCTTTATCAAAGAGCTGAGCAGTGTTTCTCCAGCGACGTCACTTCCGCGAGCAGCGTATATATCCCTTTTTGTCCCCCAGGGGGGGGGTGGATGGGTTTAATCACTCATTCATTCCCCAGCTCTGGGGGACTCAGCTAAACTTGAAAATATACAGAGAAGATTAGCAATTTTGGTCTGCACAAGAATCCATCACAACAATCGAGAAGAGTACCCGTTTTTTTTTCTTGTTCACCAGGTGGATGGGTTTACTCAGATTCTCACTCACTCACTCACTCACTCACTCACTCACTACTTCACTCACTCACTATTGGTGATGCTTTGGTGATGAGATACGTCTTGTGGATTTTGGTTTAGTCAAACCATCAGCCTTCATAATAGTACCGTATAGACTTAGGGTATAGGACATATCCCTCACATGATAAACCTTAGTAGCCATGTGTGACAATGCTTTGAACACCAGCCTTCGAGGTAGCAACCTGAAGTGCAGGCATGTTATCCACGCCCAACACTGGCTTGTCAACTTGTGAGAGAAGTTCGCCCAATACAACAACAACATGTTCAATCTTCCTGACTGCCAAGTGCATGGCTAAGTACTCCACCTCTTGAGAACTGGGAGCAACATGAGACGTTTTCTTTATAACCGCATCGGGCTAAAAGGCTACTAGACATAGAACCAGGGGGGCCGGAATACCTAGACTAAGAGGTATAGAGACTGCTCCTTTTTGGCACCTAGAAGCAACGTTTTCTTAGCCTTCTATGCAACCAAAGAATTTCCAACATAAATCACATAACCGAGCACCGACTTTTTATCGGACAGACCCGCTAGACTGGCATCAGACCAAGCACTTATCCTCAGGTCTGCACCGGCTTAGGCTTAAAGCTGAGCCCTAGGTCCGGATATTCCCGTACGTAATACCAAACTCTCCGGGCAAAGGCGATATGGGCCTGAGTGGGATTCGAAGCCACCCTGGAGAGAAGATGGACCACGTATGAAATATCAGGTCTGCAACATCTCTCAATATATGCCAGGGT
>Ga0180217_1000212_pt1 | contig 114995 bp, 108 predicted proteins | sample eDN3rd37CBELigOP_FD_128521 | JGI IMG/M metagenome (GOLD analysis project Ga0180217, IMG submission 128521) | Enriched Organic Plus compost microbial communities from Emeryville, California, USA - eDNA 3rd pass 37_C BE-Lig OP (version 2) (version 2) ... | reverse complement strand
CCTGCAAGGTTCTCGGCCAGCATCGTTCGACCCAGCGCAAGAAGCCGCACGGCCGACCCGATGAAGAGGCATTGACCGCCGACATTATCCGGCTCGCTTCCCGGTATGGCCGCTATGGCTATCCGCGAGGAGGGGACGACCACCACGCCCTTCGACATGGCGGTCATGAACCAGATCGACCGTTTCCATCTGGCTCTTGCCGCGCTCCGCCGCCTGCCGCAGTTCGCCGAGCGCTCGGCGCAGGTCGCCGCCGCACTCGAAAGGAAGCTGGATGAGCACAGGATCCATGTTTGCGAGCACGGCGAGGACATGCCGGAAATCCGCAGCTGGTCATGGCCCTACAGCACAGCGGCCGAAGCCGGTGACTGATGGGCGATGCGCTCCCGGCGCACCGGTTCCTCCGTCGTCAAGTCATCGCATCATTCAAGGCGGCAAGGCGTTTCGGAGAAAGTCCTGCGTCAGGCGGCCAGCAGACGCTGGCGCAGGCGTGCGAGATGGGTGACACCGATGCCGATGGAGGCGAGGTAGGGTTCGACGCCGCGATAGCGCGTGTCGATATGGTCGAGCAGCGTGGCCATGGTCTGCGGCTGCGAGGCTAGCATCTCCTCGAGCGTCTCGCTATCCAGCCCGCGTGCCTGCGCGCGGCCGCGCAGATAGTCGATCAGGCCCGGCGCGAGGATGCCGGTCAGCGAATAGTCCTCGATGATGGTGTCCCGGTCCACGCCAGCCACCAGAAGCAGGAGCGCGGCGATCACGCCCGTCCTGTCCTTGCCCGCCGTGCAGTGGAACAGCACCGATCCCGCTTCCTCCTCCGCGATGAGCCCGATGACCCGGGCGATCGCGGGGCCGCACTGGTCGATCGCGTCGCGATAGTGCTCGGCCATGCGGAAGCGGCTGGCCCTGCTCCGCATCATCGCGATCGGCGCAAGGGCGGCGAAGATCGGCACGTTCACGTAGCGGATGGCGGAGTGCGAGGCGAACGGATTGGGCTGCTCGGCGAGTTCCTGGTCGCCCCTGAGATCGATGACGAGACGCAGGCCCTGCCCGGCAAGCAGTTCCATGTCGTCGCGGGTCAGCGCGTGCAGGCTGTCGGCGCGAAGGTGGCTGCGCCAGCGGGTGCTCGTACCCCCGGCCGTCATGTAGCCGCCGATGTCGCGGAGATTGTAGGCGCCCTGGACGGCGATCTGGCGGGAATAGGGAAGCGATGTCATTTCAGTCCCGATTTCATGAAGGATTCGATGACCTGCCTTTGCAGGATGAGATAGATGACGAGGATCGGCAGGCTGGCAAGCGTCGCGGCGGCCATCAGCGCGCCCCACAGATTGCCCTCCTGCGCCATGAACATCTGCAGGCCGATCTGCACCACCGAGTTTTCGATCTTGCGCGACAGCAGCAGCGGCCAGAAATATTCGTTCCAGGCCGAGATGAAGGCAAGCACGGCCAGCGAGGCGATCGCCGCGCGCAGGTTCGGCGTCACGATTTCCCACAGGATGCGCCAGTGCTTCGCGCCGTCCATGCGCGCGGCCTCGATCACCTCGCGGGGAAACGACTTCATCGCATTGTAGAGGATGAGCACCGCGAAGGCCGCCGCCGCATTCGGCACGACGAGCCCCGTCAGCGTGTCGAGCAGGCCGAGCCTCGTCGCGAGCACGTAATTGGGGATCATCGTCACCTGAAACGGCACCAGCCAGCTCAGCGCGATCAGCGCATGAACGGTGCCGGAGAAGCGGAAGCGCCAGCGGGTGAGCGCATAGGCCGCGAGCAGGCCGGTCAACACCTGGAGCGCGGCGGTGGCGGCGGCCATGACGACTGTGTTCGCCAGCATGCGGAACATCGGCAGGCTCTCGAGCACCAGCCGGTAGTTCTCGGGCGAGGGAGCGGACGGCCACAAGCTGCTGGAGAAGATGTCGTTGGCCGGGCGCAGCGAGGTCGCCACCATCCAGTAGATCGGCAGGACCGCGACCAGCGAAAGCAGGATCATCGTCCCGTGCAGCGCGGCCTTGCGCGAAAGCCTGCGCACGTCGAACGGCCGGGCGGGCGCGGCCGCCCGGGCGGCCTCGATGTCAATTGTCATGGAAACTGTACCTTCTCATCAGCTTCAGGCAAATGAAGGCGATCAGCGCGAAGCCGGTGAAGACGATCATGCCGGCGGCCGAGCTCAAGCCCGCGGCGAGCGTCTCGAAACCATATTCCCACAGCAGGAAGAACACGTTGGTGGTGGACTTCAACGGTCCGCCATTGGTGAGCACGTTGATGTAGACGAAGCTCCATTGCGCGCCGAAAAGGATGGTCATCATGGTGATGAGCAGGATCGTCGGCGAGAGCAGCGGCAGGCGGATGTCGCGGATGATCTGCCATGCGCTCGCCCCGTCCATGCGCGCCGCCTCGACATAGGAGCGGTTGATGCCGGCATTGGCGGCGGAAAAGAGCAGGGTCGAAAAGCCGATCAGCTTCCAGCCGGTGATCCATACCAGCGTGCCGAGCGCATAATCCCTGTCGATCAGGAAACCGATCTTGTCGAAGCCGAGGCCGGAGAGCGCGTGGTTGACGAGGCCGTGATCCTCATTGAGCAGCCAGCGCCACAGGATCGCGGCGACCACCGGCGCGACGATCATCGGCAGGAAGATGAGCGTGCGATAGACATTTCGCAGCGGCCCGGCGAGGTCCTGCGTGAGGATGGCGACGGCGAGCGGCAGGACCACCGAGAGCGGCAGCAGGCCGAGGATATAGAAGAGCGTGTTCCACAAGGCCCGCCGCATGTCCGGCAGCGTCATCAGCCGCTGGTAGTTTTCGAGGCCCACAAACGTCTTCGGCGCCGTCGGCAGCATGTTCCATTTATAGAAGGAAAGCTGGAACGCCTCGATCAGCGGCAGATAGACCCATACTGCGAGGATGAGCAGCACCGGCGCGAGATAGAGCCACGGCACGGCCGCCCTGGCGGTGAAGGCAAGGGCGCGGGGCGCGACGGGAAGCCCGTCGGCAGCCGATCCGGGTCCTGTTATGGCAATGGTCGTCATGGCAGCGCTTCTCGATTGGCTGCGCGGGAGGAAGACCCTCCCGCGCAGGTTCGGGTTGGCATCAGTCCTGCGGCATCAGCGCCTGGGCCTGCTCCTGCGCGATCGCAAGCACTTCCAGCGGATCGTCCTTGCCGAAGATCGCCTCGCGCACGCCGTCCATCATGATCCTCTCCACCTGCCGGTAGTCGGGGCCGGGGAAGGCGACGTTGGCGGTGAGGCGGTCGAGCTGCTCCAGATTGGGCTGGATCATCGGGTTCTGCTTCACCCATTCGCCGAGATATTGCGGATCGTCGAGGATGTCGGTGCGCAGCGGCAGGTAGCCGATCTTCGAGGTGATGACCGTGTAGGCGTATTTGCTGGTGAGGAATTTCAGGAGCTCGTAAGCAGCGCGCTGCTTGACCGGGTCCTTGGAGAAGGTGAAGAGCGCGCTGCCCGAATTGGTGGGCTTGGTCGGCTTGTCGCCGAAGCCCGGCATGGCCGCCACGCGCAAGTCGAACTTGTCCTTGGCCGACTTCTGGAGGCTCGCCATCAGCGCGCTCGTATAGAGGAACATGCCGAGATTGCCGCTCGCCATCGTATCGGCATGGCTGCCGAGGTCGATGCGGGCATGCGCGCCATTGTCGACCATCTGGCGCAGCTTGACGACGGCTTCCGCCGCCTCGCCCTCGCCGAAAGTCACGCGATTGCCGTCGCGCACATTGCCGCCATTCGACATGATGATCGCCTGATAGACGAAGGTGCCGTCGACGGGGCCGTAGGCGCCGGGGAAGAAGCCGTGCTTGCCGGTCTTTTGCGAGATGGCGATGCCCGCCGCTTCCACCTCGTCCCAGGTCCTGGGCGGCTTGTCGGGGTCGAGCCCCGCGGCGCGGAAGAGATCGGCATTGTAGTAGAGGATCGGCGTCGAGAACGTATAGGCCAGACCATAGGTCTTGCCGTCATAACGACCGAGTTCCAGGCCCTGCGGGATCAGGCTCGAAAGATGCGCCTTGAGCTCGGCCTCCGGCACCATGTCCTCCAGCGCGTTCGCGCCGATGTCGGTCGCCAGATAGATGAGGTCGCGGAAGGGAAGCTGCGCCACGTCCGGCTGCTGGCCGGCGACGATGTCGGCCTGGATGCGGGTGAAGATGTCGGAGACGACGACCGGAAGCGCTTCCACCTTGATGTTGGGGTTCTGCGCCTCGAATTCCGCGATCATCTCGCGGGTGGCGTCGGCGCCGGCATTCGCCGCCGCCAGATTGTAGTTGTAAAAGGTGATGGTCACCGGCTCGTCAACGGAGGCGGCCATTTCGGCATGGGCCGCGACCGGCCAGAAGGCCGTGGCGGCGGCAAGCGCCGTGATCTGCTTGAGGATGGATCGGCGGTTCATCGGTTCTGTTCCTGAAAGTAGAGGGATCATTCGGCCGCGAGTTGCATGACGGCCTTGCGCAGCATGTCGAGCGGATAGACGTTCAGTTCCTCGCGGTTCGACGGCTGCGGCACGAAGGCGACGGTGAGCCCGGTCCTGCGCACGGTGCAGATGCCGAAGGACGCGCCCTTGACCATGCGCAGGACATCGGTGCGCAGGAGGTCGGTCGCCGCGTGCTGGCCCATGCCGACCACCACCATGATGCCGTTCCACATCGAGACGCGGTCGTGATGGATATGGCCGCTCAGTATGCCGAGAATGGTGCGGCCCTTCTGCATGCGGTCGCGCAGCAGGGTGCCCAGCCTTTCGCTGTCCTCGAGGCGGATCGCGCGCCACGGCGCCTCCGCCGCGGTCTCGTCGAGGGCCGGCGCGTGATGCGAGACGATCAGCTTGGGAAGGTCCGCATGGCGATCCAGGGCCTCTTCCAGCCAGGCGAACTGCTCGTTCTCGATCGTGCCGCCGATAAGGCCGGGCGAGGTGGAATCGAGCGTGATGATATGCACGCCGTCGATCACCGTATCGTGGTCGTAGGGCGCTTCCGGACCGGTCGCCTCCACGCCCATGCCTTCATAGAAGCCGGGCCGCGTGTCGTGGTTGCCGAGCGCATAGACGACCGGAAGGCCGCTCCGCTCCATGATCGCCTTCAGACGACGGAAGCTTTCGGCATCGCCGCGATTGGTCAGGTCGCCGCTGGCGACGATGAAGCTCGGACGCGGTTCCACTTTGGCGACGTCGGCCAGGATCTGCTCGAGCGTTTCGACCGTGTCGCTGAAGAGGTGGGTGTCGCCGGCATCGCCGACATGCAGGTCGGTCATATGGATAAAAACTGTCTGTTCCATTTGCTGTCTCCTTCGAGGGGGATGGGTTGGGTGACGGAGGCTTCCGTGATCGGCTCGACGCGGCGCCCGTCGCGCATGGTGAAGAGATGCAGCGCCGATGCCGGAACAGCGAGGTGCAGCGGGCCGTCCGGGAGGGAGGTTCCGCCGGGCAGGGAGATCGAGACCGGCATGCCGGCGGCCGTGCCGTGCAAGTGAAGCTCGCTGCCGAGATCCTCCTGCAACTCGGGCATGAAGGGGAGCGCGCTCGGCGTGCCTGACGCCGCGAACCGGAGCGCGGCGGGGCGCACGCCGAGGACGACCTCCTCGTCTTTTGGCAGCGCCCAGCGAGTGGTCGGGCAGGGCTGGCTGCCATCGGCAAGCACCACCCGGCCATGGGAATCGACGCGGCCCGAAAACATGTTCATCGGCGGCGCGCCGAGGAATTCCGCCACGAAGCGGCTGGCCGGGCGCTGATAGACCTCGCCCGGCGAACCGATCTGCTCGATGCGGCCCTCGCTCATGACGATGAGCTTGTCGGCAAGCGTCATCGCTTCCACCTGATCGTGGGTCACGAAAATGCTGGTGGCGCGCAGCTCGCGGTGCAGCCGCTTGATCTCCAGCCGCATCTGCAGCCGCAGCTTGGCGTCGAGATTGGAAAGCGGCTCGTCGAACAGGAAGACCTTGGGCGAGCGGATCATCGCCCGGCCCATCGCCACGCGCTGGCGCTGCCCGCCGGAGAGTTCGCCCGGCTTGCGGTCGAGCAGCTTGCCGAGCTCCAGCATGTCGGCGATTGCCGCGACCCGCTTCTGCCGCTCCGCCTTCGGCACGCCCGCCACCTTGAGCGCGTAGCCGATATTCTGCGCCACGCTCATATGCGGGTAGAGCGCGTAGTTCTGGAACACCATCGCGCAGCCGCGCTCACCGGGCTCCATATTGTTGACGACGGTGCCGTCTATGGCGACCACGCCGGCGCTGATGTCCTCCAGCCCTGCGATCATGCGCAGCAGCGTGGACTTGCCGCAGCCCGACGGTCCGAGGATGACGACGAATTCGCCGGCTTCGATCGTGCAGTCGATGCCGCGCACCGCGAGCGTCTTGCCGTAGAATTTCTGCACTGCTCTGATATCGATCATGCCCATCGCGGCGGTCCCGTTCGTCCTTCGTCGGGGATCGATTAGAGGGCCGGATTGAAGCGCGGATGACAGGTTTCGAACGCTGTTCGGAATCGCGGCGCGGAGAAAGCGGCTGTTTGCGTCAGGAATTGCGATGGTGCGAGGGCTCGGGAGGATGGGCGAACATCGGCACCGCCACGGCGACGATATGCGCCACGATCGCGTCCGCGCTGTCGAGGGGGAAAGCGGGTCCCGTCAGCGCACGTGTCCGCGGGCGTGCCGATAGTACCTGCGTGCGGATGGCCAGCACGCAGGCGATGCGCCAGCCGATCTCGGCATCGCTGAGCCATGGAGCATGGCTCCTGAAATGCGGAACGAACTGACGGTGGTGCTCGACGCCGAGGACGATGCTGCGATAGATTTCCGGATGCTGGGTCGACTTGGCCGACTGGGTCAGGTGGGCCAGCACCCGATGGCTGGAAGACGGGTCGAGCGCCCAGCGCACGGATGGCGCGACCATCGCCTCGATGATGTCGGCGAGGCGGGGCGGCTTCGGCGCGCTCCTGGCGAGCGCCCTGTTGAGTAGAGAGAGTCTTTCGGCGTTGAGGCGCTGATAGACGCGTTCCGCCACCGTGACGAGAAGCTGTTCCTGTCCGCCGAAATGGTAGCTGACGGCCGAGGCCGTCGTGTTGGCGCGCGCGGTGATCTTGCGCAGCGTGGCCGCGTCGAAATGGTCGGCCTCGCAGATGACCTGCTCGCAGGCCTTCATGATTCTCTCAGCGGTATGCGACGATTTCCCTGCCATCGGGCTGACCTTTGATTACGATCTGCCTTCCTAGCGGACTTCCATGATGGCTGTGTGATGGTCGCGACAGCAGCGCGGATTGGCGTTGCCGCAGGCTGGTCGCCACGACTATGCCGGAACGTATGTCAACCTGATCACGTCCTCGCCGATACGGTCGCTCGCGGTGAGGCGCAGTCTGGGCTGCGGACTGGCGAAGAGCGGCTTGCCGCCGCCGAGCACGACGGGATGGATGTACAATCGATACTCGTCCACAAGGCCCAGGTCGCTCAGGCTTCCCGCCAGCTCCGGTCCGGAAACTTCAATCACCCCGTCGAGCCGGGCCTTCAGCCCGCGTATCGTCGCCTCAAGATCATCCTCGACAAGGGTGGCGTTCGGGCCGACAGACTTCAACGAGCGCGAAACGACCCATTTGGGCTTGCTCCGCCACGCCGCCGCATAGTCACGTTCCGCCTCGTCCCACCCGGGATCATCTTCGTCCCAGTAACGCATCACCTCGTACATGCGGCGACCGTACACGCTGCCGGCCAGTTCGCGCACATCATCGATGAAATGACGAAAAAGCACAGGATCGGGCGCAAACGCCATGTGGTCGACATAGCCGTCCAGCGACTGGTTCAATGCAAAGACGAGTCTCGCCATATGCGATCTTCTCCCCCGGAGAATGCCGAAGGTATGCGGAAAGGAGGCGGGCTACAATCCGGCTGCCGTCCAAGGCGCCCCGGCCGCGCGTAGATGAACTTTGCCTGACACGCGCGCTTGCGAGCAGCTTGTTCTCAAAACAGGCCGGAAAACGCAATCGACAAAGTCTACCGGTTTTGTAGATTATCCTGATGGAGGATGACATGATCCTGTACCATCAGTCGGCTGCGCGCCACGAAAGCCGTTTCCGTCCGGCATTTTTCGGCGCGATGTCGGGCCTGTTCGCCCACATCACGTTCTACGCGGCGCTCGGCTTTACGGGCGCCGTGGTGCTGGGAGTTTTCGCGTAGCCGCATGGGGCCGGCTGCAATGTACTGTGTGTCCAGAAGCCATTGCCGAGGAGGACGACATGCAGATCGCCTTCACCGCCCATCCGCTTCCCGTCGCAGGCCAGCGCGCATTCTTCTTCAATCCCGACAGCTACCGGGCGACCCTGCGCAAGCTGGACCATTCCGGCTTTTCCGGCTTTGTCGTCGATGATGCGGGCGGGTTGCTTCCGAACCTCGACCTCGCCGCCGATGTGGGGCGTCAGACGGCCCGCCTGTCGGTGATCGCCACCCATTGGCCGGACGTGATGAGCCCGGTCATTTCGGCGCGCCAGCTTTCCTATCTCGACAATCTGGTCGGCGGGCGGCTTTCGCTGCGGATCGTGGCCGACCACGAGGCGGCCGAGGAAGGCGGCGCGCATGAAACCGCCTGCGCGCGCGTCGACGAATATCTCACGCTGCTCAAGCGCCTGTGGGCGAACGATCGCCCTTTCGACCATGAAGGCAGGTTCTACAGCCTTCGCAACGGCTTCGTCGCCGAGAAGAGCGCGCAAGGGGCGGCCATCGCCATCCGCATGTCGGGCCGCACCGGAACCGCGGTGCAGGTGGCCGCCCGCCACGCCACCGTCTTCGAGCTGACGCATGGTTCAACCTACGAGGTCGCACGGCAGATGGACCGCGTCCAGGCTGCGGCGCGCAGCTTCGGGCGGGCGGACAAGATCAGCTTTGCCCTTACCGTGCCGATGGAGCGGATCTATGCGGTGATCTCCGGCGGCCAGCCCGCCGCGGCGAATATCGCGATCTACCTGCTTCCCTTCGCGGAGCTCGGCATAAGCGAGTTCGTCATCACCGGCTTCGGATCGGACGCGGTCATGCGGCTGATCGGAACCGATGTGTCGATGCTGCTCGCCAATACGCTCGAGCGGCATTCCGGCAGGCCGTCGGCTGCGGATGCAGGAGAAGCTTCCGGCGTGCTGCACCTGAGCTGATCGAAACCGTTGTGGCGCCGGTCATACGGCGCCGCGCAATGCTCCCACGCAAGTAACCCTCCGGCCGCGATCCACTTCGCGGAATCAGGAGAGGTGAGGCTGCCGCCGACCCCTTCGAAGCGGGACGCGAGCATGCCTGAAACGCAGGATCGGAGGGAGGCCTTTTCTCTCCGCAGCGAGGGATTGGAATAGCAATCCTTATTAAGTCTATAAAGAAAGTGTAATTTAGGAGGTAGATGAACACGCACCGGAGGGAACGGTGGCATTTACCCCGACAGAACAGCTCTATGCCGCCGCAAGCTCCGCTCCGCGGGTCGCAAAGGCCAGGAGCGGGACCGACAGGCGGGGCGGCTTTCACTGGTCCGTCGCCCGGCGCGCGGTGACGCCGCTGCTGCTCATTGCGCTGTGGCAGTATGCAGCGGCCGTCGGCTGGGTCGATCCCGCCGTGCTGGCGCCGCCCTCGCAGGTCTGGGCCACTTTCGTGGAGCTGGCCGGTACGGGCGAAATCCTCTCGCATGTCCTCATCTCGCTGCAGCGGGTCCTGCTCGGACTGGCCATCGGCGGCTCGGTGGCCATCGTGCTCGGGCTCACATCGGGCCTGTCCCGGCTGGGCGAGGAGGCGATCGATCCGCCGCTGCAGATGATCCGGGCGATGCCTTCGCTCGGCACCGCGCCGCTGCTGGTCATCTGGCTGGGCATAGACGAGGGCGTGAAGGTGGGGCTGGTGGCGATCGGCGTCGTCTTCCCGCTCTACATCAATCTCTACAAGGGCATTCGCGGCATCGACCGGCGCTTTGCCGAGCTCGCGCAGATGTGCGGCGCGAGCCACCGCGAGCTGCTGACCCGCGTCATTCTGCCCGGCGCGCTGCCGTCGGCGCTGGTCGGCATGCGCCTGTCGCTGGGCATTGCATGGCTCAGCCTTGTCATCGGCGAGGGCATCAATGCGCAGGGCGGCATCGGCTATCTCGTCGCGCAGGGCCGCAATGCGCTCCAGACCGACTGGATCATCCTCGGCCTCGTTCTCTACGCCATCCTCGGCCTGCTGATGGAGGCGGTGGTGCGCCTTCTGGAATGGCGGCTGCTGCCCTGGAACAGGGGGTTCCTCAAATGAATATCGCATTCAGCCGCGCGTCGGTGGCCCGATCGCAGGCACCTGGCCTCAGCGCCGTCGATGTCCGCAAGGATTTTGGCGACCGAACCGTCCTCGACGGGGTGAACCTGTCGATCCCGCAAGGCGAGATCGTCGCCATCGTCGGCGAATCCGGCTGCGGGAAGAGCACGCTGCTGCGGCTCTTCGCCGGGCTGGACACGCCCACCTCGGGCACCGTCGGCGTCGACGGCGCGGTCTCCATCGCCTTTCAGGATTCGCGGCTGCTGCCGTGGCTGCGGGTCTGGGAGAACGTCGCGTTCGGCCTGCCGCATTCGCGGGATGCGCGCCGGGCGCAGGCGCTCGCCGTGCTGGACGAGGTCGGCCTCAGCCGTCTTTCCGATGCGTGGCCGTCAACCCTGTCCGGCGGGGAGGGGCAGCGCGTGGCGCTGGCGCGCGCGCTGATCCGCCAGCCTTCCGTGCTGCTGCTCGACGAGCCCTTCGGCGCGCTCGATGCGCTCACCCGCATCCGCATGCATGCGCTGCTTCTGAACCTGTGGCGCAAGCACGGCTTCACCGTCGCGCTGGTGACCCACGATGTCGACGAGGCGCTGACGCTGGCCGACAGCGTCGTCGTGCTCGGCGAGGGCAAGGTGCTCGACCAGTTCTCCCTCGAGGCGAGCCATCCGCGCAACCGCCTCGACCCCACATTCGGCCGCCTGCGCGAGCGCGTGCTCGTCCAGCTCGGCGTGCCCGCCATCTGACCAGATCGAAGGACAAGATCATGACCGCCAGTTCTCTTCCCCTCCGCCGCCGCGTCGTGGCGCTCGGCACCGGGCTCGCCGCGCTGCTGATGAGCTCCGGCGCCTTTGCCGAGGATGTCGTGCTCAAGGTCGGGGTGCCGCAGGCCTTCGGCTATTTCGCCGCCCTCTGGCAGAAGAACGTGCAACTGCCCGGCGTGAAGGTGGAGTACAAATATTTTCCCAACAGCGCCGACCTGAACGACGCGATCCTGTCCGGCGCGGTCGATATCGAGGACCAGGGCGAGATCGGCCCGATCCAGATGGCGGCCAACGGCTCGAAGAACAAGGTCGTGGCCTGCACCGGCTCCAACGGGCGCAACACCAACCTGATCGTGCGGCCGGAGGTGCAGGCCAGGACCTTCGCCGACCTGAAGGGCAGGCGCATCGCCTATGCGCAGAACAACAACCACAAGCTGTTCATCGTGCACCTGCAGAAGGCGCATGACGTCAAGGACGAGGACATCACCTCGCTGAACATCCTCGGCGCCGAGGCGGTGGCGGCCTTCGTCACCGGCCAGGCCGATGCGACCTCGCAGAACTCGCCCACCGCCGCGCAGATCCTGGAGAAAGTGCCGGGAAGCTATGTTCTGGCGCGCGGCGACCAGTACGACATCACCAATCTCTACTGCATCTTCGCCACGCCGAACGCGGTGGAGAAGAAGGCCGACGCGATCCGCGCCTTCATCGGCGAATATGAGAAGATCATCAAATGGGCGAAGGCGAACCCCGACGAATATGTGAAGCTCGTCGCGCCGAAGCTGGGCGTCTCGGAAAATGCCGTCCGCACCGCGCTGGACAACAATTCCGACGGCCTCGCGCTTATCGATGACGCGTTCCTCGCCGAGAAGCAGGTCTATGCCGACGAGATCTTCGAGACCGGCATCATCCGCAAGCGGCTGGACGTTCGCGACCTCTTCCTGACGGATTTCAATGACGCGATCGCCGCGCCGGTCGCGCCGCAGGTGAACCAGTGAGCGCCGCCGGACGATCCGCACGGTTCGGTGTCTGGGCACCGCACCACGGCTATTTCGGCGCCGACAGCCATCCCGACGACCTGCCCGATGCGAGCTACCGGCGCAATCGCGAGGTCGTGGTGGAAGCGGAGCGGCTGGGTTTCGACGCCACGCTGATCGCGCAGCACACGATCAGCACGCGCCACCGGGACTCCGAGGTGATCGAGCCATGGACGGCGTCGGCGGCAATTGCCGAGGCCACCAGCCGCATCGAGATCATCGCCGCGATCAAGCCCTATCTCTACAATCCGGGCGTGCTGGCGAAGCAGGCGATCGGCATTGACCGGATCAGCGGCGGGCGCTTCGCCATCAATCTCGTCAGCGGCTGGTTCGTGCCCGAGATGCAGCAGCTCGGCCTGCCGGTGCTGGATCACGACACGCGCTACGACTATTCCGCCGAATGGCTGGAGATCGTGCGCGGCCTGTTCGCCGGCGACACCGTCACCTATCGCGGCGCCCATGTCGGGGTCGAGGGCCTGACGCTGCGGCCGAGACCCGTGCGTGACGGCGGCCCGACGGTCTATTTCGGCGGTGAGTCCGAGCCGGCGCGCCGGCTGGCCGCCGCGCAGGCCGATGTCTACTTCATCAACGGCCGCGCGCTGCCCGAGACGCGGGCGCTGATCGAGGACCTGTCGCGCCGGCCGCGCACGAAACCGCCGCTGCGCTTCGCGCTGTCGGCCTTCGTCATCGCGCGCGAGACCGAGGACGCGGCCAGGGCCGAACTCGACCATCTCCTGTCGCTCGTGGCGCGCAACAATGTCGGCCACATGAAGTCCGGCACGGATGCCGCCGTGCAGATGATGAAGGTCAATGAAGGCGTGCCGGTCGTCGGCACCAATGGCGGCACCAATGCCGGGCTGGTGGGCAGCTACGAGCAGGTGGCCGAGCGCATCATCGCCTTCCGCGAGGCCGGCATCGACCTCTTCATGATCCAGTTCCAGCCGCTGCTGGCCGAGATGGAGCGCTTTGCGACCCATGTGATCCCGCGCGTGCGCGAGCGGGAGAGCCATCTGGAGGCGGCCCAATGAACGTGCGGCCGTCGCCCCTCCACACAGAAGCGCATGTGATCGCCTCGGACGCGGAAGCGCTCGCGGTGGCTGCGGCCTATGCGGCGCGCATCCGTCCGGGTGCGGCCGCGCGCGATGCCGAGCGAAGGCGGCCCTTCGCCGAGATCGAGGATCTGCGCGCGACCGGCCTGCTCGGCATCACCGTTCCGCGCACCCATGGCGGGCCGGAAGTGTCCATCCGCACGCTGGTCGAGGTTTTCCGCATCATCTCGGCGGCGGACCCTGCGATCGGCCAGATCCCGCAGAACCATTTCTCGCATCTGGACAATATCCGCGCGCTGGGCACGCCCGAGCAGAAGGCCTTCTTCTATGCCGGCGTGCTGACCGGGCAACTCTGGGGCAATGCGCTGTCGGAGCGCGGCACGCCCAGGGGCGGCTATGCCAGCATGACGACGCGCATCCTGCGGCGGCCGGACGGCAGCCATTCGCTCACCGGGCGCAAGTTCTACACGACCGGCGCCCTGTTTGCGCAATGGCTGCCGGTCGCCGCGCTCGACGAGGAGGGCCGCGCCCATATGGTGCTGGTCGAGCGCAATGCACCCGGCGTCGAGGTTATCGACGACTGGAACAGCATGGGCCAGCGCGGCACCGCCAGCGGCACGGCGGTCTTCGAGGACGTCTCCGTCTCCGGGCGCGATATCGTGCCGATCTGGCGCTATGATGCCGGCCCGGCGACGCGGCTCGCCTTCGGCCAGATCATGCATATCGCCGTGGACATCGGCATCGCTCAGGAAGCGCTGGCCGACACCACCGCCTATGTGCGCGAGCGCAGCCGGCCATGGTACGGCGCCGATCTCGAACGCGCCGGCGACGACCCGCACATCATCCGCCGCGTCGGCGAGCTTTTCGTCGAGACGGAAGCGGCGCATGCCCTGTTGCTGCACGCCGCCGACACGTTCGACAGCGTGCTCGCCGCCCCGCCGGACGAGGCGGCCACCGTACGCCTCGCCATCCTCGTCGCGGCGGCCAAGGCGGCGGCGTCCGCCGTCTGCGTGAAGGTCGCAAACGATCTCTTCGCGCTCGCCGGCACCAGCGCGGCGGACGAGAAATGGAACCTGCACCGCCATTGGCGCAATGCGCGGACCCATACGCTCCACGACCCGGAGGTGTGGAAGTACCACTACATCGGCGACTTCGTGCTCAATGGCCGCACGCCGCCGCGTCAAGCCCTCATCGTCTAAGGAAGGAATTCGCAATGAACATTGCCACCCCCACCGGCGTGAACCCGGCCGGCGCCGCCCAGAAGTCACAGGAAGTCTGGTACACCGTCTGCCCGGTGCCCTCCGCCGCCAGCATCGCGCTGGCCCGCGGCGACTACGAGACGGAGTTTCGCGGCTCTGACGTGACGCTGCACTCGATCCGCAACCATCCCGACCGCAAGGTGCGGGAGGCGCATTACGACCAGTCGCACGAGAACCTCTTCCGCGAGGGCGGCAACATTCCGCCGATCGTGTCGAAGTCGAAGGGGCGGAACCTGCGCGTCATCGGCCTGACCTGGATCGAGCACTATTCGTCCATCCTCGCGCTGCCGGGCTCCGATATCCGCACGCCGGAAGACCTCAAGGGCAAGCGGCTCGGCCTGATCAAGCGGCCGAACGACCCGGTGGATTTTCCGCGTGCCACGGCGCTGCGCGGCTACCTGACCGCGCTGGAAAGCGTCGGCCTCGGCTATGATGACGTGACCTTCGTGGACATTCCGCTGACGGAGGCGCTGGTCGGCAAGCCGCCGGAGGCCGGCGCGCTGAGCAGCTCGCAATTCTCCGCCCGCGTGACGCGCAGGCGGCAAGGGCCGGAACTGCGCGCGCTGCTGACCGGCGAGGTCGATGCGATCTACCAGTCGGCGCAGGGCGTCGAGCTCCAGGCGCTGCTCGACGCGCATGTGGTCGCCGACATCAGCGCCTTCCCCGGCGGCATCAAGAGCCGCATCAACAATCTCGCGCCGACCATCTTCACCGTGCGCGGCGAACTGCTCGACAGCCGGCCGGACGTGGTGGCGCGCTATCTGGCGCGGGCGATCAGGACGGCGCGCTGGGCCGCCGCCAATCCGGTCGAGGCCAAGCGCCAGATCGCGCGCGACAGCAGCATCGCCGAGGAGTGGGTCGACGCGGCCTATTCGCCCTCCGTGGCGCAGGCGCTGGAACCGTCGATCACGCCAGAGCTCGTCTCGCTGCTGGAGAACCAGAAGAACTTCCTGCTCAAATGGGGCTTCATCCAGGACGATTTCAGCGTGGCCGACTGGATTGCCCACGAACCGCTCGCCGAGGCGCGCCGCCTCGTCGAGGCGGGCAAGTAGGAGCGCGTGCCATGTCGGCCGGCAAGACGAGCCGGGTCCTGTCGGCCGACGGGCTCGCGGGACTGTTCTTCCTCGGGCTCGGGCTGTTCTTTTTGATCAACTCGTTCAGCTACTCGATGGGCAACCTGCGCGATATCGGGCCGGGCCTGTTCCCGGCGCTGGCCGGCGGCATACTGGCGCTGCTGGGCGCGGCGATCCTTCTTCGCGGGCTCGTCGCGCCGGTCGCGGTCGGCGCGGTGGCCTGGCGGCCGCTGATCGGCGTGCTGGCGCCGGTTGTCCTGTTCGCCGTGACGCTGAAGACGCTCGGGCTGGCGCTCGCGGCGGGTCTGCTCGTCGGCAGCTCGCTGGCGCTGACCCGGCAGGCATCGGCCGGAACCGCGCTGCTGCTGGCGCTGGGGCTCGCCGCCTTCTCCGTCGGCATCTTCGGCTACGCCCTGCAGATTCCTCTCAAATTGTGGCCCTGGTGATGGATCTCTCCGCTTTTGCCGGTCTTTGGGGCGGCTTCGCCGTCGCCGTCCAGCCGGTCAACCTGCTGCTCTGCTTCGTCGGCGTGGTGCTCGGCACGCTGGTGGGCGTGCTGCCGGGCGTCGGCCCGGTGGTCACGATCTCGCTTCTCCTGCCGCTGACCTTCGGGCTGGACCCGGTGGCGGCGCTCATCATGCTCGCCGGCATCTATTACGGCGCGCAATATGGCGGCTCGACCACCGCCATCCTGCTCAAGCTGCCGGGCGAGACCTCGGCGGTGCTGACCTGCCTCGACGGGCACGCCATGGCGAAGCAGGGGCGGGCGGCCTCGGCGCTCGGCGTCTCCGCCATCGGCTCCTTCGTGGCGGGCGTGTTCGGCACGCTGGTCGTGGTGGCGCTGGCGCCGGTCCTCGTCGCGGCGGCGCTGAAATTCGGCCCGGCCGACTATTTCTCGCTCATGCTGGTCGGCCTCGTCGCCTCGGTGCTGGTGGCGCAGGGCGGCACGCTGAAGGCCATCGCCATGATCTTTGCCGGGCTGTTGCTCGGCATCGTCGGCACCGACGTCTATACCGGCATCGCCCGCTTCAGCTTCGGCCAGCCGGAGCTGCGCGACGGCATCAATTTCGTCGTGGTGGCGATGGGCCTGTTCGGCTTCGGCGAGATCATCGCCAATCTCGAGCAGGGCACCGCCGACGGCAAGCTGGCGCAGAAGGTGAAGAACGCCTTCCCGACCCGGCAGGACCTGCGCGATTCATGGAAGCCGATCGCGCGCGGCAGCGGCATCGGCGCAGCGCTTGGCGTGCTGCCGGGGGCAGGCTCGGCCGTCGGCGCCTTCGCCGCCTACACGCTGGAGAAGAAGATCTCGCGCACACCGCAGCGCTTCGGGCATGGCGCGATCGAAGGGGTGGCCGCGCCCGAGGCGGCCAACAATGCCGCCGCGCAGACCAACTTCATCCCGCTGCTCACGCTCGGCCTGCCGTCCGGCGCGGTGATGGCGCTGATGGCGGGCGCCATGATGATCCACGGCATCGCGCCCGGCCCGGACGTGATGACGACCCGGCCGGAGCTCTTCTGGGGCCTGATCGCCTCGATGCTGATCGGCAACGCGCTGCTGCTTTTCCTCAACCTCAACCTGATCCGGCTCTGGATGCACGTGCTGCGGATACCTTATTCGCTGCTGTTTCCGCTCATCCTGCTTCTGTGCTCGATCGGCATCTACAGCCTCAACAACAGCGTCTACGACGTGGGGCTCGCCGCCCTGTTCGGGATCGTCGGCTATTTCTTCATCAAGACGGGATGCGAGCCGGCGCCGCTGCTGATGGGCTTCATCCTCGGCCCGATGCTGGAGGAGAACCTGCGCCGCGCGCTGGTGCTGTCGCGCGGCGACGCCACGGTGTTCGTCACCCATCCCATCAGCGCGACGCTTCTGACCGTGGCCGTGCTGATTGTGGCCGCGCTCGCCTGGCGGCCGGCCGCCGATTTCCTGCGCAAGTCTTCCGGCAGCGCCGAGACGCCTGCCGCAATCGTATCTCAAGATCATGGAGCCTGACCAATGACGACCTTCCTTCCCAAGATCGCGCTCGCGCTTGCCGCCCTCGTCGCGGCGCCGCTCGCCGCCCATGCGGACTATCCCGAAAAGCCGATCACCATCGTGATTTCGGCCGCGCCCGGCGGCAGCCCCGACATATTGGCGCGCATCATCGGCAAATATCTGAGCCAGCGCATCGGCCAGCCGGTCATCGTCGAGAACAAGCCGGGCGGCGCCGGCAACATCGCCACCGAATATGTCGCCAATGCCGCGCCGGACGGCTACACGCTGCTCGGCACCAGCGACTCGCTCTCGATCAACCAGACGCTGTTCAAGGAACTGCCCTTCAACGCCGAGACGAGCTTTGCGCCGGTGATCCAGGCCATCTCCGCACCGCAGGTGCTAGCCGTGAACGAGGACATTCCGGTGAGCACGCTGCAGGAGTTCCTGGCGCTGGCGAAGAGCAAGCCGGGCGAGCTCTCGCTGGCCTCGCCGGCGATCGGCACCACCGGCCAGCTCGGCGTGCTGCTGCTCGAAAATCTCACCGGCATCGACGTGACGCCCGCCGTCTACAAGAGCGCGCAGCCGGCGCTGACCGACGTGCTCGGCAAGCATGCCGACGGGATCATCGTGACCCTGGCGCCCGCGCTGCCGCACATCAAGAGCGGCAAGCTCAAGGCGCTGGCCGTATCGCCGGGCGAGCGCAGCGCATCCCTGCCGGACGTGCCGACATTCGTCGAGCAGGGCGTTCCGGAGTTCAACTTCACCTCCTGGCAGGGCTTCGTGGCGCCGGCCGGCACGCCGAAGGAGATCGTCGAAAAGCTGAATGCGGAGATCAATGCGGTGATCGCGGACCCCGCCGCGCGGGCGCAACTGGTGGAGCAGGCATTCGAGCCGGTCGGCGGCACGCCCGAGGAACTGGGCGAGGTCATCTCGTCGGGCATCGCGAAATGGGCCGAGGTCATCAAGGCCAACAATATTCCCGCAGTGAATTAGGCCGTCCTCCCAAGGCCGAAGGTCCCGGGCGCGCGGTTCGCCGCGCGGCCCGGGATCATGCGCGTCGCATGGAAACCTCGCTGGCGGATCGTTCTGTCCGCCAACCGCGACAATCGCGATCATATCCTTCCGCCCGGCTTGAAACTCTACTAGTCTGGTAGAGATAAGATCGATGGAGAATGCGATGCCGCAGGCTATGCTCACGGTGGTGGCGATTTCGGGAAGCGTGAACCGGCCGTCAAGGTTCCTCGCGGCCGCGGCGTTCGCCGCCGTGCGTTCCGCGACTGCTGCGTGAAAGCAGTAAAAAATCAATGATTTTGAGGTTGTATAGAAGATCGCTGGATATTAGTTGTCTGGCGTGCCCGAATACGGCCGGACAGCGCCGGATTCGTGGTGGTCGCGCAGCATCGGCCGTCCGCGGCCAGTCGTCGGGAATTTCGCAGCACCATGTTGACCAGGAAAGGGAAGTACGGGCTGAAGGCGCTTGTCGACCTCGCTTATCTTCCGGCCGGGCAGCTTGCCTTCGTCAACGACATCGCGACGCGCAACAATATCTCCAAGAAATTCCTCGACGCGATCCTGGTCGAATTGCGCAATGCGGGCTTCGTGCAGAGCCGCAAGGGCAAGGAGGGCGGCTATCGGCTGGCGCGGCCCGCGGACGAGATCAAGGTCGGGCACGTGGTGCGCGTGCTGGACGGGCCGCTAGCGCCCTTTCCCTGCGCGAGCCGCACCCGCTACGAGCGGTGCGAGGATTGCGACGAGGCCACCTGCCAGGTCCGGCATATGATGCTGGAAGTGCGCAACGCGATTGCCGAAGTGCTCGACAACCGCACGCTGGCCGAGATGCGCGACGCATCGGACGACGCGCTGGATATCGAGCTCCAGCAACAGGCCTGACGGAACGGTGCGCCGCCTCCATAGGGTTGGCGGCATGAGCGAGCACGGCCGCAAATCCATCGTGATCGTCGGCGGCGGCGCAACCGGCGTCATTTTGGCTGCGCATCTCGTCAAGGCCGGCCTTCAGGACCGCATCACCCTGATCGAGAAGCGCGACGAGGTGGGCGCGGGGCTCGCTTATTCCACGCGGCTGCCCGACCATCGGCTCAACGTGCTTGCATCGCGCATGGGCGCCTATGCCGACGATCCGCTCCATTTCTGGCACTGGTATTGCCGCACCCATCTGGATGCGGCGGGCAATGGCGACATATTCCTGCCGCGCGAAACCTATGGCCGCTACCTGTCGGACCTCTTCGACGGGCTGGTCGCCGTGCAGGGCGCATCCGGCCGCCTGCGCAAGGTGACCAATGAATGCGTCAATGTCCTGCCGCTGCCCAGTGGCTTCGACGTGCAACTGGCCGACGGGACGAGCATTCCCGCCCATATGGTGTTCCTCGCCACCGGGCACGATCCCGACCCCGCGCCCCGCCAGCCATTCGCGACGCGGCTGTGCGCGGAGGAGACGCCGACGGTCGACCCCGACGAACGCGTGGTCATCCTCGGCAGCGGATTGAGCATGATCGACGCCTGGCTGACGCTGGAGGCGCATGGCCATCGCGGCGAGATCGTCGCGATCTCGCGCCGCGGCCTGTTCCCGCTGCCGCATGGCGAGAAGCGCAATCCGATCAGGCTCGATGCGGCCGACATTCCGCTCGGCACGGACCTCTCCTATTTCGTGCGCTGGTTCGCCACGCTCGTCGAGGAGCGCGAGCGGGAAGGCGGCGATTGGCGCGACGTGGTCGACGGGCTGCGGCCGTTCAACCAGATGATCTGGCAGAACTGGCCGATCTCCGCCAAGCAGCGCTTTCTCGAGCACACCAAGGCATGGTGGGACATCCACCGCCACCGCATACCGCCCGATGTTCACGCCAGGGCCAGCGAAGCCGCCGCGGCCGGCCGCCTGCGGCTGGTCGCAGGCAAGGTGACCGGGGTGACGGAGGAGGCGGGCGGCCTCGCGGTGACCCTGCGCGAGCGCGGCTCCTCGGAGACCGAGACCATCCGCTGCGGGCGCATCTATGACTGCACCGGCTTCGCCAAGGACATCGGCACGACCTCGGTCGAGCCGGTCAGGTCGCTGCTGGCGCGCGGCACCGTCCGGCCCGACCCGCTGCGCATCGGGCTCGACGTGACGCCCGACTGCATGGTGATCGGCGCGAGCGGCCGCCCGACGCGGGGGCTCTACGCCGTCGGCCCCCTCACGCGCGGAACGTTCTTCGAGATCGACGCCATCGCGGAAATCCGCAACCAGTGCGCCCGCGTCGCGGCCTCGCTGAGCTGATCACGTCAGCCAAAGACGGATTCCGTAGCCGACCACCGCTACCGTTATCACTCCCGCAGCCCATAGGCCGACGAACCATAGCAGCCGCTTCCAGAGCGGGCCGGGGGGCGCTTCGCCGGTCAATGGTAACCCGCGTGGCCCACCTTGCCCCTGAATATCCAGTAGGCATAGGCCGTGTAGGCGAGGATGACCGGGATGAGGATGCTCGCTCCGATCAGCATGAAGATCAGGCTTGCTTCGGGAGCGGCTGCCTCATGGATGGTGACCCTGCCGGGTACGATATCGGGAAACACGCTGATGCCGAGCCCGATCATGCTCAGCGCAAAGAGGGCAAGCGAAAAAAGGAACGGCAGCCGCTCGTAGCGCCGCTTCAGGCTGAACCCGAGCGCCACCGCGACGATGGCCACGAGCAGCGGGACCTGCGCGGCGAACAGGACGTGGGGCCAAGCGAACCAACGCTGGTAATAGGCTTCCTCAAGGAACGGCGTCGCGGCACTGACGGCGACGATGCAGACGACCGTGCCGATGCCCGCCAACTCCGCCAGCCGGAAAGCCTTCTTCTGCAGCGTCCCTTCCGTTTTCATCACCAGCCATGTCGCGCCGAGAAGCGCATAGCCGACGACGACGCTGATGCCGGTCAGGATGCTGAAGAGCGAGACCCATTCCCACCAGCCGCCGGCATAGGCACGTCCCTCCACGGTGATCCCCTGAAGGAGCGCTCCCAGCGCGACGCCCTGCGCGAAGGCCGCCAGGATGGAGCCGCCGGCGAAGGAGATATCCCAGAACTTCTGGTGCGCGGCATCGCGCCAGCGGAATTCGAAGGCGACGCCGCGGAATATAAGCGCGAGCAGCATGGCGATGATCGGCGTGTAGAGCGCGGGCAGCACGATCGCATAGGCGAGAGGGAAAGCCGCCATGAGCCCTCCGCCGCCCATGACGAGCCATGTCTCGTTGCCGTCCCAGACCGGGGCGACCGAATTCATCGCCTGGTCGCGGTCGCCGCCGCGTTGCAGGGCCGGGAACAGGATGCCGATGCCGAGGTCGAAGCCGTCGAGGACGACATATGCGAATACGGCGAAGGCGATGATGAAGGCCCACAGCGTCGGCAGATCCATGCTCATCCTCCCGTCGTGCCTGACCCGATCGCCCGATCCGGGTCGAGGGCCGGCGCCGGCGTGATGCCCGCTGTCCGGATCGGAGCGGCGCCTTCGTCGAGACCGGGCTCGGCCGGAACGGGCGGATGGGCCATCAACCGGAGCATGTACCAGGCGCCGATCGAGAAGACGGTGAAATAGACGACGATGAAGGCGACGAGCGAGGCGGCGACGGCGGGCGCGTCGAGGGGCGAGACGGATTCGGCGGTCCGCAGCAGGCCGTATACCGTATAGGGCTGCCGTCCCACCTCGGTGGTCACCCAGCCGGCGATCACGGCCACGAAGCCGGCCGGCCCCATGACCAGTGCGAAGCGGTGGAGATTGCGCCAGTCATAGAGCCGGCCGCGCAGGCGGGCGACGAGCGCAACGGCGCCGAGCGTGATCATCAGCAGGCCGAGCCCGACCATGATGCGGAAGGACCAGAAGACGACGGCGACCGGCGGCCACTCCTCGCGCGGCACGGTCGTCAGCCCTTCGACGGGTGCGTCGAGGCTGTGATGCAGGATCAGGGAGCCGAGCCTGGGAATGGCGAGCGGATAGCGGACGGTCGCGCTCTCCTCGTCCGGCAGGCCGAACAGGTAGAGCGGCGCGCCGTCCGGATGGCTTTCGAAGTGCCCCTCGAGCGCAAGGATCTTGGTGGGTTGATGCTCCAGCGTGTTGAGGCCGTGGAAATCGCCCACCACGGCCTGCACCGGCGCGGCGAGCACGATCATTCCCATCGCCATGGAGAACATGACCCGCGCGCCTTCATTGGCGCGGTCGCGAAGAAGGTGCCATGCGCCGACCGCGCCCACGACCAGCGCGGTGGTCAGATACGCTCCCAGAACCGTGTGCACGAGACGATAGGGGAAGGAGGGATTGAAGATGATCTGCGCCCAGTCGAGCGGGACAAACTGTCCCGCCGCGTTGAGCGCATGGCCGGTCGGCGTCTGCATCCAGGAATTGGCCGACAGGATCCAGAACGAGGACAGCAGCGTGCCGACGGCGACGGCCAGCGTTGCCGCGAAGTGCAGGCCCTTGCCTACCCGCTTCATGCCGAACAGCATGATGCCGAGAAAGCCCGCTTCCAGAAAGAAAGCGGTCAGAACCTCATAGGCCATCAACGGACCGATGATGGGGCCTGCCCGGTCGGAGAAGACGGCCCAGTTGGTGCCGAACTGGTACGACAGGACGATGCCGGACACCACGCCCATGGCGAAGCTGAGCGCGAATATCTTGATCCAGTACCGGAACAGGTTGAGGTAGACGGCCTTTCCCGTCCACAGCCACAAACCCTCCAGCACCGCCAGGTAGCTCGCCAGTCCGATCGTGAAGGCCGGAAAGATGAAATGAAAGGAGACCGTAAAGGCAAACTGGAAGCGGGCCAGCAGCAGCGCGTCAAAGCCGTCAAACATCTCGAACACTGTCTAGTCGCGTGGACTGTTTGCGGACACTCCCCGTAGAACCTGCGAACGGCCAGGAGGTTCCCGACGCCGGTGAAGAGAGATGCGCCGACGACATGAGGGCCGGCCCGCGAATGGCGCGAAAGATTCCTCCCTGAATTGACATCGGTCCCGCGGCAGCTAGACCGCATGGATGGCTGCATCGGGAAGGGGAAGCCGTGACGTTGGACGTTTTCGTGGTCGTCATGATGGCGGCCATCGGTCATGCTGTCTGGAACGCGCTGCTCAGGGCCGAACCCGACAAGCGCGGCATGTTGCGGGTCATGTTCACCACGCAGATCGGGGCGGCATTGGCGATCCTGCCATTCGTGCCGCTCCCCGGCATCGAAGCGCTTCCCTATCTCGCCGCGAGCGCCATCATCGGCGTCGGCGCGATGCTTGTGCTGAGCCACGCCTACGGCCTCGGAGATCTGAGCCAGGTCTATCCGCTTTCGCGCGGCAGCGCGCCCCTGTTCGTCGCCGTCATCTCGACGACCCTGTTGGGCGAGCAACTCACCTGGCAGAGTTTCGCCGGCATTTTCCTCATCGGCCTGGGCGTGACGAGCCTGTCGCTGACAAGGATACGCGGCCTGCACAATGGTCCGCTCATCGCGGTCGCCCTGGCGAGCGGCCTGCTCACTGCCCTGTGCAACATGATCGACGGATATGGAGCGCGGGTTTCGGGAAGCACACACGGCTATGTGGCGATGCTGGCCTTCCTGCTGTCGGTGCTGATGGTGCTGACCACGCGCTTCACGGAGCGGGGCGCCGCGGCGCCTGCAACCGCCCGCACGACATGGCTGGGAATCCTCGCCGGCCTGATGAGCTTGGTCACGGCCTGGGCCGTCATCTGGGCGATGACGCATGCGCCGATACCGCTGGTTTCCGCCTTGCGCGAGACCAGCATCGTCTTTGCCACCGCCATCGGCATTCTCATCTTCAAGGAACTGCCGACCTATGGACGCCTGCTGTCGGTCGCCCTCGTCGTGCTCGGCGTGGCCGTTCTGCGGCTGAGCGCGTGAAACGCGGCATGCCTCCGCCGTCAGGCAGGGAAAGCATCCCAGACGAGCTTCAGCGCGATCAGCAGAAGCAGGGCGAGGATCAGGCGGTCGAGTGTATTCGAATCGACCCGGCGGCCGATCCAGCTTCCGAGGGGCATGGCCAGCGTGACCGGCAGCAGCGCCAGCAGGCTGAGCCAGATCTCGCCGGGCCTTACGAGCCCGCTGGCGGCAATCGCGACCACCTGCACCGACGTGAAGACCGCGAAGAAGGTGGATATGGTCGCGATGAAGCCGTCGCGGCCGAGCTGGAGCGCGTTGATGAAGGTGATGCTGGCGGGGGCGGAAAGGCCGGCGGCCCCTTGCAGCACGCCGGCCAGCGTGCCGGCCGGCAGCGCCAGCACCCGGCCTGCCGGCATCGACAGCGACCAGTGCGGGCGCGCAAGCCGCAGCGCCACGTAGCCGAACACCGCGAAGGCCACCAGCAGCGACAGCTCCCGCGTTCCGAACGACTTCAGCGCAAGGGTGCCGATGATGATCCCTACCACGCCGCCGGCCAGCAGCGGGATCATGAAGCTTGCGGGCGGCCGGTGGCCGCGGAAACGCCAGGCCTGCACCGCGTTGGTCAGCAGGTTCGGCGCCAGCATGATGACGACGGCGAAACGTACGTCGAAGAAGGCGGCCAGCGCCGGGACGGCGAGCACCGGCGCTCCCGCGCCCGTCGCGCCCTTCAGCACGCCGCCGCCTGCGAGGCAGAGCGTGATCACCGCGATCTCGAACAGGAGATAGGTGTTCATGAGAGAGAATGTGGGTCTTCCGCCGGGAGGAACCGACCGGCCATGCGCGGCAAATGGGCGGGAGAAAGCTTGTTCATGACGATGCGGAAATCCAATGCCCGCCGCTGCGGGGCCTGTCAACTCGATCGACGGACGGGAGATCGTTCAGGCGAGGTTCGCGCGGATGCGCAGCACCAGCCGCGTGGTCATCAGCAGGGCCGCCGCCGCCAGTCCTGCCGCCAGCCCCCACCAGATGCCGGCGCCGCCCCAGTCCACATGGAAGGCAAGGGCATAGCCGGAAGACAGGCCGACGGCCCAATAGCTGATCAAGGCGATGAACATCGGCACGCGGGTATCCTTCATGCCGCGCAGCGCGCCGCTGGAAAGCGCCTGGATGCCGTCGAAGATCTGGAAGAGGCCGGCGACCGCCAGGAAGGAGACGGCGAGCGGGATCACGCCAGCCGAGCTTTCCGCCCTCATGTCGAGATAGAAGCCGATGAGCAGGTCCGGCATGGTCAGGAAGACGATCGCCGAAAGGCTGCCGATGAGCAGGCCGAGGGCAAGCGACGCGGAAACCGCCCTTGCGAGGTTGCCGCCATCGCCGCGGCCGAAGGCATGGCCCACGCGGATGGTCGTGGCGGATGAGAGTCCCAGCGGGATCATGAATGCGAGGCCGCTCAGCTGGAGGGCGATGCCGTGGGCGGCGAGCGCCATCGGCCCGAGCAGGCCCATCATGAACGACGCGGCCGAGAACAGCGCTACTTCGGCCACGACGGTCGTGCCGATCGGCCATCCCAGCCGGAAGACCTCGATGAGGGCGGGCATGTCGATCCTCGTGAAGCGCACGAAGATCTGCTGCTCCCGCAGCGCCTTGTGGCGGACGATGTGCATGATGAGGAACAGTGCCACGCAGGACGTGGCGATGAGTGTCGACAGGCCCGCGCCGCGCATGCCCATCGCCGGCAGGCCGAAGCCGCCGAAGACGAACTGGATGCTCAGAAACGTGTTGATGCCGACGCCGAGGACCAGCGCGACGACGACGATGCCCGGCCTGCTCAGCGCGCCGAGGAAGGAGCGCAGCACGATGATCGCCAGTTGCGGGATCAGCGACCATTGCAGGACGGAGAGATAGTCGGCGGCCAGAACCGAGACATGCTCATCCTGCCCCAATGCGAGGAAGATCGCCCTGGCGTTGGAGAGCGGCACCATCATCACCAGCGCGTAGGCGAGGCTGATCCAGAGCCCCATCCGCACGAAGCGGCGGCCGCCCCGCGGGTCCTTCGCGCCGATGGCATTCGCCACGAGCGGCATGACCGCGAAGCCGAAGCCCGAACCGAACATCCAGATGACGAAGAACAACTGCCAGCCGATGACCGACGCGGCGAGCTCCTCAGGCCCCAGCCGCCCCAGCACCAGCGTGTTGGTGACGTTGAGCAGGGTCTGCGCAAGCTGCGATGCGATCAGCGGAAGACCGAGGAGGACCGTCTCCCGGATATGTTGCCCCCATGGGACCAGCGGCGAGGCGTCGTTCGACTTGATGGATGCGTGCACGTTCTCACCGGGCATGTCTGCGGCTGCGACGGATACTGCTTCGGTCGCCACGGGCAACCTATTGCATCGCAGCGCCCGCAAAGCCACCCACCACGGGTGGTCGCTTCGTCGCGTAGGACGGCGGCCGTTCGCTATCCCGCCGCCGTGATTATCATGAGATGTGCGCGCTGCGCCGTCGCCGTCGCTTCATGCGCGGGAAGAGTGCTGCGGTCCCGGCCGGAATATTGTCAGGCGGCCTGCTCGCGCCGCGTCAGGATCTCGCGCTTGCCGACATGGTTCGGTGCGCCGACCAGGCCTTCCTGCTCCATGCGTTCGACCAGCGAGGCGGCGCGGTTGTAGCCGACGCCGAGACGGCGCTGGATATAGGATGTCGAGCATTTCCTGTCGCGCATCACCACCTTCACCGCTTCCTCGAACAGTGCGTCGCCGTCTTCGGCCGCGATCGCGCCTTTGTCGAATACCGGTCCGCCATCGGCTTCCGGCACCTCTTCCTCGTCGTCGGTGGTGACCGTGTCGAGATATTCGGGCCGCCCCTGCGTCTTGAGGTGGGCCACGACCTGCTCGACCTCGTCGTCGGAGACGAAGGGGCCGTGCACGCGCTGGATGCGGCCGCCGCCGGCCATGTAGAGCATGTCGCCCATGCCCAGAAGCTGCTCCGCACCCATCTCGCCCAGAATGGTGCGGCTGTCGATCTTCGACGTCACCTGGAAGGAGATGCGGGTGGGGAAATTGGCCTTGATCGTGCCGGTGATGACGTCGACCGAGGGGCGCTGGGTCGCCATGATGAGGTGGATTCCGGCGGCGCGCGCCATCTGCGCCAGCCGCTGGATCGCGCCTTCGATCTCCTTGCCGGCGACCATCATCAGGTCGGCCATCTCGTCGACGATCACCACGATGTAGGGCATCGGCGCGAGGTCGATTTCCTGCTCCTCGAAGACCGGCGCGCCGCTGGTCCTGTCGAAGCCCGTCTGCACCTGCATGAGCACGATCTCGCCCTTGTCGCGGGCGGCCGCGGCGCGCTGGTTGTAGCCGTCGATATTGCGCACGCCGAGCTTAGCCATCTTGCGATAGCGGTCCTCCATCTCGCGCACCGCCCATTTGAGCGCGGTGACGGCTTTCTTGGAGTCGGTGACGACCGGCGTCAGCAGATGCGGGATGCCGTCATAGACGGAGAGCTCCAGCATCTTCGGGTCGATCATGATGAGGCGGCATTCCTCCGGCTTCAGCCGGTAGAGCAGCGACAGGATCATGGTGTTGATGGCGACCGACTTGCCCGAGCCGGTGGTGCCGGCCACCAGCAGATGCGGCATCTTGGCGAGCTCGGCGATCACCGGCTCGCCGCCGATGGTCTTGCCGAGGCACAGCGCCAGCTTGTAGCTGGTCTTGCGATAGCCGTCGGACTCGATCAGCTCGCGGAAATAGACCGTCTCGCGCGTCTCGTTGGGCAGCTCAATGCCGATCACATTGCGCCCCGGCACGACAGCGACGCGTGCCGAGACCGCCGACATGGAGCGCGCAATGTCGTCGGCGAGGTTGATGATGCGGCTCGACTTGACGCCCGGCGCCGGCTCGAATTCGTAAAGCGTCACCACCGGGCCGGGGCGGACATGGATGATCTCGCCCTTGACGCCGAAATCCTCCAGGACGCTTTCCAGAAGATCGGCATTCTGCTCCAGTCGCTCCTGCGACATGTAGAAGCCCTGACCGTCGGGCACCTCCTGAAGGAAGGCAGCGGACGGAAATTCATAGTCGCCGTCAGCCCCGACGGCTGCGGCCGGACCGGCCACCGGCAGCGAAGGCATGCGCGGCGCGGGCCTCGTGATCTCGACCGTGCGGGCGACGGGGGCAGGCGCCGCGGGCGCGGCTTGCTGCATCTCCGAATCGTCGGTCGAAGCTTCAGGCTGAATGCCTGCCTGCGAAGGGGCGGGCCGGTTCTCGGGCGCGTGCATCCGCTCATCGGCCGGGGCGAAGGGCGGCTGCGAAATGGCGCATTCGATGACACGGTAAAGCGTCGTGATATCGGCCGCACCGAGCAGCGCGGGCGATGGCTCAGGGGATATGGAAGGCGCCGCGGGCGCCGGTCGCTGTATCGCCGGCATGCTGCGCGCGACGACCGGCGCGGCTGCGGCGATTGGGTTTCCGGCGGAAAAGGCCGCATCGAGGGCGGGCGTGCCGAATTCGAAGAAGGCGTGATCGGAAAGGTAGGCCCAGGCCGTATCGCCGGCCGGCTGCGATTCGGCGAGGGCCGGCGCCTGCTCCACACGCGGCGCCGCTGCGCTGTCGCGCGACGCGGGCGGCGGCGTGGCCGTGCTGGCGGCAGCCGATGGCGCGGGTGCCGCGGCGGAAGCGGTGCCTTCTCGTCCTTCTTCCTTGCCGGATTTTCTGATCTCGCGGTCGGGCGTGCGCGTGAAACGTACATTCGGCGCCATGTAGAAGAGATCCTGCCATGCCGGCCGCCCGGCCTCTGCCTGTTGCCCGGAAGCTCCTTCTCCCGCGATGTTGACCGATGGATTTGCCCTTTGACGCGCGGATGACATGCTCGACGACCTGCTGATGACTGCACACCAGCAATAGGAAGGGATGGTTAACAGGTTCTTCCGGAAAGGCGTCTTTCGTCGAGACCCATCCGGCGGCCGGTCCGAAAGGCGGCGTCTCGCGCCGGAGAACGATGCAGGACCGAAGGCGAGACCCGGCTCGGCGCGTGCGGCGGCATGAAAGCCAGCCTGTCCGGTTTGCCGCGGTACGCGAACTGGCTGTTCTTACGGGAGTGTCATGGAGCTGTAATTCGCGTGGGCTAGCGGTGGCTGGTCCCTTGAATTGGAGAACCCATAAATGCGCCGTCTGCTCATCGGCCTCACAGCAACCACCGTGCTGGTTTGCCCGACCATCGCCAGCGCGACCACCATCTATCCGCTGGACCGTGCGACGATCCTCGCTTCCTCGCCCTTCGATCTGAAGGTCGAGTTCGACGGCGTGGTTTCCGCCGCCGATGTGAGCGTGACCATCAACGGCAAGCCCGCCGCCGAAGTGCTCGGCAAGGACGTGTCCTTCGTGGAGAAGGAAGAGGGCGTCGAAGCTTCCGCGGTACGCCTGAACGACGTCGTCATCGCCGAGCCCGGCACCTATACGGTCGTCGCCAAGGCCGGCGGCGAAGAGAAGACCGTGAACTGGGAAGTCTACGGCACGCCCGACACCGCGCAGGCGAAGAACGTCATCTTCCTCATCGCCGACGGCCTGTCGGTCGCGCATCGCACAGCGGCCCGCATCATGTCCAAGGGCATGACCGAGGGCAAGGCCAACGGCCGCCTGAACATGGACGACCTCGACAGGATGGCCTTCATCGGCACCTCCTCGACCGAGGCTGTCGCCACCGACAGCGCCAACACCATGTCGGCCTACATGACCGGCCACAAGACGGCGGTGAACGCGCTCGGCGTCTATGCGGACCGCACGAAGGATTCGCTGGACGACCCGAAGTTCGAGACCCTGGCCGAGGCGCTGCGCCGCCAGACCGGCAAGGCCATCGGCATCGTGACCACGTCGGAGCTGCAGGATGCCACGCCGGCGGCGCTCTTCGCCCATACGCGCCGGCGCGCCGACAAGGCCGAGATCAACAGCATGACCTTCGACATCAAGCCGGACGTCATCCTCGGCGGCGGCTCGGCCTATTTCCTGCCGCAGTCGACGGCCGGCTCGAAGCGCAAGGACGATATCGACCATATCAGTCTCTACAAGGAAGCCGGCTACACGCCGGCTACCACCGAGGCCGAGCTGAAGGCGGCCGCCGGCTCCAATACCGGCAAGGTGCTCGGCCTGTTCCACACCGGCAACATGGACTCGACGCTCGATCGCGCCTTCCTGAAGAAGGGCACGGTGGACAAGTTCCCCGAGCAGCCGGGTCTCGTCGCCATGACCGAGGCGGCGATCGGCCAACTCTCCAAGAATGCGGAGGGCTTCGTCCTCGTCGTCGAGGCGGCCAATGTCGACAAGATGTCCCACCCGCTCGATTGGGACCGGGCCGTGCTCGACACGATCGAGTTCGACCAGGCGATCGGCGTGGCGCGCAAGTTCGCCGAGAGCAACCCCGACACGCTGATCGTCGTGACGGGCGACCATACGCATGGCGTGTCCATCATCGGTACGGTCGATGACGAGAAGGACGGCGACGACATGCGCGAGAAGGTCGGCACCTATGCGGAGGCCGGCTTCCCCAACTATGTGGATGCCGACGGCGACGGCTATCCCGATCGCGTGGACGTGTCGCGCCGCCTGTTCCTCGCCGCCAATAACGGTCCGGACCACTACGAGACCTTCCGGCCGAAGCTCGACGGTCCCTTCGTTCCGGCGATCCAGAACGAGAGCAAGCAGTATGTCGCGAACGAGGCCTACAAGGACGTCCCGGGCGCCGTGCTCGTCCAGGGCAACATTCCGCGCAATGGCGACACCGGCGTTCACTCGGTCGACGACGTGGTTCTTCAGGCAACCGGCCCCGGCTCGGAAAACTTCAAGGGCTACATGGAGCAGAGCGACGTCTATCGCGTGCTGGCCGAGGCGCTCGCGCTCGGCGTGAAGCAGACGCAGTAGATCCTGACAAGACGGGATGGCCCGGCGGAACCGCCGGGCCTCCTCTCGTCACGGAGGACCGAGGATGCAAACGGTTCGCTTCAATCGCCGCTGGATGCTCGCCGCGCTCGCCGCCGTTTCCGCGCTGTTCGGGACGGAAGCCGTTCGCGCCGACGATGCCCGCATCACCTTCGATGAGCTTTACGGGAAGGTGAGCGTTCTGGGGCTCACCTTTTCCGACAAGGTGAAGAGCCTTGCGGAGCAGAAGGTCACCATGCGCGGCTTCATGGCTCCGCCGCTGAAGGCCGAATCCAACTTCTTCGTGCTCACCGAAGTGCCGATGGCGCTGTGCCCCTTCTGCTCCTCGGACGCCGACTGGCCGGACGACATCGTCGTGGTCTACCTGAACCGCGCCCAGACATTCGAGCAGGCCAACGGCCTGATCGACGTCAGGGGGAAACTGGAAGTCGGCTCGTGGACGGACCCCGAAACCGGCTTCGTCAGCCTCCTGCGCATCGTCGATGCCGACTTTTCCGCCGCATAGATGCTGACCCTTTCGATCGAAAAACTGGTCGTGCGCTTCCCGGATCTGCCCGTGCCGGCGCTGGACATCGACACACTGGCGCTCGAACCGGGCGGGCGCATGGCCGTCGTGGGATCGTCCGGCTCGGGCAAGACGACCTTCATCAACATCATCACCGGCATGGAGCGCGCGGCTTCCGGGGAGGTCGCCTGGAACGGAGAGTCCCTCTCTGGCATGCCGGAAGGCCGGCGCGATCGCTGGCGCTCGCGCAATGTCGGGCTGGTGATGCAGGAGTTTCATCTGTTCCCCGGCCTTTCGGCGGAGGCGAACGTGCTTTTGCCGCAGCGGTTGGCGCACTTCACGCTGCCGGAGGACTTGCGCGAAAGGGCGTTGCACCTGCTGGAGCGCGTCGGCATAGACCGCCCCGGCCAGCCGGTCGAGACGATGTCGCGGGGGCAGATGCAGCGCGTTGCCGTGGCGCGCGCGCTCGTCGGCAAGCCGGGCCTGATCGTCGCCGACGAGCCGACGGCGAGCCTCGACGCCGAGGCCGGCGCGGCGGTCGCCGACCTGCTGCTCGAACTGAGCAGCGAGGCCGGCTCGACGCTGATCGTCGCCAGTCATGACGAGCGCCTCATCGGCCGGCTTCAACATGTGCTGCGGCTGGAGAACGGCCGGATAGCGGCCTGATCGGGGGGCGGCGATGTTCCATTTCATTCTTGCCGACCTGCGCCGCAACTGGATCGGAGTCGCCATCGTCGGCCTGCTCATCGCGCTCGCCACCGCGCTGGGGGTCGGCGTGACGTTGCAGGAGCGCGCCTTGCGCCTGGGCAGCGCCCGCGCCGCGTCGGCCTTCGATCTGGTCATCGGCGCGGCAGGAAGCGAAACGCAACTGATCCTGTCGTCGGTTTTCCTCCAGCCGGCGCCCCTGCCGCTTTTGCCGCATGACGTGCTCACGGCGCTGCGCCGCGATCCGCGCGTGAAGGAAGCGATACCGGTCGGCTTCGGCGATTTCGTCGCCGGCTATCCGATCATCGGCACGACCGGCAATGCGATCGAGGCGCTGGGCGGACTGGCGGAAGGTTCCGGCTTCCAGCATCTGGGCGACGCCGTCATCGGCGCGCAGGTGACGCGCAGGATCGGCGACAGCTTCCATCCGTTTCACGGCCTCCCCGGCCAGCCGGGCGAGGTTCATGCCGACATCGACTATCGCGTCGTCGGCCGCATGGCGCCGACGGGCACGCCTTGGGACCGGGCGATCCTGGTTCCGTTGCAGGCCGTCTGGCATGTGCACGAGGATCACGGCCACGAGGATGGTGCCGGAGAGACCCATGAAGTGAGCGCCGGCGCGGCGGATGAGGATCACGGCCATGATCACGCGCACGAGCATGATCATGAATCCGAATTCGGCGCGATGGAGATCGACGAGGCGCTGCTCGATGGCGAAAATCCCGGCGTTCCAGCCATCATGATCAAGCCGCACAGCATCGCCGACGCCTACAACCTGCGGCAGGAGTATCGACGCGATGCGACGATGGCCGTGTTTCCCGGCGAGGTGCTGACCCGCCTCTACGGGACGCTGGGCGATGCGCGGCGCATCCTCTCCGTCATCGCAATCGGCGCGCAGGTGCTTGTCGCGGCGGCCATCCTCATGGTGATCGCCGTGCAGGTGCTGCAGCGGCGCCGGCAGATCGGCGCCCTGCGTGCCTTCGGTGCGCCGCGTGCATCGGTTCTCACGATGATCTGGCTGGAAATCTTCCTGATCCTCGCATTGGGCATCATCTGCGGCTTCGGCATCGGCTATGCCATCGTCGCGGCTCTCTCCGCGCGCCTCTCACAGGCAAGTGGCGTGACGATGCCGGTCGAGTTCCATGCGGCGGATATCTGGACCGTCGCGGCCTTCCTGTGCGCGGCGGCGCTGGTCACCCTGCTGCCGGTGCTCATCGCCTACAGGCAGGCGCCCGCTCAGGCACTGCGGAGCTGAGCCCGTCAGGGCGTGTCGACAAACGTCGATATTGAATTCATACAGTCGCGCGGGAAATGTCTGCGACCATGTCGCGATCTTGCAATGCCGACATGGAAGGCAGGCGAATGAACATACTCGTGTTCAATGCAGGAAGTTCGAGCCTGAAATTCGGAGTTTTTTCTTCCGAAGATGGCATGCGCGAGGTTTTCAAGGGGTCTTATGAGCGCTTCCGCGACGGCGGGTGCGACTTCCGCTTCCGCCACGGCGAGACGGACGAGCGCGGGGTTGCCGCGCACAAGGACATCTCGGAGGCGACGGCGGCGATCCCCGCCGTGCTGGAACGCTTCGGCCTCGGTGCGCTCGACGCGATCGGCCACCGAGTCGCCCATGGCGGCGGCAGGTTCTCAGCTCCCTCCATCCTCGATGCGCCGACGGTGGCAGAAATCGAGGCGCTCGGGCCGCTCGCGCCGCTTCACAATCCCGCCAATCTCGCGCCGGTGCGCCTGTGTCGCGAGCTTTGGCCGAACCTGCCGCAGGTGGCCGTCTTCGACACGTCTTTCCATCTCACCAACCCGCCCTTCGCCTCCACCTATGCGGTGCCGAAAAGCTGGCGCGAGGCGGGGCTGCGCCGCTACGGCTTCCATGGCACCTCGCATAAATATGTCGCGCTGCGCGCGGCAGAGGAGATCGGCCGGCCGCTTTCGGACCTCCAGATCGTCAGCGTCCATCTCGGCAACGGCGCCAGCGTCTGCGCGGTGAACCGCGGCCAGAGCATGGACAGTTCCATGGGCATCACGCCGCTGGAAGGGCTGGTGATGGGAACGCGGTCGGGCGATGTCGATCCGGGCGCGTTCGGCTTCCTCAACCGCCAGCTCGGCCTGTCCATCGCCGAGATCGAGTCGGCCCTCTACAACGATAGTGGGCTCAAGGGGCTGACCGGCTCGTCGGATATGCGCGACCTCGAGGATGCGGCCGCGAAAGGCGATGCCGATGCCCAGCTCGCCATCGAGGTCTATGCCTACAGGGCGCGCAAATATGTCGGCGCCTATGCCGCCGCCATGGGCGGCATGGATGCGGTCGTCTTCACCGGCGGCATCGGCGAGAACTCGCCTTCCATGCGCCGGCGCATCTGCGACGGGCTCGACTTCATGGGCCTCCAACTCGATCACGACCGCAACCAGTCGGTGAATCTCGCCGGCCAGGCCGCGCCGCAGATACAGGCCTACGGGTCGCGCGTGCGCGTCTTCGTGACCGAGACGGCGGAGCAGTTGATGATCGCGCGGGAGACGCAAGCCGCGCTCGCCCGGCCCGATCCGGTCGCAGACGCCATTCCCATTGCCGTGTCGGCGCGGCACGTCCATCTCTCGCGCGAGGCGGTCGATGTTCTGTTCGGGGCGGGCTATGCGCTGACACCGGAGGTGCCGCTGCGCCAGCCCGGTCACTGGGCAGCAGCGGAGCGGGTGACGCTGGAGGGGCCGAAGGGCAGGCTGGAGCGTGTCGCCATCCTCGGTCCGCTGCGCAAGCGCACGCAGATCGAGATTTCCCGCACCGACAGCTTCGCGCTCGGGATCGACGTGCCGCTGCGCGACAGCGGCAAGCTGGACGGCACGCCCTCCGTCACCATCCACGGACCGGCGGGCACGATCAGGACGGACGGCCTGATCATCGCGGCGCGCCACATCCACACCAATCCGAAGGATGCCGCGCGGCTCGGCCTCGAAGACGGCGAGTTCGTCGACGTGCGGGTGGGCGACGAGGGCAGGGGCCTGATCTTCGCGCGCACGCTGGTGCGGGTCGGCGCCGATTCCTTCACCGAGATGCATATCGATACCGACGAGGCGAACGCGGCCGGCATCGGGCGTGTCGGGGAAGGGGCGATCGTGCCGGACAAGGCGGCGAGCGTGCAGCGCCGTTCTTGAGACCTGCCGCGCGCTTCCGCGCAGCAGGCCTCCTTCACGAGAGCATCAATCCGGTACGGAGCAGCTTGCGCAGAGCTTGTTGCCGGCCGGATCGCGCAGATAGGCCAGGTAGGCCTTGCGCGTTCCGAGATCCCGCACGCCGGGCGGGTTCTCGGCCGTCGTTCCGCCATTGGCGACGCCGGCCGCGTGCCAGGCCTCGACCATCGCCGGATCGGTCAGCACGAAGCCGATCGTGCCGCCATTGGCGAAGGTCGCGGGCTCGCCGTTGATCGGCTTCGTGACCAGGAAGCGGAAGCCGTCCTTTCGGTAGACCACGCGGCCCTTGGCGTCGATCACCCCTTCCGTACTGCCCGCCGCCTGAAACAAGGCGTCGTAGAAGCGCTTCGACGCCGCGAGGTCATTCGATCCGACGACGATGTGACTGAACATCCCAAACCTCCCATGCAGGATATGAGCCGTTCTTTAGAACATTTTTCTACACGGCTTCAATGCGCTGGTGCAGAGGCAGCGCTGCATTTTTCCTTGTGAGGGCTCGCATCGATGGCTCGGCACGGCCTCATCGGATATATCGATTTCTCCTATTGGCGCGGCGACCCTTGGCGCGCCTTCGCGCACGCTATATTCGGCGGTAAACTGGCCAATTGCAGGGAGGAGCACCAATGTCTTTCATCGACCGGATTCCGTCAGCCGACACGACCGAGATCCAGATGGCGCGCATGCTGATCGGCGGCGAGTGGGTTTCCGCCGCCTCCGGCGAGACGCTGCCGGTGGAGAACCCCGCCAAGCGCCGTATCGTCGCCCATGTGCCGCGCGGCCGCGCCGAGGATGTGGACCGCGCCGTCAAGGCCGCCCACAAGGCATTCCCCGCATGGAGCAAGCTTTCCCCGCGCGAACGATCGGGCATCCTCAATCAGGTGGCCGACAAGCTCGCCGCGCGCGGCGAGGACCTGGCCCGGCTGATCGCGCTCGAAACCGGCAATGCGCTGCGCACGCAGGCGCGGCCGGAGGGCAACAGCGCTTCGGCGCTGATCCGCTATTTCAGCGGCCTGATCGGCGAGATAAAGGGCGAGACCGTCCCGGTCGGCGAGACCATGCTGAGCTATACGCGCCGCGAGCCCATGGGCGTGGTCGGCGCGATCGTGCCGTGGAATGGGCCGGTGGGCCTGAGCACGCTGAAGATCGCGCCGGCGCTTGCCGCCGGCAACACGATCGTGCTCAAGGCGGCCGAGGATGCGCCGCTGTCGGTGCTGCTGCTGGCGGAGATCTGCCAGGAGGTGCTGCCGCCCGGCGTGCTCAACGTCATCACCGGCTATGGCGAGGAATGCGGTGAGCCGCTGGCGCGCCACCCGCTGGTGCGCAAGCTGTCCTTCACAGGTTCAACGGAAGTCGGCAAGATCATCATGTCGGCGGCGGCCGAGCGCATCGTGCCGGTGTCGCTGGAACTGGGCGGCAAGAGCCCCTCCATCGTCTATCCGGACGCCAGCGACGACTGGGTGGTCGACGGCATCATCAACTCGATGCGCTTCACGCGGCAGAGCCAGTCCTGCACGGCGGGCTCGCGGCTGTTCCTCCATGCCGACATCTTCGACAATTTCCTCGAGCGGCTGATGGCGAAGACGCAGAAGCTGACCATCGGCGACCCGCTGGACGAGAAGAGCGACATCGGCAGCATCATCAACGAGAAGCAGTTCTCCAAGGTCTGCGGCTATGTCGAGGACGGGCTGAACCGCAAGGAAGCCAAGCTGGTCTTCGGCGGCCTGCCGCCCAAGGAAGGCCCGCTTTCGGAGGGCTATTTCGCGGTGCCGACCGTCTTTGCCGACACGTCGAACGACTGGCGCCTCGCCCGCGAGGAGATCTTCGGCCCCGTTCTGGTCGCCATTCCGTGGCGCGACGAGGCCGAGGTGATCCGCATGGCCAACGACACGCATTACGGCCTCGCCGCCTATGTCTGGACGCGCGACATGGGCACCGGCCTGCGCACCGCGCATGCGATCGAGGCGGGCTGGGTGCAGGTCAACCAGGGCATCGGACAACTGCCCGGCCAGTCCTATGGCGGCTACAAATATAGCGGCATGGGACGCGAGGGCTCGCTGGAAGGCATGCTGGACTCGTTCACCCAGCGCAAGAGCATCACCGTCAACCTCGACACGCCGCGCATCGTCTGAGCGGCAGGTCGGATACCGCCGGGGTCAGGCCGCTTCGAGCAGGCCGGCCGCGGCGGGGGCCGCCGCATAGAAGGCGCGCATGGTGCGGGGATCGCGCCGGGTGATCTCCAGAAGGTGCGTCTCCGTCAGCGCATTGAGCTCGCGCAGCACCAGCGCATGGGCGAGGCCGAGGAGGCGCGCAAAGCTGCGGCTGTCATGGGCGATGCCGAGCAGCGAAGCGGCGATCAGCGCGGCCTGCAACCGCGTCAGATGCGGCTGGGCGACCGCGATACGCTCAACCTGCGCCATGAAGCGCTCGGCGTTCGCGTTGTCGCTCATGCGGCCTCGGCCACCGGGCGTGGCCTGAAGGAAACCATGATCGACTTGGAGGTCGGCGTGTCGCTTTCCACGCCGGCGCTGCCCAGCGGTACGAGCACGTTGAGCTCGGGATAGTAGCCGGCGATGCTGCCGCGCGGGATGTCGTAGGGCACGAAGCGGAAATCGGCGGCGACCCGCTCGACGCCGTCGTCATAGGCGCTGACCACGTCGACCCGGTCGCCCGCCTCGGCGCCGATCGCCTTCAGGTCCTCGGGATGGATGAAGATGACCTGCCGCTCGCCATAGACGCCGCGATAGCGGTCGTCGAGGCCGTAAACGGTGGTGTTGTACTGGTCGTGCGAGCGGAATGTCTGCAAGGCGAAACGGTTGCCGTCCTTGCGCGCGCGCTGGTGCACGGTCTCCTGCGGCAGCGGGCCGGTGAAGAAGGTCGCCTTGCCGGCCGGCGTGTTCCACTCGCGATGTGCGGCCGTGTTGCGCAGGTGGAAGCCGCGCGGCTTGCGCAGGCGCTTGTTGTAGTCCTCGAAGCCGGGGATCGTCGCCTCGATATGGTCGCGGATGCGGTCATAGTCGTCGGCCAGCGCGGCCCAGTCGATCTTCTCCGAGCCCAGCGTCGCCTCGGCGATGCCGGCGACGATCGAGACTTCCGACAGGAGGTGCGGCGAGGCCGGACGGTTGATGCCGCCCGAGCCGTGCACCATGCTCATGGAATCCTCGACGCTGACGAGCTGCGAGCCGCCGCGCGAGTTGAGGTCGATCTCGGTGCGGCCGAGGCAGGGCAGGATGAAGCTCTTCTCGCCCGGCATGAGGTGCGAGTGGTTCGGCTTGGTGGCGATGTGGACCGTGAGCTTGAGGCTGCCGAGGGCCTTCGAGACCAAGGCGCTGTCCGGCGTGGCGCGGGCGAAATTGCCGCCGAGGCCGACGAAGGCCTGCGCGGTGCCGTCCAGCATGGCGCCGATCGCGGCAAGCACGTTGTGGCCGTTCTTGCGCGGCACCTTGAAGCCGAAATGCTTCTCCAGCGCGTCGAGGAAGGCGGCCGGCGGCTTCTCGTTGATGCCGACGGTGCGGTCGCCCTGCACGTTGGAATGGCCGCGCACCGGGCACAGGCCCGCGCCCGGCCTGCCGACATTGCCGCGCAAGAACATGAAATTGGCGATCTCGCGGATCGTCACCACCGAATGCAGGTGCTGCGTGATGCCCATCGCCCAGGTGCAGATGACGCTTTCGGCATTCATGTAGACGTCCGCCGCCTGCTCGATCTGCGCGCGGGTGAGGCCGGACTGGTCCTCGATCTCCTCCCACGAGGTGGCGTCGACCGCGGCGCGATAGGCGTCGAAATCGGCGCAATGCTCGGCGATGAAGGCGCGGTCGAGAATGGAGGGCTTGCCCGCCGCGATCGCCGCGTCGTCCGCGGCAAGCACGGCCTTGCTCATGCCGCGCACGGCGGCCATGTCGCCGCCCAGCCGCGGCTGGAAATAATGGCTGGCGATCTCGCCCGAGCCGCCGCGCAGCATCTCGATCTTGCGCTGCGGATCGGAGAAGCGCTCCAGGCCGCGCTCGCGGACGGGGTTGAAGACGACGATGCGCGCGCCGCGCTCGGCCGCGCGGCGCAGGTCGCCCAGCATGCGCGGATGGTTGGTGCCGGGGTTCTGGCCGATGACGAAGATCGCGTCGGCCTTCTCGAAGTCCTCCAGCAGCACGGTGCCCTTGCCGACGCCGATGGCCTGGCGCAGGCCGACGCCGCTCGCCTCGTGGCACATGTTGGAGCAGTCGGGGAAATTGTTGGTGCCGTAGAGGCGCACGAAGAGCTGGTAGAGATACGCAGCCTCGTTGCTGGCACGGCCCGACGTATAGAATTCGGCGCGGTTCGGGTCGTCGAGGCTGCGCAGGGCCGCGCCGATCTCGGCGAAGGCGTCTTCCCAGGCCACCGGCAGATAGCGGTCGCTGGCGCGGTCGTAGCGCATCGGATGCGTCAAACGGCCGTTCAGCTCAAGCTCGTAATCGGTCATTCTTCGCAGTTGCGAAACGGTATGCTGCGCGAAAAATTCCGGCGTCGCGCGCTTCTCGGTCGTTTCCCAGGCAACGGCCTTCACGCCGTTCTCGCAGAACTCGAAGGACGAGCCGTGCTCCGGATCGCCCCAGGCGCAGCCGGGACAGTCGAAGCCGTCCGGCTGGTTGGCCTTCAGCATGGCGCGCGCGCCGGAAAGCGGCGAACCGCTTTCCATCAGCCGCTTGCCGCAGCTCTTGAGTGCGCCCCAGCCGCCGGCGGCCGATGATTTCTTGCCGATGAATTCAGTGCTCATGATATTTCCAGATGGCGTGGCGGCGGGCCTTGATCAAGGCGGCTGATATAATCGAACGATAGGGAATTTCTATCATTCGTGCTTCCGGCCACTTCACCCGGCCGCCCTCCCATAAAACATGATGCTTTTTATCCGGTTTGTTGTTCCTTCCCTGCGCCGCACGCGATAGGATCACCGTCGCCGACAGCCAGCCATCTTGCCAGCGGAAACGGCGCCGGGCGTTTCCGCGTGCGAATCGACATCGTGTCCTTGCGCGGAAATCTTGCCCGATCCCTTCGACGCCATGTGGCGGACCGCATGCGCGCCTTCAATGGCCGCAAAGGACGCTCGCAGGGCAGGACTGGTCAGACCGGAGTATGGAACGCGTGACACATATCGACTTGGAGCGCCGCCAGGATGAGGCGGAGGCGCATATCCGCGCGACGATGATGAAGGAGCTGTGCGAGGTGATGGGCGCAAGCGGGCTCCCGCCGATCGCCGTGCTGCGGCTAGCGGCCCACGCAATCGGAACCATCTATCGTGAGATGGCGGATGCCCACACCGGCATCGGCGCCTGCCAGTGCGGATGGCAGCCGCAGGATACGGCCGACACGGACCTGCTGACGACCGCGCTCATGGCCGCATGCCGCGCCTGCCGGCACGAGGACCTGCGCGTCATGCAGGTCGCCGGCTCAGCGTGAAACAGCGGGGTATTGGTGACTGAAAAGCACAACGCCCGCCGCGGGAGGAGGAGCGGCGGGCGTCGTATAAACGCCGGCTAATCGGGAGGAGGTGATCGCCGGCTATTCGTTCAGGTCAGGGAGGAGGTTGAACTGAACGAAATCTGATGATGCGAAGATAGGACGGGTTCAAACTTTTTTCCACCCACAATTATGCATTGAAGGGTTGCGTTTTGTGCAATGCACAATGCGCCGGCTTCCGCATGTCCGGCGATGGGGCTTGATGAGCCATGCGCGGCCATTTACCCAAGATGCAAAGGAGAATTGCACCTATGGCCAGCCAGACTATTCCGCACGATATCGACCAGGTGAAACTCGACCGGCTCGCGCAGGTGGCCGTCAAGGTGGGCCTCGGCCTGCAGCCGGGGCAGGATTTGCTGCTGACCGCGCCGATCGCGGCATTGCCGCTGGTGCGGGCGATCGCGCGGCATGCCTATGCGGCGGGCGCCGGACTGGTGACGCCGATCTTCTCCGACGAGGAGATCGCGCTCAGCCGCTATCGCTTCGGGCCGGATCAGAGTTTCGACCGCGCCGCCGGCTGGCTCTATGAAGGAATGGCGAAGGCGTTTTCGGAAAACACGGCGCGGCTCGCCATCGTCGGCGACAATCCCATGCTGCTGGCGAACGAGGACCCGGCCAAGGTGGCGCGCGCCAACAAGGCGAATTCGATGGCCTACCAGCCCGCGCTTCAGAAGATCGCCGGCTTCGACATCAACTGGAACATCATCGCCTGGCCGGGCACGGCATGGGCGAAGCTCGTCTTCCCGGATGTGGACGAGGCCGCCGCCGTGACGAAGCTCGCCGATGCGATATTCGCCGCCTCGCGCGTGGATGGCGAGGACGCGGTGGGCGCCTGGGCCGCGCACAATGCGGCGCTGCGCCGGCGCACCGAATGGCTGAACGGCCGGCGTTTCGCCGCGCTGCATTTCTCGGGGCCCGGCACCGACCTCACCGTTGGGCTCGCCGACGGGCATGAGTGGCATGGCGGCGCCTCGACCGCCAAGAACGGCGTGGTCTGCAACCCCAACATCCCGACCGAGGAGGTCTTCACCACGCCGCATGCCCTGCGCGTCGAGGGCCATGTGACGAGCACCAAGCCGCTTTCCTACCAGGGCACGCTGATCGACGAGATTTCGGTTCGCTTCGAGGGCGGGCGGATCGTCGAGGCCAGGGCCGCGCGCGGCGCGGAAGTGCTGAACAAGGTGCTCGACACGGACGAGGGCGCGCGGCGGCTGGGCGAAGTGGCGCTGGTGCCGCATTCCTCGCCGATCTCGAAGAGCGGCATCCTCTTCTACAACACGCTCTTCGACGAGAACGCGTCCTGCCACATCGCGCTCGGCCAGTGCTATGCCAAGTGCTTCGTCGGCGGCGACAAGCTGACGCCGGACGAGATCGCGGCGCAGGGCGGCAACAAGAGCCTCATCCACATCGACTGGATGATCGGCTCGGGCGAGGTGGATATCGACGGTGTTGCAGCGGACGCAAGCCGCGTGCCCGTCTTCCGCCGCGGCGAATGGGCCTGACGGGAGCACCGGCAGGGCAGTCATCGCCGATGAGAAACGGCTGGCGCCATGGTCAAGGCCAGGGCGCCACGCGCTCTTGCGCGGCATCCCGGCCCACCCCCGTGCCATGGCGCCAGCCTGTGCCGTCCGGCTTGCGGCGGCCGGGACGGCAATCGGGACAAGCATGCGCGTGCCACTGCATGAGCAATGTTTCTCACGGATGATGAGCGGGCGGCTTGACGCAAATCAAATGCCTGCAAGCCTGTTCGATCTAGGAAGGGCGATCCGGAGGACTCTTCCATGGCACTCATGTCCATGAGCGAAAGGATGGCGGCAGCCGTCGCTTGCACCCACGGCGCGGAATGCCCGGTGAGCTCGGCCTGCGCGCCCGCCCGCTTCGTGCCATGCATCGACATGGCGCGTGCGCACGCGCAGAAGCTGAAGCTTTGCGATACGCTGGAGGCGATCGCGGATGACCTGCCCTCGCTTGTCGACCGGCTGCAATGCCTTTCCGTGGCCGGCAGCCTCGTGCCGCTGCTGCGGGAATGCCACCGTTTCGAGGAGGAAGCCGTTTTCCCCGCCTTCCTGCGCAGTTCCGGCAATGACGAGATCGTCCGGCGGCTGATTGCGGAACATCTCGAGGACGACTGCGCGGCTGAGGATCTGAGCGAGCGCCTGATGGCGCATGGGCACGGCCTGCCGATCGAGAACCCCGAGGCCTTCGGCTACATGCTGCGGGCCTTCTTCGAGTCCATGCGGCGCCACATCGCCTTCGAGCGCGATCACATCATGCCGGTGGTGAACGACGAGGATTAGTGCCACATGGGACGCCCCGGCCGCAGTCCTTAAGGAACCGTCGCGTGTTTCGCAACACTCACGGCATGGATCCTCGGGCTTGACCCGAGGATCCATGCCGTGACGGTGAAGAAATGCGATCCCGCGCCAGGGAGGAGGCAGCAAAAGCGCGCAGGGGTTTTGCGTAGAAACAAGGATGGAGCCTTTCCGCGGTTCTGCGGAAAGTGGAAATGCTCCGGATGCCGCCGTCAGTTTCCGGCGCGCTTTTCGAGCCGCGCGATCTCGTCCACGATAATATGCCGGTTGTTCTCGATGCGGATGACGCCGTCGGTGCGCAGGCGCGTCATCTGGCGGCTGACCGTTTCGATCGTCAGGCCGAGGAAATCGGCGATTTCGGCGCGCGTCAGCGGCAGATCGAAGACGGTGGAGCGCCGCTCGGGCGCGGCCGCGGGATCGATGTTCCTGGCGATCATCAGCAGGAAGCTGGCAACCTTCTCGGCGGCGGTCTTGCGCCCCAGCATGACCATCCATTCGCGCGCCTGGTCGAGCTCCTTCAGGGCCTGTTCGAGAAGACGGTGCTTGAGGTCCGGCTGCTCGGCCATCATGCGCTCTATCGTGGCGCGCGGGAAGGAACAGAGCTCGACATCCGTGGCGGCCTCGGCGTTCACGGCGCTCTCGGCCCGCAGCGGGCGGCCGAGGAAATCAGGCGCGAATTGCAGGCCGACGATCTGCTGGCGGCCATCGGACAGCGACTTGGTCAGCTTGACGACGCCCGAGAGCACGTTGGAATAGCGTTCGATGTTCTCGGCATCGCCCAGCAATTCCTCGCCGACGCGGAACCTGTGCCGCGACGACGTATGGGCGAGCGTCACGAGCTGATCGGGGGCCAGCGCGCCGCAAATGCCGCGATGACGCGCCTCGCAGGAGGAACAGAGGCGGGGAAGCCCATTGGTGTGGATGTCGTCGCGCACAATGGGCATTGTATAGCGCAGCGGCAGGCGTTGTGCGAGGGAAGGAGCCAGCGGCAGTGGGTCGCGGCAGAGAGGCGAAATACGAACGGCGTTCGCCGGCTTTCGCGAATTACGAAAGATGTGATGCCGATCCTGGAATTGCTCCGCGCGGGGCCTGTCACTAGAGTCGAAATCCTGTCGCCTCAGCGAGGCAGGCCGTTCGTGCCTCCGGCGCGACGCATTTCTGAAGGGAGCGAGTCTTGACCACATCAATGCCGACCGTCCGCGAGATCCGCCGCAGCGAGGACAGGTTCCTCGGCTCGGATGTCTTTGAGCAGGGCACGCGCGTGTTCGGCCCGCGCAACGGCGCGGGCACGGTCACCGAGGCGGCGCGCAAGGTGCCGGTCTACCATAAATGCGACGTGCTGGTCGTCGGCGGCGGGCCGGCCGGAACGGCGGCCGCGCTCGCGGCTGCGCGCACCGGCGCCGATGTCGTCGTCATGGAGCGCTACAACCACTTGGGCGGGCTTTCGACCGGCGGCGTGGTGATCTGGATCGACCGCATGACCGACTGGGAGGGAAACCTGGTCATCCGCGGCTTCGCCGAAGAGGTCTTCGACCGCCTGCCGAAAGAGGGCCGGGCGGGACCGGACCGCGCGGACTGGGGCTCGCGCGATCCCGACAAGGCGAAATACTGGAGCCTCAGGACCTCCGCTCATCACGGCATCGTCACCTGGGCGCCGACGCTCGACCCCGAGCGCCTCAAGCTTCTGTCGCAGGAGATGATGATCGAGGCCGGGGTGCGCATCGTGTTCCATGGCTGGATGGCCGTGCCGATCGTGGAGGAGGGCGCCGTCAGGGGCGTCATCTTCGAGAGCAAGGAAGGCCGGCAGGCGCTGATGGCCAAGGTGGTGGTGGACTGCACCGGCGATGGCGACGTGTTCTCGCGCGCCGGCGCCGGCTTCGATACCGACATCGAGGAAGGCGACGTACACCACTCGATGAACACCGGCTTCATGCTCGGCGGCGCCGACATGAACAAGTGGCTCGATTTCCGCGGCGGCCAGCCGGAGCAATATGCCGAATTCACCAAGATGGGGCGCGAGAAGCTGGGCTTCTTCCAGCCGCCCTATGTCTCGTGGCGCAACGACATCGCGCTGTTCCTCGGACCGCGCCAGTCCGGCCTTTCGGCGGTGAATGTCGATGACATGACGGAGACCGAGATCCGCTCGCACCGCTTCATGCAGACGCATTGCAACTTCTTCCGCGACAATGCGCCGGGCTTCGAGAACGCCTACATGCTCCTGTCGGCGCCGCAGCTCGGCGTGCGCCACACGCGCCGCCTCGGCGGCGTGGGCCGCATCGAGCGCAGCCAGTGGAGCGAGGGCAAGCCCTTCGCCGACGAGGTCGGGGTGAGCCCGTCGATCTCGCCGAAGTTCCCGGTGGTCTCGGTGCCTTATGGCTGCCTCGTGCCGGCGCGGCTCGACGGTCTGCTGGCCGCAGGGCGGCACATTTCCTGCGACGCCAATTCGCACGGCTTCATGCGCGAGATCCCCCAATGCTGGCTTACCGGCCAGGCGGCAGGCGCCGCGGCCGGCGTTGCCGCCAACCGCGGCGTGCAGCCGCGCAACGTGGACTATGCGGAGCTGCGCGCGACGCTGAAGAGCCAGGGCGTGTTCCTGCACGACCAGAAGGCGACCGCGCCGGCGGAGACGACGCCGGCGGAGTGACACGGATAAGGGGCTGTTCCTCCCGAAGGCGGCTTCGGGAGGGTTATCCGGCGCCTTCGCGCAGCATTTCGAGGCTGAGTTCGCGCAGCCGGCTCGCCGCATAGCCATAAGTGAAGGCATGCGGATCCGGTGCGCCGGGATCGTTGCCGACCGTGGCCGAATAGGCGAGCCGCACCTTTTCCGGCGCGAGATCGTCGCTGGCGCGCATCCTGCCGAAGATCGAGCTGATCGGAATCAGCTTGTCCTCGAATTCGATGGTGGGTTCTTCCTGCCCCGGCTGCCAGCCGTCGAACGCTTCGACGGCGTCGAGAAACGCGTCCTGGAGGCTGATCGGTGCATGGCGGTCGTGAAGCGCGGGAACAACGCGAGTCATTATGAACCTCCTTTGCCTGATCTCTTCGAGGAACATTATCGCTACTGAATGAGTCGTGTAAACGCGTCATGTGACATTTGATCGACGGACGCGACCGGCCCCCGCCTATGACTTTGGTCGAACCGTCGGCCTGCCCTGCGCGATTGACTTGGGTCGGAAAAGGTCTGTTATATAACAATAGGCGGGCGACGCGTTCCGCGTATCGATTGGGAGGACCTGAAATGAACAAGATGATCGGCCGCATTGCGGCTGCTGCCCTGATTTCGACCGGCATGACCGGCATGGCGCTGGCGGACATCACCATCGGCGTGACCGTCTCATCGACGGGACCGGGCGCGGCGCTCGGCATTCCGCTCAAGAACTCGGTCGAGTTGTGGCCGACCGAAATCGACGGCGAGAAGCTCAACGTCATCGTTCTGGACGATGCCGGCGATCCGTCGATGGCGACGACCAATGCGCGCCGCTTCGCCAATGACGACAAGGCCGACGTGATCGTCGGCTCGGCGCTGACCCCGGCATCGATCGCCATCTCGAACGTCGCGGCCGAGAGCGGCATTCCGCATCTGGCCTGCTCGCCGGTGCCGCCGAATGTCGCGGCCAGCAAGTGGACCTTCGTGATGCCGCAGGATGCCGGCCTCATCGCCGATACGCTGTTCGAGAAGATGCAGAAGGATGGCGTGAAGACCGTCGGCTATATCGGCTTCTCCGATTCCTATGGCGATCTGTGGGTCAGCCAGTTCAAGGCCATCGGCGAGAAGTACGGCCTGTCGATGATCGCGGAAGAACGCTATGCGCGTCCCGACACATCCGTGTCCGGGCAGGTGCTGAAGCTCGTCGCGACCCAGCCGGACGCGGTCTTCGTCGGCGCGTCGGGAACGGGTGCGGCGCTGCCACAGCTTGCGTTGCGCGAGCGCGGCTTCACCGGCCCGATCTACCAGACCCATGGCGCGGTGACCTTCGACTTCCTGCGCATCGCGGGCGCGGCGGCCGACAACACGGTCTTCGCGTCGGGCCCGGTCATGGTTGCCGAGCTCCAGCCCGACAGTTCAGAGACCAAGCAGGAAGGTCTCGACTATGTGACCGCCTATGAGGGCAAGTTCGGCGCCGGCACGCGCACCCAGTTCGGCGCGCATATCCACGACGCGATGGCGATCCTCAAGAAGGCGATCCCCGAGGCGAAGAAGAAGGCCCAGCCCGGCACGCCCGAATTCCGCGCCGCGTTGCGCGACGCGATCGAGGCCGGCGGGCCTTTCCCGGCCAGCCAGGGCGTGTTCGAGTTCACCCCCGAGAACCATTTCGGCCTCGACAAACGCGCCGTCGTGCTGCTGACCGCCAAGGACGGCAAGTTCGACCTCGTCCAGTAAGGTGACGCTGCGGAGATGTTGAAAGGGTCCGCATCGCGCGGGCCCTTTTCTTTTGGGGTGCTGAAAGCAAGCTCATCGCGAATACCTGCCCTGTCGCAGACCCCCACCCTTACCCTCCCCACAAGGGGGAGGGAGGCGTTTGCGCCAGATACCGATTTTGTCGAGCTTGAGCCGGCGTCCGCGAATCCCTCCCCCTTGTGGGGAGGGTAAGGGTGGGGGTTCGCCGCGCCGCCCGATCAGTGCTGCGTCGCGCCGCCAAGATAGCTTTCGACCAGCGACGGGTCGGCCGCCATGTCGGCGGCCTTGCCGGAGCGGCGGACCTCGCCCAGTTCGATGAGATAGGCGTCGTCGGCGATTTCGAGCGCGGCGCGGGCGTTCTGCTCGACCAGCAGGATCGACACGCCTGTCGCGCGCAGTTCCGAAACGATGCCGAGGATCTCGGCGACGATCTTCGGCGCGAGGCCGAGGCTCGGCTCGTCGAGCAGCAGCAGTTGTGGGCGGCTCATCAGCGCGCGCCCGAGCGCCAGCATCTGGCGTTCGCCGCCCGACAGCGTGCCGGCGATCTGCTTGCGCCGCTCGGCGAGGCGCGGAAAGCGCTGATAGACATCCGCAAGCGTCTCGCGGCGCTCGTCGCCGCTGCGCAGGAAGCCGCCCAGCGCCAGATTGTCCTCCACGGACATGGAGGTGAAGAGCTCGCGGCGTTCGGGCACGAGGCACATGCCGGCCTGTACGCGGCCTTCGATCGAGCGCGGGGCGGGGGCGCCGCGATAGAGGATCGTGCCGGTTGAGGGCACCACGCCCATGGCGGCGTTAAGGAGCGTCGTCTTGCCGGCGCCGTTGGCGCCGATCACCGTGGCGATACTTCCTCTGGCGACATCGAGCGAGATGCCGTGAACCACTTCGGCATGGCCGTAGGAAACGCGGATGTCGCGCAGTTCGAGCAGATTTTCGCTCATGCCACGCCTCCGAGATAGGCCGCGATGACGGCCGGGTTGCGCCGCACCTCGGCCGGTTCGCCATGCGCGATAACGGTGCCGAAATCGAGCACGACCAGCCGGTCGACCAGTTCCATCACGAAGCTCATATCGTGCTCGACCAGCAGGATGGCGACGCCTTCGGCGCGCAGCTTGCGCAGCAGTTCGGCGAGGCGTTGCTTCTCGCCATGGCGCAGGCCGGCGGCGGGCTCGTCCAGCAACAGGAGATTGGGATCGAGCGCGAGCGCGCGGGCGATCTCCAGGATGCGGATCTGCCCGAGCGCAAGGTCCCCGGCAGGGCGGTGGCGCTCCTCGGCGAGGCCGACGCGCGCAAGCTGGCGGTCCGCCTCGGCGAGCAGGGAGGCTTCCTCGCTGCGCTCCAGCCGCAGGAAGCTGCGGAAGACGCCGGCATCCCCGCGCAGATGCGCGCCCAGCGCGGCATTCTCCAGCACCGTCATGTCGGGCAGGATCCTGGCATGCTGGAAGGTCCGGGCGATGCCCTCCCGCGCGACGTCGCCGGGGCGATGCACACCGGCGTCCTTCCCTGTCAGCAATATGCTGCCGCTCGTCAGCGTAGTCGCGCCGGTGATCAGGTCGAAGGTCGTGCTCTTGCCGGCGCCGTTCGGGCCGATGAGGCCAAGAATCTCGCCCGCCTTGATCTCGAAGCTCACATCGTTGACCGCGACGAGGCCGCCGAACTGCTTGCGCGCCTTGTCGAGCGCCACCAGCGGCGTGCCGGCGGCCGGCGCCTCGCGGTGCGGCAGCTTCTCTTCCGTTTGCGGCAGTGGCGCGGGCGTCCGGCGCGGGAGCAGGCGCAGCACGAAGGGCCACAAACCCTCGCGGGCGAATTGCAGGATCAGCACCAGCAGGATGCCGAAGAACACGGTCTCGAAATTGCCGCTGGTGCCGATGAGGCCGGGCAGGTAGCGCTGCAGCAGTTCCTTCAGCACCAGCACGATGCCGGCGCCGAAGATCGCGCCCCAGATATGGCCGGCGCCGCCGATGACGGCCATCAGCAGATATTCGATGCCCATGTTGAGGCCGAAGGGCGTCGGGTTCACCGTGCGCTGCATATGGGCGTAGAGCCAGCCGGAAAGGGCGGCGACCACGCCGGCGAAGACGAAGACGGTCAGTTTGGCGCGCACTGTGTCGACGCCGAAGGCTTCCGCCGCGCGCGAGCCGCCGCGCAGGGCGCGGATGCCGCGGCCGACGCGCGAATCCAGCAGATTGCGCGCGCCGAGCGCGAAGATCAGCACGAAGCCCCAGATGAGGTAGTACATCGAGGTGCTGTCGATGAAGCGATGGCCTGCCAGCGTCACCGGCGGGATGCCGGTGATGCCGTCATAGCGGCCGAGGAAATCGAGTTGGCCGAAGAGGTAATAGAGCGCGATGCCCCAGGCGATGGTGCCGAGCGGCAGATAGTGCCCCGAAAGGCGCACGGTGATGAGGCCGAGCGGGAAGGCGGCGATCGCGCCGGCGGCCAGCGACAGCGGCAGGGTGAGCCAGGGCGAAAGCCCGTAGGCCGTGGTCAGCACGGCGGTCGTATAGGCGCCGAAGCCGCAGAAGGCCGCCTGGCCGAAGGAGGTGAGGCCGCCGACGCCGGTGAGCAGCACGAGCCCGATGGCGACCAGCGAGGCCAGCCCGATATTGTCCATCAGCGTGATGACGAAGGGCGGCACGGGCAGCAGCGGGATCGCCGCCAGCACCACGACCACGATCAGGGCCAGGATCGGGAAGCGCTGCATCTATTCTTCCTCGTGCGGGTCGCTGGCCAGCGAGCGCCAGATCAGGACGGGGATGATCAGGGCGAAGACGATGATTTCCTTGTAATTGCTGGCGAAGAAGGAGGCGAAGGCCTCGACCAGCCCGACGCCGATCGCCGCGACGGCCGTGACCGGGAAGCTCGACAGGCCGCCGATGATCGCCGCGACGAAGCCCTTGAGGCCCATCAGGAAGCCCGTATCGTAATAGATCGTCGTGATCGGCGCGATGAGCACGCCGGAGATCGCGCCGATGGTCGAGGCAAGGACGAAGGCGGTGCCGCCGGTCAGGTTGGTGCGGACGCCGACGAGGCGGGCGCCGAGCCGGTTGACGGCGGTGGCGCGCAACGCCTTGCCGAGGATCGTCCGCTCGAAGAAGAAGTAGAGGCCGACCATGGCCGCGATCGTGGCGCCATAGATCCACACGCTTTGCAGCGGCACGGGCAGGAAGCCCAGCGTAAAGGCACCCGGCGTCAGCGGCTTCGCGCGCAGGCCTTCGGCGCCGAAGGCGAAGAGGCCGAGCCCCATCATCGCCAGATGCACGCCGACCGATGCGATGAGCAGTACCAGCACCGAAGCGTCGGCGAGCGGCCGGAAGGCGATGCGATAGATATAGAGCCCCATCGGCGCGACGATCAGGATCGCCAGCAGCGCTCGCCCGAGGCTGCCGAGCTGCATCGGCAAGGCGAGGATCAGCAGGCCCCATATCAGCGCCGGCAGCGCGAGATTGACCAGCGCGCTGCGCAGCAGGCGGGCAGGGTCGAAACCCTTCCGCAAGTCCCACAGGTCGAAAAGGAAGGCCGCCGCGCCGAGACAGGCAAGCAGCGGCACCGTGCCGGGCATCCGCCCGACATCGAGGAAGGCCAGCGTCAGCGCCCCGTAGGCCACGAATTCGCCCTGCGGGATGAAGATGACGCGCGTCACGGCGAAGACGAGGACGAGCGAGAGCCCAAGCAGCGCATAGATCGCGCCATTGGTGATGCCGTCCTGTAACAGGAATGCGAGGACGATGCTGTCCAAGCTGTGCCTCCCCTTCGCGCCGTGTCTGCGACCGGCCGCTCTTATGAATTGTAACAATCTATAACAATCTGCCCCGGCCTTGCCAATATGCGGGCATCGGCTTCCACAGCCGACCTTCGGCGTATCCGCGCAATGCCGGTCCGCCATTGAAGGGCGCGCGTGCTGGTCCAGATAGAGGGGAAGGGGGAACGCAAACAGGGAGATAGAAATGCAGAAGAAAATCAGCGCCCTTGCGGCTTTCATCCTGGCATGCACGCCGGCTTTGGCCCAACAGGACGCGCCCGCGACGGCAAGCGCGCAGTTCATCGACGCGAAGGGAGAGCAGAACGGCACCGCCGAGATCTCGCCGGCCGGCGAGGGCGTGCTGATCGAGGCCGAGGTGAGCGGCCTGCCGGCCGATGCATGGGTCGCGTTCCACGTCCACGAGACCGGCACCTGCGATCACCAGACCGGCCATGAATCCGCCGGTGGTCATTTCAATCCCGACGGACGCGAGCACGGGTTCAAGGCCGCGAACGGCCCCCATGCCGGCGATATGCCGAACCAGTATGTCGGCGCCGACGGCGTGCTGCGCGCGCAGGTGTTCAACGACCGCGTCAGCCTCGGCGACGGCGAGAACGGCATCCGTGGCCGCGCGCTGATGGTGCATGCGAAGGCGGACGACTATGAGAGCCAGCCGTCGGGCGATGCCGGCGACAGGCTCGCCTGCGGCGTCATCGAGTAGCGCCGCCTCACTTTATCGGGGCGAGCGCATCCAACTCCTCGGCGATGGTCTCGACCGACCAGCCGCCGTCGCGCAGCGCGGTGTCGGTCTCGCGCGGTTCGCTCCAGACGGCCAGCTTGTCGCCGCCGATGGTGATGCAGCGGCCGGTGATATGGGCCGCGGCCGGTGAGGCGAGATAGACGAAGAGCGGCGCGACATCCGCCGGCGTGCCCAGCCCGTCGCGGCGCAACTCGCCCGGTACCGGCTCGCCGCGTTCGGCGGCGGCAACGTGCTCCTCCATGCCGGGGATGGTGGCGACCATGCGGGTCAGCGCCATGGGCGCGATCGCATTGACGTTGACGCCATAGCGGGCGAGCTCGATCGACCAGGTGCGCACCAGCCCGGTAATGCCCGCCTTGGCGGCGGCGTAGGCGGTCTGGCCGAAGCTGCCGAGCTGGCCCGACAGCGAGGTCACCAGCACGATGCTGCCGCCATGCTCGGCGGCGCGGAAATGGCGCGCCGCCTCGCGGCCGCAGAGGAAGGAGCCGCGCAGATGGGTGCGGATCACGGCGTCGAAATCGTCTTCTTCGGTGTTCCACAGCGTGCGGTCGCGCAGGATGCCGGCATTGGCGCACAGCACGTCGAAGCGGCCAAAGGCGGAAACCGCCGCGTCGATGCAGGCGCGGGCGCCTTCTTCCTCGCTGATGTCGGCGACGAGTGCCTGTGCGCGACCGCCCGCTTCGACGATAGCGGCGACCGTTTCCTCCGCGCCCGCCGCGTCCAGATCGTTGACGATCACGCCCGCGCCGGCTTCGGCCAGCGCGATTGCCGCCGCACGGCCGATGCCGCGCGCCGCCCCGGTGATGACGACGGATTTTCCTTCCAGCGGCTCTCTTGCCATTTCATCGACCCTCATAGACCGCCGGACGCTTCTCGATGAAGGCGCGGGGCCCCTCCCGCGCATCGCGCGAAGCCATCACGCGCTCCTTGGCGGCATCCTCCAGCTTATAGCCTTCGTGCAGCGTCAGGCCGCTGCTGGCAAGTACCGTTTCCTTGACCGCGCGGATCGCGAGCGGGCCGTTCCCGGCAATGCGCGCCGCCATGTCCAGCGCGCGGTCGAGCAATTGCGCACGCGGCACGATATGGTTGATGAGGCCGATTTGCAGGGCGCGTTCCGCGTCGATGCGGTCGCCGACGAGCAGGATCTCCATGGCGTTGGCGTAGGAAATCTGGCGCGGCAGCCGGACCATGGAGCCGCCGAAGGGAATGAGCGCGCGGCGCACTTCGGGCAGGCCGAACGTCGCTTCCGGCACCGCGAAGCGGATGTCGGTTCCCAGCATCAGCTCCATGCCGCCGGCCATGCAGAAGCCGTTGATGGCGGCGATGACCGGCTTGGCGATCTCGAAATTGCGCATCACGCCGCGGTCGGTGATTTCGCCGCTGGCGACGAAGCGGCGGTCCCAGTCGTCTTGCGGCTGGCGCGCGCCGGTGAGAAGCGGCATGGACAGCGCCAGATCGCCGCCGCTGCAAAAGGCCTCGTCGCCCGCGCCGGTGACGATCGCGACACGCAGGTTCGCATCCTCGCCGAATTCGGTGAAGGCATCCGCGAGGCGGCAGCCCAGTTCCGGGCTGATCGCATTGCGCACATGCGGACGGTTGAGCGTGATCAGCGCGACATGGCCGCGTTTCTCGAACAGGAGATGGGGTTCGCTCATTCGGTTTTCCCTTCCGCGACGAGCCTGGCGGCAAGGTCGCGCAGCTCGAATTTCTTCACCTTGCCGCTCGGCGTGAGCGGGAAGCCGTCCACGAAGGCGATGTAGCGCGGCAGCTTGTGGCGGGCCAGATTGGCGCGGCAGTGGTCGCGCAGTTCCTTCGCGGTGAGCGCGGCACCCGGACGCCTGACGACGAAGGCGAAGACCTCCTCGCCCATCTCCTTGTCCGGCGCGGCCACGACCTGGGCCTCGGCAATGGCCGGATGGCGCTGAAGAAATTCCTCGATCTCGACCGGATAGATGTTCTCGCCGCCGCGGATCAGCATGTCCTTGAGGCGGCCGACGATCTCCACATAGCCGCCTTCATGCATGACCGCGAGGTCGCCCGACTTGAACCAGCCGTCGCCGGTGAAGGCGTCGCGGGTGCGCTCGGGCATGTCGAAATAACCGGGCGTGACGAGATAGCCGCGCATGCGCAGCTCGCCCTTCTCGCCGATCGGCACGGCTTCGCCGGTCTCGGGATCGGCGACCATCACGCCGGTATGCGGCAGCGGCGTGCCGGCGGTGCTGATCTTGGTCTCGAAATCGTCCTGCGGATTGGTCTGGGTGATGATCGGGCTGCACTCGGTCATGCCCATGATGATCATCGGATCGGCGCCCCATTTCTGCTTGAGCTCGGTCATCAGCGCGGGCGAGATGATGGTGCCGCCGGTGTAGAGGATGCGCAGGCTGGACAGGTCGACCTTGCCCTCGGTCCACAGCGGATGCTCCAGCATGCGCACGAACATGGTCGGCGCGCCGTTCATCACCGTACCGCGATATTTGTCGATGAGGCGCAGCGTCTCGCCGGCGTCGAAGGCCGACATGCCGATGTGGCAACCGCCCACCGTGCACATGCCCAGCACGTTGCAGATGCTGCCCGCCGTGTGGAAATAGGGCATGGGGCTGACCAGCCGCTCCGACGCGGTGAAGCCGGCCCGGCCGGCAGACAGGCGCGCATTGTTCACCGCGCTGAAATGGCGGATCATCGCGCCCTTGGGCGCGCCGGTGGTGCCGCTCGTATACTGGATCTGGAATATGTCCTCGGGCTTCACGGTCGCCTGCCGCTCGCGCACCGCCGTGCGATCGCCGGCGCCGATCCGTGCCTCCAGTTCCGCGAAGGGCACCGCGCCGGGCACCGGCACGTCGCCGACCCGGCATAGCCGCTTGAGGTCCGGCAACGCGCCGCTCTCGCGGATCGCGCCTTCGGCGAGCCTCGGCAGGTCCGGCATCATCTTGACCAGCGCGGCGGCCACGTCGTAGCCGCGATATTCGCCTGCCACGAAGAAGGTCGAGATGCGGCCCTGCGCGAGGATGTAGCGGATTTCCTCGCGCTTGAAGGCCGGGTTGACGGTGACCAGCACCGCGCCGAGCTTGGCCAGCGCATATTCGAGCAGGATCCATTCCGGCCGGTTGGCCGACATCAGCGCCACATGGTCGCCGCGCGCGATGCCCCAGGCCAGAAGCGCGGCCGCGAGCCTTTCCACTTGCTCGTGCAGGTCGCGATAGGTCCAGCGGAAGACGAAGCCCGCCTGCGGGTCGTCATAGATGATCGCGTCATTGTCCGGTATCGCGGCGGCCTGCCGGTCGAGCAGTTCGCCGACCGTGATCTGCCACAGCGCGATGCCCTCGTCGCGGGGCTCCCAGACGGACAGCTTCTGCATTGGACGGCGCTCCAGCTTGCGAGCTTCCGCGCGCTGTGCTGAAGCTCCTCCCGACAGGTTTCGCGCAAAATGATTTTTGGAAACCTGTTCGATGGAATACAATCGGTGGCGGCCGAGTCAAGGATGTTTGCGAGGCAAGGTGGCGGGTAAGGCGAAGAAACGGCTCAAGGCGGGAGAGCTCGACCACACGCTCGGCTACAAGCTGCGGCTGGCGCAGATCGCCTCCTATCGCAGCTTCGAGGAGCGGCATGCCGCTCTCGGCGTCGCGCCGCGCTATTTCGGCCTTCTGATGGTGATCGCCGCCAATCCCGGCCAGCCGCAAAGCGCGCTGGCGCATGCCATCGCCGTGCGCCGCTCCAGCATCGTCCCCATCCTCGACCGGCTAGCGGCGGAGGGGCTTGTGGAACGCGCATCCGGCCCCGACCGGCGCACCAACGCCGTCTCACTGACGGCGAAGGGCGAGGCGATGGTGGCGGGGCTCAAGGCGATCGCCCAGGTCGACGAGCTGCGCCTCCACGAGGGGCTGGATCCGGCGCATGTGGAGATCGCGATCGCGGTGCTCGACCATGTGATCGAGCGGCTGGATCGCCCGCGCGACTGACGCGGCTGATGCACATGTCGCAGGGGGAGGGGCTCGACAAGTGCTGAAAGTTGCGCATTAGCATTTGTGAATCCAACCTGTGTCACGCTCCGTCCCCATTGTCATGCGATGGAGCGTGGCCGGGCGGGGCGACGGAAGGGACATCCATGATCAGGCTGAACCGCCGGCAGACGCTGGCTTCCATTCTTGCAACCTTCGCCGCCGGCGCGCTTCCTGCCGCTGCCGCGGCAGAAGAGGGGCTTTCGTTCGGGCCGGCCGAGCCGTTCTCCTTCGCCGCGCTCAAGGACAAGGCGCGCGTGCTGGCCGCCCGGCCCTGGAAGAGCCTCGCATCGCCCTATGGCGCGATCCTCGACCAGATCGACTACGACGCCTATCAGAAGATCCGCTTCCGCAAGGAGGCGAGCCTGTGGGCGGACGACGGGAACAGGCCGCCGGTGCAGCTCTTCCATCTCGGCCGCTATTTCCAGGAGCCGGCGCGCATCTATGCCGTGGGCGACGGCGCGGCGCGCGAGATCCTCTATCGCCGCGACTATTTCGACATGCCGCAGGACCATGTCGCCCGGCAATTGCCGGACGATATCGGCTATGGCGGCTTCCGCGTCATGAACACGGAGCAGGACCGCGACTGGCTCGCCTTCCTCGGCGCGGCCTATTTCCGCTCGTCGGGCGAGCTCGACCAGTACGGCCTTTCCGCCCGCGCGGTGGCGATCGACACGGCCTTGCCGACGCCGGAGGAATTCCCGCGCTTCACTGCTTTCTACATGGAGCCGGCGGGCGAGGATGCGAACCGCATCATCATCAATGCGATACTGGAGGGGCCGAGCATCGCCGGCGCGGTGCGGCTCGACTGCCGCCGCGACAAGGCCGTGCTGATGGACGTGGACTGCGCCTTCTATGCGCGCAAGGACATCGCCCGGCTGGGCGTCGCGCCGCTGACCAGCATGTTCTGGTTCGGCCAGATCGACAGGACGCAGGGGGTGGACTGGCGCCCGCGCATCCACGATTCGGAAGGCCTTTCGATCTGGACCGGCGCGGACGAGCATATCTGGCGGCCGCTCGCCAATCCGCACCGGGTGATGACCAACAGCTTCCTCGACAAGGGGCCGCGCGGTTTCGGCCTGCTGCAGCGGCACCGCAATTTCGAGGACTATCAGGATGACGGCGTGTTCTACGAGCGCCGTCCCTCGGTGTGGGTCGAGCCGCTGGGCGACTGGGGCGCGGGCAGCATCCAGCTTGTCGAAATCCCCACCGACGACGAGATCCACGACAATATCGTCGCCTACTGGGTGTCGGACGAGCCGGTGAAGGCGGGCGAGGCGCGCGAATGGCGCTATCGCCTGCACTGGACGGCGGACGAGCCTTTCCGGCCGTCGCTGGCGACGGTGGAAAACTCCTTTTCCGGCTCGGGCGGCGTACCGGGCCAGCCGCGTCCGAAAGGGGTGAGAAAGTTCGTCGTGGATTTCGTCGGCGGGCCGCTCGCCTCGTTCAAGCGCGGCGAGCTGAGCGTGAGGGTGTGGACTTCGCGCGGCGAGGTCCGGGGAGAGACGGCCGCCTATCCCGTCGTCAATGGCGACGGCCGCTGGCGCGCCATATTCGACATCGCGGCGCCGGCGAACGGGCCGGATCCGGTCGACCTGCGCATGGCGCTTGTCGACCCGACGGACAAGGCCGTCACGGAGAGCTGGGTCTACCAGTATTTCCCGGAGTCCTCGAACTCCTGACCGCCCCGATCACACTGCGACGCCGCGCGCCCTGTGCCAGTCAAGCATCCAGGATGCCGCCGGGTTCTTCGGCGGCCGCGCCAGAACCGCTTCCTCATTGACGTCGCAGCCCCAGCCCGGACCGGTCGGCAGGAGCATGTCGCCGTTCTCCACCACCGGCGGATGGGTGACGAAATCGGCCGCCCACGGCACCTCGTCCACATCATATTCCATGTAGCGGAAGTTGGGGATAGCGGCCGACATATGCGCGCCGATGATGGTGGCGAGATAGCCGTGGGCGTTGTGGGCGGCGACGTTGACCTCGTATGCGTCGGCCATGGAGGCGATCTTGATCGCCTCGGGGAAGCCGTTCCAGACCGGATCGACGATGCACACGTCGACCGCATCCACGTCGAGGAAGCGCTTGATCTGCCGCCGGTTGTAGATCGTCTCCAGCGAGGCGATCGGCACGGGGGTCCACTGGCGCAGCCTGGACAGCGCCGCCGGGTCGTAGCAATCCACCTCCAGCCAGTTCAGGCGATAGGGCTCCAGGATCTCGGCCATGCGGCGCAAGCCCTCGGGCTTGTAGTGCGTGTTGAGATCGAACATGAGGTCGCATTGCGGCCCGATGCCTTCGCGGAAGGCGGCGATCTGGTCGCGCGCGGCCTCGAGCAGCCATTGCGGCGCGTTGAGCTCCGGGCTGCCGGCGCCGCCGCTGAAGGCCGGGCGGTATTGGTGCGGCTCCGGCCCGTCGAAAAGCAGGAGGTTGGTCTTCATGCCGCGATAGCCCTTCTGGACGACCTCGCGGCCGAGCTCGACGATATCGTCAAGCGAGCGTACCGGCGGAGTGTCGGCGACCTTCTCGAACAGGCCGCCGCTGCGGGCGCGATAGGTGCCGCAATGCGACCAGTAGCTTGGCAGCCTGCGCCGGTAGGCGCCGCCGTAGAGATCGTAGACCGGCAGGCCCGCCGCCTTGCCCTTGATGTCGAGGCAGGCGTTCTCGATGGCGCCGATGGCCTGCGCGACCATGCCGCCCTGCGTCATCTGGTTCATGTAATAAAGCTTCGAGCCGATCGGCCCGATGTCGCGCGGATCGGCGCCGATGACGAGCTCCGCCATGCGGCGGATCACCTGGATCATGCCGGGGCCGCCCATGCCTTCGGCCATCTCTGTCCAGCCGACAAGGCCCTCGTCCGTGGTGATCTTCACCCAGGAAAGCGTGCGCCAGCCGCCATCGGCATGAAGATCCTCGACCTTGACGATGCGCATTCGATCCCCTCCCTCGCACGGAAATGCCGCCTGATCCTAGTCTGGGGCAGGCGCCTTGTCTTGACTGAACGCGCCCTTTGCAGGAGGCGGAAGGCGCTTGCGGCCATCGGCATATCGCGCTTCCTGCTCAAAACTTGACATTGTAGTGAAGGTTTTTTGGTGCGATGTCTGGCGCATTGAAATTTCCGCAGTCCTATCCGAAGGAGGATTTCCCCATGCGCGTCGCACGCTATGCGGTTTGCGCCGGCCTGCTGGCCTTTGTTCCCAATTCACACGCCGCCGACCTCGGCGCGATCCTGTCGAACTATGCCGATATCGCACAGGCCGGCTACGAGGACAGCCTGTCCACCGCCATGGCGCTGGACGATGCCGTGGATGCGCTGATCGCCAAGCCGACGGACGAAAACCTCGCGGCCGCGCGCAAGGCTTGGCTCGCCGCCCGCGTACCCTATCAGCAGACGGAGGCCTTCCGCTTCGGCAATCCGATCGTGGACGAGTGGGAAGGCCGTGTGAACGCCTGGCCGCTCGACGAGGGCCTGATCGACTATGTGGATTCGAGCTACGGCACCGAGTCGGACGCCAACGGCTTCTATGCGGTCAACGTCATCGCCAATGCGAATATCTCCGCCGGCGGCGAGACGGTCGATGCCGCCAACATCACGCCCGCGCTGATCCAGTCGCTGCAGGAGATCGGCGGCATCGAGGCCAATGTCGCCAGCGGCTATCATGCGATCGAGTTCCTGCTGTGGGGCCAGGACCTCAACGGCACGGGTCCGGGCGCGGGCAACCGCCCGGCGACCGATTTCGACACGGCCAACTGCACCGGCGGAAACTGCGACCGGCGCGCCGCCTATCTCGCCGCCGCCTCCGACCTTCTGGTCGAGGACCTGGACGAGATGGTCGCCAACTGGGGCAAGGACGGCGCGGCGCGCAAGGCGCTGACGGATGGCGAGCCCACGGCCGGCCTCTCGGCCATCCTGACGGGCCTCGGCTCGCTCTCCTATGGCGAGTTGGCCGGCGAGCGCATGAAGCTCGGCCTGCTGCTGCACGATCCCGAGGAGGAGCATGACTGCTTCTCCGACAACACGCACAACTCGCATTATTACGACATCGTCGGCATCAACAATGTCTATCGGGGCAGCTATACCCGCGTGGGCGGCAGCAAGGTGGAGGGCGCAAGCCTCGCCGCGCTGGTGCGCGAGACCGATCCCGCACTTGCCGACGAGATGGAGGCGAAGCTCGCCGATACGCTGAAGGCGGCCGAAGCCATGAAGGCGCGCGCCGAGGGCGGCGAGGCCTATGACCAGATGATCGGCGAGGGCAATGCCGAGGGCAACGCCGTCGTTCAGGCCGTCATCGACGGTCTGGTGGCGCAGACGCGCTCGCTGGAGCGTGTCATTGCCGGGCTGAAGCTCGCCGATGTGACGATCGAAGGTTCGGACAGCCTCGACAATCCCGACGAAGTGTTCAAGTAAGACGCGTTCATCAATAACGACTGCGGCCGGCATCAGCCGGCCGCACCCATCATGAAAACCCTGGTTGCCGCTGCTTTCATCCTCGTCTCCGCCGCGGCGCTCGCGGCGGATGACGCGCGCGACGACCTCACCCCGAAGGACGCCGCGCGGGTACAGGCCGTAACGCAGCCCACTGCGGACTTCACCAGGGCGGAGCGTTTCGAGGGCAGGCAGGGCGGCGCGGCGACGACGCCCAAGGTCGGCGACGCCAATGCGCTGTCGCAGCCTTCCGCCAATCTCGGTTTCGACGACCAGCAGCGTTTCCTCGTCGGCAACGGCCTGTTCCGCAAGGATTGGGTCAGCGCCCCGTCCTCCACGCAGGCGTCGGATGGTCTGGGGCCGCTCTTCAACGCCCGCGCGTGCCAGGCCTGCCATATCAAGGACGGGCGCGGCCATGCGCCCGTCGCGCCGGGCGCCGATGCGACCTCGCTGCTGGTGCGTCTCTCGGTGGAGCCGGACGCGGCGCAGCGCGAGTTGATCGTGGCTGGCAAGCTGCAAGCCGCTCCGCATCCCGTCTACGGATTGCAGTTGCAGGACAATGCCGTGGCCGGCCTGCCGCCCGAAGGCAAGATCCGCATCGAATATGTCGACGAACCGGTAACGCTGGGCGACGGCGAGGTGGTGACGTTGCGCCGTCCGGTCCTCACCATCGAAAATCCCGGCTACGGGCCGATCGGAGACAGCGTCATGCGTTCGGCGCGGATCGCGCCGGCCATGGCCGGGATGGGGCTGCTGGAAGCGATCCATCCGGCCGACATCCTCGCCCGCGCCGATCCCGACGACCGTGACGGCGACGGCATTTCCGGCAGGCCCAACATGGTGGGCGACGGGGCAGGCGGCCTCACCGTCGGCCGCTTCGGCTGGAAGGGAATCCAGCCCGATATCCGCCAGCAATCCGCGCATGCCTTTTCCGGCGATATGGGACTGTCGAGCCCGCCGGCGTCGAGCCATTGGGGCGACTGCACCGCGGCACAGCAGGACTGCCTGTCGATGCCGCACGGCGCGCAGCCCTCATTGGGCGCGGAGGAAGTGCCGGGCGACTTGCTCGATCTCGTCGTCTTCTATTCGGAGAATCTCGCGCCGCCGGTGCGGCGGGACGTCGGCGACGCTGCGGTGCTGCGCGGCAAGCAGGCTTTCTACGAGGCCGGCTGCATCGCCTGCCACACGCCGAAATACGTCACCAGCCGCAAGGCCGCGCATCCGGCGCATCGCTTCCAGCTCATCTGGCCCTATACCGACCTCCTGCTCCACGACATGGGCGACGGGCTGGCGGACGGACGCGCGGAAGGAATGGCCGACGGCCGCGAATGGCGCACGCCGCCGCTGTGGGGCATCGGCATGGCGGAGCAGGTCAGCGCCGAGGCCGGCTACCTGCACGACGGCCGCGCCCGCAACCTGACCGAGGCGATCCTGTGGCATGGCGGCGAGGCGCAAGCCGCGCGCGATGCCTTTGCAGACATGGCGCGGACGGAACGCGAAGACCTGATCCGCTTCCTCAAATCGCTGTAGGGTATGGGCATGAGAACGGCATATGCGCGCATTGGACTGACCGTCGCGGCGATGCTCTGCTGCGGGCTCCCCGCGCGGGCGGATGTGTCGGGCACCGTCATCGCGGAGCAGTTCGCGATCCCCGCGCTGACGGCGCTGGAAGGGTTGGCGACGGTCGCGGACGCGCAGATCGGAGAGCTCTGCACGGCGCCCTCTGCCGAGGCGCTCGATGCGGCGCGGTCGAGTCTCGGCGGCATCGTCGCGGCATGGGGGCGCGTCAGCGTGCTGCGCTTCGGCCCGCTGGCGGCGGACAGCCGGTTCGAGAAGCTGTTCTTCTGGCCCGATCCGCGCGGCATCGCGCTCCGGCAGGTGCAGGGCCTGCTGGCGGATGCCGACACGGCCGCATTGGCCGACGGCGTGGCCGGCAAGAGCGCCGCGCTGCAAGGCATTCCTGCGCTGGAATTCGCGCTGTTCGGAACGGGGGCCGAAAGCCTCGCCACGCCGGAAGGCGCGTTCCGCTGCGCCTTCGCGCAGGCGCTTGCCCGCAATGTGGCGCGCCTTGCCGGCGAGGTCCGCGCCGGCTGGAACGAAGGCGACTTCGCCACGTCGTTCCGCAACCCTGCGCCGGGTGGCGAGCCCTATCGCAGCGCTGCGGAGGTGGATGGCGAGATCGTCAAGGCGCTCTCGACCGTCTTCCAGTATCTGCGCGCGGCGGAATTGCAGCCGGCGATAGGCGACAGCGCCGAAAAGGCGAACGGCCGCCGCGCGCCGCTCTGGCGCAGCCGGCTGACATTCGATCTCATGCTGGCGCAGGTCGAGGGCGCGCAGGCGCTGCTTGCCATCGCCGGCTATGCCGAAAACCTTCCGGCCGACAGCCGCTACATCGCCGATTCGATCCGTTTCGAGCTCGCCAATGCGGCGCGCATGCTGGGCGCGGTCGCGGAAGCGCCGGAGGCCGCCTTCGGCCATGAAGCCGATCGCCAGCGCCTTGTCGTTGTCGATCTTTCGCTGGATCATGCCGGCCATCTGGTCGCGGAAAATCTCGCCGCGGCGCTGGGACTGACGATGGGGTTCAATGCACTCGACGGCGATTGACAGACGGACCTTCCTGGCGCTTGCCGGCGCGTCGCTGCTGCCGGTGCGGCTGGCGAGCGCCGACGAGCAGGCGCTTTTCCTCGGCGCGCGGCTGAACGGCGACAAGTTCGAGGCGGCCGTGGTGGACGAGGCCGGCACCGACCGACTGGTCCTGCCGCTGGAGGCGCGGGGCCACTCCTTCGCCATCGACCTGCCGCGCGGGCGCGCCGTGGCCTTCGCCCGCTCGCCGGGCCGGTTCGCGGTCGCCTTCGATGTCGCGGGCCGCGCGGAGCCGGTCGCGATTGCCGCGGCACCCGGACGGCATTTCTTCGGCCACGGCATCTTCACGCCGGACGGCCGCCTGATGCTGGCGACCGAGAGCGACTATGAAGGCGAGCGCGGCGTGACCGGCATCTACGACGCCACCGCCGGCTTCCGCCGCGTCGGCGAACTGGATACCGCCGGCATCGGCCCGCACGAGGTGCTGCTGATGCCGGACGGCCGCACCGCCTGCGTGGCGAATGGCGGCATCCTGACCCATCCCGACTATGACCGGCTGAAGCTCAACATCGATACGATGAAGCCCAGCATCGCCTATCTCGACATCGCGACGGGGGAGGTGGTCGAGCAGGTGGAGCTCGCGCCGGAACTGCACAAGCTTTCCATCCGCCACATGGTGCTGGATGCCACCGGCGCGGTGTGGTTCGGCTGCCAGTATGAGGGCGAGCCGGCAGACCGCCCGCCGCTGGTCGGCAGGCACCAGCGTGGCCGCGCCCCGGAGCTGTTCACCGGCGGGGCCGGGACCTTGCGCGGGCTCGACAACTATGTGGGCTCCATGGCGATCGACCGGGCGGGCGAGGTGATCGCCACATCATCGCCGCGCGGCGGTATCGTCGCCTTCTGGGATGCCGCGACGGGTCGGCATCTGGGCGAGCGGAGCCTTGCCGATGTCTGCGGCGTGGCACCCCTTGCCAAAGGCCATGTGCTCGCCACCAGCGGCCGCGGCGACATGGCCGACATGACGCCCGACAGACAGTCGCCGCTTTCCGGGCCGGCCGGGGTGCAGTGGGACAACCACCTGCGCCGGCTGTGACGGCGGCGGGGCTTGCAACGCAGGCGCGGTGAACCCCCACCCTTACCCTCCCCACAAGGGGGGAGGGGGTCGTTAACGTCCGTGCCAGACACCATCATGTCGGGTTTGAACCAGTGTCCGGCGACTCCCTCCCCCCTTGTGGGGAGGGTAAGGGTGTGGGTCTGCGACCGCGCAAACGCGTTGGCATCTCCACACGCGATCGCCCGCCGCTGGTGGCGGAGCGAGGAACTGTTTCAGGCAGAAGCTGAAGCGTTGCGCGCGCCGAACTCCTTGATTGCCTCCGGCTTGATGTCGAAGCCGAGGCCGGGGCGCTCGTCCAGTTCCATCCAGCCGTCCTTCGGCTTCACCAGATCGTCGCAGAGCTGCTCGTAGGCCACCACTGCGAGGTGGTGGTATTCGCATAGCGAGCCGTTCGACATGCCGGCCTGAAGGTGCATGTTGTAATGGATCCACGCGCCGCCATTGGCGATCGGCGCATTGTAGGTCTGGCCGAGCGCGGCGATCTTGGCGCATTGCGTGAAGCCGCCGGTAATCACCACATTGGGCTGGAGCACGTCGACGGCCTCGGCCGCCAGCAGCTCGCGGAAGCGGAAGGCGGTGCCTTCGTTCTGGCCACAGGCCAGCGGAATGCCCGCCGCGCGGCGCAGATCCGCCATCTGGCGGGCGTCGTTCTGGGTGATCGGCTCCTCGAAGAAGGCGATGCCATATTCCCTGACCGACTGCGCCAGGCGCGTGGCGTGAAAGAGGTCGAGGCTGCAATTGGCGTCGAGATAGAGCCGAACGTCCGGGCCGACCGCCTCGCGCACGGCCGCCACGCGGCGCGCATCCTCGGCGATCACGTCGCTGACCGGCCGCTCGCGTCCGCGCTCGGCGAGCGCATTGTGGCCGACCGTCATCTTGAGATCGCGCATGCCTTTCGCCACCCAGTCCTTCGCGGCGGCGGCGAGCTCGTCCTTGCTGAAGAAATCGAAGCCGAAGGTGGCGTAGACGGGCACCGTGCTGCGCGCGCCACCGAGCAGGCGCCAGACCGGCTGGCCGAGGATTTTTCCCTTGAGGTCCCAGATCGCCACGTCGATCGCCGCGATGGCATGCGCGCCGATGCCGCTCTGGCCGCGCGGGGTGAGCAGCCAGTAGAGCTTTTCCCAGATGCGCTCGCTGTCCAGCGGGTTTTCGCCGACCAGCATTCCGGCTGCCTTCGAGTTCACCGCCGCCGCAGCGATGACCGCATCGGTGATTGCGGTGATGCCGTGACCCTTGTGGCCGTCATCCGTCTCGATCTCGACGAGGCAGATCGCCATGACCTGCGTCTTCTTGCGCGCTCCGAGATCGAGCGTTGCCGGTACGTTCAGGACGCGGGCGGCTACCCGTGCGATCTTCGTCATAAAAATCCTCCTCCGATTCGTCGGACGCACCATAACGGCATCGCCGCACGACGCGAATGCATTGCATCGGCAGGCCGCATCTGGTCTGGTCCTGCGCATTGCATGGGAACCATCGATGTCGAAGGCACCGACACGCCGTAAATCCTCAGTCCCCGCCGAGACGCGCCAGCGCCATGTGGTGGACACGTTGCGCAACTGGGCGCAGGCGGGAAAGTTCGATCCCGACGAGAAGCTGTCGGAATCGGCGCTTGCCGAGGCGCTGGGCGTGTCGCGCACGCCGGTCCGCCACGCGCTGGCGGTGCTGGTGGAGGAGGGCGTGCTGACCCGCGCCGGCGCGCGGGGTTATCACGTGCGCACCTATCGCGTTGCCGATGTGGTCGCGGCGATCGAGCTGCGCGCCCTGCTCGAAGGCTATGCCGCGCGCAAGCTGGCGAGGATCGGCCTGTCGCCGGAATTGAGGGACCGCTTCAATGCTCTGCTGCGGGAAGGCGACGCCATTTTCCGCGACGGCGGCGGCAATGTGGACGAGGCCCGCTACGGCGCGATGAACCTGGCGTTCCATACGCTGATCTACGAGGCGTCGGGGGTGGAGCTGGTGCAGCAGATCCGCCATCTCATCGACCGCATTCCGTTCGGCACGCCGGATGCGATCCGCTTCGAGACCTATAATACGAAAGACCGCGCGGACCACCTGCAGCTCGCCCATTGGCAGCATCACTATGTCGTCGCGGCGATGGCCGAGGGCGACGGCGCGCGCGCAGAGGCGATTTTCCGCGAGCATGGCGAGCTGATCAAGGTCAGCCTGGGGCTTGCGCGCGGGGTGATCGTGCCGGAGGGCAGGCGCGTGCAGCCTCTGCTCGACGCGAATGCGGCGGCAAGCCATTTGCGCCGCGACAATCCCGCCGGCTGACCGAACCGCATCCAGACGGGAATATCCTGAACGCGCAAACGCGTTGACGCGCCGTGGACTGGCCTATGCATCATTGGTATACAAAGATGGGCGAATAAGCAGATTTTTTCTTTCATATCTTGATTATTGTATCCCAAATTGTCATTGAGGGCCAGCCGCGCGTTGCGGGAGCTCAAGGAAGGTGAGGAGATCGGACCCATGCGAAGCCTGGAACAGAAGCTGAAGGATCATGCCAGTCCGGTGGCGATGCTGCAGAATGCGCAGACCGGACGCTACCAGTTCCCGGTGCCGGCGGAATTCACCAACTGGATCGAGGAGCAGAAGGCGTGGCGCGAGAGCGCGGCGCTGCTCGACCAGTCCTTCCACATGACCGATCTCTATGTGAAGGGACCCGACGCCCTGAAGCTGATGTCGGACCTCGCGGTCAACAGCTTCACCAATTTCGGCCGCGACAAGGCCAAGCAGATCGTCTGCGTCAGCCATGAGGGCTATGTCATCGGCGACGCGATCATCTTCGGACTGGAGGATGACGAATTCAACATCGTCGGGCGGCCGGTGCTGCCGAACTGGATCCAGTTCCATGCCGAGACCGGCGGCTACGACGTCACGGTCGAGCGCGACGAGCGCAGCCTCGACAATCCCGACAAGCCGCGCAAGACCTATCGCTACGAGGTGCAGGGGCCGAACGCGCTGAAGATCCTCGAAAAGGTCAATCAGGGCGGGCCGCTCACTACCAAGTTCTTCAATATGGGCGAGATCACCATCGCCGGCTGCAAGGCGCGCACGCTGTCGCACGGCATGGGCGGCGCGCAAGGGCTGGAACTCTGGGGGCCCGTCGCCGACGGCCCGAAGGTCAAGGCGGCCATCCTCGAAGCCGGCAAGGAATTCGGCCTCAAGCAGGCCGGCGCGCGGGCCTATTCCACCGCCGCTGCAGAGTCCGGCTGGGTGCCGTCGCCGCTGCCCGCGATCTTCACCGGCGAGAAGATGAAGCCTTACCGCGAATGGCTGACCGAGAAGAGTTTTGAGGCGATCTCGTCGCTCGGCGGCAGCCTGCAATCGGACCGCATCGAGGACTATTACCTGACGCCGTGGGACCTCGACTATGGCCGCGTCGTTAAGTTCGACCACGACTTCATCGGCCGCGCCGCGCTGGAGAAGATGGCCGCCGGGCCGCACCGCCGGAAGGTCACGCTCGTCTGGGACAGGGCCGACGTGCTCGATGTCTTCGGCGGCATGATGGAGGACGGGCTGGCGCCGAAGTATATGGAGATGCCCGGCGCCTATTACGCCACGCATCCCTATGACCGCGTGCAGGCGGGCGGAAAGGATGTCGGCATCTCGATCGCACCGGTGTTCTCGTGCAACGAGAAGGCGTGGATCTCGCTCGCCATCCTGCCCGAGGCGCAGGCGGCCACCGGCTCGGAGGTGAGCGTGGTGTGGGGCGAGCCGGACGGCGGCACGTCGAAGCCGATGGTGGAGCGCCACCGGCAGGTGAATGTGCGCGCCACCGTGCATCCCTGGCCCATCCACGAAGCCTCCCGCCAGCACTATCGCTCGCAGACCTGAGGCCGTCCGTCCGGGTGCAGGCATCGGAACCGCGGCGGCTCCATCCGCGTTTTGCGCGGAGGGAGAACCGCCGATGCCCGCACCCGCCTTCTGGAAAGGCTATCTGAAGCTGTCGCTGGTGAACTGTCCGGTGACGATGACACCGGCCACGACCGACAGCGAGAAGATCCGCTTCCACACGGTCAACCGCAAGACCGGCCGGCGCGTGCGCAGCCGCTATGTCGATGCAGAGACCGGCAAGCCGGTGGACGAGGATGACGAGGTCAAGGGCTATGAGACCTCGGACGGCCAGTTCGTCACCTTCGACGACGAGGAGCTGGAATCGGTGGCGCTGGAAAGCGTGCGCACCATCGACATCGAGAACTTCGTGCCGGCGGCCTCGATCGACTGGATCTGGCTCGACAGTCCCTATTACGTCACGCCGAGCGACAAGGTGGGCGAGGAGGCCTTTGCGGTCATTCGCGAGGCGATGGCGGCCAAGAAGGTGGTCGGCATCGCCCGACTCGTCATCGCGAGGCGCGAGCGCGCCGTGATGCTGGAGCCGCGCGGCAAGGGCATCGTGCTGTGGACGCTGCGCTTCGGCAACGAGGTGCGCGAGGCCGATGCCTATTTCGGCGACATCCAGCCGGGCAAGGGCCAGCCCAAGATGCTCCAGATGATCACCGATCTGATCGAGCAGCGGTCGCGCGACTGGTCGCCGGACCTGGTCACCGATCCCGTCCAGGACGAGCTCAAGGCGTTGATCGCGGCTAAGCGCAAGAAGGGCGGCAAGGCGCCTGCCCGCAAGACAGAGGACGACGAGCCCGCCGGCGGCTCGAACGTCATCAGCCTCATGGATGCGCTGAAATCCAGCCTCGACAAGGCCAACCGCAAGAAGAAGTGAGTCTACCGGCCGCTTGGAGCATTTCCGGATGGAGTTGAACGTCCATCGTCACGAATGAAGTACCCCCACCCCTTGCCCCTCCCCACAAGGGGGAGGGGGTCGTCAGCCTCTCAGAATCCCCCTCCCCCTTGTGGGGAGGGGTAAGGGGTGGGGGTCTGCGACGGGGCAGCCTTCAGCAAAAGCTGAAATGCTCCAAGCGGCCTCAGGCAGCCTTGCGGCCGGTCTTCTTGGCCGGCTTGGCGACGACCTCCGCGCTGCGGCGCAGCGCCTCCATCAGGTCCACAACCTTGGCCTCCTTGCGCGGCTTGGCCCGCTTCACCGCACGGCCCTCGATCTTGGCGCGCACCAACTCGGTCAATGCGGCCTCGTAGCGGTCCTCGAACTGCGCCGGATGAAACTCGCCGCTCATCGTGTCGATGATGTGCGTGGCGAGCTGCAGCATCTCCTTCTTCATCTTCGGCGCAGGCACGTCGGAAAACGCCTCGTCGGCCGAGCGCACCTGATAGTCGAAGTTGAGCGTGTTGGCGACGAGACCCCTGTCGAGCGGACGGATCATCAGCGTGCGCAAGCGGCGGAAAAGCACCGCATGGGCGAGTGCGGCCGTCTTGCGCGCCTTCATTCCCTCGCGGATCAGCGCGAAGGCTTCGGCCCCGACCTTGTCCACCGGGGCGAGATAATAGGGCTTGTCGAAGAAGACGGTGTCGATCGCGTTCAGCGGAACGAAGGAATCGACCGCCAGGATCTTGTCGCTTTGCGGCACGGCCGCGTCGATCTCCTCCTGCTCGAGGATGATGTAATGGCCGTCGTCGGTCTCATATCCCTTGACCTGATCGAAACGATCGACCGGCTTGCCGGTCTTCTCGTCGACGAACTCGCGCTTCACGCGGTTGCCGGTTTCCTTGTTGACGGTGTGGAAGCTGGTTCGCTCGGAGGTGCTGGCCGCGGTGTAGAGCGCCACCTGGCAACTGATCTCATCGAACTTCAGATAGCCTTTCCACTGCGCACGCGGTGCCATTACGCTACTCCCGATACTCAGCACCCGAAACGCGCCCAGCCTAGCACGGTTCCTTTCAGCTCGCACGCAGCCCTTGAATTCGCTGCGACGAGCCCCATATGTGATGAAACGAATTCGTCTCCGGCCGCGACCACGGATGTACTGGCGCACCGTCGAGACGTGGAAGGTCGGGTTAGACGCCCGACCTTTTTCGTTTGAAGCAGGAGAAGCAGATGGCCGAAGCAAGCCCGCCGAACATTTCCCCCACTCCTTCCCGACCAGCCCGCACCAAGATGGAATCCCGCGCGGACGTCACCGACGCCGCGGCGCGCGCCATCCTTCATTCCGAGCTGGCCGCTCGCGAGGCGAAAACCGCCCGTCTTCGGGCCGCGCGTCTCGCACGGGAGGCAAAGAAGGAAACACCGCCGAAGTCCGCCGGGGCCGCGAAGAAGCGCGGGTAGCAAACCGCGTCGCGGTTCCTCGCTTCACGCATGTCCCGGCCTTCGGGACATGCGATGGTCACTCTTCCGGCTCGGTGGTGAAGAGCAGCGGAAAGCCGGCCGCCTTGGCGGCGTCCATGGCCATCGTGGCCTTGGTCTCCGCAACGTCCTTGGTGAAGACCGCCACCACGCAGACGCCGCGCTGATGGGCGGTGATCATGACGCGATGCGCCTGATCCTCGCTCATCGAGAAGACGGCTTTCAGCACCGTCACCACGAATTCGCGCGGGGTGAAGTCGTCGTTGATCAGGATGACCTTATGGAGTTTCGGGCGCTCCACCTTCACGCCGGGGCGCGGCTTCAATCTCGTGTCGCTCATGACGAAGCTCTTGGGCCGGTTGCACGGCCGCACATATTGCTCACGGTGAATATAGGCGGGGAGACGGGCGAAGGCCACCGCTGCCGGCGGCGGCATTGCAGTCACGAGACAAGCCGACGGCGCAAAAACCCGTCGCAGGAACGTCAGGCGTGCTCGGACAGGCCGGCGTGCACCAGATAGAGCGGCGCCCTTCGTCCAATCTCATAGGACGCCACGACGCGCCTGGCCACGCGGTCGCGGCGGCTCTCGTCCGAAGCGGCGATGCCGAGTTCGGCGCAGACGGCGTCCACCGCGCTGCGCATCACGGCCATGTCGTCGCAATTATAGGAGCCGGACTCGGCGGCTCGCATCAACGATGTCGGCTTCCTGAACGTTCGTCCGCATAGTTCGATACCCGTCATCATGGCCTCCCAACCACCAGCGGGAAAAGGGCCGGCAAGCCCTACTTTATCACCTAACCTTACACTATCCCCAAACTGAAGCCTAGCAAGCGGTTGCAAATCAAATTTTTCTACCGAAACGTAACATCCGGAGATAAATCACGTCGAAGTTGATCGGCGAGGGCGGATTTCAGGCTCAAAGTCCCCGGAAAGCCCGGTTTGGCGGCTTTCCGTTGTGATTTGGCGCGCCTGTCGAATCCTGCCAGCTTCCGGAGGCGGGCCTGTCGGCGGCAACGGGCCGGCGGGCGGCGAGGAAATCCTGTCATATTCGACAGTTAGAGCTTCGCCGGAGCATTCCATGAAAGGGATTCCTGATGAAGATCGCGGTTCTTGGCGGTGACGGGTTCGTCGGCTGGCCTACCTGCCTGCATCTGTCGAACCTCGGGCACGACGTGCATATCGTCGACAATCTCAGCCGGCGATGGATCGACACCGAGCTCGGCGTCCAATCGCTCACGCCGATGGATTCCATCCAGGAGCGCACGCGCATCTGGCACGAGGTGACAGGGCGGCGCATCCGCTTCCATCTCATCGATGTGGCGCGCGACTACGACGTGCTGAAGACCTGGCTTGCGGAGAACCGGCCGGATGCGGTCATCCACTTCGCCGAGCAGCGCGCCGCGCCCTATTCGATGAAGAGCGACCGGCACAAGAACTACACGGTCAACAACAACGTCAACGCCACGCACAACCTGCTCAATGCGCTGGTCGAGATCGGGCTCGACGCGCATCTGGTCCATCTCGGCACGATGGGCGTCTATGGCTATTCGACGGTCGGCGCGGCGATTCCCGAGGGCTATTTGCCGGTCGGCATCGAGACGCTTGCGGGCGAGCGGGTCGAGCAGGAGATCCTCTATCCGGCCAATCCGGGCTCGATCTACCACATGACCAAGTGCCTGGATCAGCTCCTGTTCCAGTTCTACGCCAAGAATGACGGCCTGCGCGTCACCGACCTGCATCAGGGCATCGTCTGGGGCACGCATACCGACCAGACGCTGCGCCATCCGCAGCTCGTCAACCGCTTCGACTATGACGGCGACTACGGCACTGTGCTCAACCGCTTCCTCATCCAGGCGGCGATCGGCCATCCGCTGACCGTGCACGGCACGGGCGGGCAGACACGCGCCTTCATCCACATCCGCGACAGCGTGCGCTGCATCGAACTGGCGCTCGCCAATCCGCCCAAGAGGGGCGAGCGGGTGAAGATCTTCAACCAGATGACCGAGACGCATCGCGTGCGCGACCTTGCCGAACTGGTCGCGTCGCTGACCGGCGGCACGGTCGCCTACCTGCCCAACCCGCGCAAGGAAGCGGCGGAGAACGATCTGGTGGTGCGCAACGAGCAGTTCCTGTCGCTCGGCCTGTCGCCGACGACGCTCGAAAAGGGCCTGCTGTCGGAAGTCGTGGACGTGGCGAAGAAGTTCGCCTATCGCGTCGACCGCAGCCGGATCCCGGCTCTCTCCGCCTGGACGAAGGACATCGCGCCCACCCTCGACGCGGACCCGGAAGGCAAGCGGCTGAAGAGCGTCGGGTGACGCCTGAAGCCTGAGGGGGAACATCGGTGACCGCACGCCATGCCTATGCGACCCTGGTCACCAATGCGGATTATGCCATGGGCGCGCTGGCGCTGGTGCGGTCGCTGAGGCTCTCGGGCACGGCGGCCGACATCGTCGTGATGCATACGGACGGCGTAGCGACGGGCGAGCTTTCGCCGCTCGAGGAACTCGGCGCACGGCTGGTTGCCGTCGACCTGCTGCCGACCTCGGATGCGTTCAACGCCCGTCACGCCAAGGCGAAGATCCACGCGGCAAATCCCTTCACCAAGGGCGGCAAGCCCGCTTTCCACACGCCGCTGGACAATTTCGCCAAGCTGCGGCTGTGGGAGATGGAGCAATATGACCGCGTCGTCTTCATCGACGCCGATGCGATCGTGCTGCGCAACATCGACCGGCTGTTCGCCTATCCGGAATTCTGCGCCGCGCCGAACGTCTATGAAAGCCTCGCGGACTTCCACCGGATGAATTCCGGCGTCTTCGTCGCGCGGCCGGACAAGGCGACCTTCGCGCGGATGCTGGCGAGGCTGGACGCACCGGATGCCTACTGGCCGCGCACCGACCAGACCTTCCTGCAAGCCTTCTTCCCGCACTGGCACGGCCTGCCGGTGCATTTCAACATGCTGCAATATGTCTGGTTCAACCTGCCGGAGCTCTGGCACTGGCCCTCGGTGTCGGTGGTCCACTACCAGTATGAAAAGCCGTGGCAGGCGGACAATCCGAAGGCGCAAAGCCTGGCGCCGCTCATCGAACTCTGGCGCGCCTTCTACGACGGCGGTCCGGTGCCAGATATCGACACGCTGCCCGACCCGGCAGGATTGCCGGGCAGATGAGCGGACATGCCATCGTCACCGGCGGCACCGGCTATGTCGGGCGCTTCATCGTGGAGCGGTTGCTGGCGGATGGCTGGCAGGTGACGGTGCTCGGCCGCACGCCGCCTGGCGACGGGTTTTTCTCCCGCCCTGTCGCGTTCCGTTCCTTCGACCTCGCTACGGCTGCCTCGGCTGCCTTCGGCAAGGGCGACGTGCTGGTCCATTGCGCCTTCGATCATGTGCCGGGCCGGTATCGCGGCGGCGAGGGCGACGATCCGAATGGGTTCCGCCGGCGCAATGTCGCGGGGAGCATCGCGCTCTTCGATGCCGCGAGGCAGACGGGCGTCGGCCGCGTACTGTTTCTCTCCAGCCGCGCCGTCTATGGCACGCAGGCACCGGGAGCGGTCCTGTCGGAGGACATGGAATGCCGCCCGGATACGCTTTACGGCGAAACCAAGCTCGCGGTCGAGCGGGCGCTGTCGGAGATGGCCTCGCCGGCCTTCCGCACGGCGGCCCTGCGCGTCACGGGTGTCTACGGACCTGCCGGCGCGGGCGCGGTCCATAAATGGCGGGGACTGATCGACGATGTCCGGGCGGGGCGGCCTGTGGCGATGCGCGCGGGCACGGAAGTGCACGGCGCGGATGTCGCGCAGGCGGTCATGGCAGCGCTCGGCGCGCTGGCGGACGGTTCCATGGCGTTGACGCTCAACGTCTCCGACATCGTGGTCGACAATGCCGATCTCGTGGCCATCCTCAACGCGCATCTCCGGCGGCACAGCCCGGTGCCGGCGCGGGCCGATGCAGCCGGCCTGAACGTCATGGCGACGGAGAGGCTGCGGGCGCTGGGCTGGGCGCCGGGCGGCGTCGCCCTGCTCGAACGCACGGTCAAGGCGCTTGCCGACGAAGGCTGATCGCGACGCTCAGTCGATATAGATGTGCTCGATCTCCGCGCCCTGCGCGGCCAGCGCGGGCAGCACTTCGTGCAGCAGTGCCACGTTGACGGCCATGCCGACACGCTGGCGCGCGGGGTCGGCGGGCAGGGGATAGGTGAAGACGGCCTGCGTGCCTTGCGGCGCCGCCACCTCCCGGCCGGACGTCACGGTGAGGAAGGTGGTGCGGATGCCGGCGATCTCGACGAAGCGCACGCCGCGCAGCGCCAGCCTGATGATCAGCCTGTCGAGGTCCGAGCCCGTCAGCCGGGTGACCAGATGCGCCCCGTGCGGCGTCAGGTCCTGCATGATCGAGATGTCCCGCTCGGGCGCGATGGCTTCCGCCACCGGTCCCTGCGCCCAGATGTTCAGTTCGGGTGGCGGCGTCGGGTCGGTGCGGAACAGGGCGGCGACGACCTGCTGGGCCGTATCGGCCAGTCCGAAGGCGAGCTTCCGCTCCCACGAGCGGAGCATGGCGATGTCCGGCGCGTCTTCCGTCGCCCACAGGCCGGCGCGCTCGGCGCCGTAGTCATAATCGAACCAGCGCGACCGGGAGAGGAAGGTGGCGTGTTCCGCCGCGGACCGGGCAAGATAGGCATCCTGCGCGACGGGCCGTGCGCCGGCGACGGCCGCGCTGATCCGCCCGGCGGTGTTCTCGTAGGTCCATTGCGCGATGTGGTTGACGGTCATTCCGATGCCCGCCTGCATCAGCGGAAGATGGTCGCGCTGGATGAAGGGCGTGCCGCGCGCGGCACGGATCATCAGCGCATAATCCTGCCAGAACCGGCTGACATAGGACCAGTAAGGAAAATTCTGTGGCAGCTCGCGCTCGGTGAGGGCGGCATAGTCGCGGGCGGCGAAGACAGGCCACCATGAGAGATATCCCCGGAAGGGCGCGTTGTCGCGGCGCTTGTAGCCGCCGGCGCCGGCGAGCCGCGCGGCGACCTCGGCATTGGGCTGCGGCGCCGCGGGGTCGGGGCTAGCGAGCCGCACCGGGCCGGTCGTGAGGAACCCGTAGGCAAGGCCCAGAGGGGGGATCGTCGCCAACACCAGCGCTGCGGCGGCGAGCGCGCCGATCAGCCGTCTGACCCATCTCAACATCTGCGGCCGCCTGTCGGTGTCGCCCCCGTGTCGGACAACGCCGCGTTCAGGCTGCGGTTGCCCGGTTCGGTGGAGAAATACGGCGTATGGGGCTCCACGGCGAGCGGTTCCTTCGTCATGCAAGGCGCGCATGCACATAGCATCGAGCCCTGATGCGTAAAACGGGCAATATGACCGTCCGGCGCGACCGGAAGGCTTGCACGGGATGATTTGGCCGCGCGCAGGCCAAAGCCAAACTCTCGCCTTTTTCGTGCTTTTCAACCCTTCATGTGGGACTTGGCGCGACATGCGGCCATCTGCCGGCCGCGAACGGCCGGCAAGCGGGCGGGAGACGAAAATGGGATCGACCAGACGGGCTTCACCGTTTCGTAACCCTGTTTAATTCAAAATGAACCTATCGGGATTCGGCCTCGAATCACGGCCGCCGGTTGCATGCGAGAAATAGGGAATTTGGTATTAAGATGCGTAGAAAAGCTTGGACACTCGCCTGCGTTTGCGTGATCGCGTCGACGCCGGTGCTGGCCCAGTCGGCAACGAAGATCGGCCAGCACAATGCGTGGGGCACCTATTCGTACGATCAGAACGGCGGCAAGGTGTGCTATGTTCTTTCGGTGCCGCTCGACAAGCAGCCGTCCTCCCTCAATCATGGCGACATCTTCTTCTTCGTCAGCCAGAAGCCGGGGCAGAACATTTCCTTCGAGCCGCAATTCATCGCCGGCTACGACATGCAGGCCAATTCCAAGGTCACGGTGACGATCGGCGCGCAGAGCTTCACCATGTTCACGCGCGGCAAGTCGGCCTGGATGGAGAATGCGGCGCAGGAGCCGCAATTCGTCGCGGCGATGCGCGGCGGTTCCGACATGAAGGTGGCCGCCAAGTCCGGCCGCGGCAACGACACCTCCTATACGTTCTCGCTGCGCGGGATCACCGCCGCGCTGAATTCGATCCAGAACTGCCGCTGACCGGCGCTTCTGCTGCCTGGACCGCCCGCGTCGCCAAAGGTGACGCGGGCTTTGCTTTCTGTTATTGCCTGCCCGACTGGCGTCAGGCCAGCCCGGAACCTATCTTGCCCCGATGAGCCTGCAGATCGACTTCTCCACGCCTTCCGCCCGCGCGCAGTTCGCCGCGGCTGCGACCATGCGCGCGGAAAGGCCGTCGCTGATCGGCATGACGCGCGAGGAGATGGGCAGGGCGCTCGTCGATGCCGGCGTGCCCGAGCGCCAGGTGAAGATGCGGGTGCAGCAGCTCTGGCACTGGCTCTATGTGCGCGGCGTCTCCGACTTTGCCGAGATGCGCAACGTGTCGAAGGATTTGCGCGCCACGCTCGCCGAGCGCTTCACCATCGCGCGGCCGGAGGTGGTGGAGGAGCAGATCTCCAATGACGGCACGCGCAAGTGGCTGTTCCGCTTTCCGCCCCGCGGGGCGGGCAGGCCCGTCGAGATCGAGACGGTCTACATTCCCGAGGAGGGCAGGGGCACGCTATGCATCTCCAGCCAGGTCGGCTGCACGCTCACCTGCTCCTTCTGCCACACCGGCACGCAGAAGCTGGTGCGCAACCTGACGGCGGAGGAGATCCTCGCGCAGCTTCTGACGGCGCGCGACCGGCTGGGCGACTTCCCCGACCGCGACACGCCCGACGGCGCCATCGTGCCGGCAGAAGGCCGCAAGGTGTCCAACATCGTCATGATGGGCATGGGCGAGCCGCTGTACAATTTCGAGAACGTCAAGAAGGCGCTGCTGATCGCATCGGACGGCGACGGGCTGTCGCTGTCGAAGCGGCGCATCACGCTGTCCACCTCGGGCGTGGCCCCGGAGATCGCACGCACCGGCGAGGAGATCGGCGTCATGCTCGCCATCTCGCTGCATGCCGTGCGCGACGACCTGCGCGACATTCTGGTGCCGATCAACAAAAAATATCCGCTCAGGGACCTGATGGACGCCTGCCGGAAATATCCCGGCCTGTCGAACGCCCGGCGCATCACCTTCGAATATGTGATGCTCAAGGACGTCAACGACACCATCGCGGATGCCAAGGAGCTGGTGCGGCTGCTCAGGGGCATTCCCGCCAAGATCAACCTGATCCCGTTCAATCCCTGGCCGGGCACCAACTACCAGTGCTCCGACTGGGAGCAGATCGAGCGCTTCGCCGACTATATCAACGAGGCCGGCTATGCCTCGCCGATCCGCACGCCGCGCGGGCGCGACATTCTCGCCGCCTGCGGCCAGCTCAAGTCCGAATCCGAGCGGATGAAGAAGACCGAGCGGCTGGCGCTGGAGGCCATGATGATCGCGGGGCACGGCGAGGCTTGAGCGGGATCGTTGACCTCGTCCTGAGGCTGATCGCCATCCTTGCCGCCTATCTCTGCGCGGCGCTCGCCGCCAGCCTCTTCCTTCATTTCGTCGCCTGGCCGGCGCTGTTCACCGGCATCACGCCCGAGCCATGGGCGGCGATGGGCGGCCTGCTCTTCTCCGTGCCGCTGATCGCCGTCTTCGTCGCCTATCTGGCTTTCATCCCCGCGGCCGTGCTGATCGGCATTTCCGAGATATTGCGCTATCGGAGCTGGGTGTTCCACGCGCTGGCGGGCGGCCTGTCGGCCTTTGCCGGGCTGGGGATCGTCTGGCAGCTCGGCGAGCGCAGCGCGGCCGAGATCGCGGTGTCGGAAGCCTCGGGCGACTGGCCCATCGCGCAGATGCCGCAGACCATGGCGGCCGTCATCGCCGCCGGCATGATCGGCGGGCTGGTCTACTGGGTGCTGTGCGGCCGCCGCGCCGGCTACTGGCTGGAGCGGCGCTCGTCGCTCGCGCGGCGCGACTAGGCGCCTATCTCGCCTGCGCGGTCAGGATGCGCAGCGCGAAGGCCGAGAAGATTCCGGCGAAGAGATAATCGACGATGCGCGTGATGCGGGGCGAGCGGCGCATCATGCCGGAAAAAGCGTCGGCGGCGAGGATCATCGGGATGGTGAAGGGCAGCGACAGCGGAATGAAAAGCGCGCCGAGCACGAAGAGCTTGCCGGCGGCATGCGGGTCGCCGGCGCTGACGAATTGCGGCAGGAAGGTCATGAAGAACAGGATGACCTTGGGATTGAGCAGGTTGATGCCGATGCCGGTGACCCAGTTCTCGAAAAGCGACTGGTTCCCGCCGCCGCGCGCTTCCGGCGAAAAGGCCGAGCCGTGCCGGATCGCCTGGATGGCGAGCCACAGGAGATAGCCCGCGCCGAAGAGTTTCAGCGCGAAAAAGGCGGCCGGGGAGGCGAGGATCAGCGCCGACAGGCCGAGCGCCACCATCGATGTGTGAATGAGGCAGCCCGTCATGGCGCCGGCCATGCAGGCCAGACCCGCCGCCCGCCCCTGCGACAGGGCGCGGCCGACGAACAGCGTCATGTCCGGCCCCGGCGTGATGGCGATGATGAAGGTCGCCAGCGCGAACTGGAGAAGCGTGGTCGTCTGCGGCAGGTATTGCATGGGATCGGTTCCGGCGGTCCCGGTTCGATAGACCATTCCGGCGCCATGGCAAGCGGCGATTATCGGCGTAAGCCGCCGACCACCTCGTCATTGTCGCGCGAGGCGGAGAGCGGCGTCGGCGCGGGCGCCTGCCGCGTCACCTGATAGGCGTCGCCGTTCCAGCGATAGCGCAGCGGGTCGCCCTGACGGACGGGATAGGCGAGAAGATCGGGCCAGCCGCCGCTGGTCTGGTCCGGGTCGGCATAGAGGTGCGCGCCCTCGCTCTCGTAAGCCAGCCGCCACGCCTTCGGTTCCGTCGGATCCCCGCCCGACTCGGCGATGAAGCCGACGATGGAGCACCCCGAACCGCCATAGTACCAAGACGAGCCGCACAGTTCCGCAAACAGTGCACGCCGTTCGGGCGTCCATTCCAGCATGCCGGCGCGGATGGTCGGCTCGGCCGAGGTGGAGAGGCGGAAGTCGGCGATGTCGTCGCGGCGCAGCTTGCGCGCCAGTTTCAGATAGGACGAATAGGGCGTGAGCTCGATGCGGTTGGCCGACGGCAATTCGCGCGGGCTGCACAGCGCCTCGGCGGCGGTGATGGCGCGCCGCGAGCCCGCGAGCGGGAAGCGAAGCAATTCCGTCGCGTCGGGCTTTTCGATCACCAGCCGGTTGGCGCTCCGCAGCGGTTCGATCGCCAGATAGGGCACGCCGAGCGCCAGCTTTGCATCGATCGCCCGCGCCTCGGCTTCGAAACGCCGGGCGCCGATGAGCAGCGCCATGCTGCCTTCGAGGTCGCTCAGATCGGCCTGCTCGACGGGCGTCAGCGTGAGCGTCCAGGACTGTCCCTCGCAGGCGAGTTCGGCCGAAATGAAATCCGTTGCCGGGGCAGGGCGCGGCAGCGCCGCCCGCGCCTCGCCCTCCACATGGGCCCAGCTCTGCGCTTGCGCCGCGCCGACGCCGAGCGCGGTGGCGAGGAAGAGGGTCGTCAGGCGAGCGAGGGTCAAGGGCAAGGGGTCGGCCAGCAATATCAAGTTCCGTACAGCGGAGAATCACGCCGATTCTATGGATGCGCAGGCGGGCGGCAAACGCTCACGGCGCGCGATGCCGATAAGTTGAACGCCGCCTCGCCGCTTGCCCGCCAAGCCATACCTGCTAAAAGGGCCGCGATTTTGCGGGCAGAGGGCCTGCCAGCCGCGTTGATCGGGGGTCGGAAATGTCGAAGTGGAAAGACGTGAAGAAGGTCGTGCTCGCCTATTCGGGCGGCCTGGACACGTCGATCATCCTGAAATGGCTGCAAACGGAGCTCGGCGCGGAGGTGGTGACCTTCACCGCCGATCTGGGGCAGGGCGACAGCGATCTGGAGCCGGCGCGCCGCAAGGCCGAGATGCTGGGCATCAAGGATGTCCGCATCGAGGACGTGCGCGAGGAATTCGTCCGCGACTTCGTCTTCCCTATGTTCCGCGCCAATGCCGAATATGAGGGCCTCTACCTGCTCGGCACCTCGATCGCCCGGCCGCTGATCTCCAAGCATCTCGTGGACATCGCCGCCGAGACCGGGGCCGACGCCGTGGCGCACGGCGCCACCGGCAAGGGCAACGATCAGGTCCGCTTCGAACTGTCCGCCTATGCGCTCAACCCCGACATCAAGGTCATCGCGCCGTGGCGCGACTGGTCATTCAAGTCGCGCACCGACCTCATCGACTTCGCCGAGAAGCACCAGATCCCGATCGCCAAGGACAAGCGTAACGAGGCGCCGTTCTCCGTCGATGCCAACCTGCTGCACTCGTCCTCCGAGGGCAAGGTGCTGGAGGACCCGTGGGAGGAGGCGCCGGAATATGTCTACCAGCGCACCATCTCGCCGATGGCGGCTCCCGATGAAGTGACCGAGATCACGCTTACTTTCAAGAAAGGCGACCCGGTTGCGCTGAACGGCAAGGCGCTGTCGCCCGCCGCCATGCTCGCCGCGCTCAACGATCTCGGCCGCGACAACGGCATCGGCCGTCTCGACCTGGTGGAGAACCGCTTCGTCGGCATGAAGTCGCGCGGCGTCTACGAGACGCCGGGCGGCACGATCCTGCTGCAGGCGCACCGCGCCATCGAGTCGATCACGCTGGACCGCGGCGCGGCCCACCTCAAGGACGAGCTCATGCCGCGCTATGCCGAGCTGATCTATAACGGCTTCTGGTTCTCGCCCGAGCGCGAGATGCTGCAGGCGCTGATCGACAGGAGCCAGGAGGATGTAGAGGGCGAGGTGCGCCTGAAGCTCTACAAGGGCAATGTCATTGTCGCCGGCCGCCGCTCGCCCAAGTCGCTCTACCGCAACGACCTCGTCACTTTCGAGGACGACCGCGGCGCCTACGACCAGAAGGACGCGGAGGGCTTCATCCGGCTCAACGCGCTCAGGCTGCGCACGCTTGCCGCGCGCAAGCGCAACGGCTGATTTTTAGCCGGTCCGGAAACGAAAAGACCCGGCTCAAGGCCGGGTCTTTTCGTTGGAGGGATGAGATCAGTTGCCGTCGATCGCGTCGGCCATGATGACGATGGCCTGCTGGTAGACCGAGGCCGAGTTCCAGCCTGCGATCGCGCCGCGATTTGCGCTTGCGGGACCGCCGCGATAGCCGTGGGCGCGCAGGAAGTTGGCGGTCGATGCCAGCGCGGTCGACATCTCGCGCAGGTTCATGCTGCCCACGCCGTATTTCAGCACGTTGCCCGGCAGGAACTGGGTGTGGCCGATCTCGCCATGCGCCGCCCCGACCGAGCTCGAGGTGAGCACGCCGGCATCGACAAGCTGCAGCGCCGCAATGGCATGCGGCGTGAAGAATTCGGGCCGGCGACAGTCATAGGCAAGCGTCAGAATTGCCGAAACCGTGTTCTGCTTGCCCATGAAGCCGCCGAAGCCGGTCTCCATGCCCCAGATCGCCAGCAAGGGGCCGGCGGGAACGCCGTAGCGACGCTCCAGATCGGCAAACAATGCGGCATGCTGCTTCTTGAGCGATTTGCCCTTGGAGATGATGGTGGCGCCGCCGCGCCGCTTCATGAAGGAATTGACGTCGCCGCTGAAGGCCTTCTTCACCGCGCGATCCACCTTGATGGTCGCAGACGCGTATTTGGCGTTGGCCAGCGCATCGAGCCCGCGGCCCTTCACGCCTGCGCTCGCGGCTTCCTGGGCGAAGGCCTGCTTCCAGCGCTCGAAGCCGCTGCCGTCATTGCCGCAGGCGGCCGCGAATGCCGTCGCCGGCGCCAATGCCGCCGTGGCGATCGCGATCGCCGACAATCGTTTGAAACCCCACTCCATCAATCCCTCTCTCCATTCCGGTATTGCCGGCGAATGTCGCAAGCACCTTTGCCAGACGACAATTGCCATTGCGAGGCTTGTTGGCTGATCTTGTCGAAGTTGTGATCGGCCCGTGCAATGGCGGCGACCGGCAGATTCCGCGCCGCCTGACGGCCTGCGACCGTCGCAAACAACTGCGGAACGAAAACCGCTTGCTCCCGTTTTTCTGCGCGAGGGACGCAAAGAAGGAGAACAACAATGAAGATTCTTGCCTCCGGGGCTGCGGCCCTGCTGATGATGACCGGCGCGACTTTTGCCCAGACCGCAGTGACGGCGACGGCCGACCTCAACATCCGTTCGGGCCCGGGCCCGCAATATCCGGTCGTCGGCGTGATCGGCGTCGACGGGCAGGCCGACCTTCTCGGTTGCCTCGAAAATTCGAAATGGTGCCAGGTCAGCGCCTCCGGCGTGGAGGGCTGGGCCTATTCCGACTATCTGATGGCCGAATATTCGGGCCGCGAGATCGTCGTGACCGAGCGCGCGCCTGAGGCCAATATCCCTACGGTGACCTATGAGCAGCGCGGCGGCACGACCGAAGCCGGCGGCGCGGCAGGCATCGCCGGTGGCGCCGTCGGCGGCGCGGCGGGCTCCGTGGTCGAGCCCACGCCCGAGGTGCGCACCTACGTGACGTCCAACCAGGTCGAGCCTGTCTATCTCGACGGCGAGGTCGTCGTCGGCGCGGGCCTGCCCGAGAATGTGGAAATCTACGAGGTGCCCAACTATGAATATCGCTACGCCTATGTGAACAACCAGCCCGTGCTGGTGAATCCGAGCGACCGGCGCATCGTCTACGTCGTGCGCTAGCGCCTGGACCCATGGCCTTTCGGAGGCCGCCGGCGGTCTGCCGGCGGCCTCATATCGTGGTGGGCGGCCCTTGAGCCGCAAAGAGATGCCATGAAGCTCTTTTCCTGTCCGACCTGCGACAACCGGCTCTATTTCGAGAACCAGCAATGCCTCGCCTGCGAGACGATCGTCTCCTTTTCGGCGCCGGAGGACCGTTTCGTGCCCATCCCCTCGGACGGGCATTTCGCTTGCGCCAATGCGACCGAATGCGCCTGCAACTGGGCGGTGACGCAGGAGGGGCTTTTTTGCGAGGCATGCGTGCTCAACCGCATGATCCCCGACCTCTCCGTCGAGGGAAACCGCGAGCGCTGGATCAAGGTGGAGGCGGCGAAGCGGCGGGTGATCTACTGGCTGATGCGGCGCGGGCTGGCGGTGGTGCCCAAGACCTCGCCTGATGACGATGCGGGCCTCGCCTTCGCCTTCCTCGCCGACAGTTCCGGCGGAGGGCCGAGCGGAGAAAAGATCCTGACCGGCCACGAGAACGGGCTGGTGACGCTGAACCTCGCGGAAGCCGACGCGCCGCATCGCGAGATGATGCGCATCGAGATGGGCGAGCGCTACCGTACCCTGCTCGGCCATTTCCGCCATGAGATCGGGCATTATTACTGGGATCATCTCATCCGCGACGACCCGCAATGGCTGGACCGTGCCCGCGTGCTGTTCGGCGACGACGGGCAGGATTATGCGCAGGCGCTCCAGCGCCACTACGCCGAGGGGCCGCCCGCCGGCTGGCAGGGCCAGTTCATCACGCCCTATGCCGCCAGCCATCCGTGGGAGGACTGGGCCGAGACATGGGCGCATTACATGCACATTTCCGACACGCTGGAGATGGTCGCGGCGCTCAACATGCCGCTTGGCCGCCTGAATGTCGAGAACGCCGAGGAACTGCCGCCCAACGAGGGCGAGTTCGTGGACAGGCCGCCCGCCGCCGTCCCCATGCTCGATCTCGTGTCGCCCGACGCGTTCGACGACCTGCTGGCGCGCTGGCTGGTGCTGGCCGAGGCGGCCAACTGCATCAACCGCTGCATGGGCCTGCGCGACCTCTACCCGTTCGTCATCTCGGAGGGCGTGTCGGAGAAGCTGCGCTTCGTGCACGAACTGCTGGCGGAGAAGGGGCAGCCCGCTCCTTGACTTCGCCGCGCTTTTCCTGTCTAGGAAGGCGCAAATTCAGCGACGAGTGACAACTCCGAGCCGCCGACCGGGACGTTCGTGCAATTGACTGCACCCTGATCCCGGAGGTCAACATCCGGCAGCGCGATGCGCCCCCGGGTGTCGTTTGGCTTTGTGCGGGTTTCATCCGGCGCCGTGACACACTACGTCTCCGGCTTGCGCCACGAGACATGAGGAAGACGGATGTTCGAGAGCCTACAGGAACGGCTTGGCTCCATTCTGAACGGCCTGACGGGCCGGGGATCGCTCAACGAGGCTGACGTTTCGGCCGCGCTGCGCGAGGTGCGGCGCGCGCTGATCGAGGCCGACGTGGCGATCGACGTCGTGCGCTCCTTCACCGACAAGGTGCGCGCCAAGGCGGTCGGCGCCGAGGTGCTGAAGTCGATCAAGCCCGGCCAGATGGTCGTCAAGATCGTCCATGACGAGCTGGTCGAGATGCTAGGCGCGGAAGGCGCCACCATCGACCTCAATGCGCCGGCGCCTGTCGTCGTCATGATGGTGGGCCTGCAAGGCTCGGGCAAGACGACCACGTCGGCCAAGATCGCCAAGCGCCTGACCGAGCGCCAGAACAAGAAGGTGCTGATGGCGTCGCTCGATACGCGGCGCCCGGCCGCGCAGGAGCAGTTGCGCCAACTCGGCGAGCAGACCGGCGTCGCCACGCTGCCGGTTATCGCCGGCCAGACTCCGGTGGACATCGCGCGGCGCGCGGCGCAGGCGGGCAAGCTCGGCGGCTATGACGTGGTCATCCTCGACACGGCCGGCCGCACGCATATCGACGAGCCGCTGATGGTCGAGATGGCCGACATCCGCAAGGCGTCGGACCCGCACGAGATCCTGCTTGTCGCCGACTCGCTGACCGGTCAGGACGCCGTCAACCTCGCACAGAATTTCGACGCCAGAGTGGGCATCACCGGCCTCGTGCTCACCCGCATGGACGGCGACGGGCGCGGCGGCGCCGCGCTTTCCATGCGCGCCGTCACCGGCAAGCCGATCAAGCTGATCGGTGTGGGCGAGAAGATGGATGCGCTGGAGGAGTTCCATCCCAAGCGCATCGCCGACCGCATCCTCGGCATGGGCGACATCGTCAGCCTGGTGGAGCGGGCGGCCGAGACCATCGACGCGGAAAAGGCCGCGGCGATGGCGAAGAAGATGCAGGCCGGCAAGTTCGACCTCGACGACCTCGCCGACCAGCTTCGCCAGATGCAGAAGATGGGCGGCATGGGCGGCATCATGGGCATGATGCCGGGCATGGGCAAGATGAAGGACCAGATCGCCGCGGCTGGTCTGGACGACAAGATGTTCGGCCGGCAGATCGCCATCATCCAGTCGATGACCAGAGCCGAGCGCGCCAATCCCGACATGCTCAAGCACAGCCGCAAGGTGCGCATCGCCAGGGGCTCCGGCACCGATGCGGCGCAGATCAACAAGCTTCTGAAGATGCACCGCCAGATGGCCGACATGATGAAGGCCATGGGCGGCAAGGGCAAAGGCGGCGGCATGATGCGCGCCGCCATGGGCGGGCTCGCCTCGAAGATGGGGCTGGGCGGGATGGGCGGCATGCCCGACCTGTCGAAGATGGACCCCAAGCAGCTCGAAGCCCTGCAGAAGCAGGCGCAGGCCGCCGGGCTCGGCAAGGGCCTGCCGGGCGGGCTCGGCGGGGGAATGCCAGGCCTGCCGGGCGGCATGAAGCTGCCGGGTCTGCCCGGCGGGTTCCCCGGCCTGCCGAAGGGCAAGAAGTGATCGGGAGGGTTCATGAGCGACACTGAGAAGGCGAAGGCGCTGCTGTCGAACTATCGCGCGTCGATCGACAATATCGACGCGGCGCTGATCCATATGCTCGCGGAGCGCTTCCGCTGCACCAAGGCCGTCGGCGAGCTCAAGGCCCGGCACGGGCTGCCGCCGGCCGATCCGGCGCGCGAGGCGCAGCAGATCGCGCGGCTGCGGCAACTGGCCCGTGATGCGCATCTCGATCCGGACTTCGCCGAGAAGTTCCTCAATTTCATCGTCCGCGAAGTGATCCGCCACCATGAGGCGATCGCGGCGGGCGAGACTGCCAACAACTGAAACAACGACCGACATCCAGTCATTACAGGAGTAACGAAAATGGCACTGAAGATCCGTCTGGCCCGTGCGGGCTCCAAGAAGCGTCCCTACTACCACGTGGTGGTGGCCGATGTGCGCAGCCCGCGCGATGGCCGTTTCATCGAGCAGCTCGGCTCGTGGAACCCGATGCTTCCCAAGGACGGCGATCGCGTGGTGATCAACGAGGAGCGCGTCAAGCACTGGCTCGCCAACGGCGCGCTGCCGACCGACCGCGTCGCCCGCTTCCTCGATCAGGCCGGCCTGACCAAGCGCGAGGCCCGCAGCAACCCGAAGAAGGCCGAGCCGGGCAAGAAGGCGCAGGAGCGCGTCGCCGCCGCAAGGCAGGCCGAGGAAGCCGCTGCCGCGAAGAAGGCTGCTGACGAGGCTGCCGCGGCGGAAGCCGCCGCTGCCCCGGCCGAGGAAGCGCCCGCCGAGGAAGCCGCTTCCTGATCCGCGGCTGCCGCTGATTCAAAAAGGCCCGCTTCGGCGGGCCTTTTTTATGCTGGAGGCGGTATTGGTGGGGCTTTCGGTGCGTCCTTCGAGGCTCGCCCTCTCCGCGTAGCACGTTTACCCGAGACGTCTCTGCGGGCTCGCACCTCAGGATGAGGGCCTATGGCGCCAATCGAGCCCTCGACCGTGGGTTCGAACAGCACCACCCCTCCCTCATCCTGAGGTGCGAGCCCGCAGAAGCTTCTCAGATGAGGTAATGAATTGGAAGGGCGAGCCTCGAAGGACGCAACGCTCCCTCAGCCGCCCCCGAACATGGAGGCGATGCCGCGTCCGGCGGCGAGCGCGAGCCAGGCGAGGGTGCCGAAGTAGACGACCGTGGCCACAAGCAGAGCGTAGCCCGCCAGCACGAAGGCGCCGTCGCGCTGGGAAACGCCAAGGCACAGGAACAGGATCGCGAAGGCCGGCAGCGTGTTGGAGAAGGGCACCAGGCCGAGCGGGAAGATCAGCAGGATGCCGCCGGCGAGGATGCCGAGGCCATTGAAGCGGCTGGCGAGCTTGCCGTCGGTCAGCCAGCTCATGCGCGGCCTGACGACCTTCTCGATCCGCGCGACGATATCGGCGCCCTTGCGCAGCACCGGCACGAGCTTTTGGGCATCGATCGGGCGGTCGACGATCCGGCGCGGGATCCAGGGCGCGCGGTTGGCGATCAGGCCGAGGCTCAGCAGGATGATGGCGAGGCCGAAGACGGTGCTGACGCCGGGGATCGATACCGGCAGCAGGAACGGCACGGTGAGCAGCGCGCACAGGAGCAGGATACCCTGCTCGCCGATCAGCTCGAGCAGTTCGCGCAATGAAACGGTCTGTCCACGAATCGCGTCGATCGTGCGCATCAGCGCGTCACGCATGCCCTCGTCGCGTCCGCGAAATTCGATCGCCATTCTTTTCTCCATTTCCCGGCGCACCATCTCTAGCAGGTGATGAATCCGGCACAAGGCGGGCTCTTTCGACCTGTCTGGCACATGAACAGCCGACAAAAGGTTAGCGGCCGCGGCAATTGTCATTCACGAAAGCGATACTGCTGATCAGATAATTTCGCCGGAGACGACAGTCCTGCACGGAGATTGCGCAGTTTTATGTTCGTTGGAAAAGGTTTGACGAGCATAGCGGCGGCGGGGACATTACATAGGTCTGGCGGTTCGCGATACACATCGGATTCGCGCCGCGACGGAGAATGAGCATGACCCTGCACGACGTGGTGCTGGACGACAAATACGACCTGTCCAGGGAGCGTATTTTCGTGTCCGGCGCGCAGGCCGTCATCCGCATGCTGCTGATGCAGCGCGAGCGCGACCGGCTGGCGGGCCTGCGCACGGCGGGCTTCGTCTCCGGCTATCGCGGCTCGCCGCTCGGCGGCTTCGACCTGCAGCTCTGGAAGGCGAAGAAGGAACTCGCCGCCTCGGACATCGTCTTCCAGGCCGGCCTCAACGAAGAGCTCGCCGCCACCGCGGTCTGGGGCTCGCAGCAGGCGCAACTGCTCGGCGAGGGCAAGTATGACGGCGTGTTCGGCGTCTGGTACGGCAAGGGGCCGGGCGCCGACCGGTCTGGCGATGTCTTCCGCCACGCCAATCTCGCCGGCACCTCGCCGCATGGCGGCGTGCTCGCTTTGATGGGCGACGACCACATGGCCGAGTCCTCGACCATCGCGCATGCGACCGAATTTCTCTTCGTCGACACGATGATCCCGATCCTCAACCCGGCCGGGGTGCAGGAGCTGATCGACTACGGGCTCTACGGCTATGCGCTGTCGCGCTTCGCCAGCACGTGGACGGCGATCAAATGCGTGAAGGACAATATCGAGTCGACCGCCTCGGTGGACGCCTCGCTCGACCGCATCCGCATCGAACTGCCCGAATTCGACATGCCGCCCGGCGGCCTGGGCATCCGCCATGAGGTGGCGATGCTGGAGCAGGAGGTGCGCCTGCACGAATACAAGCGCGCCGCGGCGGCAGCCTTCATCCACGTCAACAAGCTGAACAGGATCGTCTATTCGGGCGGGTCCGGCGCGAAGATCGGCATCATCACCGTCGGCAAGAGCTATCTCGACGTGCGCCAGGCGCTCGGCGACATCGGCGTGGACGAGGCGGAAGCCAATCGCATCGGCCTGCGCCTGTTCAAGGTCGCCGCGCCCTGGCCGCTCGATTTCGAGCACATCAGGGAATTCGCCCAGGGCCTCGAAATGATCATCGTGGTCGAGGAGAAGCGCTCCCTGCTGGAGACGCAGGTGCGCGAGCACCTCTACGGCACGGCGAACCAGCCCGTGGTGGTCGGCAAGCGCGACGAGCGCGGCGACTGGCTCTTCCCCGCCAGGGGCGCGCTCGATCCGAACGACATCGCCATCGCCGTTGGCGAGCGCATCCTGCGCGTGATCGGCCCGTCGGAGCGCATCGCGTCGAAAGTGGCCCAGCTCAGGCAGTTCCAGGCCATGCTGGCGGATACGGCCGACGTGTCGAGCCGCTCGCCCTATTTCTGCTCGGGCTGCCCGCACAACACCTCGACCAATGTGCCGGAGGGGTCCGTCGCAGGCGCCGGCATCGGCTGCCATTTCATGGCCATGTGGATGGACCGCTCCACCCTCGGCTTCACCCAGATGGGCGGCGAGGGCGCGCAGTGGATCGGCCAGGCGCCGTTCACCAGGCGCGACCACATGTTCCAGAACCTCGGCGACGGGACCTACAACCACTCCGGCAATCTGGCCATCCGCTTCGCGCTCGCCGCCGGCACCAACATCACCTACAAGATCCTCTACAACGACGCGGTCGCCATGACCGGCGGCCAGCCGCATGAGGGCAATCTCACCGTCGACATGATCGCCCGGCAGATCCGTGCCGAGGGCGTGGAGCGCATTGCGGTCGTCTCCGACGAGCCGGACAAATACGCCACCAGCGACTTCCCTCCGCGCACGACCTTCAACCATCGCGACGACCTCGACGCCGTGCAGCGCGAGCTGCGCGACATTCCGGGCGTCACGGTGCTGATCTACGACCAGACCTGCGCGGCGGAGAAGCGGCGGCGGCGCAAGCGGGGCACCTATCCCGACCCGGACAAGCGCGTCATCATCAACGAGCTGGTCTGCGAAGGCTGCGGCGATTGCGGGGTGAAGTCCAACTGCGTCTCGGTGCAGCCGCTGGAAACCGAGTTCGGGCGCAAGCGGCGCATCGACCAGTCCTCCTGCAACAAGGACTTTTCCTGCGTGAACGGCTTCTGCCCGTCATTCGTGACGGTGCATGGCGGCAAGCTGCGCAAGGCGGGCGGCCATGCGGGCACCGTCAATCCGCTGCAGGATGTGCCGCAGCCCGCCCCCTTCGTGCTCGGACATGAAGGCTGGTCGGCGATCATCGACGGCATCGGCGGCACGGGCGTCGTCACGATCGCCTCCATCGTCGGCATGGCGGCCCACATCGAGGGCAAGGGATGCGGCATGATCGACATGGCCGGTCTCGCCCAGAAGGGCGGCGCGGTCTTCAGCCATGTGCGGATCGCGCCGACGCCCGAGGACATCCACGCGATCCGGGTCTCGGCCGGCAAGGCCGACCTGATCCTGGGCTGCGATCTCGTCGTCTCCGGCAACAAGAAGATCCTGTCGGCCGTGCGCGAGGGCCACACGCATTTCATCGTCAACACCGCCGAGGTGATGCCGGGCGAATTCACCCGGCAGGCGGACTTCTCGCTGCCGTCGGAGCGGATCAAGCGCGCCATCCGCAAGGCGGCAGGCGACCAGAACACCCGCTTCTTCGACGCCACCCGCGCCGCCACGGTCCTGTTCGGCAATTCGGTCGGCGCCAACATGTTCCTGCTCGGCTATGCCTGGCAGCAGGGCGCCGTGCCGCTGTCCGACGAGGCGATCGAACGCGCCATCGCGCTCAACGGCCAGTCGGTGAGCATGAACGTCTCTGCCTTCCGCTGGGGGCGCCGCGCCGCGCACGATCCGGCCTATGTGCAGACGATCGTCGAGGGCGCCCGCACGGCGCAGCCGGCGGAGCTGGCGCAGACGCTCGAGGCGATCGTTGAGCGCCGCGCGACATTCCTCGCCGCCTATCAGAACGACGCCTATGCGCAGCGCTACCGCCGCCTCGTGGACGCCACCCGCACCGCCGAGGAGAAGGCGGCGCCGGGCCAGACCGCGCTGACCGAGGCCGTGGCGCGCAACCTCTTCAAGGCGATGGCGATCAAGGACGAGTATGAGGTCGCGCGCCTCTATACGGACGGCTCGTTCAAGCGCCAGCTCGGCGCGGAATTCGAGAGCTTCGAGCGGCTGGAGTTCCATCTCGCGCCGCCGATCATGGGCCGCAAGGGGCCGGACGGCACGGCGCGCAAGTCCACTTTCGGTCCGTGGATGATGGGCCTTTTCCGGCTGCTGGCATCCGCGCGCGGGCTGCGCGGCTCGATCGCCGATCCCTTCGCCTATTCGGCGGAGCGGCGCATGGAGCGCAAGCTGCTCACCCGCTACGAGGCCGACCTCGCGCGCATCGCTTCCGGCCTGACGCCGGAGCGGATGGAGGCTGCCGCCGGCCTCGCCAACATCCCCTCGCTCATCCGCGGCTTCGGCCATGTGAAGGCGGCGAACGCGGCCAAGGCCGACGCCGAGCGCGAGCGCCTGCTGGCACGTTTCGACAAGCCCGAGGCGCCACGGCGCCTGCAGGCCGCCGAATAGGTTCTCCGGGGCGTGTCGCACGGCCTCCGGAAAAGGCCTTCATCTTCAGCCGATGCCTGCGGCCGCTTCGCCCTGACGCGGCGTAAGATCCGCTAATATAAGGTTTCTTAATGCCCATGTGGCATGAAGTAGGAGACCGGAGGCGGGTCTCGGCATGCCAAGGCGAAAAAACAAAGAGCTGCCGCTCGACATGTACATACCGTTCGTCCAGACGCTGTTTCGGGACGAGACGACGCTTGCCATCGGCATCTGCGCGCATACGTTCCTGCCGGCGCTGGTCTTCTACAAGACCCGCGAGCCTGTCTACCTGGCCATTTCCATCATCATCGCCCTGATCGGTGTCATGCGCATCGTGTCGATGCGCAGGATGAATGCCGCACCGGTCCCGGTCACGCGCGACCAGGCGCGCAAGCGCGAAAATTCCTATATTTTCTGGGGAACGCTGCACGGGCTGGGACTGGGCGCCTTCTGTTTCAGCGCCATCTATGTGGTGCAGGACCAGTTCGCCGAAATCGCCGCCATCTGCGTGACGCTGGCGACGGCGACGTCCATCGCGGGCCGCAATTACGGCTCGCCGCGCATGGTGATGATCCTGATCGTGGCGCTCACCATGCCGATCTCGCTCGGCTTCCTGATGCGCGGCGACGTGTTCCATTTGCTGCTGGGCCTGCTGTCCATCCCGTTCTTCTTCGCCATCAGGCGCTTCGCGGAGAATGTGCGCGAGGTGCTTTTCGCCGCCATCTGGGAGGAGAAGAAGGCGCAGCGCCTCGCCACCCGCTTCGATCGCGCGCTCAACACCATGTCGCACGGGCTGATCATGTTCTCGCCGGAGGGGAAGGCGGTGGTCGTCAATGCCGAGGCGGCGCGGATCCTGCGCGTCACCGAGCCTTCGCGGCTGCTCGGGCGCAGCCTGAAAGGGGTGCTGTGGCGCAGCGTGGCCGCGGGCGAGATGAGCCCGAAGGATTGCCGCTATGCGGAGATCCAGCTTGCCCGCGCGCTGCGCGAGGGCAAGGAGCGCAAGCTGCAGATCAGGCTTTCCAACAACCGCCACTTCGAGCTCTCCGCCCGCACCGGCCATGACGAGCTCGGCGTCGTAACGTTCGAGGAAGTCACCCAGCGGGTCGCGGCGGAAGAGCGGATCCGCCACATCGCGCGCTATGACAGCCTCACCGACCTGCCGAACCGCGGCTATTTCCACGAGATCGTGGAAGAGCTGATGAACAGCGGCGACCGCGACCGCAACTGCGCCATCGCCGTCTTCGACCTCGACGACTTCAAGAGCATCAACGACACGCTGGGCCATCCGGTGGGGGATGGCCTCATCTGCGTGGTGGCGGACAAGCTCGGCCAGTTCGCGACGGACGACATCAAGGTCAGCCGTTTCGGCGGCGACGAGTTCATGATGTTCCTCAACAATGTGCCGGACCGGGCGGCGCTGGCATCGATGCTCGACGATGTCTTCGCGCAGCTCGGGGGAACGGTGGACGTGGCCGGCCATGCGCTGCGCGTCCAGCTTTCGGCCGGTGCGGTGCTGGCCCGTCCGAGCGAGACCAATGTCGACGCGATGATCGTCAAGGCGGACCTCGCGCTCTACAAGGCGAAGGAAGGAGGCAAGAACGACTGGGTCTTCTTCGAACAGTCCATGGACGCCGCCTTCCGCAATCGACAGGTGATGAAGTCGGACCTGCGTTCGGCCGTCGAGTCCAAGGGGCTGCGGGTCGTCTACCAGCCCATCGTCTCGATGGAGACGATGCGCATCGCCTCCTGCGAGGCGCTGTGCCGCTGGGACCATCCCGATCTCGGTCCGATCTCGCCCGCCATCTTCATCCCGCTCGCGGAGGAGATGGGCATCATCCCCGAAATCTCGGTCTTCGTGCTCAACGCGGCCTGCAACGAATGCAGGAAATGGCCGGAGCAGATCTGCGTCTCCGTCAATCTGTCGGCGCGCGATTTCCATAGCCACGACATCGTCGCCAGGGTGCGCGAGGCGCTCTCCCGCTCGGGGTTGGCGCCGCACCGGCTCGAGATCGAGGTGACGGAGACCGCGCTGCTCGACGACAAGTCGAAGACCCAGGCCCTGCTCGACCAGCTCAAGGCGATGGGCGTCCGCATCGCGCTGGACGATTTCGGCACCGGCTATTCCAGCCTCAGCTATCTGCACACGCTGCCGCTCGACAAGATCAAGATCGACCGCAGCTTCATCGTCGACGTGACACAGAATGCGCGGTCGCTTGAGCTGCTGAAGGGGGTCGTCAACCTCTCGCGCGCGCTCGGCCTGACGATCACGATCGAGGGCATCGAGACCTTCGAGCAGCTCAAGGTGCTGTCGGATGCCGTGAAGCCCGACCTGATGCAGGGATTCCTGTTCGGCTCCGCCCTGACGGGTTCCGGCATCACGACGATGGCCAGCGTCACCTGGCCCTTCATCGGCGAATTGAAGAGCACGCCCGCCGGAAAGGTATGAACCCGCCTGCATGGCGAGCCGGACCGTTGACCCTGCGCGATGCGTCATGGAATGTTAACCTTAACGCAAAGTAGGTCATTTAAATAAAATTTTTATCTTTACGTAACTAATCCCTCGTTTACCTTATTCCCCGGCGGACATTACGGGGAATGAGATGATCTCCCATCTGGCGGCGCTGCGGGCAGCGACGGAAGAAATACTTGTATCCGGTGCGCCGGATACGCCGCGCATGAGCGCCTTCACGCGCAGCGTGTACGCGATCCTGTCGCGCACGGAATACAGGCGGTGCGACAAGGGCGAGGATATCGAGGACATCTATCGGCTTCGCTACAAATCCTATCGGCGCCACGGCGTCGTTCTCGACATGGAGTCGGCGGCGATCCACGACGACCTGGACGAGACCGAGAATGTTCATCGCTTCGGCGTCTATATCGACCAGCAGCTCGTCTCGACGCTGCGCATCCATCACCTGAGCGCGGAGCATCGCGAGGGTCCTTCCACGCAGGCGTTCGGCGATATCGTCAATCCGATGATCGACGCCGGCGATACCTTCGTCGATCCGAGCCGTTTCGCGGCCGATCCGGACTGGTCGCGCATCTACCCGCAGATACCCTACATCACGCTGCGGCTGGCGGGCATGGCCTGCTTCTACTACGAGGCGCCCTATTGCCTGTCGACGATCCGCGAGGACCATGCCAGCTTTTACAAGCGCATCTACAATGCGCAGTTGCTGGCGCCGTCGCGATCCTATCCCGGCGTCACCACGCGGGTGGCGCTCTACCGCGCCGACGTGACGGCGATCCGGGAGGAATCATTCAGGCGTTTTCCGTTCTTCTGGTCGTCGCGGCTGGAGCAGCGGCTGATGTTCGGCAAGCCGCGCGCCGGCGAACTGGCGCCGCTGACGATACTTCCCACAGCGCAGACGCTGTCGCAGGCTGCGTAGGCGCCGGAGCCTTCACGGACGACTGGCGTTTATAGCGATAGCGGCCATTGCGAGCATGGCCGCCGGAAAAGGAGAGATACATGCCGGACATCGCCCTGACGCCAATGCTTTCGCTCATCGCAGGCGTGATCATTCTGATCATGCCGCGGCTGCTGAACTATATCGTCGCGATCTATCTGATCATCATCGGACTGGTGGGGCTGTTTCCGCAACTCGCGGGCTGACACGTCCGGTCGTGGCTCTCGCGCAACGCTCGCCAGCCTTCCCGGCGGCGGGCGGGCCACGCGACATTTCCTGCCATTGCCCTGCTGTCGCCTTTTCGCTATCAGCGCCTTGAGCAATGCAGAAAGGTGCGACGATGGCAAGCGATACGCCGAGCGGCCCGATCGAAATGGGCGCCGAGATGGACTACCGCGAACATGAGAAGACCTATTCCATGTTCCTGGTCCTGGCCAAATATTTCACGCTGGTCTGTGCCGCTTTGCTGATCGCGATGGTGGCGGGCTTCTTCTGGGGCTTCGGCTTCTTCTCCGCGGCGGTGCTGTTCGTGCTGATCTGCGCCGTGGGCGGATTCCTGCTGCGTTGACGCGCCTGCTGTGATATCGCCCTCGACGGGGGCGGCGGCAGGCGATGGTCACGCCAATGGGGGGAGCCAGGGTGACGCAGACAATCTTCGTTCCGAAGGAGCATGACGGCGGTGAAACGCGCGTGGCCGCTTCGCCCGATACCGTGAAGCGCCTCTCGGCCCTCGGCCTTTCGGTCGTGGTCGAGGCGGGCGCGGGCGAGCACTCGCGCATTCCCGACGCCGACTTCGCCAGGGCCGGCGCGACGATCGGCGGGATTCGCGATGCCGCTTCCGCCGACCTCGTGCTCAAGGTCCGGCGTCCCACCGAAAAGGAAATCGGCCAGTACAAGCGCGGCGCCGTCGTCATCGCGACGATGGACCCCTATGGCAACGAGGCGGCGGTCGCCGCCATGGCGCGCGCGGGCCTGTCGGCCTTCGCCATGGAGTTCATGCCGCGCATCACCCGCGCGCAGGTCATGGACGTCCTGTCGAGCCAGGCCAACCTCGCGGGCTACCGGGCGGTGATCGACGCCGCGGCCGCATATGACCGGGCGCTGCCGATGATGATGACGGCGGCCGGCACGGTTCCGGCGGCGAAGGTCTTCGTCATGGGCGCCGGCGTCGCCGGCCTTCAGGCGATCGCCACGGCGCGGCGCCTCGGCGCCGTCGTCACCGCCACCGACGTGCGCCCCGCCGCCAAGGAACAGGTCGCCTCGCTGGGCGCGAAGTTCATCGCGGTCGAGGACGAGGAGTTCAGGGCGGCCGAGACCGCCGGCGGCTACGCCAAGGAAATGTCGAGGGAATATCAGGCGAAGCAGGCGGCGCTGACGGCCGAGCACATCGCCAAGCAGGACATCGTCATCACCACCGCGCTCATTCCCGGCCGCGCCGCGCCGCGCCTCATCGGCGCTTCGGTCGTGGCCGCGATGCGGCCCGGCTCGGTCATCGTCGATCTGGCGGTGGAGCGCGGCGGCAATGTCGAGGGGTCCGAGCCCGGCAAGGTCGTCACCACCGCGAACCAGGTGAAGATCCTCGGCCATCTCAACGTGCCGGGACGCATAGCCGCCTCGGCCTCGCTTCTCTATGCGCGCAACCTGTCGGCCTTCGTCGAGACGCTGGTCGACAAGGAGAGCAAGACGATCGCGATCAAGCCGGACGACGAGCTCGTCAAGGCGACGCTGCTGACGCATGAGGGCGCGGTCGTGCATCCGGCCTTCGCGAAGGCGCTCGACGCGGCGCCTGCCGCGCCCACCGAAAAGCCCGCGCGCGCCAGATCGGCCAAGGCACGCCCATCGGCGCAGAAGGGGAGCGAGTGATGGAAAAGACGGCTCTTGAACAGGCGCTCTACCAGCTCGAGCAGGCGGTGGCCGCGGTTCGCCTCGCTTTCGGCGAGGAGCGAGCAGGGGAAGCCGCTGACGCGCTCGCCGCGGCGGCGCATGTGGCGACGGCCGGCGCGGTCGATCCCTTCGTCTTCCGCTTCGCCATCTTCATCCTGGCGATCTTCGTCGGCTATTACGTGGTCTGGTCGGTGACGCCGGCGCTGCACACGCCGCTGATGGCGGTCACCAACGCGATCTCCTCGGTGATCGTGGTCGGCGCGCTGCTGGCCGTCGGCATCTCGGCTTCGGGGCTGGCGACCGGCTTCGGCTTCATCGCGCTGGTGCTGGCCGCGGTGAACATCTTCGGCGGCTTCCTCGTCACCCAGCGCATGCTGGCCATGTACAAGAAGAAGGAGCGCTGAGATGCAGGCCTATCTCGCGCCCGTCTTCCAGATCACCTTCGGCCTCAGCCTCATCATCTTCCTCGTCGCGGCGCTGCGCTGGCGCACGGCGCTCTATGCGCGCGGCGGCCATCTGCTGCTGGTGGTGCTCTTCTTCTTCGTCTTCGCCGGGTTCCTCTTCTCACGCGGTTTCGCGATGCGCAGTCTGAGCCAGGGAGCGACCGTGTTCGTCATCGGCGGGGTGGTGTTGCTGGCCGCTGCCGCGCTCCAGGCCTTCGCCATCTACAAGCTGGCCAACGCCGCTCCGTCCGGGGATCGCAAGTGATGTCGGCAAGTCTCGCTTCTTTCCTCTATCTCGTCTCCGGCGTGCTGTTCATCATGGCGCTGCGCGGCCTGTCGCATCCGACGACGAGCCGCCAGGGCAATGTCTACGGCATGGTCGGCATGGCAATCGCCATCCTGACGACGCTCGGCTATGCGCTTCCCTCCTTCGGCGGCTTCCTGCTGATCGTCGTGGGCCTCGCCATCGGCGGCGGCGTCGGCGCGGTCGTGGCGCGCCGCATCCCGATGACCTCCATGCCGCAGCTCGTCGCGGCCTTCCACAGCCTCGTGGGCCTCGCGGCGGTGATGGTGGCGGCTGCGGCCATCTATGCGCCCGAGAGCTTCGGCATCGGCCTGCCCGGCCAGATCCATGCCCAGGCGCTGGTGGAGATGAGCCTCGGCGTGGCGATCGGCGCCATCACCTTCACCGGCTCCGTCATCGCCTTCCTCAAGCTGGACGGGCGCATGTCGGGCAAGCCCATCCTGCTGCCGTCGCGCCATCTGGTGAACATCGTCCTCGGCGCCGTGCTGGTGCTGCTGATCGTCATGCTGGTCAGCACGCAGAGCACCGCCGTGTTCTGGCTGATCGTGCTCGTCTCGCTGGCTCTGGGCGTGCTGCTCATCGTGCCGATCGGCGGCGCCGACATGCCGGTCGTGGTCTCCATGCTCAATTCCTATTCGGGATGGGCGGCCGCCGCGCTCGGCTTCACGCTCGGCAATCTCGCGCTCATCATCACCGGCGCGCTGGTCGGTTCGTCGGGTGCGATCCTGTCCTACATCATGTGCAAGGGCATGAACCGCAGCTTCATCTCGGTCATCCTCGGCGGCTTCGGCGGCGAGACGGCCGCCGCAAGCGACGACGGCATCGAGCGCACGGTGAAGCAGGGTTCGGCCGACGATGCCGCCTATCTGATGATGAATGCGCAGAAGGTCATCATCGTGCCGGGCTACGGCATGGCCGTGGCGCAGGCGCAGCATGCGGTGCGCGAGATGGCCGACAAGCTCAAGGCCGCCGGCGTGGACGTCAAATATGCGATCCATCCCGTCGCCGGCCGCATGCCCGGCCACATGAACGTGCTGCTGGCCGAGGCCAACGTGCCCTATGACGAGGTGTTCGAACTGGAGGACATCAATTCCGAGTTCGCGCAGGCGGATGTCGCCTATGTCATCGGCGCCAATGACGTCACCAATCCCTCCGCGCGGGACGACAAGAGCAGCCCCATCTACGGCATGCCCATCCTCGACGTGGACAAGGCGCGCACCTGCCTGTTCGTCAAGCGCTCCCTCGGCTCCGGCTATGCCGGCATCGACAATACGCTGTTCTACAAGGACGGCACGATGATGCTGCTCGGCGACGCCAAGAAGATGACCGAGGAAATCGTCAAGGCGATGGATCACTAGACCAATCGGCCGTCACGGGCAGTCGCCACGGCGCTCAAGGCGGGGAGGATGAGCGTCTTCCATTGCGCCGGATCGCGCTTCATCACCGTCACGGCATGGATCCTCGGGTCAAGCCCGAGGATGACGAAGGTGGAGGGGGTGCTGCCAATCGTCAACATCTGCGCTTTTCGCTTATCTCACTGCATTCGTCATCCTCGGGCTTGACCCGAGGATCCATGCCGTGGCGATAACGAAATCTGCAACGGTTCCGAAATGAACGGTCCTTGCTTACCGGCCGGGGACGGTGATCATTCGTGCGATCCCGCCGCAAAGCCGCTGACGAACTTCTTGCTGATGTCGCTCTAGCCGACCGGCCCGCCGACACGCTTGAGCCCGTCGCGGGCGGGCGTGTAGTTGGGATCGAGCCGCAGGGCCTCGGCGTAGGAGCGCCGCGCCCGGTCGATGTCGCCCTGCTTCTCCAGCACGATCGCCTGGTTCGCCCAGCCCTCGGCATTGTTCTTGTCGAGCGTGATCGCGCGGTTGAAGTCGGCGGCGGCGTTGTCGTCGTCGCCCATGGCGAGATAGGAGAGGCCGCGCGCATTGTAGGGGTAGGGCAGGTTGGGCGCCATGGAGATCGCCTTGGCGAAATCCTCGATCGCGACATTGTGCTGGCCCTGCTGCTGGTAGATCAGGCCGCGGCGATGATAGGCGCGCGGATCGGTCGTATTGAGCTGAATGGCCTGCTGGAAATCGTTCTGCGCTTCGGCGGTACGGCCGGCCAGCCGGTAAATCTCGCCGCGCCCGATATAGGCGGTATCGTAGCTCGAATTGAGCTGCAGGGCGCGCGTATAGTCCTGCACGGCCGCCTGCTGGTTGTTCATGTAGCGGTGGATCAGCGCGCGGTTGGCGTAGGACTGGTAGGAATTCGGGTTGAGCTGGATCGCGCGGTCGAAATCGGCCAGCGCTTCCTTGTAGCGCCCGGCGCGGCCGTAGGCGGAGCCGCGGACATTATAGGCGTTGGGGTCGTTGGGACTGCGCGCGATGACGGAGGAGAGCGAGGCGATGTTCTCCTGCGAGCCCTGCTCGGCCTCGACGAGCGACATGTCCAGCACCGGGCCCGACGACTGGCAGCCGGCGACAAAGAGCGTCGCCGCCAGTGCCAGACCGGGATGAATGCCGACCGAACGGCCTAGGCGCATTATGGTCATGGAGACAATCCCCCTCGCTCACGCATGTCCCGAAACAGGTTCCCACTTTCGGGAGACATGCTCTCGTTCAAATTCCGCAGGCGCCCTCGCGTTCCCTCAAACGAAAAGGCGGCGGCGATTCGCATCGCCCCGCCTCGTTCGCTATCGTGGGAAAAGGTCGAAAAGTAGGCGATCAGCGCGCCGGCGCAGCGGCGGTGCGGCCGCCGGCGACCAGACCTTCGCGCTGGGCGCGCTTGCGTGCAAGCTTGCGGGCGCGGCGAACGGCCTCGGCCTTCTCGCGCGCGCGCTTCTCGGACGGCTTCTCGTAGTGGCCGCGCATCTTCATCTCGCGGAAGATACCCTCGCGCTGCATCTTCTTCTTGAGCGCGCGGAGAGCCTGGTCAACATTGTTGTCGCGTACGAGTACCTGCACGTGGAGTTCCTGTTGCTCGGAGCTAATGAGACAGCGCAGCCATTGGCTGTCGCCTCCGCGACGAACGCGCCGCGAATTTCGGGCGCTATTACCAGCTGGCCGCGGATTTGTCCACAACATCTCACGTGTGAAGGCGCGAATTTGAACCGATGGGGGTTGCCGCGCGCGGCTTCGGCGGCGGAACCGCCTGTGCCGCCCCGCGTTGTCACTCGCTACAGCAGGAGAGCGACATGAACGCCGACAAGGAAAAGGAACTGCGCAAGCCGATACGGGAGCCGAAGAAGCATCCGGCGGCGAAGCTCACCAAATCCGAGGAGGACAAGCGGCTGGAGGAAGGGCTCGAGGAGACCTTCCCGGCAAGCGATCCGGTGTCGGTCACGACGACAGGCAATGCCAAGCGCCCGGCCGGCAAGACGAACGAGCGTCCGCCCGCGAAGCGGTGACCCTACTGCCCGCCGGGAAGCCGAAAGCGGCCACGCTGCAGGGCGGGTCCGATTTCCTCGATCCGGTTGGTCCATAGATAGCCGCTGAAGCTGGCGGGGATTCCTGAGAGCAGCGCGGGATCGTCAACTCCCCCGACCCCGGTATCGCCCATGCGGTAGGGCCCGACGAGGATCACCTCGCTGCCGGCATCGCGCATGCGCACGAGGAAGCGGTTCGGCCAGCCCCATAGCCATGGCGCGAAATTGATCGGCACCATCACCTTCGTGTTGCGGCAGGAATCAGGCGTGTAGTCGGTCCAGCCCAGGGCGATATAGCGCAGGAGGCAGTCGCGCAGGCCCCGCCGATACCAACTCTGGACACCGGGAATGAGGCGCGCGGCGCGCTCGGTCGGGGCATCGCCCCCATAGACGCCCCAGACCGTGTTGCGCCAGGCGCGGTTGCGCTGGATCAGCCCGGCCAGCAGGTCGCCTTCCACGGTTTCGTTGGACTTGAAATTCACCAGGAAACGGCGGTCCGGCATGGCTTCCAGCACCTCGGTGAGCGAGGGCAACTGGCCGACGCCCTTGGCGCGCAGCGGATAGGTCCTGCCGCCATCCGGCGTATAGCCGTAACCGATGTCGAGCCGTTTCAGATAGGCCATGGACTGGGCGCGGGTCTCGCCGAAGGCCTCGGTGCGGCAGTCGAGCGTCCAGTCATGGAAGACCGCGAACTGGCCGTCGCGCGTGGGATGAACGTCGATCTCCACGATGTCGGCGCCCGCCTCGAAGGCGGCGCGCATCGAGGCCAGCGTGTTTTCCATCAGCGGGTGGCGCGGCGGCTCGATCCGTTCGGCGGTGCAGGTCTCGTCGTCGATCCCGTCGCGGTCGAAGGTCTGGTGCACGCCGCGATGCGCGATCAGCTTCGGCCCGTCGCCCGGCAGTGCGGGGGCCAGCCAGGACGCGTTCCAGAGATAGAGGGCCGCCACTACCAGCCCGAGCCCGATCAGAAATTTCCGCATGCCGCTCTCCGGTCCGCTGCGACCGATGCGAAGAGGCTGTGGTCAAAATGCGGCGAGGATGCAACCCGGCATAAACGCTGGCTCACCCACAGCGGGCATCTGTTCCTGTCGTGGCCGGGGCGGACCATCTATGGTCCCGGCCGAATCGGGAAGCATCATGCACAGCCATACGCAGGTTCTGGACAGCCGCTATTCCTGGATGCGGCTCGCCGTCTCCGTCCTCATCGCCACCATCGGCAATGTCGGCATGTGGAGCGTGGTGGTCGTGCTGCCGATGGTCCAGGCCGATTTCGGCGTCGACCGCAGCGCGGCCTCGATGCCTTTCACCATGACGATGGTGGGCTTCGCGATCGGCAGCATCGCATGGGGGCGTTTCGTCGACAAATGGGGCATCGCCCGTCCCATCATCGTCGCCACCTCGCTCAGCGGGCTCGGTTTCGTGCTGTGCGGCGTGGCGCCGTCGATCTGGCTCTTCGGCCTCGCCCACGGGGTGCTGATCGGCTTCGGCACCGCGATCAATTTCGCGCCGCTGCTGGCCGACATATCGCACTGGTTCCTCAAAAAGCGCGGCCTGGCGGTGGCCGCCGCCGCGACCGGCAACTATGTCGCCGGCGTCATATGGCCGCCGCTGATGCAGCCTTTCCTGGCGGCGGAAGGCTGGCGCTGGACCTATGTCGCGATCAGCATCATCGTCGTGGTCGCGACGGTTCCGCTCGCGCTTCTCCTGCGCCGCAGCCGTCCCGGCGCGGGCGCGACGGATGCGAGCGGCGCGGCGCCGGCGCTGGTGCGCAGCGACCTTTCGCCCCGCACGCTTCAGGCATTGCTGATCATTGCCGGTCTCGGCTGCTGCGTCGCCATGTCGATGCCGCAGGTGCATATCGTCGCCTATTGCGTGGACCTCGGCCACGGCATGGCGCGTGGCTCCGAAATGCTGTCGCTGATGCTCTTCGGCGGTATCTTCAGCCGGCTCCTCTCCGGCTGGATCGCCGACCGGATCGGCGGCGTGCGCACCCTGCTCATCGGGTCGATCGGGCAGGGGCTGGCGCTGCTGTTCTACATTCCCTTCGACGGCCTCGTGGCGCTCTATGTCGTCTCGCTCGTCTTCGGCCTCAGCCAGGGCGGCATCGTGCCGAGCTACGCCATCATCGTGCGCGAATACATGCCGGCCAACGAGGCCGGCCAGCGGGTCGGCATCCTGGTCATGGCGACGATCATCGGCATGGCCATCGGCGGCTGGATGTCGGGCTGGATCTACGACCTGACCGGGTCCTATGCGGCGGCGTTCCTCAACGGCATCGCATGGAACCTGCTCAACCTGGCGATGATCCTCATCGTGCTGTGGCGCACGCGCGGGCCGCGCCTGGCTGCGGCTGCGGCCTGAGGCCTCACCCGGCCTCGTCGACCAGCCGCGCGCCGAGCTCCGCGAGTTGGCGGGCCACCTCGCGCACCGGGCGGGCCTGATCCGGGTTCGAGGCGTTGCCGTCGAGCGCGCGCCTGTAGACGCCCTGTCCGATGGCGGCCAGCCGGAAGAAGGAGAAGGCGAGGTAGAACGGCCAGTGGTCGATGCCCGTCAGGCCGCGGCGGCGGCAATAGGCGGCTACATATTCCGCTTCGGTCGGGATGCCCAGCGCCGCGCGGTCGATGTCGCCCAGCCCCTTGAGGCTGGAATCGTTGGGCAGGCGCCACTGCATGCACTGATAGGCGAGATCGGCATAGGGGTGGCCGAGCGTGGACAGTTCCCAGTCGAGCAGAGCGACGATGCGCGGCTCAGCGGGCGCGAAGATCATGTTGTCGAGCCGGTAGTCGCCATGCACCAGCGCCACGCGGCCGTCATCGGCCGGCATGTTGCGCTCCAGCCAGGGGATGAGGCGCTCCATGTCGTCCAGCGGTTCGGTCTCGGTGGCGCGATACTGGCCGGTCCAGCGCACGAACTGGCGCTCGAAATAATTGCCGGGCCGGCCGAAATCGCCCAAGCCGACACTGTCGGGATCGACATCGTGCAGGGCGGCGAGCGTGGCGTTCATCGCGTCGTAGATCGCGGCGCGCTCGGCATTTCCCGAGATGTCCGGCAAGGCCGGGTCCCACAGGATGCGGCCCTCCACGAAGCGCATGACGAAGAACTGCCGGCCGATCGGCGATTCCTCAGGCGAGAGACAGAGCGCGTCGGGCACCGGCACGGCCGTCCGCGCCAGCGCCTTCATGACGCGGTATTCCCGGTCGACCTGATGCGCGGATTTCAGCAAGGCGCCGGGCGGCTTTGCGCGCAACACGTATTTTCCGCTCGCGGCCTCGATGAGATAGGTCGGATTGGACTGGCCGGACTTGAACTTGCTGATGGCGCGCAGGCCGGAAAAGCCGGGCACATTGGCTTCCAGCCAGGGCGCGAGCGCCGCCTGATCGAGCTGGTGCGGGTCGCTCATGACGGGTCTTCGAAGACATGCAGGCCGTGTTCGATGGCCTGTCCGCCGTCGATCGGCAGGATCGCGCCGGTGATGTAGCTGCCGCCGTGCCCGCACAGGAACAGGGTCGCCGCGCCGATGTCGTCGGGGCGGCCGATGCGGCCGAGCGGCACGCGCGCCCCCATCTTCGCCGCCTGCGCGTCGGTGCCGGTGGCGAAAGCCGTCATGCGGCTCTGGAAGGGGCCGGGCGCGAAGGCGTTGACGGTGATGCGCCGCGCGGCGAACTCGTTCGCCAGCGTCTTCGTCATGTGGTGAACCGCGGCCTTGGAGGCGTTGTAGGACCATGCGCCTTCCGCGACCGCCTGAATGCCCATGACGGAACCGAGATTGATGACTCGCGCCGGGTCCTCATGCGTCGCCGCCTTTTCGAGCAGCGGCAGCAACTGGCGGGTGAGGTGGAACATGCCGGCGACATTGATGCCCAGCACCTTGGCCCAGGCGTGGTAGGGGAAGGTCTCCAGCGGCGCGCCCCAGGACACGCCGGCATTGTTGACGAGGATATGCAGCCGGTCGGTGCGGCGCGATACTTCGGCCACCAGCGCGTTGATGCCTTCCTCCGTGCCGACATCGCCGCCGAAACCTTCCGCCGAGCCGGGCGCGCCGAGCGCGTTCAGCTCTTCGGCGACAGCCGCGCAGGCTTCCGCCTTGCGCGAGGCGATCAGCACGCGCGCGCCGCCCTGCACCAGCGCCGTCGCGATCATGCGGCCGATGCCGGTGGCGGCGCCCGTCACCAGCGCGACCTTGCCGTGGACCGAGAACAGATCCTCCAGATAGCTCATCATTCCTCCCATGCAGCCGACGCGTTGACAGCCCGTCTTGTCATAATGGTAACTGGCGGCGACGCAAAGGGAGGCTGGCATGGCGGCGATGGATCTTGGCATGAGCGAGCGGGTGAAGCCGCTCCACGAGCAGGTGGCGCGCATGGTGCGCGACGAGATCGCGCCGCTCGACGCCGAATTCCTGGCCGAGATCGGCAAGGACGGCGACCGCTGGACCTACACGCCGCGCATGACCGAGATACTGGAAGGACTGAAGGCGAAAGCCCGCGAGCGTGGTCTGTGGAACTTCTGGCTCACCGGCTCGGAACGCGGCTACGGTCTGACGACGGTGGAATATGCCTATCTCGCCGAGGAGATGGGCAAGGCGCATCTGGCCGCCGAGGTGTTCAACTGCTCCGCGCCGGACACGGGCAATATGGAGGTTCTGGAACGCTACGGCATGGCCGAACACAAGCGGCGATGGCTGGAGCCGCTGCTCGAAGGGAAGATCCGTTCCGCCTATCTGATGACCGAGCCGGACGTCGCCTCCTCGGACGCGACCAATATCGTGATGAGCTGCGTGCGCGACGGCGACGACTATGTTCTGAACGGCGAGAAATGGTGGTCGTCCGGCGCGGGCGATCCGCGCTGCAGGCTTTTCATCGTCATGGTGCGCACGTCGAGCGAGGGGCCGAAGCACCAGCACCATTCGATGATCCTCGTTCCCGCCGACGCGCCGGGCATCACCAAGCTGCGCGCGATGACCGTCTATGGCGACGACGGCGCGCCGCAGGGCCATATGCATCTGCGCTTCGAGGATGTCCGCGTGCCCGCCGAAAACCTGATTCTCGGCGAGGGGCGCGGCTTCGAGGTGGCGCAGGGCCGGCTGGGTCCGGGCCGCATCCACCACTGCATGCGGGCCATCGGGCAGGCGGAAGCGGCGCTGGAGCTGATGTGCCGGCGCTCGCTGCGCCGCGAGGCGTTCGGCCGGCCGCTCGCCAAGCTCGGCGCCAATTACGACATCATCGCCGAGTGCCGCATGGAGATCGACATGGCGCGGCTGCTCTGCCTCAAGGCGGCATGGATGATGGACCAGGGCGACGCCCGCGCCGCCGCGCCCTATATCAGCGCGGTGAAGGTGGCCGCACCCCGCGCCGCGCTCAAGGTGACCGACGAGGCGGTGCAGATGCATGGCGGGCAGGGGGTGAGCCAGGATACGCCGCTGGCGCGGCAATGGACGCAATTGCGCACGCTGCGGCTTGCGGATGGGCCCGACGCCGTGCACCGCATGCAGGTGGCGCGCGCGGAACTGCGCAAATACACGCAGGAGAAGATCTGAGGCGCGACGGTGGAGAATCGGATGGCTGTTCCCGGCGAGATGCGTGCGCTTCTGCTTACCAATGACGGCTATGCGGCCGAACACAGCGGCACGGCGCTGGAGGCGATGGAGCCTTATCTGGCGGCGGGGCGGATCCACGTCCCGCAGCCGGGGCCGAGCCAGGTTCTCATCAGGGTGCATCTTGCGGCGATCAATCCGTCCGATGTGATGTTCGTGAAGGGCCTTTACGGCCAGCCGCGCCACAAGGGCCGGCCCGCGGGCTTCGAGGGTATCGGCGAAGTCGTGGCAGCCGGCGGCGAGGCGGCTGCGCAGGCGTTGATCGGCCAGCGCGTGGCCTTCGCTACCGGCCGCTCCGACTGGGGCGCGTGGGCCGAATATGCCGTGGCCGAGGCGCGCGGCTGCATCCCGGTCATCCCCGCGCTTCGCGACGAGGACGCGGCGGCGATGATCGTCAACCCGCTGACGGCGCTGGCGCTGTTCGACATCGTCCGCGAGGAAGGCGAAAAGAGCTTCGTGCTGACCGCAGGCGCCAGCCAACTCGGCAAGCTCATCATCGGCCTCGCGCGCGACGAAGGTTTTCGCGCCATCGCCATCGTCCGCCGCGACGAGCAGATTCCGCTGCTCGAACAGGCGGGCGCGGCGCATGTGCTGAACGGCAATGCGCCCGACTTCGCCGCCCGCATCGCCGCCGTCTGCAAGGCGGAAGGGCCGCGCGTGCTTCTCGATGCCGTCACCGGCCCGCACGCCTCCACCGCCTTCCACGCCATGGGCAGGCGCTCGCGCTGGGTCATCTACGGGCAGATGGAAACGGCGCAAACGGTGATCCAGCAGCCTGGCCAGTTCATCTTCCAGGACAAGCGTGTCGAATCCTTCTGGCTGACGGAATGGATGCGCCGGGCGAGCGCGGAGCAGCGGGCGGCGGCCGTCACGCAGGCGCAGCGCCGCTTCGCCGACGGGCGCTGGCGCACCGACGTGACGGCGGTCGTTCCGATCGATCAGGCCATGGAACGCGTCGCGCAGGAACTCGCGCGGCCGAACGGCAAGGTGTTCATACGACCATAGACAATCGTCGTAGAAGGCTTGCGAAGCCACTGCCGAACGATAAGGTGTGATTTGCCAGCGCGGCGGAAGATCGCGCGGCGAACGGGAGGAGATACGTCTTGGACGTATTGCAGCTAGTCGTGAGCGGGCTGGCGAACGGCTGTATCTATGGCCTGATCGCGCTCGGCTTCGTGCTGATCTACAAGGCGACCGAACAGGTCAACTTCGCACAGGGCGATTTCATGATGCTCGGCGCATTCGTCTGCCTGGGGCTGACGAATGCCGAATATATGGGCCTGCCCTTCTGGCTTTCCGTGCCGATCGCCATCGGCATCATGGGCGTGTTCGGCTATGCGCTCGAAGTGGCCGTGCTGCGGCGCATGTTCGGCCAGTCGCAGATCGCCGTCGTCATCCTCACCATCTCGCTGGGCTTCGTGCTGCGCTTCGTCGCCGGCTTCATCTGGGGGCACCAGCCGGTCTCGCTGGACTCGCCGCTGGCCGGGCGCGACGTGCGCTTCGACGGCGTGGTGCTGGGGCTGGACGAGATATTCGTCATCCTCACCACCGTGGTGCTGACCGGTGGTCTCTACCTCTATTTCAACCGCACGCGGCTTGGGCTCGCCATGCAGGCGGCGTCGCAGAACCAGCTCGCGGCCTACTATATGGGCATCCCGGTCAAGCGGCTGAACTCGCTGGTCTGGGCGCTGGCCGGCATGGTGGCGGCAGTGGCCGGCATCCTGTTCGCCTCCAAGGGTTCCATCGAGCCTTCGGTCGGCCTGCTCGGCATCAAGGCCTTCGCGGCGGCCGTGATCGGCGGCTTCGGCTCGCTGCCCGGTGCGCTGCTCGGCGGCATCATCGTCGGCCTCATCGAGCCCTTCGCGGCGCGCTACATCGCCTCGGGCTATTCGCAGATCATGCCTTACCTGCTGCTCTTCCTGATCCTGATCTTCAGGCCGCACGGCATCCTGGCGCAGATCCACGCGAAGAAGGTTTGAAGGCATGCGGACGGTCTTCAAGACGAGCTACGACGCCGACATCGACATGTTCCGCCACCGCGCGCAGGCCGGCTGGTACATCGCCCTGTTGGTGATCGCGCTCGTCCTGCCGCTGCTGCTCGATATGTTCTGGATCGGCGAGTTCACCAACATGCTGATCTGGGCCATCGCCGGCATGGGGCTGATGATCCTCGTCGGCCAGTCCGGGCAGGCGAGCCTCGGCCATGCCGCCTTCCTCGCCGTCGGCTGCTACGCCAATGTGCTGATGCAGGTCGATCTAGGACTGCCTTTCATCGTCACCTTCCCGCTGGCCGGGCTGGTGGCGGCGCTGGCCGGCTTCCTGATCGCCCTGCCGATGACGCGGCTGCACGGCATCTACCTCGCCATCGGCACGCTGGCGCTGGCGATCCTCACCGACGACCTGATCGTCATCGCCGAGCCGCTGACGCGTGGCGTGGTGGGCCTGTTCGCGCCCGACATCTCGCTCTTCGGCGTGACGATCAACCGCTATGGCGACCCGGCGCTGTTCTACTGGCTGGTGCTGGCGGTGACGCTGTTCGTGCTCGTCCTCTACCGCAACCTGCTGCGCGCGCCGCTCGGACGCTCCTTCGCGGCGGTGCGCGATTCGGAAGTCTCGGCGCGCGCCATGGGCGTCAACGTGGCGCGGGCCAAGGCAATCGCCTTCGGCATTTCGGCCGGCATCACCGGGCTCGCCGGCGCGCTGATGGGGCATTTCGCCGGCATCTTCAACAACGAGACCTTCAACATCATCATCTCGATCCAGCTCCTGCTGATGATCGTGATCGGCGGGCTTGGCTCCATCCACGGCGCCTTCTTCGGCGCGGCCATTGTGGCGCTGCTGCCGCAGGCGATCGCGATCTCGCGCGACATGGTGGCGGGTGCGCTCGGCATGGGATCGGTGGCGATACCGGGGCTGGAGACGGCGATTTTCGGCCTCATCCTGATCGGCTTCATCCTGTTCGAGCCGATGGGCATCTATGGCCGCTGGGTGAAGATTCGCACATATTTCGAGTTGTTCCCCTTCTACCGCAAGGACATGTTCCGCCGGCAGCGCAGCTATCTGAAGACGGAGCGGATGCGATGACGGCGCTGCTCGAGATCGACGATGTGACGCTGCGCTTCGGCGGCGTGACGGCTGTCGACAAGATCTCCTTCGACGTGCGCGAGGGCGAGGTTTTCGCGCTGGTGGGTCCGAATGGCGCGGGCAAGTCGACGCTGTTCAACCTCATCTCGCGCTTCTACGATCCGGCCGAGGGCGACATCCGCTTCGCGGGACGGAGCATCCTCGACAGGCCGGCCCATGCCATCGCGCGGCTCGGCATCGCGCGCACCTTCCAGAACATAGAGCTCTTCGATCAGGCCACTGTGCTGCAAAATTTGCTCGTCGGCCGCCATCGGCACCGCAAGGGCAATCTCGTCAGCGAGCTTCTGTTCACGCCTTTCGTGCGGCGCGAGGAGCGGCGGCACCGCGCGGCGGTGGAGAAGGTGATCGACTTCCTCGACCTCCAGCTCTACCGCGAAAAATACATCGCCGGCCTGCCCTACGGTGTGCGCAAGGTGGTGGAGATGGGCCGCGCGCTGGCGATCGAGCCGAAGCTGTTGCTGCTGGACGAGCCTGCCTCGGGCCTGTCGGTCGAGGAGACGCAGGACGTCGCCTTCTGGATCGAGGACATCAAGACGCAGATGGGCATCACCGTGGTGATGGTGGAGCACGACATGCACCTCGTCTCCTCGGTCAGCGACCGGGTGCTGGCGCTGGCCGACGGCAAGATGCTCGCCATGGGCACGCCGCAGGAGGTGCAGAACCATCCGAAGGTGATCGAGGCCTATATCGGCACGGCGGCCGCGCAGGAGGTGCCGGCATGAACACCATGCTGCCGCTGCGTCCTGCCGCCGAGACAACGCCTGCCGTGCTCTCGGTGCGCAACCTCGAAAGCTATTACGGGCCGATCATGGCGATACGCGGCGTCAGCCTCGACGTACGCGAGGGGCAGATCGTCAGCGTGCTCGGCGCAAACGGCGCCGGCAAGACCACGCTGCTCAAGACCATTTCCGGGGTGATGAACCCGGAGAAGGGCCAGATTCTCTACGGCGGACGCGATATCGCCGGCGCCGAGCCGGATACGGTGGTGCGCGCGGGCATCGTGCATGTGCCGGAGGGTCGCGAGGTGTTTCCGCTGCTCACGGTGGAGGAAAACCTCGCCATGGGCGCCTATACGCGGCGCGACCCGGACGGGGTGCGCGCCGATACGGATATGGTGTTTTCCTATTTCCCCATATTGGCGGAGCGCCGCCGGCAGGCGGCCGGCACGCTGTCGGGCGGGCAGCAGCAGATGCTCGCCATCGCGCGCGGGCTGATGGCGCGGCCAAAGCTGATGCTGCTGGACGAACCGAGCCTCGGCCTCTCGCCGCTGCTGGTGAAGGAGATCTTCGCCATCGTGCGCCGGCTCAACCGCGAGCAGAAGGTGACCATGATGCTGGTGGAGCAGAACGCCATGGTCGCGCTGGAGGTGGCCGACTACGGCTATGTCATGGAGCTCGGCCGCATCGTTATGGCCGACACCGCGCCGCGCCTCCTGCAATCGAAGGACGTGCAGGAATTCTATCTCGGCGTGCAGGGCGAGACGCAGCGCGCCCAGAAGCGCTGGAAGCAGAAGAAGACATGGCGATGACCGGTGATGCCAATCGCGGAGGGCTGCGCGCAGGAACCCCCACCCCTCACCCCTCCCCACAAGGGGGAGGGGTGCGCCGGCCTCGTGCCTTCCTCGTCAGAATGATAAGCGCGAACCTCGCAGAATCCCCCTCCCCCTTGTGGGGAGGGGTGAGGGGTGGGGGTATCGGCGCGACCCGACGAGGAGAAACCGCATGACCCTCGCACAGAACCTCCCGCCTCAACGGACGCTCGACGGCCACAGCTTCAATGCCGACCTCTCGAGGGGACCGTATTATTTCGACGGCTGCGACACGCTGGCGAAGCTTTTCGTGCAGCGCTGCGGCGAGCTTGGCGAGAAGATCGCACATCGCGAGAAGGATTACGGAATCTGGCTCGCCTATAGCTGGAACGATTTTTACGAGCATGCGCGGCTGATCGGGCTCGGGCTGATCTCGCTCGGCTTGCAGCGCGGCGATGTGGTCTCGATCCTGTCGGAAGACAGCAAGGAGTGGATCTATACCGATCTCGGCGTGCAATGCGTGGGCGGCATCGCGTCCGGCGTCTACACGACCGATTCCGCCAGCCAGCTCGCCTATCTCGTCAACGATTCGCAGAGCCGCTTCCTGTTCGTGGAGAATGACGAGCAGCTCGACAAATATCTCTCGGCCGCCGCCGAGATGCCGAGGCTGGAGAAGGTCATTGTCTACGACCGCGACGGCCTGCACGGTTTTGCCCATGAGCGCGTCATGTTCCTTGACGAGCTCTATGCCGCCGGCCGTGCCTTCCTGAAGGACGAGCCGGCGCGGTTCGAGGAAGAGGTCGCGCGTTCGACGCCGGGCGAGACGGCGATCCTCGTCTATACGTCGGGCACCACCGGCCAGCCCAAGGGCGCGATGATCAGCCATGAGAACATCGTCGCCTCGATCATCGGCGCGGCGCTGGCGCTGCCGGTGAAGCCGGAGGACGAACAGGTCTGCTTCCTGCCGCTCTGCCACATACTCGAACGGCTGATCACCGTCTTCATCCCCATCGGCATGGCCTCGACGGTCAATCTGGCCGAAAGCCCCGAGACGGTGTTCGACAATGTGCGCGAGGTCTCGCCGCATGTGTTCACCGCCGTGCCGCGCGTGTGGGAGAAGGTCTACAGCCGCATCACCATCATGGCCGGCGAGGCGACCGCGTTCGGGCGCTGGGCCTATCGCATGGCGGTGGAGCTCGGCATGAAGCGCGCTGAGGCGCTGGAGGCGGGCGATCCGGTGCCGCTTCGCGTGCGGCTGCTCCATCCGGTGTTCGACTTCTTCGTGCTGCGCAATCTCAGGCGCATGCTGGGCTTCGACCGGCTGCGGCGCGGCACCAGCGGCGCCGCACCCATCTCGCCCGACCTGCTGCGCTGGTTCCGCGCCATCGGCGTGCCGATCCTCGAAGGCTACGGCATGACGGAGAGCTCAGGCGTCATCTCGGTGAACCTGCTGGAGGATTTCCGCACCGGCTCGATCGGCAAGGCGGTGCCGGGCGGCGAAGTGCGCATCGCGCCCGACGGCGAGATCCAGTATCGCGGGGCGAACGTCTTCACCGGCTACTGGAACAAGCCGGACAAGACCGCCGAGACGATGACCGATGACGGCTGGCTGCGCACCGGCGATCTCGGCCAGATCGACGCCGACGGCTTCCTGTTCATCACCGGCCGCGCCAAGGACATCATCATCACGGTCGGCGGCAAGAACATCACCCCGGCGGAGATCGAGAACCGGCTGAAGTTCAGCCCCTATATCGCCGATGCCGTGGTGATCGGCGACCGGCGAAAATTCCTCACCTGCCTGATCATGATCGACCAGGAGAATGTCGAGAAGTTCGCGCAGGACCACAAGGTGCCGTTCGGCGACTTCCGCTCGCTCTGCGCGGCGCAGGAGGTGCGCGACCTGATCGCCGGCGTGGTGGAGGAGACCAACCGCCATTTCGCGCGGGTGGAGCAGGTGAAGGATTTCCGCCTGATCGACGTGCTGCTCACCGCGGAGGACGATGAGCTGACCGCGACGATGAAGCTGAAACGCAGCTTCGTGGAGAAGAAGCACAAGAGGCTGATCGACGACATGTACGGCTGAAGGTCCGTGCGGCGTCCAACGATGGAGGAGACCATGAAAGACAGGTTCAGGACTTCGATGCTGGCGCTGGCCTTCGCGGCGGGCATGGCCGGCGCGGCGCAGGCGCAGCAGGGCGTCAGCGACACCGAGGTCGTCATCGGCTCGAACGGCGACCTGTCGGGCGTCTTCGCGGCCTTCAACGTGGGCGCGATCAAGGCGGCGCAGCAGGTGTTCGACAAGGTGAATGCCGATGGCGGCGTCCACGGCCGCAAGATCCGCTTCATCGCCGAGGACCACGGCTACCAGGTGCCGAAGGCGGTGCAGAACTTCAACAAGCTGATCAACGCCGACAAGGTGTTCGCGATGATCCTCAATCTCGGCACGCCGCACAACATCGCCGGCTTCCCGCTGATGCAGGCCAGGCAGGTGGCCAACGTGTCGCCGCTGACGGCGGCGCGGCAGATGCTGGAGGGCGACATCACCTACAAATATTCCGGCCTCGGCACCTATTACGGCGAGATGAAGGAAGGCATCCGCATGCTCGCCAAGGAGAAGGGCGCCACCAAGATCTGCTCCATGTATATTCCCTCGGACTTCGGCATCGAGGTCAACGAGGCGGCGAAGGACGTCGCCAAGGAGATCGGCGCCGAATATGTCGACGAGACGACCCACCGGCCCGACGAGCAGGACTTCGTCGGCTCGATCCAGAAGCTGCGCGCGTCGGGATGCCAGATCATCGCCATGGGCATCGCCGTGCGGCCGACCATCGTCGCGGTCGGCACCGCCAAGAAGCTCGGCTGGAACGAGGCCGCCTTCATCGGCTCGTCAGCCGGCTTCAATACCGCCATCGCCAAGGTGCCGGGCGGCGTGACGGAAGGCTACTACGCGGCCGCCGGCTGGTCTGACCTGGAGGCGCGCGTCGCCGGTAACGAGGAGCTGCGCAAATGGGCCGAGGGTTACAAGGCCGCCTTCAATGAGGATCCCGGCACGGCCTCGCAGCTCGGCTATGCCGCCGCGACGACGCTGGTGAAGGCGTTCGAGGCGGCAGGCAAGGACCTGACGCCCGAGAGCTTCAAGAAGGGCATGGAAGGCCTCTCGTTCCACGATCCCATCCTCGACGTCGACGTGAAATACGGTCCCGACGATCATCAGGGCGGCGGCCTGATCGTGCTGTCGCAGATTCAGGGCGGTGTCTGGAAGGAAGTGGCGCGGGTCGATCCCGAGAAGTCGAACTGACCGGGTGGTGTCGCGAAGCAAAAGCCGCACGGGCGACCGTGCGGTGACTCCATTGCGCCGGATCGCATTGCGGCAACGGCGGCATGGATCCTCGGGTCAAGCCCGAGGATTGTTTGTTGTTGCTGCGCTAGATTGGGGTTGGAGCTGCGGGCCCCATCACGGCCCGCAGCTCCTGTGACAGGCGACCGGCCGAGGATCGGGT